>Ga0209257_1000450_pt1 | contig 77403 bp, 100 predicted proteins | sample AraplaCvi_mCL_r2_FD_184277 | JGI IMG/M metagenome (GOLD analysis project Ga0209257, IMG submission 184277) | Arabidopsis root microbial communities from North Carolina, USA - plate scrape MF_Cvi_mCL_r2 (SPAdes) (version 2) | ecosystem: Host-associated > Plants > Roots > Endosphere | place: USA...
GCGTCTGGGAATTCCAGATGCCCGGCTTCATCCAGGACAAGGTCAACAACGCGTCCAACCAGCTCAAGGGCGGCCGCCACATCGGCGTGTTCCTGATGGGCGGGCTGTCGGCGCTGCTGGTGGGTCCCTGCGTCGCGGCGCCGCTGGCCGGCGCGCTGGTCTACATCAGCCAGACCCGCGACGTGGTGCTGGGCGGCTCGGCGCTGTTCGCGCTGGCCTGCGGCATGAGCGTCCCGCTGCTGCTGCTGGGCCTGTCCGCCGGCACGCTGCTGCCGCGCGCCGGCCGCTGGATGGAGCACGTCAAGACCTTCTTCGGCGTCGTGCTGATCGCGGTCGCGCTGTGGCTGGTGTCGCCGGTGCTGCCGACCGGCGCGCTGATGTTCCTGATCGGTGCCGCGGCGCTGATCCTGGCGATCTGCCTGGGCGCGTTCGAGGCCGGCAAGCCCCGCGCGCTGAAGGCCGGGGGCGCGCTGGTGGCGCTGTGGTCCATCGCGATGATCGGCGGCGCGCTCTCGGGCGGCGACAGCGTGCTGCAGCCGCTGCGCCACCTGGCGCGCGGCACCGGGCCCGCGCTGCCGATGGCCAGCGCGCAGGCCGCCGCCACCACGCCCACGTTCGAGCGCATCACCACCGTCGCGCAGCTGGACGCGGCGCTGGCCTCGACGGACCGGCCGGTGATGCTGGACTTCTATGCCGACTGGTGCGTCGCCTGCAAGGAGATGGAGCACCTGACCTTCGCCGATCCCGCGATCGCCGCCCGGCTGCGCCAGGCGCGCCTGCTGCAGGCCGACGTCACCGCCAACAGCGCGGACGCCAAGGCCCTGCTCAAGCGCTTCCAGCTGTTCGGGCCGCCGGGGATCCTGTTCTTCGACGCCCAGGGCCGCGAGCTCGCCGCCGCGCGCACGATCGGCTTCCTGCCGGCCGATGAATTCGCCCAGCGCCTGGACCGCGCCAAGCTGTGAATCGACAGGACACCCCATGAGCACCGCCACCCGCCACACCGCCCTCCTCATCCTCGGCTCCGGTCCCGCCGGCTACACCGCCGCCCTCTACGCGGCCCGCGCCAACCTCAAGCCGCTGCTGGTCACCGGCATGGCGCAAGGGGGTCAGTTGATGACCACCACCGAGGTCGACAACTGGCCCGCCGACGTGATGGGCGTGCAAGGCCCCGAGCTGATGCAGCGCTTCCAGCAGCATGCCGAGCGCTTCCAGACCGAGATCGTCTTCGACCACATCAACAGCGTCGACTTCTCCAAGCGCCCCTTCACGCTGACCGGCGACAGCGCCGTCTACACCGCCGACACGGTGATCCTGGCCACGGGCGCCTCGGCGCAGTACCTGGGCCTGCCGTCCGAGGAGTCCTTCATGGGCCGCGGCGTCAGCGCCTGCGCGACCTGCGACGGCTTCTTCTATCGCGAGCAGGAGGTCTGCGTGGTCGGCGGCGGCAACACCGCGGTCGAGGAAGCGCTGTACCTGTCCAACATCGCCAGCAAGGTCCATCTGATCCACCGCCGCGACAAGTTCCGCGCCGAGCCCATCCTGGTCGACAAGCTGATGGACAAGGTCCAGGCCGGCAAGATCGAGCTGCACCTGTTCCACACGCTGGACGAGGTGCTGGGCGACGCCAGCGGCGTGACCGGCGTGCGCATCAGGAGCACGCAGGACGGCGCGACCACCGACGTCAAGCTGCAGGGCTGCTTCATCGCCATCGGCCACAAGCCGAACACCGAGATCTTCCGGGGGCAGATCGAACTGCGCGACGGCTACGTGCTGACGCGCAGCGGCTCCGAGGGCTTCGCCACGATGACCAGCGTGCCCGGCGTCTTCGCCGCCGGCGACGTGCAGGACCACGTCTACCGCCAGGCCATCACCAGCGCCGGCACCGGCTGCATGGCGGCGCTGGACGCGCAGCGTTTCCTGGAGCAGCAGGCCGGCTGAGCGGCCGCGGTCAGAAGGACCAGGCCACGCCGGCGACCCAGCGCTGCTGGGGCGGCACCGAGCTGTAGAGCCGCGACACGGTGAAGCGCCAGGCGCCGGCGGTGTAGCTCAAGCCGCCGTTGGCGAAGCGGTAGGAGCTGCCCTCGCCGCCCCAGGGGCTGACGATGCCCCAGCCCACGTCGGCGGCGAGCGCGCCCCACAGGCGCCGATGCCAGGTCAGCTCGACGATGGTCGCGCCGGGATGGCCGACCGCGTAGCCCCGCGAGGACGACGCGGCCAGGTCCGGCGACAGCGACACCGTGCCGCCCCACTGGCCCCAGGCGCCGCCGTCCCAGAGGCTGCCGATGGAGATTTCGCTGTAGCGCAGGCGGCCCGCGCCGGGGCCGGTGTAGTCGTAATAGGCGCCGGACAGGGTCAGCGTCCGGTGGTCGTCGACCTGCCACCAGCGCGTCGCCGACACGATGGCTTCGGCGGTCGCGCCGCCGTCGGGATTGAGCGTACCCAGGCCCAGGCCCAAGGCCCAGTTGCGGTCGTCGCGGTAGAAGAAGTCGGCGGTCGCGCCGGGATGGTCGCCGCTCAGGCTCAGCCCGCGCGAGACCCGCTCCGACACCACCGACAGCGTGCCGCCCCAAGTCTGTGCATCGGCGGCGCCGGGCACCGTGGCGGCAGCGGCCAGCGCGGCGATTCCCACCGCCAGCGGCCGGTCCCAGACCCGGGTTCTCCCTCTGACAAGCAGGGCGGTGACGACATTTTTAGGGGGCTCGACAACCATCGGCGGCGATTGTGGCACCCATGAACGACACTTCTGCAGAATTCGTCGCCCCATGTTTCCATCTGTTCCCAATGAGTCGGACACGGCCCTCGAGTCGCGTCTGCGCACCTGGCTGCAGGCCGCCGCGGCCGGCGACCGGTCCGGCTTCGAGCAGCTCTACCGGCATTGCCAGCCGCGCCTGTCGCGCTTCGTGCTGCGCTGCTGCGGCCGGCCCGACCTGGCCGACGAGGTCGTCAACGACGCGCTCTGGATCGTGTGGCGCAGCGCCGGCAACTTCCGCGGCGAGTCGCGCGTCTCGACCTGGATCCATGGCATCGCCTACCGCTGCATGCTCAAGGCGCTGCGCGACGGCGTGACGGCCGAGGAGATCAATGCCTCCGCCGTCCATGAAGCGGAACTGGCCTCGGCCGAACCCGCCTTCAACGAGGCCGCCGACCGCGAGCAGCGCGACTGGGTGATGCGCGGCCTGGCGACGCTGCCGACCGAGCAGCGGGTGACGATGGAGCTGGCGTATTACCTGGGCGAGACCTGCGAGGACATCGCCCGCATCATGAATTGCGCCACCGGCACCGTGAAGGCGCGCATGTTCCACGCGCGGGTCCGGCTGCGCAACGTGCTGCCCGAGCTGGGCGGCCTCCCCCGTCCCGCCAGCGGCACCGAAGGACAGCCATGAGTTCCCACGACACCCCCTCCGACGCCGGCAAGGCCAGCACCGATCCGGTCCACGTGACACCGAACGAGCACCGCCAGGTCTGGGACATGATCGCCTGGGTCGTCGCGGGCACTGCCACGCCGGAGCAACACCGCCAGGTGCAGGCCCACCTGCCGCACTGCGCGCATTGCCGGGACGAGCTGGCGCTGCAGCAGCGCATCCACGCGGCGATGCAGGATCCCGCGGGCGTGGGCAGCGCTGGCGCCACGGCGGACGCCGATGCGATCCAGGCCGGCCTGGATCGCCTCTGGGCGCGCGACCGGGAGGCCGGACCGACGATGCCGGTCCAGGGGCCACGGGGCCGGGCCGCCAATGACGGCGGCCGCCTGACGCGCTGGCTCAGCGCCGCGGTGGCGGTGCAGGCGGTGGCGCTGTGCGTGCTCGGCCTGAGGATCTGGCCGGGCGAGGCGCCCGCCTCCGACTACGTCACGCTGAGCCAGCCGTCGACGCTGCCTTCCGGCGCGGTCGTGCGGCTGGTGCCGGAAGAGCGGGTCGACATGGGCCGGCTGCGGCAGATGCTCGCGCACCACGGGCTGCGCATCGTCGGCGCGGACGAGGACGCGAGCAGCCTGCTGCTGGCGCCCGCCATGCCGGCGGCATCGAGCGCCTCGATGCCGGCACACGCGCTGGTGCAGCAGCTGCGCGCGGAACCCGGCGTGCTGCTGGCCGAGCCGGTGGGCAGCGCGGTCGCGGAGCGCTGAGCGGTGGCTGGAGATCGCAAGTTCACGCGACGCGGCGGCGTCGCACGTCGGCTCGTGGCGCTGGCCTCGCTCGCCATGCTGGCCGCGCCGGCCCTGGCGGCCTTGGCGGCCACACCCGGCGACGAGGCCCCGCTGGCGCCGTCCACGGAGACGGTCGCGCCCGATGGCCCGTCGGCCGCGGCGAGTGCACCGCAGGCCGAAACGCGCCGTGTGATCCTGGCCGTCGAGGACCGGGGCGAGCCCTTGTCCGGCGCGGGCGGATCGCCGCGCGGCGACTACCGCCGCATGGCCGGCTACGCGGGCAGCGCCCGCGCTTCGGCGCTGTCGGAAGCGCTGGCGCGCGACTACCACCTGCACGAGGAAGCCGCGTGGACCATCGCGCCGCTGAACCTGCGCTGCATGCTGTTCACGCTGACCGGCGACGACGACGTGGGCGCGCTGCTGACGCGCGTGCGACGCGACGCGCGCGTGAAGCTGGCGCAGCCGCTGAACGAGTTCGAGACGCTGGCCGGGGGGCCGCAGGGCGGCGAGGCCGCGACGCGGCCGGGTGCGACGGGTGGACCGTCGATCGATCCGGGCACGGCCTCGGCGTCCGCCGCGGCGGCGACCTCGCCCGGCACGCCCGGAGCGCCCTACAACGACCCCTACTTCGGCCTGCAGAAGGGCTTCCAGCAGATGTCCGCGGCCGCGCTGCAGCAGGTCAGCGTGGGCGCGCGGGTGAAGGTCGCGGTGATCGACACCGGCGTGGATGCGCGCCATCCGGACCTGTCCGGCCAGGTCGCGCGGCAGCGGGACTACGTCTCGGGCGGCGGTGCGCTGGTCGAGGGCGTGCCCGAGCGCCACGGCACCGAGGTGATGGGCCTGATCGCCGCGCGCGCCAACAACCGCCAGGGCATCGTCGGCCTGGCGCCCGGCGCGGTGATCACCAGCTACCGCGCCTGCTGGACCGAATCGCGCGCGGAGCGGCCCGGGCCGGGCACGGCGCGCTGCAACTCGTTCACGCTGGCGCAGGCGCTGGGCGCGGCCATCGCGGATGGCGCCGACGTGATCAACCTGAGCCTGGGCGGCCCCAGCGATCCGCTGCTGACCCGCCTGGCGCGCCATGCGCAGTCGCGCGGCGCGGTGCTGGTCGCCGCGGCGCCGCCGGAGCGGCTCGGCAAAGGCTTTCCCAGCGAGGTGCCCGGAGCGCTGGTCGTGGCCAGCGCCGGCGATGCGGCCGAGGCGGACGCGGACGGCTGGCTGGTCGCGCCCGGGCGCGCGGTGCTGACGACGGTACCCAACGGCGGCTACGACATGGACACCGGCAGCTCGCTCGCCGCCGCGAACGTCACCGGCGTCGTCGCGCTGCTGCGCGCGGCCGACCCGGTGGCCGATGCGCCGCGCCTGCGGCGCGCGCTGCTGGGTTCGATGAGCGCGACCGGTGGCATCAATGCCTGCGCGGCGGCGCGGATGCTCGGCGTGTCCGGGCTGCGCTGCGACGGCGAGGCCGCCGCGACGGCAGCCCGCTGATCAGGGACGCGTCGCTTCGGGCATCGCCGACGAGTGGTGATGCGCGATCAGCCATTGCCCGTCGCGCCACTGGTACACGTAGGTGTAGCGCGCCTTGACCGAGCTGCCGTCGGCGAAGCGGAAGGTGTAGGTGCCGACGTCCTGCGCGACATTGCAATCGATCTTGATGACGCGCTTGTCGATCGTTCCCTGCGGCTTGTTCTTCAGGAACTTCACGAAGTAGTCACGGATCTCGGCCGGCGTGGTGCGCGGCTCATTGGTGAGCGTGGGCAGCAGCACGGCATCGGGTGCGTAGTTGGCGATGACGCGCTCGGGGCTGCCGGTGGTCAGCGAAGCATTCCAGCGGTCGAAGAGCGCCGCGATCTGCGCCCGGTCCGCGCTGACGCAACTGGCGGTGGACGCGGCCCGGTCCTGGGCCGAGGCGGTGCCGGCGGCGGCGCCGAGCATCAGCGCGGCCAGCGTGGGCACCCAGCGGGCGCGGGACAGCGGCCCCGGGCTCGAGCGGACAGCGGAGGCATCGCGGAGATGGGCGGTGACGGTCATGTAGGAAGGCTCCAGATCGATCGTTGAGAGAAGCGCCTGCTCGGCGCCGCGCCGGAAGACCCCGGCGCACGAACGATTCTGGAAAGCCCGCATGAACCAGAGCCGCACGGAAGATGAACCGAAGCGGCGATCCAGATGAACCGCAGATGAACGAGCCGGCTACTCGGCCGCGTCGTCCATCCGGTAACCCAGGCCCCGCACCGTCTTGAGCAGCGGCAGCGCGTGCCCCTCGTCGATCTTGGCGCGCAGCCGGCGCACGTAGACGTCGACCACGTTGGTGAGCGGATCGACCTGCGCGCCCCACACGTTGGCCAGGATCCGTTCACGGCTGAACAGCCGGCCCGGCGCGCTCATCAGCAGCTCCAGGAAGGCGAGCTCCTTCGCGGTCAGCGTGATGGGCCGGTCGGCGCGGCGCACCTGCATGCGCTCGCGATCGAAGGTCAGGTCGGCCACGCGCAGCACGGCGGCCTCGACCCGCTGCTCGCGCCCGCGGCGCTGCAGCGCAACCAGCCGCGCGAGCAGCTCCTCGAAGTCGAAGGGCTTGACCATGTAGTCGTCCGCGCCCAGGCGCAGGCCGCGGACCTTGTCGGCGGTGCTGTCCATCGCGGTCAGCATCAGGATGGCCGCGTGATGGCCCTCGGCGCGCAGCGTCTGGCACAGGTCCAGGCCGCCCAGGCCCGGCAGCATCAGGTCCAGGATGATCAGCGCGGCCTCGCCGGTGCGGGCGCGGGCCAGGCCCTCGGGCCCGGTCGTCGCCACCTCGACCACGTAGCCCTCGGCGCTCAGGCCGCGACGCAGGAAGTCGGCGATGCGGGCATCGTCCTCGATGAGCAGGATCTGTCGGTTCATTCGTCGTGGGCAGCGGCTGTCACCAGCGGCGTGTCGTGGGAGTCGGGAAAGATCAGGTGGACGGTGGTGCCGGCGCCGACGCGGCTCTCGATCTCCAGCGCGCCGCCGTGCGCCGCCAGGATGGACCGGGCGATCGACAAGCCGATGCCGGTGCCGTCGGCGCGATGGTCGCGGGCCAGCCGCCCGCGCATGAAGCGCTCGAACACCAGCGGCAGCTCGTCCTCGGGAATGCCGATGCCGGTGTCGATCACGCTGATCCGGTGCTGGCCCTCGCCGGCGGTCCAGGCGACGTGCACCGTGCTGTCCGGGCGGGAGTAGCGGATCGCGTTGTCGATCACGATGACCAGCGCCTGGCGCAGCCGGGTCTCGTCGACATGCACGTCGATGCCATCGGGCACCGCGTCCACCGCCAGCGTCAGGCGATGGACCGCGGCCAGCGCCCTCGCCTGCGCGATCGCGCCGTCCAGCAGCGTCCCCAGCGGCAGCCAGTCGCGCGCGATGTCGAGCTCGTTCGCCTCGGCCCGCGCGATCAGCAGCAGGTCGTCCACCAGGCCGGTCAGCTGCTTGACGGCGGCGACGATGCGCTGGAGCGCCAGCCGGTAGTCCTCGACCGGCAGCGCGGCCGCGCGCAGCGCGACGTCGGCCTCGCCGCGGATCACCGTCGCGGGCGTGCGCAGCTCGTGGCCGAGGTCGGCGAAGAGCTGCCGCCGGCGGTGGTCCAGCTGCTGCAGCGACTGATGCGCGCGCTCGAGTTCGCCGGTGCGGGCGCGCACCTCGTCCTCCAGGCCGCGCCGCACGGCCTCGGCGGCCTCGCGGTGCTGCTGGACCTCCTGGGCCATCGCGTTGAAGCGCCGGGCGACATGGTCGAACTCGTCGCCGCTGCCGACGGGGATGCGGTGATCGAGCCGACCGGCCTGCACCGCCTGGGCGCCCTCGAGCAGCGCATCCAGCGGCCGCTTCAGGCGCCGGCTCAGGTGCAGACTGAGCAGCACCGCGAGCGCGAAGGTGATGCCGACCATCGCCACCGCCTGCAGCCGCAGCCGTTCGATGCCCTGCTCGGTGGCGGCGCGGGCGATCGGGACCGCCTTGCGCTGGCTCTCGATCGCACCGTTGAGCAGGTCGCGCAGGTCGCGACCGTGGGTCATGTCGAAGACCTGGTTGAGCTGGCGCCAGACGGCCTCGAAGCCTTCGCGGTCCTGGTGCGGCGTCAGCGCGCGCAGCTGGCGCCGCAACTCGACGAGGCTCTCGCCGAGCAGCGCGCTGATGTCCACCAGCTGCGTGGCCTCGGCCGGGACGGGGACGCCGTCGCGCTCGGCGATGTCCTGCCAGGACTCGAGATGGCGGCGCGTCACCTCGTCCAGACGACGCACGCTGGCATCCATCGTGTCGAGCAGGCGCTCGCGCGCGGCGTCGGTGGCGCCGGCCCCCATCACCTGCTGGGCGGCCCAGTTGCGCAGGCGCTGCTTGTTGGCGGAGAGGTCCAGCAACTCCGACAACAGGTCGCTGGTCAGGCGGCTGTGGCGCGCGTAGCCATCCACGCGCACCGTGCCCAGGTAGACGAAGCCGGCCTGGAGGCAGACCAGCGCCAGCATGGCGGACAGCGCGAGCGTGAGTCGGAGTCGGTACATGCGGCGCGATTCTAGGGATGCGCGCGCGCGTCAGCGGTCGCGGTCCTTCTCCTTTTCCTTCTCCTTCTCTCGTTCCTGCTCACGCGACCGGTCCTGCCCGTGGGCGTGCGCCCGATCGGCGTCGCGGGCATCGCGGCGGTGGTCGTCCGGGCGACCGGCCTCGCGCGACGGAGCGCTGGCCGGCGGGCGGTGCGGCGCCGCGTTGCCGTCGCGGGCGTCCTCGCGGCCCTGCTCGCGCGCTTGCGCCCGTTCCCATTGCTGGCGCTGCTGTTGCTGCTGCTGCAGACGCTGCTCCTGCAACTGCCGCTCGCGCTGCTGTTGCTCTTGCTGTTGATGCGCTTGTTGCTGGCCCCACTGCTGTTGGCGCTCTTGCTGCTGACGCTCCTGTTGCTGACGCTCCTGCTGAAGACGCTCCTGCTGAAGACGCTCCTGCTGTTGGCGTTCTTGCTGTTGGCGCTCCTGCAGCAGGCGTTCTTGTTGCTGGTGCTCTTGCAGCAGGCGTTCTTGTTGCTGGTGCTCTTGCTGCTGACGTTCCAGCAATTGCAGGTCGCGCTCATGCTGCAGGGCGGCGGGATCCGAGGTCGGCCGCGTTGATGGCGGCAGGCCGGTCGCCGCCAGCGGCGGTGCTGCATGGCCCGGTGGCATCGGCGTTGACGCCGAGGTCGGCATGGCCTGTGGCGCCGCCCCGAAGGCGCCAGGATGTCCGCTGTTGGCATTGGGCAGCGGCGGCGTGCTCACTGGCGGCGGCGTCGCCGCGCGGACATGCCCGAAGGTCGGCATGGCCGCGGCCAGGTGCGAAGCCGCGGGCACATCGCCATGGAAGGCCTTGCCGTCGGCGGTCGATCCGGGCGGCGCCACGATCGTGACGTTGGTGATGTTGGTGACATTGCGAACGTTGTTGACGTTCGTCGTGTTGTTCACCGTGTTGTTGATGACCGTGTGATTGATCTGCGTGGTGTTGTTCTGGATGCGCATGCCGATGTTGGTCACCGGCGGCGCGCTGACGACGACCGCCGGCGGCGTGCCGATCGGCGCCGGCACGATGAGGCCCGGACGCGACCCGGGCGGCGGCGGCACGAACACGCCCATCGGGCCGACGGGGCGTGTCCCTCCGCCGATCGAGACCTGGATCGAGAGATGCAGTCCTGGCGGCGGCGGCACGAAGGCCACGCCGCGCGCCGCCCAGAAGCCGGAGACGAACACAACGGCGCCATCGCGATGCTCGTAATAGGGCTGGACCCAGACGTCATCGGTGCGCGGCGGCGAGGCCCACCGCCCCGCGCACCACACCCAGCGGCCCTGCCAGCCCCAATAACCGCCGGTCCAGACGGCACCGGGATAAGGCTGGGGCGGCGGCACTTCCACCAGCATCGGCGGCGGCGCGACGTCGACGAGGACGGGCGCCGGCTGCACCAGCGGCGGTTCGACCTGGACGCTGATGACGGGTTCCGGAGGGGGCGGTGTCCAGACGGGCGCGACGCGGTAGGAGGCATCGGCATGGACGACGGTGTGCGGCGGCGCGACGCATCCGGCGAGGAGCGTGGCGAGCGCCGCGGTCGCCAGCGCGGTGAGACGGAGGGAGATGCGCATGGAGGGACATCCAGGGTGGCTGTGATGTCCCGCCAACGGGGGGTGGGTGCCAGTCGTTGACCCTCGAAATGGCGTTTGGTATCGGGCTGTTAGCCAGATCAAGAGGGGGTCAAGCGGGGGTCGCGCAAGCCTCAGGAAGCCGTCATGCGAGCGCGAATTTCACTTCAATGAAGCGTTGATGCAAGACTTCGCGCGCCAGCGGCATCGGGGCGCCGTGACGCTGCACTTCTCGTTCAGCGCCTGCCTGCCCGACTACCGGCCCAGGCCGGCCGCGGCTTTGTCCGGAGCGTCAGCAGTGCCGACAGCATCGCGACCGGCACCAGGGCGATGAACAGACCCAAGCCGTAGGGCGCCAGGTCGGCGAGCTCCGGCGCGTGCAGCTGGCTGCCGTCCGGGGAGCGCCACACCTCGATCTCGGCGCCTGCGGCGTGCCGGTCGACGAAGGCCTGCGCGCGTTCCAGGTCACGGTCGATGATCCGCAACGCGTGCTGGCCGTCGACCGCGATGACCTCGAGCGCGCGAACACGGCTGCCCTTGCCTTTTCCGAAGGTCGTTTGGATCTCGATCCAGTTGGACTGAATCAAATGAACCTTGCGAAGCCGGAATGACTCCGATCGCGAGACGTGGAGGAACGCGACGATGGCCGTCATGCCAAGCACGACGACGAGCAGGAATGCCAGCAGTCTTCGAAGCGGAATGGAATTCACGGAATGACGAGCACAAAACAAAACGCCCGCAGGACTTGCGTCTTGCGGGCGTTTTCTTCTATTCGGTGGGGTGGCTGATGGGACTCGAACCCACGACAACCAGAATCACAATCTTAGCCAGCATCCTAGCATTGGCGCGGCCTAGCGCCCGACTCTTGGGAACAAACGGCGCCTGACGACCCGCGCAGTTGTTCACTCTCCGGCCGTGCGTTCCCACGCCGCCCGCGCGCAAATACTGTATAAATACACAGCATGTATTGGCACGTTCGTCGGAAGTTCAGCCAGGGATCCGCCCTCACCCAGACCCTCTTCGCGCAGCAGGAGGAGGTGCTTGGCTTGCTATCCATTTCCGAGGAGCGCGACGAAGAGACGCGCCGCGTGACCCGCGTGGCCAGGCTGTTGGAGCACCCCCACTTCCCCGCGGCGATGCCGCTACCGCTGTTCGAGGCGGTGGTGATTCACGCCGGGCGCGGCGCTTGGACCGTGAGCGGGTACGAGCGAGTGGACGCGGGGACGCGTAGCCAGCGGGCCTACCTCCAGAGCTGGTTCATGCGCCCGGTGACCGCGCGGGAAGAGTTGGAGCTGGAAGAGCGCTTCAAGCGCGAGCTGTTCGCGCGCCTGCCGGCCGGAGTCCGGCCCGACTGACGTAGGAGACTCCCATGGACTACAGCCTTGGCATGCACCAGGTCGTGGTGTTCGCACGGGACCGCGATGGAGCTGAGCGCACGATCCGCCGCGAACTGGAGCAGCACCTTGGTGGCGCCGGCGGGGTGGTCGAGGCGTTTCTCGCCGCAGGCGGCACGGCCTACGGCGTCACCGCGCCCGCAAGCGCTGCGGGAGAGCGCTGGCGCGCGGCAGAGTTGGCAGCGTTGGACGCAGCCCACCTTGAGTTCCCGGCGCTCATGCTGCGGCTCGCCGGTGAAGACCTCGATGAAGCACTCGGCGCTGAGTTCATCACCGTCGCCGCCCCGTTCGGAGCCGAGCACTCGCACGTGCTTTCTGCCGCTGTGCCGCTGTGCCGCCCACCGTAGTAGCTCGGTGTCTTTGGAAACGACTCGCAAGTACCATGCGGCATCTACGGAGGAGCCAAATGTCTGATATCACGCCGCACAACGCCTTCACACCGGCCAAAGAAGTCCGAGACATCGACCGCTTCGCTGGCCGTGGGAAGGAACTCCTGGCGTTGTCCAATGCACTTCAGTCAGATGGCGCGCAGCTGGTGCTCTACGGTCAGCGGGGGATCGGCAAATCGTCCTTGGCGCGAATCCTGTTGCAGTTGGCGACGTCGGATGCTCAAGTGCTCGAGCGCCTCCAAACGAAGCCGTTCGTCAAGTTCGACTACTTGCCCGTCTACCTCCCGTGCGACGACTCCATAACGTCCATCGAAAAGCTGCTGGTCCGGCTCTTGACCGATGAGGCCGCCTTGGCGCCATGGCTTCCATACAAGGTCGTGGAGCGGACGAGCAATGGGGAAGGCGGCGCGAAGCTCACCATCAAGATTGTCGAACTGAGCGGCAAGGCCGGTACGTCATTGAAGGAGCGATCAGCGGAGGTCGAAGCCGACCTGGTGGCCACTTTTACGAATGCGTGTCGCGCTGTCATCAAGAGCGGCGTGGCAAAAAGCGGTTTGCTGCTCGTGATTGACGAGTTCGATCGGATCAAGGACCGCACCGGCATCGCGTCTTTGATGAAGACCCTAGGGCCTGAGGGGGTGACGTTCGCGCTGGTGGGAGTCGCGACCACCATACAGGACCTGATCTCGGAGCACGAGTCCGTCGCACGTCAACTGGCCGATGGGGCGGTTCATGTGGAGCCGATGGATGACAACGAGCAACGAGAAATCATCACGCGCGCAATGGCGACACTGGGCGACAAGTACTCGTTCGAAGAGGAAGCGATCCAGTGGATTATTTCCATCGCTCGGGGCCATCCGTTCTACGTGCACTTGGTGGGGAAGCATGCACTGTTGCGGGCGATCGCCTTTCACTTTCCCACCGTGTCCGAACAGACAGCACGAGACGCTCTCGCGGAAATCGCCTTGAAGGGATCTGCTCCCATTCAGGAAGCGCTGTACAAGACGGCGATCGGACACTCATACACGCGCGAGTTCGTGCTGAAGAAATTCGCGGACCAGCTCGACGACGAAATCCACACAACAGAGCTTTACGCCGGGATAGCAAAGCACCTCGGGATCGACACGAATACCGTCTCCGTGTACGTCGGCCACCTTGGCAGCGAGAAGTACGGCGCCGTGTTGGCGAAAACGCGAGACCGCTATTACCGATTCACCGACAGCCTGTTCAAGGCATATGCTGCAGCGCGCCCGTTCGAGCGAAACGCTTCGGATCCCGAGCGTGACGAGTGACGAGTGACGAGTGACGAGTGACGAGTGACGGGGGACGGGCGGCGGACAGACGCGGGCAACGCAACCAGGATATGCGCACTGCCCCTCGTGCCGTCCGAATGAGTTCGAGCACTCTCTAGGACGGCATCTACTGGGCCGCTGCGAGCAGCTTGTCCGTCTCGATCGCGTCGGCCTGGTCGAATAGGTCGGCGGGCGTAGGACGGATCAGTTCGCGGGCGCCGTCGACCGGCCCCGTAAGCCACGTGGCCCAGTCATCGGGCTCGACGTGCACCACCGCCCGCTTGTCCTGCTTTTCGGCGGGCAGCCTCGGGTCCGGCTTGTGCAACCTGGCCAGCAGGGGGTGCCCGTCGCAGTTGCAGGTCAGCATGGTGTACGACGGGACGATCTCGCCCGTCTGCGGGTCGGTCCAGTGGTTCCAGATGCCGGCCAGCATCCATGGCAGGCCGTCGGCCCGCCGCAGCTGCCACCAGATGTTCTTCCCCGTCTCCCAGTTCGGCTCCTGGTACCAGGTGGCGGGGATCAGGCAGCGGCGACCTTCGTTCCAGGCAGCCCGGAAAGTCGGCGACGTCGCGACGGTTTCCGATCGCGCGTTATTGGTGCTGCGCGCCCGGGGCGCGGGTGGCTTCTTCCCTGGCGCGGCCGGCTTGCCCGGGATCATGTCCTTGCGCGCCGGTGCGCCCGGGCGGATCAGTCCCCACTGGCCGAACTCACCGACCGCCCCGCCCTCGCCGTCCGCTCGCAGGAACAGCCCTGCGTCGAAGGGCCCCACAGTGGGCTTGATGCCCTCGGGCGCCGCCTCGGGCAGCCACAGCTTGCCGAGGTGCCGGCGGACGAAGATCTCGAAGTCGTCCTTCGGCGCCATGTGGTAGAGGTTGCACATTCGGCGACTCTAGCCTACGCTGCGCCGTCGCATTGGCTCTTCACGGCGCCATCCCACGCGACATTGCCCGGCCACGTGCCGGGCATTTTTATTCCGCCTTGCGCGCTGCCGACGTCGATCTTGCGCCGCCTCACTGCCGGGGTCAGGTCTTCAAGTCGGGCTCGACGGGATCCGCCGGATCGGTCGAGCTGCTCGAAGACAGCGCGATGAACAGGTACGAGGCCCCCAGCATGACGGCCGCGAAGACGACGTGTCCGAACACGTCGCCGTGACCGGCTCGCCAGTGCGAGATTCCCAACGCGATGCCACCGCCCGCCAACACCGAATGCGCCATCCCGACGACTCGCCAAAGCACTGTCATTCCCTGCCCTCAGACCCTTTATCTTGTATCCACAATGTAACGGCGAAGACCCCCAGCCCGACCCGAGACTGAGGGGGATGTGAGACGCCTGCAACGCCCGCGCGAGACTTCCGCACGGTTCCGACCGGGGCTCCCGGTACGATCGACGCCCGACGTCGCGCATTGACCCCACCTCACATGACCGCTGAACAGCAAGGGACCTCTACCGGTCGCATCGATGCGATCGCGGAGCGCTTCGCCTCGAGGTGGCGCGACTGCCCGCCGATCCATGTCGTGGCCACGGCTGCCGACCTGCCCTTCCCCGCTCCCGCCGATGCCGAGGGCGCCTTCCGGCGCGGCGAGACCTACCTCGTCGCTGGAGCACTGGACCAGCACCGCGCCGTCGAGGTCATCGCTCACGAAGTCGTCGGTCATCACGGCCTGCGCCGGACGCTCGGCAGCACCTGGCGGTCCTTCCTGGCCAGCACGCTTGCCGGCACCCGACGCGACCCAGAGCTGCGGGCGGCGCGCCGGCACATCGAGCAGATCTACGCGGCCGACGGCGACACCATCGCGCTGTCCCCGCTCCGCCTCGCCGACGAGATCGCGGCCACGATCGCGGAGCGCTCGGTCGACCCGAGCACCGGTGCGATGGCGGTGGCGCGGCCGCTGCAGAAACAGGCTGCCGCCGTCGCTGGCCACGTTGCGCGCGAAGTGCTGCTGATGGACCGGCCGGTGTGCGCCGACCAGTTGCAGGGCACGGTGCTGCTAGCTGAGCGACAGCTCCGCGTCGGTGGGACTTTCTTCGGCTGGCGGCGCCGAGTGGCCCACTGGTATGCTGGATTCATGGCGTACAAGTTCGATCCCAACGCCCGCCCGATGAGCCTGCAGGAGGCTCAGGATCTGCTGCGCGCCGAGAACACGCGCCTGCAGACCAAAGAGGACAACAAGGTGATGGCGCACCTCGGCCTCGCCGCCCTGCTCTTTGCGGTGTTCGGCGGGTCGGTCATCCTCATGATCGTGCGGGGCCTCAGCTCGTAGCCGAGACCTCTGCGCTGGGGAACTGCTTGGCTTCTTCGAGCAGCTGATTCAGCGGCGCCGCGAACCTGATGACGCGCACCGGCTCTTCCTTCGCGAGCGCGGCCAGCCACTGATGGTGTCCATCCAGGACGTGCCCATCCGAAGAGACCAGAATCGAGCGCTCGCCTCCCTCACGGCTCGCCGCTTCGGCGACCTTGGTCCGCGACCAACAGGCCTGCGTGGGCTTCAGGTCTTCCGCCGCGATCTCGGCCTGCTCGTGCGGGATGCCGCGCGCCAGCAGGAACTGCGTCAGCGCGCCGCGATGCTCGGCGCGGATCTGCGGCATGTCCTCGCGCGCAATGCCCCGGTGACCACTCTCGGCAGGAAAGTCGTGCCAGTCGTCCTCTACCCCGCCAGGCCCTCCGCCCTGGCCCGGATCGCCCTGATCACCGCCGCTACCGCGCGCCGCAGCCGCGGGTTCGATTCCAGGGTCGTCGCCAGCTTCTTGGTCTTGGCCAAGGTATCGCCGGACGGCGTCTTCTGCAGGTAGGCCATCGAGCACGCTCCTCGCCGCGGTCATGATGTCGCTGATCTCGTCGGGGCGGTCCGCGCTGCCCGCCAGGAACGAGAAAATGTCCTTGGTCTCCGGGCTGATCCCTTCCTCGGCATCGAGGTCCAGCTCGCCGCCAGCGATCGCCCGCGCCAGTTCGGCGGATGACTCCAGCATCACCGGCGCCAAGTCGACGTCGGCGAGCTTGCGTCCCACGGCGGCCCGGTCGGTCGGCGTCGTGCGCACCCTCACCAGCACCGGCTTGCGCAGCTCGTCGACGACCGCAGGATCGATGCCCAGCCCGGGCGCCTGCTCGCGCAGGAACTGCCGGTAGTCCTCTGCCTTCTGACCGTCGGCCAGGAAGATCCGCGCCAGCGCGATCGCTCGAGCGTTTCCGTCCTCGACGTGGCCGTCCTCGCCGACGACCGGCGCGCCCTCGCCCGCGGTCTCGGCGGGGCCAAGCCGCGTCGGATCGAAGTTGCGCACGATGCCGCCCACGCGCTGCTCAAGGTCGGCCCGCTCGCGCTCCGGCGTCGCGATGCCAGCATCGTGCGCGTCGCGCGCATGGAGATCGGCGTCGTGGGAGGCCGTGATGTCGCCGAGGTCGACGACGGCGAACTGGCCGGCGAGGCCGTCGCCGTCGGCGTCGTTGAACCAGGTCACCGCGCCCGGGGCGCTGCCGGCCCGCGGCGCTGCCGGCGCGAAGACGTCGGCATCGGTGAGCACGCTCGGCGCCGGCGACTCGCTGGCCGGCTCGACAGCGCCGAAGACCTCGGCGTCGGTCAGAGGTTGCATGTCGCTCATTGGGCCGGTCCCCATCCGTTGCCGAGCCAGACGAAGCGGCCGCGAGGCGTCATGTAGACCTCCCCAACGGCCCTTTGGCTGGGATCGATGTCGCTGGCCTGGTCCATGCGCGCCGCGGCGCTGGCGCCAACGGCCGCCGCGCCCTCGGGGACCGGCGTCTTCGTCGCGGCGAAGTTGAGCAGCTTCGGCGACGTCACCGCGCGCGCCAGCACGTTGGAGCCCGCGATCGGCGCAGTCGCCGCGATCAGCGGCAGCACATCGCCACTGGCCATCGCATGGACGCCCGCAGCGCCGACGCCGGTACCGACCGCGATCTGCGTGCCGGCGGCAGCGGTGCCGCTCGGGTTCGCGAAGACCTTGCCGCCCTCGCGCCGGGTCTCCGAGATCTTGGCGATCTGGCCAAGACGCTTGAGCAGGTCGTCCGAGCTGGTTGCCCCGAAGATTGTCTGCCGCGCCGGCGGGCTCATCTTGGCCAGGCTGGTCAGGAAGGTCTCCGGCGAGAAGGCGTCGCCCATCGCGTTCTGCTGGCCGGCGGTGGCACGGCCCATGCGCTGCAGCACGGCGGCCGCGACCTGGTTGCGCTCCTCCTGCGGCAGCGCCGACATCACGCGCTTGATCACGGTGTCGCCCTCGGCGGTACCGGAGATCGCTGCCGAGAAGACCTTCTCCGGCGCGTCGCGGCCCACGATGCCGGACAGCTCCTCGAGGCGCTGCATGTGCTGGGAGGTGTACTCGTTGGCCTTCGCCCAAGCCTCCTCCGCGCGCGGGCCCGCCGCCTTGGCGGCGTCGCCGAGATCCTCGGACAGCGCACCGTAGAGCGCCTTCCACTTCGATCGCGGGACGTCCGACACCAGCGAGCCGTCGGTGATCTCTTTCCCGACCAGCGTGCGCAGCTTCTTGATGGCCTCATACGGGAGCGCCGGCGGCGGCGACGCCAGCGGCATCACGGAGTTCTGGCCAGGCACCTGCGTCGATAGCGTGAGGTCGTCGCCGAGCGCCTTTTCGATGCCCTGCATCTTCGCGTTCTTGAACCACTTCGACAGGTTCGGCGCGCCGTCGATCCCGGCATTCATCTCCGCCAGGGCCTGACGGGTGCGATCGACGGTGATCGGCTGGCCCTTGGGAAGTAGTTCGCCGAGTTCCTTGTAGAGCCCTGCCTGCACCTCCTGGAACCCGCTCTTGAAGGTCTCGACACCGCGCTTGATGGCCTCACCGGCCGTCACCGCGCTCGCGCCCGGGGCGAGGTCGTCGGACAGCTTCTGCACCGCGGCCTGCATGTCGTCGGCTTGCCGCTGGGCAAACTTCGAGATCACGCCGGCGCCGCCGGGCACCTTGGCCAGGCCCGACTCGATCGCGCTGGCGAGACGTCCCTGCGTGGCCTGTGCGAGGCTCGGCGTCGTGCCCGCGGCCTCGTCGAACAGCTGAACGGCCTGCTCGACGCGCTGGCGCCCTTCCTCGCCGCCGCGCAGCAGCCGCCGCGTCCCCTCGCGCGCCAGCGCCGGGGCGCCGCCGGGCAGCAGCGAGCCGATGATGCCCGCCGCGATCTGCGCGCCGATGCCGCCGCCGTTCTCACGCGTGACGCCGGCGGCGGTGCCACCGCTGGCTGCCGCTGCGGTCTGCGCGCCCATGCCCTGCTGGAGCTTCGTGCCGACGTTGGCCGCCACACTGCTCGCCGATCCGGACAAGACCTTGCCCAGCGCCGCCGATGCACCTGCGCCTGCCATGGCGCCGGCGGCATCGCCGACGACGCGCTCCGTCGCGCTCTCCGGTGCCGGCAGCCCGACCTTGCTCATGTTCTGCTGCAGCGCGGTCGACGTCGGGATGAAGCGGAAGCCGTTGTTCTCGCCGGCGACGGCATCCGCCGTCTTGTTGTACGCGGCGCCGAGGACGTCAGCGGCCATGCCGGGCAGCGCCGCGAGGCCCGCGATGCTGTGGCGCACCGTGAGCCCGAGCTGGCGCGCGATCTCCTGGCCGGTGCTGCGCGGCGGCGCGGCGGGCGCTTGGACCTGCGAGCCGCCGATCCCGTATTCCGCGTCGAACTGCGCCCGCGCCGCGTCGACCTGGTCCTTCGGCACCTGCGGTGCGACGACCTGCGTGAAGTACTGGGCGCGCGCTGCCTCCTGGTCCTCGGGCTTCAGCGCGCGGAACTCCGGCGACGCGATGACCTCGGTCCACTTCTTGGTCATGGCTTGCCTCCCCAGAGGTTGCTGTAGTCCGTCGACGCGCCGGATGCAGCGGGAGCGGCCGCTGGAGCTGCGGCGGGCTTCGAGGCTGCGCCGGCAGGCGCCGGGAGGTTGAACTCCTGCGCGATCGCGGTCTCGCGACGGTCCAGCGCCTTGCGGACCTCGCCGAGCTGCGCGTAGAGGCCCTCGCGGCCGAAAGACGCCCCCTGGAGCGACGTGGGGCTCGCGAGGGCCTTGTTGATGAGCTCGATGTCGGGGCCGGCCAGCGCGCCCAGCGCCTGGGCTTCCTTGAACTGCAGCTGCAGGTCGGCGACCAGCGACTGGATCCGGGCACGCGCCTCGGGCGAGATCTGGTCGCCGGGGTTGCGCGGGTTGAAGCGCCGCAGCTCGGTCTCGTACTCGTTCAAGCCCTGCTTGAGCGAGCGCATCGCGATGTTCATCCGCTGGACCTCGGCAGGGATCTTGCCGGGCCCGCCGCCGGCCGCAGCGGACTTGTCGCCCGGTCCGCCGGGGATCGCCTCGAGGTGACCGCTGCCGTCCGCCTTCCAGCGATACCCGGTCGGCGGTTCCTTCTTCGCCCCGAACGCCCCCGCCGTCACAGCGCTGAGCTTGTTGGAGATGGCGGCGCGCTCCTGCGGGTCATCGGTGTTGCCGAGGCCGAGCTGCATCGTGGCGACCGTGCTCGCGAGCTGGCGCTGCGGCGCCTGGGCGTCGAACGCGGCCTGCTCGCGGCTGTTGGCAGCCGCGGCTCGGTTGTCGGCCCGGACCGCCAGGTTGTTCCGGAACTCGTTCTGCGCGTAGTTGTAGATCGCCATCGGGTCCTTGAACGCGGTCAGCGCCGAGGCCAGCTGGCCGGTGTCCTTCATGACCGTCGACGGCAGCTTGCGGCCGTCCGAGGTCTCGCGCTCGATCACGATCTGGCCGCCCTGGCCGCGGGTGACGCTGGTGACGTGGGCACCGTCGGGGATGAAGTGGTTGTAGAAGTCCTTCACGCCGTCCAGGTCCCCGGCTGCCAGCGCAGCCGAGGCCTTGCCCAGCGCCTGCTCGCGCTCGGCGCCCTCCATCTGCAGCTTGATCATGGACTGCGCCGCGTAGTCGCGGTAGACCTGGCTCGCCTCGTTGAGCCGGCCGGCCTCGGCCAGCTTCATCGCGCGGAAGCTGGAGGCCGCGAGGTGGTCATCCACCGTTCCCGCGCGGGTCGTGCCGTCCTCGCCGCGCAGCCGGTTCTGCAGCCATTCCGAGGTCGCGGCATCGGCGCCGCGGATGGCCTCCTCATCGGCGTCGGCCTGGTTCGCCTTGAGCAGCGCGCGCTCGTTGGAGGCCTTCTCCCAGGCGAAGCGCTGGTCGTCGCGCTGGCCCTGCTTGATGCTGTTCAGCATCTGCATGCCGGCCACGGGGTTGCTGCGCGAGATCACGCCGGCCATGGCTTGCTGGCGCGCCGACGTGACCTGGTCTTCGGTCAGCGCGCCATCCGTGCGCTGGCCCAGGAAGTCGGTGACGCCGCGCTGCGCGATCGTGCCTCGCATCGAAGGGCCGGCAGCCGAGGCGACGTCGTAGCTGCCGTCCTCGTTGGCGGTCAGCGTGTAGAGCGGCTTGCCGTCGGCGTCCTTCGCGTTCGCGATGGCTTCGAGCTGCTTGCCGTCTTCCGCGGTGAAGCCCTGCGACTTCTCGGGCGTGGCACGGGCGATCTTGGACAGCTCCATGTCGTCGAGCACGCGCCCCGTCGTGTCGTAGCCCTGATTGAAGCCCTGGAAGAAGTCCAGGACCGCGTTTCGGTTGCGTGCCATTTCAGTCCTCTTGCATGGAGCGGATCGCGTTCATCAGGCCGGGCCCGTTCGGCGCGCGCCCGATGAGCTTGCCCTGCCGGTCGTACAGCAGCGCCTCGTCGCCGTTCACGCTGATCTGGTGGCCATCGTCGAAACGACCTTGGTTGGCGTTGTACTGGGCCAGGGTGTCGTTGTCCGAGAGCTGGACGTCGGCGTCGACCGGCTTGATCTCGGTCTGGAGCACCGGGCGCTGCTGGCCGCCGCTGCCTCCGCCGAGCCCGATGTCGCCGAGCATGTCCGTGAAGCCGGTTCCCGGCGTGCTGGACTGGCCGGCGCCAAGCTGAGACGTGCCGTAGTTGCCGGCGATCGAGCCGGCGATCGTCCGGGCAATGCGGTGCATGTTGTGGCCGGCCTCGGTGTCGATGCCGGCGGCTTCCGCCTTGCGGTAGGTGTCGGCGCTGGCGCCGCCCCACTGGTCGACGAGCGGCTCATCATCCTTGCCGAGCACCTTGTTCCAGACCTTCGTGCTCGCCGGGTCGATCCCGCCGTACAGCAGGCGCAGCGGGTTGTCCTTGATCTTGCCGGCGATGCCCTTGAGGTTGAAGCCCTCGAACTTCAGGACGTCACTGAGCTTGCTCATCACGGACCTCGATCATGGGGAAGCCGAGCACGCGGTAGTCGATGCGGCCGTAGCCATCCGGCGTGAAGGACACGGCCTGCGGGTGCGTCTGCTGGACCTCATGCACCATGGCGCCGACGAAGCGCTGGTGCAGCCCGTGGTAGCGGAAGCTGTAGAGCCGCACGCCGGTGGCGGCGTCTCGGCCCGCGGGCCGGATGTCGGTCTTGAGCCGGATGTCGGAGAAGGCACCCCACAGCTTCAGACCGGTGCCGACGAGGGAGCCGATGCCGCCGGCGGTGTCGCCGAAGCTGGAGCCGCCGGATTCGGAGTTCGCCTTGTAGTTGGCCTGCGCGCCCCACATGCTGGTCGCGTTGGTGCCCATCTGCCCGGCCACCGCCGCGGCGGAGCCGTAGCCCGCGTTCCGGCCGGCCAGCGACGCGGAGGTCAGCCCGACGCCGTTGCCGCCCAGCGCCGCGCCGGTGGTCGTCGCCTGCGTGCCCATGGCCGGGTAGCCGGCCAGCGCGTTGACGGCACGATCGGTCAGCGCGCGGCCCTCTTCGCGCGCCGCTGTGCGCGCGTTGTTCGCCGCGCCGGCGCCGGCCACCGTCTGCGTGAGCTGCAGCTGCTGGTCCATGGCCGCCGCGCGGCCGCTCGCCGGGTTGATGCCCATGCGCGCCAGGCTGCGCGCGGACTGTTCGCGCGCGCTCGATGCCGCCGCATTGACGTCGGCCATCGCCTGGCCAGCGAGTTCCTCGCGGCGGGCCTCGGTGTTGAAGTCCTTGGCTTCCTTGACCAGCGAGTCCTGCATGCCGCTGAGCTGGTCGCGGCGCGACAGCAGCCACTGCCGGTCGGACTGGGACTGCTCGTAGGCGGTCTTGCTGCTGTCCAGCGCGAACTGCAGCTGCTGCTTCTGCAGCGGCGCCAGCTCATTGCTGTTGGCCAGCATCTGCTGGATCGCGTTGTCCTGGATGCCCATGGACTTGATCTGCGCCTCGACTAGGCGCGGATCCGGCGCGGGCGCGGTGCTGCCGCCCTTGCCGCCACCCTCGAGCGTCATGCCGCCTCGGCGGCCGGCCCGCGGCCGGAACGCGTGTTCCGGCAGCAGGTCGAAATCAGTTCGGTGAAACCGTCCCATAGCGGCAATCCTCTCGACGCATCACATAGAGAATCACATCACCGCCATCCTCTGCGGCGCCCTTCAGGCGTGCCTCTTCCTTGAACCCCAGCGCCTCATCGAAGCGCCGCGCATCCGCATTGCTGGCGTCCACGTAGCCCGTGATCCGCTGCACCCCACAGACCTCGAACGGGTACCGGAAGCACGCATGCAGGTACTCCCGATTCAGCCAGTGCCGCCCGGGCACCGCCGCAACGTGCATCCAGACGTTGGACCCGTTGAAGCCCTCATAGATGACCCCGGCGACGAGCTCGCCGTCGCGCCGCAGCCCGATGGCCCGGGCACCCTCGCAGAGGCGGAAGCCCGGCAGGCGGGTCCGCACGAAGTCGGCGACCTCAGTGAGGTTGAAAACCAGCTCTGCGCTCATCGCGCCAGCCTGCCATCCTTGGCACGCTGACCCGGCATCAGCCGGCGGGCTGCTCCTCAGGCGGGGCCGGCGGCGGCAGGATCTGCGCACCTTCCAGCGGCCCGGCGTTCAGCGCGCGCAGCAGCACCGTCCCGAGCTCGACTGGATCGCCGATGGAGACCAGCACGTGGGCCCGGTGCGGCGGCGAGCCAGAGTCGGCCGCGGCCTGGCTGAACCAGCTCTGCACGCGCAGCGACACGACGGCGCGCAGCAGGTCGACCTCCATGGTCTCGACCCGGTGGTAGGTGAGCGGCAATCCGTTGAGGGTGATTTCGTGGACGAGTTCCATTTCAGAGCCCCGTGTGACGTGTGACGAAGAGAGGCGCGGCGTACTGCAGGCTCGAGGTCTCGTTCGAGTCCGCGAGGTATGAGAAGGCCGCGACCTCGTTGGAGATCAGGTTGCCGTCGCTGGTGCGGTTGAACATCCGGTGGAGCTCACGCATCCGCCAGGTGGCGCCGGAGACGGTGCCGGTGCGCCGGAAGCCGCCGTTCGGTCCGATCACCCCCCAGGTCTCGCCGGCGTTCCCGACGCCGAAGCTCTGCGATCCAGCCGCCGACGAGATCGTGGGCGTCGCCAGCGCACCGAGTAGCGAGTTCGCGCCGGCCATGAGGTCCCATGCGAGCTCGCCGTTCTCGCGCTTGACGTAGAAGTACGGCGGCCCGCTGGGCGTCGTCTTGCGGCCGTAGCAGAGGATCCTCGGCGCCGAGAGCGTGGCGTAGCCAGTGGCGTCGGTCGTCGACTGCGAGCACCGGCGGGCGCGGAAGCGGTACACGGTCGATGATGGCTTCGTGACCTCCAGCAGCTGGGTGTGGAAGCCAGGGAGCACCTCCAGGACCGGGACGATCGGGATCGACGTCGTGAACTCGAGCGTGTGGTAGCCCATCGACCCGGCGCCAGTGAGGAGCCCGGAGTTCGCTGTCGTCCCGACGACCGACGCGCTGCCGAGGTAGTAGAGGCCGGTGCCGCCGGGCGACAGCACCAGCGACGACTGGTCGACGCGAGTGGCGGTGATACCCGGCACGCCCGTGGAGAGCGATGGCTTCGTCATGGCCCACACGCTGACCGAGTACCGGTCGCCGCCGACCGCCGGCGAGGTCACCCTCGGGTAGCCTAGGTCGTTGTCGACGGTGTAGCCCCACCCCGGCTCGCCTCGGGCGCCCAGCACCCGGATCGTCGAGCCCGTGTAGCCCGGGAAGCCCTGCGAGAACGCGACACCCGAGGGGATGTCGAAGACGCCCAGGCACACGCCCGCCGTCGGAATGTTGTCGGCGTCGAAGATGATGTTCCCGCTCGGGTCGCGACAGATCAGGGTCATGACGAGGAGATCCGGACGGCCTCGGCGTCGTTCCAGTAGAAGACCTGGATCAGGTTGTCGCGGATCTCCACGCGCGCGCCCGACGGCGCGGTGCGCAGCACGCCGATCGTGGTCGACACCACCGACAAGCTGCCAATCGACGCGGTGTTGATGTTGGCCAGGTTGACCTGCGCCGTGCCGATCTTGGCGTTGGTGATCGCGCCATCCTGGATCTTGGCCGTCGTGATCTGCCCGTCCGCGATCTTGGCCGAGGTGATGTTGGCGTCGGCAATCTTTGCGGCCGTGATCTGCGCATCGCCGATCTTCGCGGTGCTGATGGCGCCGTTGGCGATCTTGGCGGTGTCGACCGCGAGGTTTTCGATCAGCGCACTGCGGATGGCACCGTCCTGGATCGCGGCCGAGCCAACCGCGATGGCGCCGGCGGCGATCTTGCCGGCCGTGATCGACCCATCGACGATGAGCGACGCGTCGTTGACCTTCTCGACGTTGAGGTTCGTGAACCACGGGTTGCCAACGAAGACCGGCTTGTCCGTCCACGGGGCGATCATTAGGCCGACAACGCCGGCGGGGATGGCGAGCGTGGCAACGCAGTATTGCCAGCCTGCGGCTGTGGTGTTGGCGAAGCCGAACGCGTTCACGATGGTGTTTGACGCGTCGTAGAAGTAGCAGAGCAGGCCCGCCCCGCCCCCGCCGGCACCGCCAGCGAGGTTCAAGAACACCGAGCACTTGTACTGTTCACCGGCCTGCACGTTGAGCGGTGGCCCAGTCCATGAGTTGTCCCGGTATGTGAACTGTGCGGCCGTGGGAAACGGACAACCGGCAGGCACAGCGGGGTTGCTCGACGGAAGCCGCTGCACGAAGCCGTTCCACATCGTCGAGCCACCCTCGAAGAAGGGATCGACGATGAGCGACTTCGGCGCGATCAGCATGTGCTGGGCCCGAATGGCGCCAGCCGCGATTTCACTCGCACGGATCGCACCAGCGGCGATCTTGCCGGCCACGATGGAACCGGCAACGATGTCGGCACCGTCCACGTCCTTCGTGTAGGCGGTCCCATTCCAGCGGTAGATCTTCCAGTCCGCGGTGTTGACGATCGTGCGGGTGCTGAAGGCGCCGGGCACCGAGGTCACGATCGTCACCGGCTCGATGCCGTTGGCGAACTTCGTGAGGTCCACCGCCTGGGCGGCGAGCTTCGCGGCAGAGACGGCGCCATTGGCCAGGTTCGCGGCCTCGACGATCAGCGGGCCGAGATCGCTGTTGCCGACCTTGCCCGTGGTGCGCGCGATCCCGTTGGTGCCGCCGGCCGGGACCGACGACTCGACGCCGTCCTCGCTGACCCACTTCAGCCAAATGTGCCAGGTCGTGCCCAGCGTGGTCGGGTGGGCGAAGACGGTGCCGGTGAACTCGGTGATGAGCTGGGCGGACGAGAACGTCGGCAGCGGGCCGCTCACCCACTGCGCGCCATAGACGCGGGTGCGGGCGTGGCCGTGCCCCTGCGTGTACGTCGGCAGGTCGTGCTCGATGATCAGGTTGTTGAAGGTGGCCGTGACGTCGACGCCGGTGGGCATGGGGGGCGGTGTCAGGTCGGGCTCCACGGGCTCACCGCTGCCACCGCCGCCGATGCCGGGCGCCGGCCCCTTGATCGGTGCCTTCCCGCCGCTGCCCACCAAGTAGCCCGCGTTCAGCTCGACCAGGCCGGCGTCGACGAGGTCGCGCACGGTGACGCCCCGATCAAGCTTGTCGCCCAGGTTGCCGAGGTAGGTCGAGAGCGCCTCCCGGACCTTCTGCTGAAAATTCGGGCTGTTGACGGTCGGGATGTCCTTTCGGCGGTCAGCCATCGCGGAGCTCCTCCAGCGAGTGCGCGAGCGAGACGCCTTGGACCGCGCCGGTGGTCTCCACCTCGATCTGCGTCGTGAAGGTCCGGAAGCCGCTGGGCAGCCGCACGGGCTCCGTGCTGGGCACGCTGATGTCGGCCACCTGGCCGGCGTCGCCGAAGACTCGCAGCGCCACCGGGTAGGCGTCGGCGACGACCTTGGCGCAGGTGAAGCCCGGCACCGGCGCGAGGTGGTCGAAGACCTTGCTGCGGAAGCGTGCCGACAGCGCGGCACCGGCGTCCCAGCGCTGCACGCTTGTGCCGTTCAGGATGAACATCGCGTCCTGCAGGTCGTCGACGTAGACCGCGTCGGCGCCGACATCGGAGAAGAAGATGCCGTCCGGGTAGCTGGGGTCCACCATGAACGACGCCTTGACGCCCTCCGCCGGCGAGTAGAAGCCGTAGTAGCGGCCCTCGAAGAAGGCGCCGATGATGGTCTCCGGTCGCAGCGCCTGCCAGTCGTCGCGGGTCATCGATTGGGCCGTGAGCAGGCGCGGCCCGGCCGAACCGAGGTAGGCCAGACCGTCAGGCGACGCCCAGGCCACGCCGTGCCCGACGCTCACCATCGATGCCGCCGCGACGCAGGCCTGTAGGAACTCGACGGGCTGCTCGTCCATGCTGTCCGGCGCGCCGCCGGTGCATACCAGGGGTCGGCCGTTCGTCCCGACCACCAGCGTCTGCCCGAACGCGGCTAGCGCGATCGGCGTGACGTCGGAAGGGGTCAGGCCGTACTGCATCGGCCACGCCGACGGGGTGTTGGGCTCGCAGAAGCGGATCTCCTGGCCAGAGATTCCAGCGAGCATGCCGTTCCACAACGGCGTCAGCGAATGCAGGGGCGGCTCGGTGATGTTCAGCGCCCCGCCCTGCGGCACACCGGGCGCCGGGACCCAGGTCAGCGACGGAAGCACCTCGCCGAGCTTGCGGTTGTCGTCCGTGGTGCCCGTCGCCGTGGAGAGAATCTCTCGCAGGAAGAAGAGGGTCGTGCTGCTCGAGCTGCCGGTCTCGGTGCGGTAGACGCGGATCCGGTTGATGCCGTAGCTGCCCGCCGGTGGCGCCGAAAGCGCGCTCAGCGTGACCGTGTCGTCGGCCTTGCAGGTGATCGTCGCCCCGGGCGATGGCCAGCCCTCCTCCCCGATGTCGTTGACATAGGTGTAGGCGTAGATGCGGGTCTCCAGCTCGGTGCTGGTGCCGCCGGCGGCGGCCAGCGTCGGTGCCGCGGCTGGCGCCGGCAGGCCAAGCGCGCGCCACGCCGTGGGCGGGTTCGCGCCCAGCGCCATCGTCGTGTCCGTCCACTTCGGGAAGCCGTCGCCGGTGTAATAGGTCCGCTCGCCGCTGTCCGCCGTATTGAAGCCGCGCACCACGCTCGTCGGCGTCGCCCAGCTCAGCCAGTAGTTGGTGTCGCTGACGACATCGCGCCCCATGCGGTATATCGACTTCCGGCCCGCTGGCACGACGGCGCGCGCGGCCGGCGCCTTCAGCGGCCGAAGGTCACCGCGGCCCGGCTTCTGGTTCTGCGAGACGACGCCGATCGCGTCGGGCAGCAGCTTCGGGTGCGGCGCCTTCGCGGCGCCGGCGAAGGTGGCGAGACGGATCCGGGCCATTCACTGCACCGCCATGCACCGTTCGTAGCGCGCGAGCTGCCGCGTCCAGACGCCCATGCAGACCTTGTTGCCGGGCGTCGAGCAGTCGAATCGCCAGGACACGGCGCGCCCGGTCTCATCGCGTCGCGCGACCTCCCAGCCAGCATGCGGCTCGGACGACGTCATGAAGCGGAACTCGCGCAACTTCTCGCAGGCCTGCGCGTACCGCCCGGCGTTGAGCAGCGGCGCGAAGTTGCGGCAGGTCGCGCTCATCCCGTACTGGTAGCTGAAGTCCAGGTAGAGGTCGAACTCCTCCTGATGCAGCGGCGCCCGCACGCACCCCTTGAAGCTGGCCTCGGCCTTCTGCGTGTAGGCAAGGGTGCGCTGCAGCGCTTTCACCGGCGTCGTCCGGTCACCCTCGCGCACCGGGCTGCCGTCGGCATGCGTGATTGACCCGAAGCCCAGCGTCGGCACGTCACCCTTCACCGGGATCACCGCGGTGTCGGTGTAGCCCTCGTCGGTCGCGAGCCCGACCAGGGCGGCCGCGCTGAGCACCAGCGCGCCGATGGCGATGCGGATCTTGTTCATTCGTCGAGCTCCATGTCGGCGGTGTCCGCGACGGGCCGGCGCGAGAAGCGGCGCTTGAGCTTCTGGCCCCAGTCCGACTCCTCCCTCCACCACTTGCGCAGCAGGTAGAGGATCTGCAGCACGACGAGCAGGCCGGACAGCACCGCGGCCCAGTTGAGGCTCTGCCACCACGGCGCCGAGGCCAGCGTCAGTCCGCCGGCGGGCGCGGTCCGCGTCGCCAGCTCGGTGACGATGTCCTTCATCTCTTGCTTCATCTCAGCCCGCCTCCCCGGGTCGATTGGTCTTCGGTGCGACGGTCAGCGAGGTGCTGACGTCGATGCCGAGCGAGTTCGCGAAGGCGCCGTAATGGGCCTGCGCGCGTGCGCCGTTGCCGGCGTATTCGGTGGCCTTGCTGTAGGACCGGTAGAGGACGTAGTCCACGAGCGCCGACTGGTAGATGTCGGCGACGGCGATGTTCCCGGCGACGTCGTCCCAGGTCTGGCCCGGGTTCGGCACCACGATGTCCGTCGGGTAGACCGAGACCAGCGCATCCACCGAGGCGCCCTCGGCGGCGGCCGGCGGGTAGACCTCGAAGAGGCGCGGCGCCCGGGGGTCATGCATGAAGTGCTGGATCGACGTGACGCCGGCGAGCTGGCGCCAGCCCGACTCGATCTCGTCGAGCTCCCGGCGCTCGGTCTGGCGGACCGGGCCGCCGCCGGTGTTGCACGGGACGTCGAGCAGCTTCACGGCCGTCGCCGGCAGCGACTGCCGGAAGCCTGCGATCAGCGGCACCGCGACGATCGCCGCGGTGGCGTCCGGACGCTGGATCACGATCTCGCGCTGGCCGTCGTTGAGCCAGCGCACGAGCTCGTCGATCTTCCAGGCCACGGACCCGACGTCGACCAGGATGTCGACGACGCGCCGGATGACTTGCTTGGCTGCGACCGCCATGTCAGCACCACTGCGGCCGCTGGCGCGGCGTCGAGTTCGTGAAGTTGCGGAAGACCTGCGCCTGGGTCGCGCCGATCGCGGCCTCGTACTCACCCGCGGCAATGGAGGCCAGCTCGGGACTGAAGTAGTCGGCGCGCGGGTTCAGCAGCAGCCGCTTCTTGGCGCCAGCGACCAGCGCGTCGCGAAACTGCAGCGCCATGTCGTCGGCGATGCCGGTCGCGGTGTCGCCGGGCTTGAGCGAGGCCTGGAACTGCAGCTTCGAGCCGGCGCCGTAGTCGGTCGCGGTCAGCACGTTCACCCGGTCACGCGAGGCCACTCCTGCGTCAAGGCCTGCATGCAGCTCCGGATCGGCCTCGAAGCAGTTGAAGTTGAGGATGTCGATCGGGCTGCCGTTGAGGGTTGCGCGCTCGAGGCGCTCCACCACGGCGCCCGCCGGCAGCGTCAGGGTGTAGGTCCGCTGGCCCGCGACGGTCGCGATCTCCGGCAGCCACGGGCGCCAGGCCCGGGTCCGCTTGAAGAAGTCCTGCGCTGCGAGCCGCAGGGCCCGCGCGATGGTCGGCTCCGCTGCCCCGGTGACGTGGGGCAGCAGGTCCGGCAGGAAGTAGGACCACTGGGCCATGCGGGCCTCAGCTGCGGCGGCGCGACGGGCGGGCGGCGGCCTGGGCCGGGGCAGCGCCTTCCACCGGAGCGGCGGCGACCACCTCGGCGCCCTCGACCGGCGCGGCGTCCTCGTCGCCTTCGTCGTCGGGCTCATCCTCGCCTTCGCCCGGCGGCGAGGCCTCCGGGGTGTGGCCGACGGCATCGAGGTCCGTGTCCAGCGTGCCGCCGATCGGGGCAACCAGCGTCGACGCGGCCTGGAAGTCGGCCGGATCGATCGGCCCGAAGTCCTCGGAGTTCAGCAGCCGCTCCAGCAGCGCCGGCTCGTTGACGTCGCAGACGAGATCACCGTACTCGTCGGGCTTGAAGACGAACGGCGTGCCGTCGCCTCCGCGAACGACGACGGTGCCATCGCGGCGCGGCTTGATCGTGGTCTGGAGCTTCATGGTCGGGGTCCTTCAGGGTCGGAAGAAAAAAGGGGAAGCGCGCAGCCTCCCCCTGGTGTGGCGATCGGCCGGAGGCGGCCAGGTCGGTCAGCCTCAGGCGGCGCGGTAGAACACCGTGACGCCGACGTTGCCGGCGGCGGCGACGGTTGGCGCCGTGCTGACCTTCAGGCCGATGCGGCGATCGACGGCCGCCGGCTGTACGTTGACCAGCGCGTTACCGTTGAAGGTCAGCCGCTGCAGGAAGTCCGTGTTGGCCGCCGTGGTCGAGCCCCAGTTCTTGCCGCCGTCGGCGGCATCGGTCGACAGGTCGGTGCCGGCCGCGTTCAGGATCCCGACCTGCAGCACCATCGCAGCGGCGCCGGTGTCGACGTCGGTGCCGTCGACCTGGACGTCCACCGGCACGCAGCCGGCCGGCAGGATGCCGATCTGGCCGGCGTTGTTCAGCGCCAGGTCGGCGGCGAGCACCGCCAGCGGGAAGCGCACGGCGACGATCTCGGCGCCGGCGGGATAGACCACCGGCTTGCGGCCGGTGATGTAGTCGTTGCTGTTCGTGAAGGACACGTTGATCTCCTAGAAGGTTGAGCCCTGTTGAAGACCGGCCGCCGCGGCGGCCGGTGGTCGATCAGCGGTTGGCCGCCGCCGTGTCCAGCGCGAAGACGCCGAAGTCCTGGTCGCCCTGGCCGTCCACCGTGAAGCGGACCTTCTTGACGCCGAAGATCGAGGACGTGGTGATCACGACCTTGTCGCCGTTGTCGCGGGTCTCTTCGTTCCAGGTGAAGCGCATGTTGGTGCCCGGGGAACCGAATGCCACCACGGCGGCCTGCGAGCCCAGGAACAGCGCGCGCGCCGCTTCCACGTTGCCGCCGGCACCCGCGTTGTTGAAGCGGATGACGTTGCGGTGGCTGTGCAGGATGCAGCCGCGGTACATGCCCAGCGAGCCCTTGAACAGCGGGCTGTTGCGCCCCTCGGCCGAGGCCGCCGCCTTCTGGATGTCCATCCACTGGCCGGTCGACGTGTTGGCGCGCAGGTCGTCTTCCTGGAAGGTGTGCATCACGCACACGAAGGTCTCGTTGCCGTCGATCTTGCAGGGCTGCAGGACCGGGATACCGGTGGCACCGCCGCCCTGGCTGTCGGCGCGCGTCTTGGCGCGGTCGACCAGGCGCAGATCGAACTTGTCGGCCGCGTCGATGTTGTTGAACGCGGTGGCGTCGTTGCCGAACAGCTGGTGGTTGCTGTCCGGCGCGAACAGCGCGTTGTTGGCGCGGCCGGCGTAGCCTTGCGGCAGCAGGAAGTTGGGGTTGATGCCGCGGTTGCCGGACAGGTAGATGAACAGCAGTTCATCCTGCAGGCGCGCCCACCAGTTCGACTGCTGGCGCTTGGCCTTTTCGCGCAGGTTGTGCAGCGTGCGCTTGCGGGTCATGCGACCGCCGGTGTTCACACCGCACCGGGCCTGATCGATGTAGATCTGGTCGGTGTAGAACTTCTGCGCTTCCTCCTTGCCCTCGAGCGTGTCCTCGCCCTCGACCGGCGCCATGCGCAGCTCGGCCAGCAGGTCATAGGTGATCTGCTCACCGGCGTCCGACTCGAGGTCGGTCAGGATCTGGATGGGGACCTCGGCCTCGGCGCCGCGCGCCATGAAGCGCTGGTTCCAGTACGAGGATTGCGAGGTGTCGAGCGCCAGCATGCCGCCGAATCGCTTGACGGCCTTCGGGTCGTTGACGCCAACGATGGTACGGGCCATGGAGATACTCCTTCAGGTTTGAAAGAGCACCTCCTGCGCTCGGGCTTGACGTTGCGGCTTGCTCAGCCGTGATCGGACTCTGTCATCCTTGGCACGAGATCCGCAGTGACGAGCGGAAGGAAGTTCCGTCGGCCAAACTCTCCGTGCTCTGCCAGGCTCGCCAAGTCATAGTGATAGGCCGCCTCGACATCAGATGCGAAGTACCCGACATGCACCCGACGACCGTCGGCGCGCCGGATCTTGACTTGCCATGGCTTTCGCCGGCCGACCAACTTGCGGTCGATGCAGACGCCCTTGTATCTGGAGGTTGTGGACTCGGGCGTCTTCTTGGCCTGGTTCCAGGCGTTCTGGTGCTCGCTGACGAAGCGCAGATTGGATCTCACGCAGTTCAGCGTGTTGCCGTCGATGTGGTCAACGATTTGGCCTTCGGCGGCTCGCATGATCATGCGATGGAGGTAGCATTCCTCCCCTGTCGGGGCACGCCACTTGACGTAACCGTGCCCACCCCGCGTCCGCTTGTACGAGAAGGAATGCTCTTTCAGAAGGTGCAGGTCGCACTCGTCAAGCAGCAGCACGCGTCTTTGATTGATCGCAACCTTCGCAATCATTCTCTCGGACCTTCTCGATCTTCAGATCGACGGGGGCTGTGACGCGCAGCCGCGCGACACGCCCGCTCTTGTGGATGACCTGGACCATGGCGCCGGCGAGCACCAAGGCCTCGCCGGGCTGCAGGTCCATCACGAGCGACGACTTGCGATCGGACATCAGGTCCCCGCGAGATAGCGCGAGCGCTGGTCCGGCGTCATGCGGGCCAGCTTGGCTTCGAGCTTGTCGCCGTCGAGCGAGTCGAGCTCGGCAAACTCGTCGCCGGTGTCGCCGGGATGGTCACCGCCGGGGACGTGGGCGAGCGTGGGCGGGGCCGCGGAGACCGGCGGCGTGCGCGGTGCCGGCGCGGGTGCAGCGGGCGCCTTCGCTGCGGCGGGCGCGGCAGCCGCCGGCGCCGCTGCCGGCGTCGCGGCGACATCGCCGTGCAGCGCCTGCACGCGCTTATGGGCCTCGCGCAGGAACCAGGTCATGTCCTTGTCCTCGTTGGCCGGGTTCTGCGCCAGCGCGCGGACGAAGCCGTCGAGGTCGTGATTGCGGGCCTTGTCCGTCGCGTAGTCGACGCCGCCGCTGGAGCGCACCTCCTGGAAGAAGCCCTCCACCGCGTTGATCCACTGCTGGCGCTGCGATTGCTCGCGCGACTCGCTGGAGATGTCGGCCTTCACGCGCAGGGCGTTGAGCTCGTCGCGCTCCTCCATGAGCGCGTCGTTCTGCTTCGTGTACTCCTGGATCGTGATCTCGCCGGCCTCGAGCTTGTCGCCCAGCGCCTTGCGATCGTCGGTCAGCTTCTTGACGCGGGCGTCGTAATCAGCGGGCAGCTCGGCGTGGTAGACGGTCTCGCGCGGGCGCGGCGCCGGCGCAGGTTCGGCGGCTGCAGGCGCCACCGCGGGCGCTGCGGCGGGCGCAGCGGCGGCGGGTGCTTCGGCCGGGGCCGCCGCGGCCGGGGCTTCGGCTGGCGCAGCTGCCGGAGCAGCAGCTGGCGCTGCAGGCGCAGCGGCCGGTGCCGGAGCGCTGGCCGCGTCATCGGCTTCGTCCTCGTCGACCTCGGCGTTGTCGTTGGCCGCCGCGACGACAGCGGCTAGTGCCGCCTTCTCGTGCTCGGACAGCTCGTCGGCCATAGCCGCGCGCTCTTCCTCGGTCAGGGTGGACATCGCGTGCTGGACGTCGACGTCTTCGGTGGGTTGGGTGTTCGCACTCATGCGCGAGGCTCCGTGGGGTGGGTTGGGAAAGGGGTCAGGCCTTGGCCTTGTCGGCTTCGCCGGCGACGCTGGCGAGCTCGATCAGCTTCTGCTTGGCCATGGCGGTGGCTCGGTCGTGGCGCTTGCGATCGCGCTTGATCTCCTCGGCCTCCATCAGCGTCCGCATGTCGCATTCAGCGCGCCATTCGTCCTCTTCTTGCTTGCTGCCGATCAGCGATGCTCCCTTGGCCATGGCTCACTCCTGTTTGGGTGCGGCGGAATCTGCCATCCTTGGCACGGGCGGCGCGGCCGGGCCGGGCCAGGCCTCGATCAGCGTTCGGACGTCGCTGGCGTGCCGGTCAGCACGCTCTGCCACTTCGCCATATCGCGCCGCGCACTGGTCGAATACCTCTCGGAAGGCAGCGACTCGGCTGAGACAGGCGCCGTGGGACTCGCCGGACATTCGGACGGCAGCGTCGGCCGCGTCGCGCAGGCCGTCGCGCAGAGCGCGAACAGCAGCGACGTCACGCTGCAGCGCCACTTCGCGGCCGCGCGCAGCGGCCAGGGCTTGATCGACTTGGGCACGTTGGCTCCTTTCCGCCTTGAGGACGTGGCGGATCTGTTCGGTGCGCTGCTCGGCGAGGTCCAAGGCCTGGTCGGACATCGCCTTCTGGTGCTTGCCCTTCAGCCCCTCGATCTCGCCGTCATAGCGCCAGCCCTGCACCGTCCACGCCGCGGCGAACGCGAGCACGGCGGCGACCAACGACGAGATCAGCAGCGATTTCATGGCGGGCCAGCGTGCCATCCTTGGCACGGCCGTCGATCAGATCCCGTAGGCCTGCTTGTTGAGCCCCGAGAACGTGACGACCTGGCAGGTCCCGGCGATCTCCTGCGTGCGGATGTAGTCGCACAGGGAACCGAGCGCAGTCAGCGCCTCACCACCCGCATTGAACTCGCCATGACACGCGAAGACGGCGACGCCCTTGGCAGCGATCGCTTGGTCGACGTGATCCTTCCAGCGGTCGTACACGGTGCCCGCGGTGAAGCCCGACGTCATGTTGAGGCACCGGATGTTGTACGGGTCACCGTAGGGAACGGTCTCGGCTGAGCGGAACGGATACTGCGCGTTCTGGCCGTTGGCGAAACGTCGCAGCGTCGCCAGGGCCCGCTTGGCGGCCAGGGTCCGCTCCTCGTCGATGTTGGTCACCGTGCCCGAGCCATAACTGCCGTTCTGCGTCTCGTGGATCCCGATGCGGTTCATCGCCAGGACCCACTTGCCGACCTGGCGCATCCAGTCCTCGGGCGAAAGGTTGAAGCCGGTCTCGTTCTGGTAGACCTGATAGGCGACCTCCCAGCCGTAGTCCCGATGCATCTTCGAGATCTGCTCCGGCGTCAGGTAGCCCGTCTGCCCCATCTTCACCGTCGTGTCCATGCAGAGGACGCCGGGATAGTTGAACCTCGACATCAGGGGCAGCGCGTTGTTCCAGGCGCCGTCGTGCAGGTCGTCGAAGGTGAAGATCACCGAGCCCTTGGCCAGCGCGTTGGGCACGAAGTCCAGGCTCACGGGCCGCAGCTTGCACCCGTTGGAACTGCCGCCGCCGGTGATCTTGATCCGAGCCCACTTGATCGACGCCAGGTCGGCGCCGGTTCCGGTCGCGGTGAAGTGGCTGATCGGCAGCGAGAAGCAGCGCAGAAGGTTGTAGCCCAGCACGGACGCGCCCATGAAGCCTTGCCAGAGCCCGTTCAGGTTGGGGCTGGTGTGGAAGTTGGCGGTCGGCGCCGCCGGCGTTCCTGCGCTGTGCAGTTCGATGTAGAAGCCAGTCGGCCCGTTCACGCCGAAGTTGTTTCCGGCGTTGTCCGGCCAGCAGTGGGTGAAGTGAATGCTGCCGTTCTGCACGTCGACGCCAGCCGCCAGCGCTGTGCCGGGCGCGATCGAGACCTCGGCGGTCTGCGTCTGCGTGTATTCGACGATGGAGGTGCCGAATGCCAGTTCGCCGTTGGCCGCGTTGGCGAAGTCGGCAGCCCGGTTCGTCACAACGTCCGCCGTCGTCAGCCAGCGCGCCAGCGGCACCGGCTTCTTGCGCAGGCGGTGGACCGGCCGCAGGTTGCCCAGCGTCAGGACGCTCCCGGCGGGCATCAGGTTGGGATAGTTGAACTCGCCGTTGACGATGTCGGCATCGGCCGAGATCATGTCCGCGCGCTGCGTCAGCAGCATCGAGGAGTTCGGCCCGGCGGTCCAGCACTCCGCCTCCAACGGCCGCGCTTGCCGCGCGATGCTATCCACGGCCTTCTGCTGGACTTGGTTGGCATTGGTGATGCCCAGGATCAGCGCGGACTCGCCGTGCCGGACCTTGTACTCGATGCCGGCGCCACCGATGCGGAAGAGGATGTCGTGTTCCGCGGCGTTGTTCAGCTCCATCGCCGTGCAGGCCAGGTTGCCGAAGGCAACATAGGCTCCGCCTGCCACCGCCAACGACAAGGTGCCGGCGAAGGTGTACGTGTCGGTGCGGGTCACGGCCATCGCCGAGATCGTCGTCGGCTGCGTCCGCCCGCTGACCGCCCAGTCACTGCGCCGGAATCCGATCTGGTTGGCGTTCGTGATGCCGGCAAACCGACGTCGCTGCCCCGCGAGCAGCGTGATCACCGCTCCAGCGCCATTGCGCTGGAACTCGATCGGGACCCGCTGGTCGTTGAAGACCTCCAGCTCGGTGCAGGCCTGGTCGGGGAAGACGGCAAAGCTGCCGTCGGTCGGCGTCGCGCTCGACGTCGCCTTCACCGCGCCCCGGGCGGTCTGCGATGGCAACGTGCCGCCGCCACCGATCGGACGCTTGTCCCCGGGCCTGACCTGGTAACCGGTGACGGTCCCGTCGTCATCGACGACCCACTCCACATTGCGATTGACGCGCTCAGCCATTGCGGCCTCCTGGTTCGATTACGCGGCCGTCGCCGCCTTCTCGCCCCGTGCGTCCTGCGCAGAGCTCCTCTCTTCGATGGCGGCGAGACGGGCTTCCAACACCGCGACGCGCTTGTCACTGGCGGCCTCGATCTCCGCGACGCGCAGCTTGGTGTCGCGCTCGATGTTGGCGACCTCCAGTTTGACGTCGGCGTCCTTGCGGATCTGCAGCGTCCGGTTCGTGAGCTCGGCCTGTGCCTCGCGCAGTTCCTCGCTGAGCTGCTCGATCTGCTGGGCGGCCTGCTGCCGGATCTGGCCCAGGGCCTGTTCCAGCGCCGGATCGATGCCCTCCCCGCCCGCGGCGGCGGCGGCCTCGGTCTCCAGCTTCAGCGCCCGGGCGTTGATCTCGCGGACCTTGGCGCGCTGCTCTTCGAGGGCGGCGATCGCGGTCTCCCGCTGGTACTGGAGCGCCTCGGCCTGCTGGGCTTGCTGGGCCTGCATGGCGGCCTGCTCTTCGGGCGTCGGTTCCTTGTTGGGGTCGCGGTCGCCGGTCATCTTGCGGATCTGGTCGGCGATCTCGTCCTTGTTGGGCAGGTCCGAGAACTCGAAGGCCAAGGTCAGCAGGCGCAGCGCGACCTCTGGCGGCAGGCGCTCAGCGATCTTGCTGAGCGAGTCGAACATGACCTGGCGCAGCGTACCGGCGTAGTCGGCCTCGGTGACGATGAAGTCCGCGATGCTGGCCGTGATGTCGTTGAGGTAGCGCACGGACCCGTCGGCCTGCTGCTCCGGTTGGTTGATGCGCAGCCACTCGATGGCGCCCTTGGCACCGGTGAGCCGCACCACCTTGGCCTCGGTGTAGAACTGCTCGGTCAGCGACAGCTGCTTTTCCCCCTGGACCTGCGTCGAGAAGCGCAGGTTGTCGAAGGGCTCGGTGGTGCTGACGCTGCCCTGGATCTGGCGGCGCTCGATCGCCGCACCGCTGACCGCGTTGGTCTGGCGGCCCAGGTTCTCGTTGTTGACGCCGGCGCTGCGCTGGATGGCCTGCGCGCCGAGCTCCATCATCTGGATCTGACCGGTCGCGGCATCGACGTCGCGCCGGATGTCGAAGGACTTGTTCGCCTTCTTGATGATCATGCCGTCCGGGCGCCCGACCTCGTCGCGCGTCGCCTCGATGTCCTCGACGGCGCCCTCGTCCATGATGACCTGGTTGGAGTTCATCAGGAACAGGGCCTTCGACGCACGCTTGTTCAGATCCATCTGAACATCGCGGATGCGCCGGACGACGCCATAGGGCTGGCGGGTGCGGCCGAAGCGATAGCACCAAGTCGGGGTCAGGCTGAAGCGGTTGTGCCGCGCGATCGACGGGCCGCGCGACAGCAGCGCGCCCTCGACGAAGACCGCGACGTGCGTGCGCATCATCATGCGGTCCACGATCATGGAGCCCGAGCTGGCCACGGCGTCGGCCAGCAGCTGATCGCCCTCGTTCAGGATGGCGCCGGCGTGCGGACCATCGCGCACCACGCGGACCTTGGTCGGAATCCGGTACTGCGCCTCGATGAGGCGCACGCGCCGGCGCTCGGTGTCGATGGTGGTGCCGCTACCGTAGGCGCGCAGCGTGCCGCTGCGGTTCTCGGCGTCGAGCGGCGACTGCCAGCCGTCTTCCTCCTCCGGGTCGACGTCACCCCAGAAGGACGTGTCCTCGGCCGCCTTGCGCACCGCATCGGCGCGGTCGGGGAACATCATCACCGCGATGTCCACGTCGACCCATCGCCAGCGGAACAGGTAGCGACCGTCGTCGATGTCGAGCTCGTAGCTTCCCCGGCTGTCCCAAATGACGTTCCGCCAGTCCTCATACTTGCTGTAGAGGACGTCCTTCGTCGGGTCGTCGCGCGGCCCGTCATCCTGCCAGCCGACGCCGACCTTGATCGCGTCGGCGAAGGCCCGGGAGCGGTTGAAGACGACGCGGTTGACGTCGCTCACGTACTTGAGCACCTTCGTCTTCACGTCGGCGATCTGCACGTCGTCCTCGGTGCGTGGCAGCACCTTCCAGTCGACGCGCGTGCGGCGCTCGGTGCCGATGAGCCAGTCGCACAGCGGCGCGACCTCGTTGTAGACCAGCGCCATCTGGCCGCGCGCCTCGACCGCGGCCTTGTCCTCGGCGCGCCACTGCAGCCCGTCATAGAAGTCGGCGTCCATCGCCATTTCCATGCGGTTCACGGACTGGATCTCGCGCTCGGAGTAGTACCAAGTCTGGAGCTGGCGCAGCTCCGCCCGGGCCTCGGGCGTGTCCAGCGGGTGGACTCGGTTCAGCGCGAGCTCGCCGCCCGCTGCCTCGAACTCGGCGTCGATGTCGTCGCTGTACTGGTCGCCGGGCGCCTTGCCGCGCACCGGCCGGGCGTCCAGGGCGTCACGCATAGGTGGCGCCCTCCTGTTCCAGTCGGATGTCCTGGCCGGCGATCTGGCGGCCGTCGGCCATCAGCTTCATCTCGCCGATCGCGGCCTTGATGAACTCGGCATCCGGCGCGCTGGGCATGCGCACCAGTTCGGGCAGGACGTCGGTGACGATGTTGATGATCCGGGCGCGATTGCGCACCGTCGGCTCGATGCCCAGCACCTCGCAGGCGATGGCCGACTTGACCTTGGCGTGCTCCAGTGCCGCGGCGTGCTCGTCGCGATCGACGGCGTTGATGTTCCAGAGGTAGGAAGCCGTCTCCTCGACGATGAACCAGCCGGCGTCCTTCCGGATCGCCGGGATCAGCACCAGCGCGCGGGCGTCGTTGACCCAGGTCAGCACGGCCACGATGTCGCCGTGGACGCGGGAGGAATGCGCCTTGCGCAGGTCGAGTTCAAGAGCCATGGCTACCCCGGAAATTTCCCGGGAAATCTGCCATCCTTGGCACGAGCCGGCGTCGAGTGGCGCCGGCTTAAGGGGAGAGAACAGATGAACCTGGACGGAACAGTTGCCGACCTGAATCAGGGCATAGGCATGATTGCTGTCAAAACTGCCGATGCCGGTTTCGCCATCTTCGAGGCGATCAGTGGTTGTGAGCTTCAGATCGGCGATCGCGTCCGATGGAATGAGTGGCGCAACGAGCTTGTCAACGTCACTTCCGGGGACCGGACGGTCGCGGTCCTGCAAGGCTTCGGCGCCGGTCCAGTCGAGCTAGGGGTGAAACTTCATCGTTCATGAAAATGCCCGGCGCGGGGCCGGGCTGCAGGGTCGGACGCGGTGCTCAGCGGTCCGGCGGGCGCGGCGGGCTGCCGGAGCTACCGCCCGGGCCCGTGGAGCCCGAGCCGGGCCCGCTGGGCTCGCGGCCCTTCTTCACGATCAGCGCGACGATGCCGATCACGATCAGCAGGCCGAGCACGGCGCCGAGGGTCGTGGTGTGGCCGGCATCGGCCTCCTCGGCCAGCACGGCCTTGGCGGTGGCATCCGGCGCGGTGGCCACGGCCTTGGGCGGGTCGGCGGCCTGGGCGACGGGCATGAAGGTCAGCGCGGCCGCGGCGGCCAGGGCGAGCACTGCGAGCGGGCGCAGGAACAGGGAGCGTTTGGACAGCATAGGCAGCCTTTCATCGCGTGGATGGGTTGGAAAGCTGCAAGGTGCCATCCTTGGCACGTCCAAAAGAAAACCCGGCACGCGGCCGGGTTCAAAGGGAGGAGTTCCGCCGGGATACGCAGCGGAACGCCGAAATGCTACAGCAAGGTGAGGCCGCGCCGGCGGCGCACCGATCAGACCCCCCCGAACCTAGCGCGACGAAGCGCGGCGCGACCTCGGGCGGGAGGCTGCCATCCTTGGCACGAATGACACCCCACACTGGTGTTATCCGTAACCCAAAAATGCAGGAACGACTAAGTTCCGCGTTGCTAGGTGGTAATCAGGTCAGTAAACTTCCCCGCATGCCCCTGTGCCTGATCGCACAGCGGCACAGGTAGGCCAGTCGCTCGCCATCTGGTCGCCGCAGCGAAGGAGAAATACGGCGCGCAATGAACAAGGCCCACTAGTTATGAGCTAGCGGGCCTGTCCAGGTCCCGACGAAATGCATCACTGCACATCTGGAACCTTCACTGTGGTAGGTGAGGCTTCAGTTTAGTTCGCTAAAGCGAAGTTGTGCAATATGCATTGCGTTCGGGTTTGTCAGCGACCTTTTCACAAAGAAGCAAACCGTGAACGAAATGCACTTCTGCTTTTGGCCGAAGGGCGTACACGTGAACGCGTACACGCGAACCCGCTTCGGCAGGCTCGAGTCCGTGTGCGAGCACTGCCGCTCGAAGCCCGGTCAGAACATCTGACCACGACCCCAACGTCGACGCCTAGATCCGAGGCCCCGGCCCCGCGCGCAACTGCGCCGGGGCCTTTCGTCGTCACACCGCCATCGGCGACGCCCCCCGACGCTTCGCCCCAGCCTTCCCTGTAGCCGGCGCGATCGACATCGCGAACTTCTCCCCGGCCTCCAGTACTTGGCCGAACTGCCGGTAGGCATCCGACCCGTGGCTGTCGTCGTTGTGGACCGGCTCCGAGGTGAAGCGGCCGTTGCGCTGGTCCCACTTCTTGCGGTAGTTGCTCAGCCGCGCCAGCCCCTTGCCGCAGCCCTCCTCGCTGAACCAGCTCGAGGCGAAGGCGGCCCGCGTCGCCTGGATGCCGTTGTCCAGGTTGGTCACCCGCGGCACGACCTCGAAGCGCTGGCCCGGCATCAGCTCCTGCAGCATCTCCTCGATGGACTGGTTGGTGTCCGGCGTCTTGCCGATGCGCTTGTACGCGGCCTCGTGGGGCAGGAAGTGCTTCGCGTAGGTGTAGCCCTTCCCCTGCAGGTAGGTCGTGAAGTGGTTGAGCTCTTCGCCGCTGGCCTCGTAGTAGCCGATGAAGCGGTGCTCGGGCCCGACCTTCTGCATGAACCAGATCGACGTCATGTCGCCGCGGCCGATGTCCCAGAAGGTGTAGACCGGCGCCGACTCCAGCGGCAGGCGCTTGAGCACGCGGCCCTGCACGCGCGCCGCCGCCATCTGCGCGGCGTAGTAGCAGCCGTCGGTGCTGACCTGGAAGGCCTCGGCCGGGTAGCTCGGGTACTCCTGCCACATCGACGGCGCGTCGCCGCTGAAGTCGTTGTCGCGGGTCGTGACGTACCAGGTCCACTGCTCATCGGTGAGCCGCCGGCCGATGATGGCCTCGACCTTCTTGAAGTACTCCTCGTCGGCCTCGGTGAAGACGACCGATGGGTCGTCGAGCACGTAGCCCGGGTCTTCCCACCAGGCGTAGAAGTGGAAGCGGTAGTGCTTGGCCGTCAGCGCCTTGAGCGTGCGCGCGGCCAAGGCCTGGGCGTGCTCGATGGCGCGCTGCGTCATCTTGTAGAACTCGCCGTCCTGCCCCTCGGCCGTGGACTCGATGACCAGCACGCCGCTGGCCGGCACCGCCGGGATCGAGCCGGTGACGACCTCGCGCGCCTTGTCCGGGTACTTGGCGCAGATCTTGCCGAACTCGGAGACGTGCAGCCGGTGGATGGTGCCGGAGCGCATCGAGGTCGCGACGCGGATGCTGGCGGCGTTGTGCGCGAACTGGATCTCCGACGTCGTGCATTTCTTCAGCGGGAAGCGGTCGCGCAGCGCCTCGGGCAGGTGGTCATAGGCGAACTTGACCTTGTCTCGGAAGATCGTCTCGGCCGCTTCCTTGTCCTGCGCGATGATCCCGCAGCGGATCGGATCCTTGCTGAAGAGCGCGGTGTCGAGCCAGAGCACGCAGATCAGCGTCGTGAAGCCGAGCTGGCGGGCCTTCAGGATGATGTTGCGGTGCCAGAGCCTGGCCAGGAACCGGCGCTGCGCGCGGTTGGGCTTGAACTGGATCGTCAGCCCCTCCTCGTCGTCGGTCCCCTTTACGATGATGCGGTAGAGGTTGCAGAGCCTCCACGTCGGGTCATCGAGGTTCGCGGCGAGCGTCGCGATGTCGACCTCCGCGCTCACGCCCCGCTCCGCTTCTTGTGTCCTACCCAGCGCCAGGACCAGACCGTGGCCTCCAGGTCGACCGGGGCGTCAGGCGGAAGAACCAGGCAGTGCAACGTCTTGCCGGCGACGCGCAGCACCTGGTACCGGCGGCCGGTGGTCTCGATGAAGAGCTCGTCGCCGCCGTCCGGGATCTCGCCGAACGCGACGCGCAGCTTCACCTGGGACCAGGCCGGCTTCGGCGCCATATCAGGCCTGCGGCACGCCCAGCAGCGCCACCACCAGCAGGACGGCCAGCACCGCGGCGGCGACCAGCGCCTGCCGGCGCGCCCAGCTGCGGCGCTCGGCCGGCGACAGCAAGCACCACGCGCAGGCCTCGTCGCCCTCGCGATCGACGGGGTCCCAGCAGTGCCGGCAGGTGGAGCGGTAGCGCCGGCTCATCGTCCACGCTCCCCGGGACGGCGATCGAGACCGAGCTCGCGCATCAGCGCCGGCGCCAACTGGCGCGCGATCTCATGCGCCAGTCGGTCGGCGAGATCCGGGCCGCTCATGGCATGCCGGGCCGCCGGGCTGATCGCATAGAACAGGTCAGCGCCGGCGAACTGCACGCGGGCGTGCAGCATGCGCTTCAGGACGTCGCGGTCGACATCGGTGAGGAGCACGTCGAGCGGGACGCGCTCGAAGCTGACGGCTTCCGTCGGCGTGGCGGCACCGAGCGGCTCGAGCGATAGCGGCTCGTCGAAGAAGGGATCGGCATAAATCTGGTGCTGCCGCTCGCCTCCGACCTTCATGGCCTGGGGGCGCATCAGCGCGGACTGCAGCGGCAGCATGGCCTTTGCCGCCTCGATCTCGCACGTCAGCGCGTGCAACTGGTGCCCGCGCTCCATCGCGGTCTTGGCGGTGAACGACAGCGTGTTGCTGACCTTGGCCAGGTCGGCGCTCAGCCGGGCCTGCTCCTCGCGCGAACGGCGGCGCTGGTTGCGTCCGAAGCGGCGGCTCATCGCAGCCCCCAATCGCGTGGCGCACCCCAGTGCAGCAGGATGGCGAAGGCGGCCTGCGTCAGCTTGAAGCCGACACGCGCGGGATCATGGAGCGATATGTAGGGCATGGCGCCTCCGGAGGGTGGAGGCGCCAATCTGTCATCCTTGGTACGTCAGCTACACAGGCGCCCTCGGCACGGCGTCCCAGATGGCGTCTAGGAGCTGACCTGTTGGGCGAACGACCAACGGCTTCCCGACAGACGTTGACACAACCAATCGGAGGCGATCGCAATCCGATCTGGACTTGAGGTGGTCGGCGAAGAAGTTGCCCTGCGCGACTCTCGAGCACCATCCGTGATCGCCTCGCAGCTGCCTCTCGACCTGTATGCGTTCCCCCTGCCTAAGCAGCTTTGGCGCATCCATCGCAGACCATCCGCCGGTTTCCGCTGGCATGCGCTCCACAACATGCTCGTCCCGCTCAAAGGCACTGCTCCAGCGCTTGCGCATGCGCCACTGAAGACCCTCCACCACAGCAGGCGTGTCCGCAATGTTTTCGACGACGAGGAGGAAGTCTTCCCGCAGCGCACCTTTGTACAGTTTGATTGGTGGAGGCATCAGGCGCACGCCGACGTTTACCTTTAGCATCGGAGCCGGCTTCCGCGTCGCGAGCCACAGCGACACAATTACAGCGCCACAAGTCCCGATAGCGCTGAGGACCTGCGCCCAGTCGACCAGCGTCTTTGGCAGCCAGTCCCATGCCGATCCGAACTCCTGCATTCCGTCCTTCTCTTTTGCGATAGGGAGAATCACGAGGACCGCGCAGGTCCGGGGCTCGGCGTGAGCAACGCGATGATCTTCACGGCCAGGCGTCCGAAGCGGTAAATCGTGATGTCCCTCGTCGGTACCGGGGAATGAAGGAGTCCGAGGGCAATCAGGCCCGCGACCCATTCGGCCTCCGGCGATCCCGGCTCTGCGGCGAGCAGTTCCTTCGACTTGTCCGATCTCGACCCCACGCTCCCGATCGCGACGCCCTCATATTCAAAGGCCGTAGTCAAGAACCTCGCTTCCTCTGCCGACAGGTCCCGGACGATTCGCCCAATCACCACCGCATCGCTCAATGGAAGCTCCGGTTGCCGCAGCGCGTTTTCAATGACGGATTGCAGGTAACGGATCTTCTCGCCCTGAGTCGTCTGCATCGCAGCGATGACCATATCGTTGACGATCTGGTACTGCGAATCTGTCATCTGCTCGATCAGGTCCGCGTGAGCGAGCAGCGTCTCGTTGATCTTGGCCAGCGCCGCGTCCATGCGCCTTTGCTGCCGCATCGCGGCCGGAGCCTTAGCGAGCAGCGGCAACAAGGCGAGGTAGGCGACTGCAGGGTTGCTCGCAAGGGCAGCAGAGGCGGCACCCGCGAGCGTTGCGGCGGTGACGACCACCTCCGTGAGCGGGCTGCCGGATACGCGTTCTAGGGCCCCAGGCTCTTTGTCCATTGAATGCTCCTCCGTGGAAGCATTCTGCACAAAAAGCTAGAACTTCCCGGACGCAACCTGGAAGCAGGCCACGCCCGCGCGTCAAACTGTGGGACGCGCCTCACGCCGCAAGCGCAAGCGTCCTGATGCCGGACGACCAATACACCGGGTCACGGGCGAGTTGGCCGCGTAGATGCTCAATGAGTTCGGCCGCATCCCTGCGCCCCTCGCGCACAGCCTCGGCGAGGTCCGCTGCGGCATCCTCAACGAGCAGCGCCATGCTCCACCGGTCGAACAGTCGGGCACGGGTGACCGAGTCTGACACGAGCTGCACATCGTCGTGCCTGCTATCGGCTCGGATCTGTTCGAGTGTCTGCGCGATGTCGGCAGGCGCGCCCTCAAGGACTTGCGCGAACAGGCCCTTTCCCACCGCAAGCACGCCGGACAGGTCACGGCGGCGGTTGTTCAGCTGAGCAGTGGCAATGATCTGGCGGAGACGGTGCTCCGTGAATCCTTCGGCGGCGCGGCTGATGTAAAGAATTCGTCGCAGCACTGCTGGTCCTTTCTGCGCCCGTTGGGCGGTACCTGGCGGCCGGATGTGTCCGGCACGTCAAGAGGGTGGCTCGTGGAAAGGATTCTGAGCAGGCGGCGGCGCCGGCTGAAGCGGCGATCAGCGGAACCCGCCGTGAGGCGTTTGCCTACACGGGCCAGTCGCCCCGCCCGGCCATCAGAACGCGCCCCGCGCGACCTGGAAGCAGGCAACGCCGCGGGCCCGCCACATCGCAACGACCTTGTCGCGGTCATCGAACACTGCCACCAGCCGGCGGCGATCGAACTCGCTCAGCGAGTCGAGCCAGCCGGCCTTGAGCTGCTCATCGGGCGTGTGATCGCCCTCGCGGCGCATGGTGAGCCCGACCTCGTCCGGGTCGACGGAGCCGTCGCCGAAGACGTGGCGGTGCAGCCAGCTCAGCGTCTCGTTCATGACCTCGGAACTGCGGCCGCTCCAGATCTGCACCTCGGCGCCGGCGCGGATCAGCGACATCATGGTGCTGATCACCGGCCAGTTCGGCTCGTCTCGGACGCAGGCGGCGAAGAAGGCCGGCCAGTCGGGCCCGCGCGCCACGCCGCCGCACACGAAGCACGTCGTGCCCGAGCCGGTCACGCCCTTGTCGTCGCAGTTGGTGCAGCGCTCCACCAGGTGCCGCCGGTGCTCGATCAGCGCCAACGTGCCGTCGAGGTCGAAGATGTAGAGGGGGGTCATGTGGCGCTCCAGGGCAATAGCCCTCAGGCGCCACATTGCCATCCTTGGGACGGCAATACGCGTCCCAGCAAGTGAACGCGGGCTAGATCGCCGGCCTCTCCGGACTTGAAGGGCTGCTCGCCGGCGCGGGGAAGATGCGTGGCATCGGTGGATGCGGGACAAACGGATCGGCCGGCGGTTCCAATCCAAGCGGCTGGTAGAACTTCATCATCATCAGGGCCAGCATCAGATTGAATCCAAGATGCAGGTGCACCGAGCTCGCGCTTCCCATGGCGAATGCGCTAGTCAAATGCGCCAAGCCCTTGTTTGCCGTATGAAATAGCCCAGCTAGCGCCTCTTCCGCCTCACGCGCCTCACCAGGGAACACGGCAAGTGCCTCCGCCTTCGTCAGCCTTCTACCGGTGAATTGCTCGATGCAGATGTCGTCAGTTCGGCGGCTACCATTGCGTTCTCTCACCGTTGTGGCCGTGTCGTCCCTGATACCGAGGAACTCGAGGAGTGCTCTCGCGTGGATCGCGCCAGCCTCAATGGCCGGGCCGGCGAACGTCGCGACGGTGCCTACGACCAAGTGCCGCCCATCGATATAGATGTCGAAACGAGGCTCATCGTTGTGATGGTCGATCAGGGTGTTCAACGCGAACCGCCCTAGGGCCACAGCATTGAAGCGGTGAGCGAGCAAGCGGCGTGTTTCCGCATCCGGTAGTGTCGTAGTCATGGCTTTCCAGGCAGTGCGACGAAGCGCTGCAATTTTCGTCGAAGTGGCTGCTCATATGACATCGATCATCCGCTCCCTTCGGCCACCGGCCCGACGACGTTGCCCGCGAGCGCCCCCAGCAGGTCCGCCAGCGGGTCCGCCTTCTGCTTCGGCCAGCATATCGGTCCGCGACGCCAGCCAGCCCACGAGGATCTCGCCGGTGGCGGTCTTCATGGTGATGGTGAACAGCACGGTGGCCTTGCCGCCGTTGGCCTCGGCGTGCGCACGGTTGTGCGGCGACCAGAAGTTTGCGGCCGGGATCTCGCGGCTGCCGTCGCACGACAGCGCCAGCCATGACTAGACCGGGGTGCCGCCGGCGAGCCGGGTCACGCGCTGGCCAGCCTTCAGACCGCGCAGGGCTTCGCCGAAGTCTTGGCCGACGGTGATGGAGGCTACCGGCAGGCGGTGATCGGGGGGTGGGCGTCTGCTGCGCCAGTGCTTGAAGGGCGAGCAGGCTGCCATCCCTGGGACGTCGAATAGTTTCATGCCTGACCGACCGAACCAAAGTCACTTGCTTACGCTGCGCCCGGGCATAGTCTTAACGGGCACTTTAGGGAGCACAAATGGGAGAGAAAACACGCTACGTCTTTTCTGACGTTGAAACCCGCTTGCACCTAGAAAATAAACACCCAGAGTCAACAATCATGGGCGCAGCGGACGTATTCCATGAAGGTAGCCCCGGCGGCGGACGACCACTGATCGGCGTGTACAGCAGCGATACTCGGCTCCATGCGGAAGACCACCTAGTCATCCAATTGCAAGGCAGATATGGACGCGAGTTTTTCAACATAGCGGAAGGCTCTAAAGTCGTAATGGCAATGACTTGGAGTCCGTGCAAAGCCTGCGTGGATGGAGCACTTACAGCGCTTTGCAACCACCTCAAAGCGCGCCGAGCCTTCTTTAAACTCAAATTCTTGTATTGGTCGACGAAGGCGCAACGAACGAAATTCAGACTTTCGTCATCGGACAATTTTTTCGACACGCAGGCAGAGGCGAGAGCAAAGTATCGCGAATTTATGGATCGCTACCCACACACTTCCCATGAAGTCATGGACGACGACTCACGGGGAATGTTTTTGCTTACACCCCGCTTCCAGATTTCGCCAATCTCAGAAAAGCCACGCACGATCGGCTTTAAGCCATTCTCCGAAGTGGAGATGGCAAGCTGCATGAACGACTAAATCGATTCCCTTCCGGTTCCGCATGCTCCTTTCGTGAGCAGTTGGGGATTCGATTGGGTGAAGGCGTGGCCGACCTGCTCGACGACCTGGTCCACGAAGTCGCGCGGCACTCCGCCGAGGTCGATCACGCACTCGTCTGTCTCGCCGTGGCAGCGCGCCGTGACTCGCAGACGTTCGCCGTGGTCCTCGACCTGCCAGCTGAGGTCTGCGATGGGCACCGTCGTGCCGCAGTGGTCGCAGACGATGCGGACCTTCGGGAAGAAGCTGGCCGGGACCATCAGCCCTTCCCCTCCTGCGCCACCGGCCCGACGACGTTGCCCGCGAGCGCCCCCAGCAGGTCCGCCAGCGGGTCCGCCTTCTGCTTGTTGTCCAGCTCGAACAAGCCCTTGTGCTTGAACAGCCGCTCCATCGCACTGTTCTTGTCCCAGAACACGTACTTGATCGCGCCGTCCTTATCGATCTCGAAGGACTTGATCGCGGCCGCGGTGTCGGCGTCCAGCTCATGCGGCAACAGCAGCGTGCCGTTGGGCTTGGTGATGCGGCGAATGTCGGAGAAGACGATGCGCCCGGCCTCGCGCAACAGGTCGGCGACCTCGATGGTCAGTTCGCGCTCGACGCCTGCCGCCAGCTCAGCCACCCTACCCCTAACCCACCCGTCGGCCATGAGCTCGGAGGCGCGCTTGTGGATGGTGTCCGGCTTCATCCGGTCGGCCTTGAAGGCGATGCGATAGGCCTCCGACTGGCTCGCGCCTCGGACAATCTCTTGGGCGAAGCGTTCCCGCTTCGGGGTGGATCCAGTGGTCATTTCTCGTTGAGTGCCAGCCACATCGCGATCACGAACGCCCATGGCGCGGCCTCGATGCCGTAGGCCGTGGCGACCAGTCCGGCGATCAGCGCGGCAATGCAGGCGGCGTAGCGCACGTCAGCTCTTCCAGTAGGCGACGACGTCGTCGTAGCGGACCATCGCCTGACCGGGGACACCCAGGAAGTTCATCGCCGCAGGACTGTGCTCGTGCGTGGTCGCGCCTCGCTGCATGGCGCGCTCCCAGGCCTCCAGCGACGTGTTCTCGAGCCTCAGCTGGTGGCCGTTGCTCAGCAGAACGGTGACGGCAGATGTCATGGGCGGACCTCCTGGATCTCGATTCCGTGCCGCTCGAGGAGCAGCTTCTTCTTCAGCCGGTAGGCGTCGGTCAAGACGCCCTTGACGTCTTCGACGACGACCTTGCCATCCTTGGTGCGGTACACGAAGTCGGCGATGTAGGCGGTGGCGCGCCGCTTCTTCCCGTCAGGCCCGACCTGGGCCGGGATCAGCTCGTAGCGGACCTGGCGCTGGAGCTCGGTGATCTCGCAGGCCCGCTGCAGGACCAGCAGTTGGTGCCAGCGGCGATGCTCGGCCTTCGAGTCGAACGTGAGATCGCCGTCGACCACTTTCCGGTTCCCGTACTTGCTGCGACCCTTGGGCAGCCGGGGCTGGTCGCGAAGCTGCTGCAGCGTGGGCCGGCCGGCGGTCCGGGCCTTCAGGTCCAGGAAGTCGCGCAGCGTCATCTGCACCGGGCGGCTCATGGGGTCGGCCTCGCCTGGAACAGCACCGCATCGGGCCCGCAGGCGCCGCTGGGCGCCCGGGCGATGCTGCAGCTGCGCTTGTGCTTCACCGCGTCGCAGCGCAACGTGATGCTGCTGGCGCCGTAGCGCTGGGCCAAGCCGACGATGCTGTGCCGGCAGGCCACTCACTTCTCGCGCTGCTGGGCGAAGGTGAAGACCGGGAGGACGGCGGCGAGCGCGGTCATGCCTGGCTCCTGGCGCCCTGCTCGGCGCGTTCGCGGGTGATGTCGGCGCGCATGCCGGGCGGCAACGCGTCCAGAGGGATCGCCATGCCCGCGGAGAACTCCTGCCGGGGACCGGTGGGCACCCAGACCAGTGCGTCGCGCCAGGCCCTGCGCTGGTCCATCGTGAGGGCCTCGCCGGCCTCTTCCCGGGCCTTCAGGTCGTGGGCCCAGGCCAGCGGCTTGAGCGGCGCTGCGCGCTTGCCGTCGACCAGCGCCTGAAGCTGCTGGCGGGCGGTGGCGCGCTTGGGCGGATTCGGAGCCGGCAGCAGCGCGGTGACCGCCTCGGGCGCGGGCAGCGCCGGGCAGCTCTCGTAGGCCAGCTCGTGGGAGATCCGGCCGGCTTCGGCGGCCGCGGCCAGCGCGCGCTTGCGCTGCTCCCAGTCGCTGCCCAGGCAGATCAGCCAGACCGCGGGGCGGCCCGCGGCCTTGGCCAAGGTCATCGCCCGGCCGTAGGCTTCCTTGAACGCCATGCGCGCGGCGACGCGGTCGCCGGCGTTGAGCAGCGGAGCAGCGACGCCATAGGCCTCGGCCATTTCCTTGGTCCACACCACGGTCTCCGCCTCGCTCTGCGGGACCATGGCCCATGCCTCCTCGGCGCCTGGGCGGCCGTCGGAGCTCAGCGCGTCGATCTGCGCGATGACGTCCGCCGGCGTCGGGATGAACTTGCCGCGCTGCGGGTCGCGGACGTGGGCGTCGAAGGCGCCCCGGATCGTGGCGAGGTCATGCGCGATCAGCGATCGGAACCAGAGCGCGGTGTTCGTCGGGTTCGGGGTGTAGGTGCCCCGGCTCAGCAGGCCGCAGACCGCGTCCAGCATGCCGGCAAACTCGTCGAAATCGGTGTCAAGCATCGAGGGTCTCCTGGGGGCCGGGGCGGATGCCCAGCAGGCGTTTGGCCTCGGCGTTGCGGGCGGCGGTGTCCTGGGCGGGCGGCGGTGCGCCGCGCGGCGGCATCGGGCCGCGGTGGACGCGCTGGGCGATCTCGGCGGCGCGGGTGCGCTCGCCTTCGACGATGCCCAGCAGGTAGGCGAACGGGTCGTTGGCGCTGAGCGCCTTGGGCGCTGCGGCGACGAACTCCTCGGGCTGGGCACCGGCCTTGAGCAGCGTGTCGAGCCGCAGGTTCCCGGGGTTCACGTTGCCGATGCCCATGGCCTTGAGGCGGCGGCAGAGCATGCCGGCGACGCCGGGCGCGACGGGTGCGGGCTCCGCCGGTGGCGGCGGTGCTGGTGCCGGCGTCGGACGTGGGGCCTCGGGCGCCTGCGCGGGGGGAACGTCCTCAGCAGGGATAGATGCTCCTATCTCTTCTTCTCTACTCTCCTCTCCTCTAGGCGTTTCCGTGCGTTGCTTGGCGTTGCGTGGCGTTGCACTGCTCGCTACTGGCGTTGCTTGGCGTTTCCGTTCGCGGTGCTGGCGTGCGCGCTCAGTGCTGTTGTCGTCGGGCCGCTCGCGCTTCGGTTGGCGCTTCGCCCAAGCCGAGATCTGGTGATTCGCGTCGACCATCTCGCGCTGCTGGAACGCCTCGAAGACCGCCTGCGAGCGGCCGTCGGGCAGCTGCAGCGCGCAGTCCATGGCCTCGAAGTCCGGGGCACCACCGAGCTGGCCGCGCTCATGCTCGTTCATTGATGCCCGCTCCAGCAGGCATGCCCAGACCGCGATTACCTCGGCGACGCTAGCGCCGGCGCGCTTCGCGACCAGCGGCAATTTCTGGTCGGTCACGGTGCCGTGGTGCCACCGGAACCAGTCGATTCCGCCTGCCATCAGATCAACTCCAAATGCTGGGCCGCGAACCTCTCGCGTCCGGACGACGTGAATGCACCAATGCCGACGCATCGCCTTCGTGGGGAGCTCGGACTGCCGAGGCCTCTCAGGATGGCCCTATTGCCAACAAACCGCGCCGGCATGCGCCGCAATGAGCGCACACTCAGTCCCTTGCATCTCGAAAGGCCCTTGTCATGAACCCGAACAAACTTGTCCTTGAGAAGGGCCTGGTGCTCGTTGATATGACCGGCATCGAAGCGGTTCGAATGGTGAGTGCCGAAGATCCTGAGGGCGTGGAACTCGCGTACAAGCTTGGGAATCACCAGGTCACGCCCCGCAACAACTTCCCGGTATTTCGTGACCGCCCCACCCTCACAGTGATGGTCGACGACGTGTCGATTGGCGCGGGCGCGGGCGACCGGATCCGAGCGACCCTTGAACTGACGAACGTGAACGGCTGGTACTGAGGCCGACATCACAGCCCTCCCTTGAGGATCTTGGCCGTCTTTGCGCGGTGGGCGCGCTGCTGCTCGAGCGTGGGCACCTTCGCCGGCCCGGTGCGCCTGAGCTCCTCGGCGCGCCGCGCCGAGAGCGTGCGGGCGGTCTTCGCCGCGGCGCGCTCGAAGGGCGTCGGGTCCGCGATCTGCGGCTTGTAGTCGGGGTCGAACGGGCTCAAGTCCAGTCCTCCTCGACCGCCGAGACGGGCACCGCCGGCGCGGCCGCCTGCTGCTCTGCGTTGGCCACGAGCACCTCGCCGAGCTGGCGCGCCTGGGCGGCGACCGCTGCCAACTTGTCGGCGAGGTCGAGCAGCGGATTCGCTCCGAAGCGGGGCTTCACCAGCAGGGCCAGCAGCTGCTGGGCGCGGACCTGGAGATCGGTGGCGAGGGCGTCAGCCGGCAGGCCGAGCGCCACCGCCAACTTTCCGACGGCCGCGCTGCAGCGTTCGCGCTCGGTGTCCCGCTGCGCCTGCATATCGGCGCGGTCGCGCGCAAGCTGGTCGTTCAACCGCTTGCGTTCGGCCTCGTAAAGGGACTGCGCCTGCTCGCGCTGGCGAGCCAGCTGAGGGATGTCGCTCAGCATCCCGGCGATCTCTTCCCCGAACTTGGCGGCGAGCTTCTTGCGGGCCGCCCACTCGGTGAAGTAGGCCGAGCGATTCGCTCCATTGGCGCGCTCAACGCCATCGAGCAGCAGCTTGATCCAGGCCTTCCACGGCAGCTCGTTGAGCTGATGGGACACCGGCTTCTTGGCGTAGCGCCAGGCGCCGTTCGCGCCGCGCAGGATCAGGCCGCAGGTTGGCGGCACCATGTCCTTTGTCACCAGGCCGGCAGGCGCCGCGAACGTCACGCTGTTGGCGTAGGCCAGGTATGCCTGCCACTTGCCGGCCGTCACGTCGCGCCGGAAGTCCGACATGCTGACCTTCACCTCGAAGGCCTCGAAGGTCAGCCGCGTGTACGTCGGCTCCATCGTGTAGACGTCGGGCCGTGGGCTACCGCTCTCGCCCAGCTGCATGTTCTCCCAGGTGATCCGGTTGGAGTTGCCGCGCAGGTGCGACGCGAGATCGGTCGCCAGTTGGTCGTGGGTGAGCTTCTGCGTCATGCCGGCACCTGCTCGGTCGGCTTGCCGGCTTCGACTTGGTCGAGCTCGTCGTCTGTCAGCTTCGGCAACGGGCGCAGGCATCGATCAGCGATCACGACCTGCGGGCCCATGCGCTCGTTCATATCGCTGCGCACCCAGCCATTCACAACCCAGGCCTGGCGCGAGGACTCGAATCTGTCGCCACTGTTCAGAAACTCGAGCGGAGCAGCGCGACGCTCTACGGTGACGACGGCGCCGCGCCCGTTGGGCGTGAAGAGCGCGACCACGATCGCGCGGTCTCCAGGCTTGCAATTCATGAAGGTCTCCCCTGCTCTGCTTCCGCCGTCTCGTAGTCCACGAGCCAGCTGATGTTTTCGGAGAAGCGGCGGCGATCCGCCGGCTCCATTGCGGCGGCGCGCGCGGCGACCTCGGCTTCCGAGCACTGCAGCAGGCCGGCACCGAGACGCGTGCGCTGGGCCATGTCGACGGGCGGGCTCATTCGCACAAGCCGTAGGCGCTCTCGCAGGCCTTCGGCTCCTCGTTGATTCGGATCCAGTCCATCAGTTGGCCGCCGCGCTGGGTCTTGGACCACTCGACGACATTGCGGATGCCGCGCTTGTTCAGGTGGGCGTCGCGGTGGGGGTCCGGGAAGAAGCTGGCCTCCTGCCGCTTGCTCGCCGCCGACACGCGCGCTTCCCACATTTCGATCCGCTCGATGTGATGCGGGAAGCGCTTTGAGATCTCCAGCACCTCGTCCTTGCTTGCGTTGACGCACGGCATGCAACCGACGCGGCTCATGCCCTGCAGATAGAGGGGGTTCGGCTTCAGGCCGTACAGCGCTGCCGCCTCGAAGCAATCCGCGGCCGACCAACGGAGGATGGGCCGGTGATTGAACAGGCCGCCGCCGACCACCTCGAAGGACTTCACGCAGGAGCCGGTGCCCTGCAGGCGGGCCCTGCGGGCGTCGCTCTCGTCGAGGCGAACGCCCTGCCACGACCACACCGCCCGACACTCACCGCGCTCGATCAGGTCCATCTGGTACTCGACCAGCGGGAGCGTCTTCAGGTGCTGCGTGCAGAACTGGGATCGTCGCGCCGGGAACCGCCCCTTCCAGATGCACAGGTCCAGGAATGGATTACCGGTGGGCACCAGCGCAGCCAGCGCGCGGTCACAGTCGGCCTGCGGAACGCCCTTCTTCGGCCATTCGTTGCGGACGTACTCGCGAAACCGAATGACCTCGCCGGAGAGGTCGGCTCGCAGCGTGTCGATCCTTACGCGCAGGTGGCGCGCCATGTAGGCGACGTACTCGATCGTGGATTCGTGCTCGTTGCCCGTGTCCGCGAACACGAAGCGGCAGGCCTCGCGGCCCTGCTGCTCGATGGCCAGCACGGCGGTAGCGGCGCTGTCTTTCCCACCGCTGACGCTCACGACGTGAAGGATGCCCGGTGCGATTCCAGTTCGCTGGAGCCTCATGTCACACTCCGTCCCGGAGGTAGAGGCGCATGACGACCACATTGACCCGAGATTGTCCGCATTGCGGCACCGCAAACGCTGGGTTCACCCAGGTGTATGCAATCAAGCATCCACACCGGCAGCAGCTCTGGAACTCGTTCTTGGTTTGTGGGGGCTGTGGCGGCGCGCTGATTGCCGAGCTGATGGCTACCGGCGCACACAATCCAGGGAATCACCCCGGCAACCTTGAGAGCCAAGCACTCAATGCAAGCGAGTTCAGGGTCCTGCAGACGCTTCCCCGCGCGCAAGAAGCCGACATTCCGTCGCACCTCCCCGACCGTGTGGCAAGGGCATTTGGCGAAGGCTGCGCCATCGTCCATCAAAGCCCTAACGGCGCTTGTGCTCAATTTCGCCGAGCACTTGAGCTGGGTCTGAAGGACCTGGCACCAGAGGTCGAAGCTTGGAGGCTCGAGAAGCGCATCGACAAGCTGACTGAGAGGCACCTTCTCACACCTGCGATCAGGGATTGGGCTCACCGCCTCCGAATGGACGGGAATGACGCAGTGCATGGAGATGACGACGCCACCGTCGAATTTGCGCAGGAGATGGAAGCCCTCACCCGATTCGTGCTGACCTACCTCTACACGCTCCCGAAGCAGGTCGAATTGGCCAGCACGGGAGCGCCGCAGTAATTGATTCATGCGTCGCCTTCCTTTGCGATGCCGTAGCGCAGATAGCGCGGGTTGCGATTGGTGTCCTCGACTGCCTTGACCTTCTGCTGGGCCTTCAGGAACAGCAGGGCCCAGTCGACGGCGCGCTCGCTGCGACCGGTCGCTGTGACGATCTGGACTCGGGTGAAAAAGATGCCGCGGCGCGCCTCCAGGAAGAGATGCACGGCCTGCGTCGCGCTGCCCTCGCGGATGACGCCGGGCGGACGCGGGTTGAAGCGCGGGGCTTCGGGCGATTCGTTGAGGTCGCGATTCGCCGCGGCGGCGATGCGCTGGGCCAGCCACTCGACGCCGTTCATCGCGACTGCCCCCAGGTGAAGACCGAGCTGGCGCGCGCGGCGACCGCCGTGCTGCGCAGCTGCTGGTTGCGGACCTTGCTGGCGTATGAGACGGAGATGTCGTAGCGCGCCGACAGCGTCTTCAGCGTCTCGTTCGAGGCGACGATCGCGGCGACAGCCTCATCGCTGAGCCGCGATGCCGCGCGCTTCGTCGCCTTGATCTTGGCGATGGTGCTGGGCGCGCGCTTGAGGTCCGCATTGAGCATCTGGCTGCTGCGGTCGCCGGCCTTGCGGTGCGCGGGGTTGGCGCAGTTGATGGTCGTGCAGGTGCAGTGCCAGAACACGCCCTTCTCCGGCACGCGACCGGTGGTCAGGTGCGCGATCAGCGTGCCGACGGAGACCTTGTCGCCGAGCGGCCCGTACCAGACGTTCATCACGGTCCGGCCGCTGGGCGACTTCATGCGCCAGCAGCCCGTGATGTCGTCGACGTCGCAGCGAGCCTCGAGGTCCGCGACGGACCGAATGCCGCGCGCGGGCATCAGACCGGCTCCCGGGCGGCGTCCCGGCTTTGATCCCATCGACCGATGCGGGCCTGGGCGCCGACACTGCGACGCATCACGTTGAACTCGCCGAACAGGGCGCGCTCGAGGATGTGGCGGACGAACTCGCTCTTCGTCATGCCCGTGAGCGTCGCCATCGCGATCACGGCCTCCTCGGTCTCCTGGCTGACCGGAACATCGAGGCGCGATGTCAGCTTGCCGCTGGGGTCAGTGCGGCCGCTGCGCGAGAACACGACGTCGTCATCGTTCATGGGAGGTTCCTGGGTATGTCGGATCAAGAGTTCGCCGAGAAGGCGGTCTGGCAGGTCATCGCGGAGGCGGCGGCCTTCGCTGCGATGTGGGAGCGCGAGCTGCAGCTCGACGCGATGTGCGAGCTGGCACGGGCGACGCGCGCGTCGAGCGATGAGGGCTGAGAAAGAGCCCCGGGCGAGCGGCCCGGGGCGAAGCCACCACGCCACTCGCCGAGGAGGTCGGCGCCCGGTCGTACGCGGTGGGGAGACAAGGGGTGGCGGCGCATGTCAGGCCGCCCGACGTGGAACGCGAGGAGCGCCGGGGGCCCCGATGAGGTCGGGCCACTGCTCCCACCAGTCGTCGGGGCGCAGTTCCCAGCGCTGCACCGGGCGCTCGGACTTCACGTTCTTGGGATGGGCGGCGATACGCACCGCGCGCTTCGGCGGCACCGGGCGCTCGCCGCGGAGCCATTCGCTCACCGTCGGCTGCTGCACACCGATGCCCGCGGCCAAGGCTTTCTGGCTGCCGAAGTTCGAAATGGCCTGGGCGATTGCATCCATCGTCCAAGTATAGGCATTACCAATACATAGGACAAGCGCATTGCCTATTAAAGGCAACGCCTGTTGCAATCTTCAGATGCTCACAGGTCCAGAACTAGGCGCCGCGCTCAAGGAAGCGATGCGCCGCAAGAAGGTCACCCAGCAACAGGTGGCGAACGAGTTCGGCATCAAGCAACCGTCGGTGTCGGAGTGGCAGCGCTTCGGCCGGATCGGCAAGGAGCACGTCTCCCACCTCGTGACTTACTTCGCCGACGTCGCGGGCCCGGACCACTGGGGTCTCTCCGGCGCAACGGATGCGCCGCCCCCTCGTCATGCGCCGGCGGCGGCCCCGCACTACACCCTTGCGGACGCTCTGGCGACGCTCAGCGCGGCACTGGCCGCCTTGCCGTCGGCGAAGCGCGCTGCGGCGGTGGATCTGTGCGCGACGCTGGCCCGCGCGCCGGATTCCAGCACGGTGCGCCGCGACCTCGCGGCCCTGCTGGGTTCTGTCCCTGCGGCGCCGACCTGGCGGGACTGCGCCGAGGAACTGGTCACAAGCGCGATAGAGGGCAACAAGCAGCTCCCGCCGGCCGACGAGATAATTCAGCTGGTGGATGCGCTCTACATCGCTCGATCAGCCGAATTCGATGCAGCCAACGCACAGAAGTTCGTAACGGAATCGTGATGTGGTGCGCGTGCCACCCTTCCCAAGAGGGAGCAGGGGCAACCGGCAGCGGGCGAACTTAATAAAAATGACACCGTTGTTAGCAGTTTTCGCGGTGTCAAATGGACGACTCCCAGCAGCAGAAGCCAGAGTTCCGGTTCGGCGACGTCCAGCAATTCGGGTCGACCGTCTATGGCGACATCAACCTGAACTCAATGCGCACTCCACCGCCTGAAGCCGCCGTGCTATGCCCGGTTGAGAAGTGCAGGGTCCCAAACTGGGGGCACGCACCCTACTGCCCTGGCTGCGGCTACGACTTCCGACGTAAGTCGAAAATTGCATACCGGTGCGCGCTGATCGCTCTGCTACTTCTGATAACGGCGCTACTCTTTCTGATCCTGCAACGGATTTGAGGCCGCAGACCCGACACGCCCCCCCTGTCAGGGGTTACACGTAGACGATATGTCCTGTTCCTTGCGAGGATGTTGCAGGGAGTAACGCATGGACCGCAAGACAAAGCCTGGCAAGGACATCCTGGAGCTCATCATGTCCAGCCTGCCGGAGAACGAAAAGCTCGCCGCAGCGAGCAGGCTGGCAGAGCTGCCGGCGGTGACCGTAGCAGGGAGCATCCACCAGTTCGCGGTCACGCTCAGCGGGCCGATCACCTTCACCACCTACTCGGGCGAGAAGCCGCCGGGCGGCGGCGCGGCCGCGTGACGACAGCGGCGCCGGGAGGCGCCGCCCCCATCACATAGAAGGCTCGCGCTGGACCTTGTACTTGGCGCCCAGCTCCACCCAGAGGAACTGCGCGTCGTACACGAGCCCGCTCACGTCCGGCCGGTCCTTGGTGGCGACGATCGTGTTCGACGTGCGAGGCATCTCGAAGACCATCGTCTGGCCGGGCTGATACACCGTGGTCGATCGCGCCCGTAGCGTGCCGCCGGTCACCGTGCCGCTGGTCGTCGTCGTCGCGGCGCCAGGCAGCGTCATCGCGTCGGTGCGGATCGCCGATTGGCCCTGCACGATCACGAAGTAGCGGTTGCCGCTGGCGAGCGTCAGCTCTGCACTGCGCAGCAGCGCGAGATCCGTGGCCTCCTCCGGCTTGGTCGCAGCATTGCCGCGGAACGTGACCTCGAACACGTTCGGCGCCAGCCGCGTGTGGGTGTAGCCGAAGTTCCCGGCCAGCGGCCGGTATGGCGTCGCGCAGGCCGCCAGCAGGACCGCAGCTGCGGTCGCGAGCATGTATTTCTTCATCGCCCTCCCCTAGAGCAAAGGGCGTGGTTTAGCCGGCCAACAGAAATATAGGCAATGCACTTGACAGCAATATAGGCATCACCTATTCTCAATTCCGAACTCACCAACAAGGGAGCCCGGAATGAGCGAACGCCGCATCACCCTCGATCCGATCGTCACGGTCCACGACATCGCGGAAGCCCGCACCGTCTTGCTGGGCCAGGTCGAGCGCTATGCCGACTGGCAATTCTTCGTCTGCAAGGGTGCCGAGCACGTCAACGTCAAGGGCGTCCTGCGCGACAAGACCGCTGAGGATTTCGCCGCCACGCCGGTGTCGATGCTCGTCGCGATCCGCAACGACCCCGCGCAGCCTGCCGCGACGCGCTGCGCCGCGATGGACGCGATCAACGAGCGCTTCCTGGCCGACGACGACACGCAGGCCGAGATCGTGCGCGTAGCCAACAAGTTGGCGGCCCGCCGCGAACTGGAGGACGTGCTCGATCGGCGTGAACGCCGCGCCGAGCTGGCACGCGTCGCCGACACCCCTGCCCTCGCTCTGGAATCGAGCGAAGCATGAGCTGCACCGAGCACGACAACGACGCGCCGGTGCCAGCGCCGCAGAGCTGGCAGCGCGTTCACGCCCTGCCCTGCGATGCGAGCTTCTCGCGCGCTCCGGCGCCGGCCGAAGCCTGCAGCGAACTCGGCTTCGAGAATGAGCGGGCACCGCGCCGTGCCCGCATGGGCGGCCTGCATGGCCTGGAGCGCTGGTTCCTGCATCACCCGACGGCCACGACCGTCGCGGTCCTGGTGCTGATCGGGCTGGCGTACCTGGGGACCGCGCAATGAGGGCCGCCACGCATACCCCTGGCCCGTGGTCCCTCGACCATGGCCAAGACGTTGAGCGCGGCCACGTCGGCATCAGCAGCAAGCACCACTCGCTTCTCGCGCAGGTGGTCTGGAGGTTCGAGGACGATGAGCGGACCCCGCACTGCGAGGCGAATGCGCAATTGATCTCGGCGGCACCGGAGCTGCTCGACGCGCTGGATGAAATTCTTCGGTGCCGCGACGCGTTTGAGCAGGGGGGCGAGTACCCGACGAGCGTCGATGCGTGGCTGAAGAAGGCGCGCGCCGCTGTCGCCAAGGCGAAGGGCAGTGCGGCATGAGCGACGCCTTCACCCCCCGCGTCATCACCGCGCGCGCCAGCAGCTGGTCGAAGCTGTTCGACTGCGCCTACAGCTGGGAGGGCGAGCACATCCTGGGAATGCGCAAGCCCGCGGGCCTGCGCGCGCACCTCGGCACGTCCATCCACGCCAGCACGGCGGCGTTCGACGCTGGGCGCCTTCCGGGCGCGACACCGGTCGATGTGATGGACGCGGCGGACATCTTCGTGTCCATGCTGCACCAGCCCGACCGCGAGGTCGACTTCAAGCAGGACGACCTCAGCCTGCGCGACGCCGAGCGCATCGGCCTGTCGCTGCACGCCGCCTACTGCACGGAGATCTCGCCGCGCTACGCCTTCATCAGCGTGGAGCAGAAGCTGACGCCGCTGGAGATCGACTGCGGCGGCGGCCAGATCGTGCGCCTCACCGGCTCGATGGACCGCGCCCGCGTCGCGCAGCATCCCGATGGCGTCGTCATCCCGGACGTCAAGACCGGGACGCGCGTGATCGTCGATGGCGTCGCGCAGACCAAGGGCCGCAGCGCCCAGGTCGGCACCTACCAGCTCATGTACGAGCACACCGAGGGCGTGCCCACCGTCGGCGGCCAGATCCTGGCCCTGGCCACGAAGGGGCGCGCCGAGGTCGCGGTGTCGCCCATCTGGGACGCCAAGCGCGTGATGGTCGGTGACGACGACCGGCCCGGGCTGATCCAGATCGCCGCCGGGATGTTCCGCAGCGGTCTCTTCCCGCCCAACCCCTCCTCCCACCTCTGCTCGCCGAAGTACTGCGCGCGCTGGTCCACCTGCCAATTCCACGAATGACCACGAAGGAAACCGAAGCGATGAACGCCCCTCTCTCCCTCCAAACGATGCAGCAGCAAGGCGGCGCCGTGGCGATGTCGCCGGATCTGAAGATCAGCATGTTCAGCCTGAAGGGCTTCGAGCTGGCGCAACGGATCGCGAAGGCCTACATGTCGGCCGACGCGGTGCCGACCCAGTTCCGCGCCTACACGCTGAAGAAGGGCGGCCGCGACGCCGCGGACCAGTGGATCGAGAACCCGTCGGCGCTGGGCAACTGCCTGATCGCGATCGAGACCGCACAGGCCGTCGGCATGAGCATCACCGCAGTGATGCAGAACGCCAACATCATCGAGGGCCGGCTGTCGTGGTCCGCGCAGTTCTGGATCGGCGCCATCAACAGCAGCGGCCGCTTCCATCCGCTGCGCTTCGACATGAAGTCGCGCGGCCTCATCAAGGCCAAGTACCGTGAGAAGCTGGGCTGGAACAAGGCCAAGGGCGGCTTCGACTTCGAGGAGCGCGAGGTCCAGGTCGATGACCACGTCTGCATCGCCTGGACGCTGCCCCTGGACTGCCCATTCCCGAAGGGCGTCTACACGCTGCAGCAGGCGCGCGACGCCGGCCTGCCGGTGATCGAGTCCTCTCCGGTCTCGATGAAGCTCGCGGTCGAGGAAGGCTGGTACAGCAAGCCGGGCTCGAAGTGGCAGACCGAGATGCGGTACCAGATGCTGCAGTACCGGTCCGGCGCATTCTTCGGCCGCATCCATGCGCCCGACATCGTGATGGGTATGGGCCGCACGACCGAGGAACTGCACGACGCACCGCCGACCTTCGATGTCGGTCCCGACGGTGCGGTGTCGCCGGTCCCGGTCGACCAGCTCCGCGCCAAGCGCACGGAGGCGCCGACACCGATGGCTGATGTCGTCGAGCCGACGACCGCTGCCGCGACGACGCAGGTCGACGCCGGCACCGGCGAAGTCACCGGCGCCGACGGCTGGCAGCAGCAGGAGCCCCCGGCCTTCGACGGCGACGCCTACGCCGAGCAGATCGAAAAGGCCGCCGATGTCGCCACCGTCAACAGCCTGGTGCGCGACATCCCGGCCGAGGCCTCGGACGACCTCCGCGACGTCCTCATCGAGGTTGCCAACCGCCGTATCGACGCGCTGAACGTCGCGACGAAGGGCGACCCGGAGCCGGCGCAGCAGCAGGCCACCGGCAGCCGCCGCCGGGGCTCCACCTCGAGCCCGGAATAAGTCACGAGGCCCGGCGCTGACCGCACCCGCAGTCCGGCCTCCCCTCCCGCCGCGCCGGGCCTCCCCTCCCCCCTCTTGATTGGCAAGGATCGCCATGAAACTGACCCGCATCGAAATCAGCAACGTCCTCGGCATCGCGACCGCCGACGTGGAGCTGCCCACCCCTGTCGCCTTCTTCGCCGGCTTCAACGGCAGCGGCAAGACCAGCATCGCGGAGGCCGTGCGCATGGCGCTGGGCGGCGAGCTGGTTGCGCGCGGCGTGAAGACGAAGAAGGAGCTGCCGAGCCTCGTCCACGAAGGTGCCAAGAACGGCCAGGTCGAGGTTCACCACGCCGGCGGCCTCGTGACCTTCGCGCTGTTCCCCAGCGGCAAGGTGTTCGACGATGCCGCGGCCTACTCGCCGAGCCCGTTCCTGCCCTACGTCTGCGAGCCGCAGCGCTTCGCGGCCCTGGAGGACAAGGAACGTCGATCCCTGCTCAACGCCGTGATGAAGGTCAAGGTCGACCGGAAGAACGTGCTGGAGCGCCTGATCGCGCGCGGCGTCGCGAAGGACCGCGTCGATCGCGTCGGCCCGCTGCTGCTGTCGGGCTTCGAGTCCGCGCACAAGGAAGCAGCGCGCAAGGCCACCGAGGCGAAAGCGGACTGGCGCGCGGTCACCGGCGAGACCTATGGCAGCGAGAAGGCCAAGACCTGGTCCGCCGCAGCGCCTGCCTATGACGCGGCCGCCGCGGCGCCGCTGCGCGCCGAGCTCGACACGCTGGAGAAGGATCTCGACGCCGCGCAGCAGACCGTCGGCGCCCTGCAGGCGGAAGAGAAGCAGCGCGCCGAACTGCGGGCGAAGCTGCCGGAGCTGGCCGCCAAGGTGGAGCGTTACCAACGCGTCGACAACAAACTGTCGCTGGACCGTGCCGGGCTGGCCGAATGGGAGCAGAAGCTCGCCGCGACGAAGGCCGAGGCCGGCCAGGGCAAGCGCGTCGGGCTGATCCATGACCTCGCCGCCGCCGTGGCCTACCTACTGCCGTTCGGCCAGACGCCGACCGACAAGGAACCCACGGCGCAGGAGTGCGACGCCGAGGCCGCGCTGAACGCTTACGAGCGCGAGCACGGGCGCGTCGGTGCGGCCGGCAGCCCCGAAGCCGCTGCCCGCCTGCCGGAGTACCAGCGGTCGCGCGACACGATGGCCAACGCGGTCGCGGCCGGCGAGCGCGACCTGGTCGAGATCCAGCAGGCCCAGGCCGAGCACGAGGCGATCACGAAGAGACTCGCCGACGAGGTCGAGTCCGACGAACGCGAGATTGCGGCGGCTGCGGACAAGGTCGCGAAGCTGAAGGCGCGCCGCGCCGAGATCGTCGCCAAGCTCGACGCGCTGAACTCGCAGAAGCTGGCGGCCGACACCGCGGCCAAGAAAACGAAGGACGCCGGCGAGCACCACGCCGACGTCGTCGCCTGGGATCTCTGCGCCGACGCGCTGGCCCCGGACGGCATCCCGACCGAACTGCTGCTGGAGGCCATCGGCCCCTTCAACGCCCGCCTCAAGCAGTCCGCCGAGGACGCGGAATGGCACGCCATCGTCATCGGCCCGGACATGCAGATCCGGCGCGCCGACGGCCGCCCGTACCGGTTGCTCAGCGAGGCCGAACGCTGGCGTGCCGACGCGATGCTGGCTGAGGCGATCAGCAGCCTGTCGGGCCTGCGCTTCCTGATGCTCGACCGCTTCGACGTGCTCGACCCCAAGGGCCGGGTGGATGCGCTGGCCTGGGTCGATGTGCTGGCGCGCCACGGCGAGATCGACACCGTCCTGATGTTCGGGACGCTCAAGAGCGTGCCCGATGTGCCGGAGACGTTCACCGCCCACTGGATCCAGAAGGGCCAGATCGTCGAGCTGGCGGAGGCGGCCTGATTACGCCGCCCCAACCCCTACCCAACCACTCGACCTTCCAGCAGGAGCTTCACATGGGTCTCGACATCTACGCCGCACGCGGCATCACGCGCCTAAACCCGCCCACCGAGGGCGCCGACCTTCCCACCGATCCGGCGACGGACGATGAGGTCGAGGACTACTTCCGTGCCTTCAACCTCGACTCGTTCCGCGCCCGCTCCGAGGGTCTGGACGACGGTGCGTACTACCGCGCCGGCGAGGAAATCAACGTACTGAGCACCGGCTACGGCGCCTACAACCACTGGCGCGAGGAACTCGCCAAGTTGGCCGGCTACACGCCAACGCCGCACACGAGCTACGGCCACACGCAGTACTTGCACGCCGCCGCGTGCTGGAACGGCGAGACCGGCCCCTTCCATGAGCTGATCAATTTCGCGGACAACGAGGGGACCCTTGGTCCCGCCGTCTTGCAGCGCCTCGCGAAGGACTTTGCCGACTTCGAGGAGCGCGCTCGCGCCATCGGCGACCGCTTCTACAAGCACTTCACGGAGATCCGCCACGGCCTCGAATTCGCCGGCGCCGACGGCTGCTTCCGCTTCAGCTGATCCCTTCTTCCCCACCCGCAACCACCGAGACCACCCCATGAACCTCAAGCTCTTCTACGATTTCGAGACCACCGGCCTGCCGCTCTACAGCGAGCCCAGCGGCGACCCGCGCCAGCCTCACATCACCGAGATCGGCGCCCGCCTGATCGACGTCGGCACCGCGGCCGCGCCGCGCAACTCGATCATCAGCACGCTGAGCGTGATCGTGAAGCCCGAAGGCTGGGTGATCCCCGACGACGTCGTCGCGCTGAACGGCATCACGACCGAGTTTGCGCAGCAGGTCGGCATCCCGGAGAAGCTCGCGATCGAGATGCTGCTCGCAATGTGGCACGCCGCGAACGAGCGCGTCGCCCACAACGAGCCCTTCGACTGCCGTATCGGCCGCATCGCCATCAAACGCCTGCTGCAGGACGATGCCCTGGCCGACGAATGGAAGGCGGCGCCCGCCTACTGCACGGCGACCCAGGCGACGAACCTGGTGCAGGTGCCGAAGGCCAAGGGCAACGGCTGGAAGCGCCCGACGCTGGGCGAGGCCTTCCGGCACTTCACCCACCGCGACCATGTCGACGCGCACCGCGCGCTGCCCGACGTCGATGCCTCGATCGCGGTGTACCTCGGCATCCGCTCCGCCGAGACGCCGGCCGCCGGAAGCGTCGTCGACGCCGAGTACCGCGAAGTCGGCGAGACCGCCTGACGCCATGAGCGCCGAGCAGATGACCCTCGTCGAGGACTGCGAGGCCCGCGACTCCGCGCTGACCGAATGGGATCGCGGATTCCTGGACAGCATCCGCCGGCAGCTCGAAGGCGGCCGGACGCTGACCCAGAAGCAGGTCGACACCCTCGACGAGATCTGGGAGCGCGCCACCGCGCGCGGCTGAGGAGCCCCAACACCATGTTCAAGAACCTGATCGTCTACCGCCTGGCCAAGGACTGGACCAGCACCGCCGATGCGCTGCAGGACGCGCTCGAAGCCGCGCGCTTCGCGCCCTGCGGCGCCACCGAGGCCGTGTCCGCCGGCTGGGTGCCGCCGCGCGGCGTGGCCGGCGCGCCGCTGCTGGAGAACATCGACGGGCACTGGCTGCTGAGCCTGTGCATCGAGAAGCGTCTGCTGCCCAGCAGCGTGGTCCGCGATCGCGTCGCCGAGATGGCCGACGCCATCGAGCGCGAGACCGGCCGCCGACCCGGCAAGAAGCAGCAGCGCGACCTCAAGGAACAGGCCGCCATCGAGCTGCTGCCGCGCGCATTCACCCGGCAGTCGCATCTGCGGGTCTGGATCGCGCCGGCGCTGGGCCTGCTGATGGTCGACGCGGCGTCGATCGCCAAGGCCGATGACGTGATCACGCTGCTGGTGCGCGCCGACAGCTTGATCAATCCGCATCCGGTGCAGACCGCCGAATCGCCGGCGTCGTGCATGGCGGCGTGGCTGATGGACGGCGTGCCGCCGAAGGACTTCGTGATCGACCGCGACTGCGAGGTCAAGGCCGCCGACGAGATGAAGGCGGCGGTGCGCTACGCCCGCCACAACCTGGACACCGACGAGGTGAAGGCGCACCTGACCGGCGGCAAGATGCCGACGCGCCTGGCGATGACGTCGCGGGAGCGGATCTCGTTCACGCTGACCGACACGATGCAGATCAGGGGCATCGAGTTCCTCGACATCGTCTTCGACGGCCGCACCAAGCCTGCCAAGGACGAGGCCTTCGACGTCGACGCCGCGCTGGCGACTGGCGAGTTGTCCCAGTTGGTGCCCGCGCTGGTGGACGCCCTGGGCGGCGAGCTGCACTTCATCGGGCAGAGCGACAAGGTCTCCGCCACGCATGCGCCCGCGGTCCCGGAGGCGGCATGCGCGAACTGATCGTCGCCACGACGGCCGTGCTGTCGCTCATCGCGGCGGTGCTGGCCACCGCGCTGCCTGCGCCGCGCGCGCTGTGCATGCGCACCGGCGGCCTGCCGGCGAAGGATGGCCGCTGCGTCGCGCGGTCAGCGCCGGCCGCGCCGGATCTCGTCGCCGAGCTCGGTGAGCCAGCGCCGGCCGTCCTCGCGCGGCGCGGTGGCGAAGCCCTTGTCCTGCAGCCGCTGCTGCAGCTCCTCCGGGACGATCTTCCCGCCGACGGACGGGGGAAGGAAGTAGAGCGCGGCGCGCTCTTCGGGAGTGATGTCGATGGGGTCTGGCATGGCCCCGATTGGAGCACTACATGAAGGCGCTGAGCATCCGCCAGCCGTGGGCCTGGCTCATCCTGCACGGCGGCAAGGACATCGAAAACCGGACCTGGACGACCAAGGTCCGGGGCCGGGTCCTGATCCACGCGGCCCAGGGCATGACCGCGACCGAGTGGCAAGCCGCCTTCGGCCTCTACCTGCAGATCCGCCGCACGCAAGGCCTGCCCGCCGTGGCCGTGCCGTTCTCGAAGCAGCTCGAGCGTGGCGGCATCGTCGGCAGCGTCGAGATCGTCGACTGCGTTACCGCGTCGGACTCGCCCTGGTACATGGGCGACGTCGGCTTCGTGCTGCGCAACCCGCTCTCCCTACCGTTCATCCCGCTGAAGGGCCGCCTGGGCTTCTTCGACGTGCCGGACCATTTGCTGCCGCCGGAGTACCTCGCATGACCGGCCGCACCATCACCCAGCGACAGGCGGAAGAACTGGCCAAGAAGGCCGTGCAGAACTACCTGAGCGCCTGCGACCTCGAGGACCGGTCTCAGCTCGGCGACGTGCTGATGAAGCTGGTCAGCGTCACCGGCGTCGTGATGGCGCAGGCCGAAGGCAGCGAGCGCGCCGCCGAGCGTCTCGCCAGCACTGCCGTCTTCATCTTGCAAAACATGCCGGCAGCACCGGCCAACCTGGAACCGCTGCAATGACCACCTACACCATCACCGCCGCGCAGCTCGCGGCCGTGCGCACCCAGCGCAAGCAGTTGCTCGACAGTCCGCACAAGAACGACCACGCCGCGGCCGCCCTACTGAATTGGGCGGAGACTCTGCAGCCGGCCGCCGCCCCATCCTTGGGCAGCACCAAGACGCTGACCAGCGAGCATCAGGGCATGCGGGTCAACTATTCCGGCCTGCTGGGCCAGTGCCAGCGCGCGCTGGCACTGGGCGAGGGCAGCCACTCCGCGCTCGCCGAGATGCTGCGCCAGCTGCAGGGCCACCTGCAGGAGCTGGGCCGGCGCTGGTATGCCGGCGACGTCGCCGTGGTGGACGAGCTGCTGCAGCTGTACTGCGTCGAGGCCGAGGCACGAGCGGCGCTGAAGGCCGCTGCCCCTAAGTCTGCTCAGTCGACCGAGGTCGCGCGCGAGGCTCTGTATCGCGCGGCGATCGGCTGCCCGCACGAGCTCGACCACAACAAGGTCGTGCTGCACTTCGACCCGAGGCGGCCTGGACACAACGCGCTGGATCAGCTTAGCCGTCGACTGGAAGCCGTTGCGGCCTCTTCCCAAGGAGCCGACGCCAATGCGTGATCCGTTCGGCCTCCACAGCTTCCTCGGCATGCGCATCGTCGAGGCGACGACCTACCCGCGCTACACGCTGCCCGATGACGTCCCGCCGCCGCCCGGCATGACCCGCGCCGAGTTCGCGGCATGGTCGCGCGAGGTGTGCGGTGTGACGTGCGTTTTGCCGCGCGGCCAGGTCTTCCTCATGAACGGCGTGGCACTGATCCGGCCAGAAGACGCGGTCAGGCTATCGACGTTGGCGATCTGATGGACCGCTACAGTCACGCCCCCCGCGTCATGGCGGCGAATGCGTCCACGGCGGCCCACTCGGCCTCAATCGAGGTATCGAACTCGCCCACGATCTGCGTGCGGATTGGCGGGCCCAAGTCCGGCGGGGGCGTCAGAACCAGCACCGCCCGGAATGACCCAGCGCCTGTCGGCTCGACATCAAAGTCGGCTTTCCAGTTCTCGTCCATGGCCGTGCCCTTTCCAACCCAAACCATTCTGCACCAGGAGTCGCGCAATGGCTGAGTCGTCGCGCCCAGCACCCCCAGACCTCACCCGGGCGGAGATCGATGAGATCTGCCACCCCCTCGTCCAGAACGCCGCAAAGGTGCGCTTCCTTCAGGGCCTCGGCGTGAAGGTCGAGCGCCGCCCGGATGGCAGCCCCCTCGTCAGCCGCGAGCACTACGTCAAGGTGCGCGGTGGCGTGCTCGCCCCCGAAGTTGCGACCGAAGGCGGCCCGGTGTGGGGCGTCCACTGATGTCGCGTCCCCGTGACAAGCAGAGCCAGATCGCGCTGGGCCTGCTGCCCCGCATGGAGGCTCGCCCGCGCAAAGACGGGTCGTTCTCGTTCCGCTACCACCCAGCCGGCGGCAAGCCGATCGCGCTGGGCACGGATCGCATCAAGGCGCTTCGCCAGGTGCTCGATATCACGGGGCAGCTGGACGAAACCGGCACGCTGAAATGGGTCTGGGAGAAGTGGACCGATGAACACCGCCCGTCGCCGCGGTGGAAGAAGCTCTCCGACGGCACGCAGGCCGACTACCGCCTGGCGTGGAAGCAGCTCGCGAAGACCTTCGGGAAGATGCTCATCAGCCAGATCGACGCGCCAATGGTGGCGCGCTACGTGCATATCGAGCGGGCCGACTCCACGCGACGCGCCGACATCGAGAAGACGCTGCTGTCCAACTTGTTCAAGTACGGCATCACGCTCGGCGTCTGCAAGGTCAACGCGACGATCGGCGTGGAGCCGCACGGCAGCGAGTCGCGCACGGTCTCCCCGAAGGCGGAGGTCTTGAAGCGCTTCCTCGACTGGCTGGCGCAGCAGACGCCGCAGCGCCGGATCATCGCCTTCGCGGCCGAGTACGTGAGCCTGGCCGGCAACCGCCAGGTGGAGTTCCTTCCGCTGACGTGGATGCAGGTCGACCGGGCCGCCGGCGAGATCCGAACCTTCCGCGCGAAGCAGCGGGGCAAGAAGCGTGAGCAGGTCATCGAGGTGATCTCCATCAGCCCGCAACTGTCCCTGCTGCTGGACCGCCTTGAGGCCATCCGGACCGACCGGGACTGCCTGTACGTCTTCCCGACGCGCGACCGCAACCAGTACACGGCGGATGGCTTCAAGACCCTCTGGCAGCGCAGCGTGCAAGCGGCCATGAAGGCCGGCGCGCTCAAGCCCGAGGACCGCTTCACCTTCCATGACCTGCGCGCGTACTACGTGACGCTGCACAAACAGCAGACCGGGAAGCTGCCGGACATCCACAAGAACCCGGCCACGACGGCCCGCGTTTACGACCGAAACACGGAGGTCCCGCGCGCCGCAAACTGACCTCGATATTCCCAATTTGGGAATATGGGCCCCCGAAATGGGGTTCTGCGGCGCAGAAAGCAAAACGCCGACAAGACCTAAGTCGTTGTCGGCGTTGCCTTATTCGGTGGGGTGGCTGATGGGACTCGAACCCACGACAACCAGAATCACAATCTGGGACTCTACCAACTGAGCTACAGCCACCGGAGAAGCCTTAGATTATGGCTGAATTTCTCCTCTGTGGGAAGCACTTTCTGCGATTCCTCTGAAAATCATTCGAATCGCGCGAGTGCCGCCCCGCTTCATTCAGCGCGACGCCCTCAGTTCGTCGGCGCGGAGGCGGCCGTCGCCGCCAGCGCCGACGGCTTGATCGTGGCCTTGTATTCGCTCTTCAGCACGTTGTAGTAGCCCGCCATCTCGGCGGCGCTCCACGCCCGCGCGTACTGCTCGGCCGCGCGCTTGGGATCGATCAGCGCCGGATCGCGCGGCAGCACCTTCTCGATCTTGACGACCAGGTAGCTGCCATCGCCGACGTCCACGCCCGCATAGGCCGGCAGCTTGGACGCATCCGTGCGCAGGACCTGGTCCAGCGCCTTCTGCGGCAGCACGCCCGGCTTGGCGCGCGACACCGTCACCGGCTCGCCCAGGCCCTTCGCGTCGCCGCCCTTCTGCAGTTCGGCCAGGCGCGCTTCGCCCGCCTTCTTCGCGGCCGCCGCCGACTGGTCCTGCACCCAGGCCGCCGCGACTGCCGCCTTGACCTCGGCCAGCGCCGGCACGCGCGCGGCGTTGTACGCGACCACGCGCGCCGACACCAGCTGGTTGCCGCCCGCCTCGATCGCCGAGGTGTTGCGCTTGTTCTTCAGCGAGTCGGCATCGAACACCGCCTCCAGCAGCTTGGCCGAGGCCAGCGGGCCGGTCGCGTCCGGCGCGGCCTTGCGGCGCACCGTCGCCTTCTGGATGGTCAGCTTGAACTTGTCGGCCGCCGGCTTCAGCGAATCGCTCTGCTCATACACGGTGTTGCCGAAGTCCTCGGCCATCTCCGTGTAGCGCTTCTGCGCCAGCTGCTTGCGCAGCTCGGACTCGATCTCGCCCTTGACCGTCTCGAACGGGCGCACCTGGCCGCCGCGCAGGTCGGTCAGCATGATCACGTGGTAGCCGAAGTCGGACTGGACCACGTTGCTGATCTCGCCCTTCTTCAGCGCGTACACCGCGTCCTCGAAAGGCTTGACCATCGCGCCCTTGCCGAAGAAGTCCAGGTCGCCGCCATTCGCGGCCGAGCCCGGGTCTTCCGAATTCTTCTTCGCCAGCTCGGCGAAGCCGGCCGGGTTCTTGCGCGCCTCGGCCAGCAGGGCCTCGGCCTTGGCCTTCGCCTTGGCCTTGTCCGCCGCCGACATGTCGGCACCGGCCTTGATCAGGATGTGGCTCGCGCGGCGCTCCTCGTCGCTGGTGAAGCGCGCCTTGTTCTGCTCGTAGAACTTCTGCACGTCGTCGGCGCTGACCGTCACCCCGCCCTGCAGCGCGGCGGCGTCCAGCACGACGTATTCGATGTCGGCGCTTTCGGGCAGCTGGAATTTCGCCGAGACCTTGGGGTCCTTGTAGTAGGTCTCCAGGTCCGCGTCCTTGGGCACCAGCGCCGCGGCGAAGTCCTTCGCGGCGAAGTTCTGGAAACGCAGCTCACGCTGCTGCAGCAGCGCGTCGAAGGCCAGGCCGGCGCTCGCCTGCGTGGGCAGCGCGCTCTGCGCGATCGGGCCCAGCACGCCGTTCATCTGCAGCTCCTGGCGCAGGCGCTGCAGGAAGCCGTCCACCGTCAGGCCCTGCTGGGCCAGGATCTGCTTGGCTTCCGGGCCGCGCAGCGGCGCCAGCTGGGGATCGGTGCGGACGATCTCCTCCAGTTGCGCGTCGGTGATGTTGCGGTGCTCGTCGGTCACGACCGCAGCCAGCACGCGCTCGCGCAGCAGGTTCTCCAGCACGTCCTTGCGCACTTCCGGCGAGTCGAAGACCTTCGGGTCCATCGTCGGCGCCTGCTGGCGCATGCGCTCGACCTGCTGGCGCAGCGCCGCGTCCCATTCCGACTGCGTGATCTTGTGGCCGTCCACGCTCGCCACGGCGGTGTTGCCCCCCTCCATGAAGCGGCTGTAGCCCTCCACGCCCACCAGCACGAAGGACGGCAGGATCACGATCAGCAGCAGGAACTGGAGCAGCCGCGTGTGCTTGCGTACGAAATCAAACATCAACAACCTCGGGTCATCTCGGAAGGGTCGACGCGCACGGGCCGGTGCAGGGGCCGGCCTCGCGTCTGGCCGCCCATCGGGCGGCGTCACATACGACAAAGGCGAACCGGGGTTCGCCTTTGCGCCGCGGCATTCTAGCCTCGGGTTTGGTGGGCGCTGACGGTCTCGAACCGCCGACCTACTCCGTGTAAAGGAGCCGCTCTACCAACTGAGCTAAGCGCCCGGGAACTGGTCAGTTCACGGCGTCCTTGAGGGCCTTGCCCGGACGGAACTTCGGCACCTTCGCCGACTTGATCTTGATCGCCTCGTTCGTGCGCGGGTTGCGGCCGGTGCGCGCGGCGCGCTTCGTGACGCTGAAGGTGCCGAAGCCCACCAGCGACACCGTCCCGTTCTTCTTGAGCGTGGTCTTCACACCGCCGATCACGGCTTCCAGCGCACGCCCCGCGGCGGCCTTGGAAATGTCCGCCTGCTTGGCGATGTGCTCGATCAATTCGGACTTGTTCACGAAGGTACCCCCTCATTGGTTTGCCAGGCCGCCGAACGGCGCGGGAAGCGGATTCTAGACGCATTGCCCTCGGGCCCCGACAAGGGGGAAGTCCCGATACAAGCGGGGGGACGGCTCAGCGCACCTTGGCGCGGATCTCCGGCAGCGCCTTCTGCAGGTAATAGACCATCGACCAGATGGTCAGCACCGCGGCCAGGTAGATCAGCCAGGTGCCCCACGCGGCGGTGTTGATCACGCCGAACAGCGTGCCGTTGAAGAGCAGGAAGGGGATGGCCACCATCTGCACCGTGGTCTTGAGCTTGCCCAGCATGTGCACGGCCACCGAGCGCGACGCGCCGATCTGCGCCATCCACTCGCGCAGCGCGGAGATGGCGATCTCCCGCCCCACGATGACCAGCGCCACCAGCGCGTCGACGCGGCCCTGCTCCAGCAGCACCAGCAGCGCCGCGCAGACCAGGAACTTGTCGGCCACCGGATCCAGGAAGGCGCCGAAGGACGAGGTCTGGTTGAGCTTGCGCGCCAGGTAGCCGTCCGCCCAGTCGGTCAGGGCCACCGTGATGAACAGGACGGTGGCCAGCAGGTTTTGATGGGCGGGCGTCATCTGCAGGTGGAACACCCCGACGATCAGCGGGATGGCCACGATGCGGGCCCAGGTCAGCAGGGTTGGCAGCGTCCAGAACATGGGCGGCATTGTGGCCCAGGTTCCAGGCGGCGAACCGTCGGCTGTCGCTTAATCGTCCAGCGTGCGCGGCTTGAAGCGGCGGTCGTCGTCGAAGAGGAAGACCTCGACGAACTTCCAGGGCTTGGGCAGCCGGCTCACGTCGCCGAAAGGCGCGGCACGGCGCACGGCCGCGATGGCGACCTCGATGGTGTCCTCGGCCTGGCTCGGCTTGCGCAGCACGCGGATGTGCCGGATGGAGCCGTCCTGGTTGAGTTCGATCTCCAGCACCGGGATCGCCAGTAGCTGGGGCGGCACCTCGCCCATGTAGGTGCCGTCGGGATTGGCGGCCACCATGCGCTCGGCCGCCTGGCGCCGCAGCGCCTCGTGCGAGCTCACCGCGCGCGGCGCGGGCAGCGGCAGGCCACGCCGCGCGACCGGTGCGGCGGGCGCCGCGGGCGTCACCGCCGCCTCCGGCGCGGCGGCCGGTGGCTGGGCCGGCGGTCGCGACGGCGCCTGCGGCGCGGGCGCCCCGCAGGCCGCCAGCATCAGCGCGAGCGCAACCTTGGCGCCCCAGCGCGCCGTGTCCCTCCCGGGGATTCGATCGATCGTTGTCATGACTCCATTCCCAACCCACCGCGCCGCATTCAATGCAGCGCGCGATAAATGTCCTCGGCGAGCTCGCGCGAGATGCCCTTGACGCTGCACAGCTCCTCGACGCTCGCCCCCGCCACGCCGCGCACGCCGCCGAAACGCTGCAGCAGCTGCGCGCGCTTCTTCGGTCCCACGCCCGGCACGTCCTCCAGCCGCGAACCGCCGGTGCGGATCGACGCCCGCTTGGCCCGCATGCCGGTGATGGCGAAGCGGTGGGCCTCGTCCCGGATCTGGGCGACCAGCATCAGCGCCGCCGAATCGCGGCCCAGGTAGACCTTCTCCCGCCCGTCGGCGAAGACCAGTTCCTCCAGCCCCACCTTGCGGCCCTCGCCCTTCTCGACGCCGACGATCAGACCCAGGTCGACGCCAAGTTCCTCGAAGACCTCGCGCGCCATCGACACCTGGCCCTTGCCGCCGTCGACCAGGACCAGGTCCGGCAGACGACCGGTGCCATTCTGTGCGGCCTCGGCCATCTTGCTGTAACGGCGTGTCAGCACCTGCCGCATCGCCGCGTAGTCGTCACCGCCGGTGATGCCCTCGATGTTGAAGCGCCGGTACTGGCTGCTCTGCATCTGGTGGCCCTCGAAGACGACGCAGGACGCCTGCGTCGCCTCGCCGGCGGTGTGGCTGATGTCGAAGCACTCGATGCGGAACTTGTCGAGCTCGGTGACGCTGAGGTCCAGCGCGTCCACGAGCGCGCGCGTGCGCGCCTGCTGGGAGCCCTCCTCCGACAGCAGCCGCGCCAGCGCGATCTCGGCGCCCTTGACGCACATCTCCTGCCAGATGCGGCGCTGGCCGCGCGGCTGCGCCTGCGTGGTGACGCGGTAGCCGGCCTGCGCGCTCAGCGCCTCGGCCAGCGCCGGATCGACCGGCTCCGACAGCACCAGCAGCGAGGGCACTGCCATCTCGAGGTAGTGCTGCGCGATGAAGGCCTCCAGGACCTGGCGCTCCGGGCTCGGCGGCGTGGGGCGCGTGACCGCGGCACCAGCGGCGCCCTCGCCCGCCGCCGAAGTGTCCAGCTCCGGCAGGTCGTCGTCGTCGAGCAGCTGCACGGCCGTCGCGTCGTCGACGTGTTTCGGGAAGTAGGCCCGGTCGCCCAGATGCCGACCGCCGCGCACCATCGCCAGGTTCACGCAGGCGCGTCCGCCCTGCAGCTTCACCGCCAGGATGTCGACGTCGCGATCGCGGCCGGTGGCGCTGTTCTCGTCGACGGCCTGCTGCTGCAGCACCTTCGACAAGGCGGTGATCTGGTTGCGGATGCCGGCGGCCTGCTCGTACTCGAAGCGCTCGGCGTGGCTCATCATCTGCGCCTGCAGCGCGTCCAGGACCTCCTGGGTCTCGCCGAGCAGGAAGCGCTCCGCGTTGCTGACGTTGCGGCGGTAGTTGTCGTTCTGGCCCTCGGGCACGCAGGGGCCGGTGCAGCGGTGGATCTGGTGCAGCAGGCAGGGCCGGCTGCGGTTGTTGAAGACGGTGTCCTCGCAGGTCCGCAGCTGGAAGACCTTCTGGATCAGCTGGATCGATTCCTTCACCGCCCAGGCGCTGGGGAACGGGCCGAAGTAGCGATGGCGCCGATCGACCGCGCCGCGGTAGTAGCTGATGCGCGGCCAGGCGTGGCCGGACAGGCGCAGGTAGGGATAGCTCTTGTCGTCGCGGAACAGGATGTTGAACCGCGGGTTGAGCGCCTTGATCAGGTTGTTCTCGAGCAGCAGCGCCTCGGCCTCGGTACGCACCACCGTGGTCTCGAGCCGCGCGATGCGCGCCACCATCATCCCGATGCGCGTGCCGCCGTGATCCTTCTGGAAGTAGCTCGAGACGCGCCGCTTCAGGTTCTTGGCCTTGCCGACGTAGAGCACATGGTCCTGCGCGTCGAAATAGCGGTAGACGCCGGGCAGCGCCGGCAGCGCCAGCACCTCGGCCAGCAGCCGGTCGCGAACCGCGCGGGCGGCGCGCTCCATGTCGGCGACGCGGCGGGACTCGGCCGCCTCGATGGCTTCGGACTGGGCGTTCCACGCCTCGGCGTGGGACGGCGGCGCCGCGTCGGGCGCATCGGTTGCAGCCGGCGCATCGGCGCGCGGGGGCTCCGCGGGAACGGTCGGGGAAGAAGGCTCCGGCACTTCGCTGGCGCCGGCGGGGGTCGTGCTCATGGGGCGCGATTGTGCCGCCGGATAATTCCGCGATGCCCCACGCCCTCGCCGAATCCGCTTCCCCCGCGCAGTCTCCTGACACGATGACCTGGGACATCTTCTGCCGCGTCATCGACAACTACGGCGATCTCGGCGTCTGCCTGCGGCTGGCGCGCGACCTGGCCCGGCGCGGCGAGCAGGCGCGGCTCTGGTGCGACGACCTGTCGCCGCTGGCCTGGATGCAACCCGAGGCTGTCCCGGGCCTGAGCTGCCGGCCCTGGGACGAGAGCGTGGGGGCGGCACCGGGCGACGTCGTCGTCGAGACCTTCGGCTGTGAGCTGCCCGCGCCCTTCGTCGCCGCGATGGCCGCGCGGCCCGTCCGGCCGGCGTGGATCAACCTCGAATACCTCAGCGCCGAAAGCTACGTCGAGCGCAGCCATGGACTGAAGTCGCCGCAGTTCTCCGGACCGGGCGCTGGACTCGACAAGTGGTTCTTCTATCCCGGCTTCAACGATCGCACCGGCGGCCTTCTCCGGGAGCCGGGACTTCTCGACGCCGTCACCGCGCATCACGGCGACGCCTGGCGCGCGGCGCGCGGCTGGGGCCGCCGGCCCGGCGAGCGGGTGCTGAGCCTGTTCGCGTATCCGCAGGCGCCGCTGGCGCCCTTGCTCGAGGCGCTCGGTCCCGGCTGGCTGCTGCTGCTCTGCCCCGGGGCGGCCCAGAGCGCCGTGCCGGCCTTGCTGCGCGACGGGCAGCGCGCGCTCGCGCTTCCTCATCTGACGCAGGACGGTTACGACCAGTTGCTCTGGTCCTGCGATCTCAACCTCGTGCGCGGCGAGGACTCCTTCGTGCGCGCGCAATGGGCCGGCCAGCCGATGCTGTGGCAGATCTACTTCCAGGACGATGGCGCGCACGGGCCGAAGCTGGAGGCCTTCCTGGACGCCGCGCTGGCGGGCGCCGAGGACCGGTGGGCCGCGAACTGGCGCGCCCTGTCGCGCGCGTGGAACGGGCTCGGGTCGTGGACGCCGGCCTGCGCCGAGGCCCTGCGCGAGCGGCCGGCCGCCGTCGCGCAGGCGCGCGCATG
>Ga0209257_1000452_pt1 | contig 77144 bp, 66 predicted proteins | sample AraplaCvi_mCL_r2_FD_184277 | JGI IMG/M metagenome (GOLD analysis project Ga0209257, IMG submission 184277) | Arabidopsis root microbial communities from North Carolina, USA - plate scrape MF_Cvi_mCL_r2 (SPAdes) (version 2) | ecosystem: Host-associated > Plants > Roots > Endosphere | place: USA...
AGCTGCGCCGTCCGTTCGATTTCGATGGCCGCGAAGTCGCCGGCACCTATACCGCCACGCACAGCAAGTACGGCGGCAGCGTCGATCCGAACGCGAGCCTGATGTTCTCCGACCGCTGGGACACCGATGCCGGCGAGTTCGGCGCGCTGGTCAACTTCGGCTACCAGGCCAAGGACTATGCGTACGACGCGGTGTGGGGCGATTTCCCCAAGGTCGTCACCGACGGCAGCGGGCAGCCGATCCGCAGCGCGGACGGCAACCTGATCGCCGCGCCCAACGGCTGGGGCACCTCCTACAACGACGGCTACCGCGAGCGCGGCTCGTTCAACTACGCGTTGCAGTGGAAGCCGCGCGAAGACACCGAGGTCTACCTGGAAGGCCTGTACGACTGGGTCCGCGACAGTTATTCCAACGCGTTCTACTTCACCTTCCCGGTCGGCGCGGTGACACCGTCGCAACTTGGCGTGGGCGGCCACTGCTATCCGAACCAGCTTGAAGGCGCACTGCAGGGCCAGACCATCTGCGACGCCTCCAACGGCGTGTGGACGGGCGATACCTACGCCGCGACCAGCACGCAGGCGCACAAGCAGCGCGGACAGGACATCCAGAACGCGCTCGGCGTGAAGTGGGATGGCGACCAGCTGCACCTGTCCACCGAGTTCTCGCGCACGTCCGGTTACTACCGCGACGAGAACTTCATCATCGACACCTTCCTCTCCGGCCCGATCACGACGGTGTGGGAAGGCACGTCCGGCCGTCACCAGAACTGGTACCTGCAGGGCGATCCGGCTCTGGACCCGTCGCGTTTCTACCTCAACGGCCTGTTCCAGACCTGGGGCTATTCGTACGGCGAGGAGAACGCGTGGCGCGGCGACGGCCACTTCGATTTCGTCGATGGTCCCATCGCATCGCTGCAATTCGGCCTGCGTTACGCCGAGCGTAGCGCCGAGGCCAAGGGCAGCGTCGAGATCTCGACGCCGCCGCCGGGCGGCCCGGGAACGGGCAACATCACCGCCAATCCGAATCCGGCCAACCAGGTCATCGCGCGCCTGCCGGGCCTGGACTTCTTCTGCAGCAAGCGCGGCAACGATGCGCTGCACCAGAAGTGGCTGACGCCCTGCTACGACACGCTGATCGACAGCGCGGATTACCTGCGCACATTGTACGGCCTGCAGCCGGGCCTGGCGGCGGAGAACCCGGGCCGTTTCTTCGACATCGGCGAAGACAAGCTCGCCGGCTACCTGCAGGCGAAGTACGACGTCGAGATGTTCGGCATCCCGGTCGACGGCCTGGTCGGCGTGCGCGTGGAGCGCGTGGAGCGCGACCTCAACGCGTTCTCCTTCGATGCGTCCACCGGCATCTACAGCCCGCTCGCACGCAACACGAAGGACACCAACACGCTGCCCAACGCCAGCTTGAACATGCACTTCAGCGATGAATGGCAGCTGCGACTGGTGGCGGCCAAGACGCTGAGCTATCCGGACTTCGGCGCGCTCAATCCCTCGCTCTCGCTCAACCCGGGCACGATCAACCGCGCGGGCATCGCATCCAGCGGCAACCCGGACCTGACGCCGATCGAGTCGATGAACTACGACGCGTCGCTGGAGTGGTACTTCTCGCCGGTCGGCTACACGAGCCTGGGCCTGTTCTATCGCGACATCGACGGCTACATCCAGAACTACGTCACCAACACCGTCATCGGCGGCGAGAACTTCGAACTGTCCTCGCCGCAGAGCGCCGGCAGCGGCCACCTGCAGGGCGTCGAGTTCGCCTGGCAGCAGACCTTCGACTTCCTGCCGGGTGCATGGAGCGGCCTGGGTGCGCAGTTCAACTACACCTACATCGACGGTTCGACGCGTTCGCCGCAGTTCATCGGCGGACCTGAAGTGTCGCGTCCGTTGCAGAACGTCTCCAAGAACAACTACAACGCGGTGCTGTTCTGGGAGAACTACGGCGTCTCGGCGCGACTGGCCTACGGCTATCGCAGCCGCTACATCGACTTCTTCACCCAGCCCACCGTGGCCGGCAACGAAGACCAGGTCGAACCGGCCAGCTCGCTGGACTTCTCGGTCAGCTACGACGTGACGCCGCGCCAGACGATCATCCTCTCGGCGACCAACCTGCTGGGCAACAACCTGCACCAGTTCTGGGGCGATGGCGACACGCGTCCGCGCGACATCCGCTTCCAGGACCAGACCGTCGGCCTGGGTTACCGGTTCAAGCTGTGATGCGACGCGCGCCCTCCCCCGCGCGATGCATGCTGGCGATCGCCGTGTCCGTGCTGCTGTGCACGGGCGCGGCGATGGCCGACGCGCCCGACGAGGTCGTGGGCCACAAGCTCGCGCCCGGCATCGGCTACGCCTCGGCGGTGAAGCTCGCGCACCAGAAACTGGCCGGCGACAACGGCCGCCTGCTGCTGGTGTACGAGCCCTCGGAAGCCGGCAATGTTCCGCTGTTCGAAAGCCGCGACGATGGCGATTCGTTCAAGCGCATCGGTTCGGTCGACGAGACCGCACACCGCGGCGACAACCGCTGGGCCCTGCGCTGGCAGCCGCATCTGAGCGAACTGCCGCGCAGCAGCGGCGATCTTCCCGCCGGCACGCTGCTGCTGGCGGCGAATGCGATCCGTCGCGACGACGGCGAGCGCATCACCGACCAGGACCTCCAGCTCTACGCAAGCCGCGATGGCGGCACGTCGTGGACGTGGGTCAGCAGCATCGTCAAGGGCGGCGGGCAGCCGTCGGACCGGTTGAACAAGGGCGTGTGGGAGCCGTACATCGTCGTGCTCGACGATGGCCGCATGGTGGTCTTCTATTCCACCGAACAGCACAAGGCGCAGGGCTTCAACCAGCTGCTCGCGCACAAGGTATCGAGCGACGGCGGCCGCACCTGGGGCAAGGAAGTCTTCGACGTCGCCCTGCCCGGCGGCGTCGAGCGTCCGGGCATGGCGATCGTCGAACGCATTCCCGGTCGCGGCTACGCGATGGTGTACGAGAACATCGACAACACTGGCGGCGCACGCAACGGCCAGGTGCACATCAAGTTCAGCCGCGACGGCCTGGACTGGGGCGACGCGGGCGATCGCGGCACGCCGATCCAGACCGCCTCCGGCGCCTTCCCCGCCGCGTGTCCGACCATCCGCTGGCTGCCGGGCGAAACACCGGACGGCGTGATCGTCGTGGCCGCGCAGCGTGCGGGCGGTGGCGGCGATGCGGGCGGACGTACCTTCTACTGGAACGCCGATGGCGGCCGGGGCCCGTGGTGGGAAGCAGGCGCGCCGGTGCGCAAGCGCACGGGCAACATCCACGCCGGCTGGACGCAGGCCATGGTCATGCGCGAGGACGGAAGGCTGCTGCACGTCACCTCGTCCTCCACCGCCAACGCGCCCGCGCCGGACGACACCAACGAAATCCTCTTCGCCTCCGCGCCGCTGGCGCTGGGTCGTTACGAAGCCGAGGACGCCGTGCGTCGCGGCGCCGCGCAGATCGACAACGTCGAGGCGTCGGCGTATCGAAAGGTGCGCGTATCCAGCGGCAAGGATGCGGACCTGACCTTCGACGTCGTGGCCGGCAAGGCGGGCGCGCGCGAACTGACGGTGCGCTTCGCCGACATCGGTTTCCCCGCCGCGCCGAAGCTGCTGGTCAATGGCGATGCGGCCTCCGGCGGCGTCAGGCCATCCACGTCCGAGGGCTGGCGCGAGGCGCGATTCACCGCGCCGCTGAAGGTCGGGCACAACCGCATCGTGGTGTCGAACCCCGAGCGGCCGCTCGACTACGACTGGCTCGAAGTCGCGCCGGTGGCCTCGCCATGAAGCTCGAGGCGATACGCGCAACCGAACTCATGCTATACCCCTATTGTCGGATAATAGGAGCGACGCGGGATGCGGCGCATCGGGGGACCAGTGAGACAGATCGCGGTACGGAACCTGCACAACCAGGTCATCCAGGAGATCGGCCGGTTGATCGTCAGCGGCGAGATCAAGCCGGGCGAACTGCTGCCGCGCGAGGAAGCGCTGGCGCAGCGCATGGCGGTGAGCCGCACGGCGCTGCGCGAGGCGCTGAAGGTGCTGGGCTCCAAGGGCCTGATCGAAACCAAGCAGAAGACCGGTTCGCGCGTGCGCGACACGCGCTACTGGAACCAGCTGGACGCGGACGTCCTGGCATGGCGCTGCGCGTCGATGCCGACGGAGGACTTCGTCGAGAAGCTGGTGGAGATGCGCGAGATCATCGAACCGGCGGCGGCAGCGGCGGCGGCGCGAAAGCGCACGACCGAGCAGCTGGCGCGCATCAAGACCGCGTACGAGGCGATGGCCGCCGCGCAGGATCTCGACGCGTGGGCGAAAGCCGACCTGGAATTCCACGAGTGCGTGCTCGATGCGGCCAACAACGAGCTGATGGGCTCGCTGTTCTCGGTGATCGACACGGCGCTAGGCGCGTACTTCCTGCTGTCGGCGAAGACCGCGGTGGATTTCAAGTATTCCCTGCCGCGTCACTTCGCGGTGTACGACGCGATCCGGCTGAAGCGGCCGGAATCGGCGCGCGAAGCGATGCACGGCATGATCGTGGACTCCCGCGCGAACATCAAAGGACGAGGGCGCGCACGCAAAGCCGCGCGCTGATCGGCAACACGTTCCATGAAAACCTGACGGAGTGCGCATGAGCACCGCCTGGCTGCAACCCCTTCCACTGGTTGCGATCCTGCGCGGGCTCACCCCGCAGGACGCATTGTCCGTCGGCGCCGCATTGTTCGACGCCGGCTTCCGCGTCATCGAAGTTCCGCTCAACTCGCCGCAGCCGCTGGAGAGCATCGCGCTGCTCGCGCGCGAGTTCGGATACCGTTGCCTCGTCGGCGCCGGCACCGTGCTCACGCCGGAACAGGTCGCGCAGGTGAAGGCCGCTGGCGGAAAGCTCATCGTCATGCCGCACGGCGACACGGCCGTGATCCGCGCCGCGAAGGCGGCCGGCCTCACCTGCACGCCCGGCGTCGCGACCCCTACCGAAGCCTTCGCCGCGCTCGCCGCGGGCGCCGATGCGCTGAAGCTGTTTCCCGCCGAACAACTCCCGCCGTCCGTGCTGAAGGCATGGTCCAGCGTGCTGCCAAAAGGCACCGCGTTGCTGCCGGTGGGCGGCATCACGCCCGACAACATGGCGCCTTACCGCAAGGCCGGCGCCGCCGGCTTCGGCATCGGCTCGGCGCTGTATGCGCCGGGTATCGATGCGGTCGAAGTGGCGCGTCGCGCGCGCGCCTTCGTCGACGGCTGGAACGCGACCAACCACTGAACCACACACATAGCAAGTCACCTGGCACGGACCCCCACGCATGAAGATCACCGCCATTTCCACTTTCCTCGTGCCGCCGCGCTGGTGTTTCGTGCGCATCGACACCGACGCCGGCATCACCGGCTGGGGAGAGCCCATCGTCGAAGGCCGCGCGCACACCGTCGCCGCGGCGGTCGACGAACTGTCCGACTACCTGATCGGCAAGGATCCGCGTCTCATCGAAGACCACTGGAACGTGATGTACCGCGGCGGTTTCTATCGCGGCGGCCCGATCCTGATGAGCGCTCTGGCCGGCATCGACCAGGCGCTGTGGGACATCCATGGCAAGGCGCTGGGCGTGCCCGTGCATTCGCTGCTCGGTGGGCAGGTGCGCGACCGCATCCGCGTGTATTCGTGGATCGGCGGCGACCGTCCTTCCGAAACCGCGCGTGCGGCGAAGGACGCCGTCGCGCGCGGCTTCAGCGCGGTCAAGATGAACGCCACGGAGGAAGTGCAGTTCGTCGACACGCACGAAAAGGTCACGCGCGTGCTGGAGAACGTCCAAGCCGTGCGCGATGCGGTCGGTCGCGAAGTCGGACTCGCGGTGGATTTCCACGGCCGCGTGCACAAGCCGATGGCGAAGGTGCTGATGCGCGAACTGGCGCCGTTCGGCCTGATGTTCATCGAGGAACCGGTGCTGTCCGAGCATCTTGAATGCATCCCGGAACTCGCCTCGCTCTCCCCTGCTCCGATCGCGCTGGGCGAGCGGCTTTACTCGCGCTTCGACTTCAAGCGCGTGCTGCAGACCGGCGGCGTCGACATCATCCAGCCCGATCCGTCGCATTCGGGCGGCATCACCGAGACGCGCAAGATCGCCGCGATGGCCGAAGCCTTCGACGTCGCGCTCGCCCTGCACTGCCCGCTGGGTCCAATCGCGCTGGCGGCGAACCTGCAGCTGGACGCGGTCTGCTACAACGCGTTCATCCAGGAACAGAGCCTGGGCATCCACTACAACGCCAACAACGACCTGCTCGACTACCTCGTCGATCGCTCTCCGTTCGCTTACGAGGACGGTTACGTCGCGATGCCGCAGGGTCCGGGTCTTGGCATCGAGATCAACCAGGACTACGTCAACGAACGCGCCGCCGAAGGCCATCGCTGGCGCAATCCGATCTGGCGCCACGCCGACGGCAGCGTGGCGGAATGGTGAGCGCGATGACCGACGCTTCCGCTTCGCAAACCATGGCGCGCTACCCGAGCCTGTCGGGCCGCGCCGTGCTGATCACCGGCGGCGCCACCGGCATCGGGGCCAGTTTCGTCGAACACTTCGCGCGCCAGGGCGCGCGCGTCGCGTTCCTCGACATCGACGATGCCGGTGCGCAGACACTGATCGCCTCACTCGCCAACGCCGAGCACGCGCCGGTCTACCTGCGCTGCGATGTGACCGATCTCGACGCGCTGCACGCGGCCATCGCGAAGGCGCGCGACAGCATCGGCCGCATCGGCGTACTGGTGAACAACGCGGCCAACGATGTGCGCCACTCCTTCGGCGCGACCACGGCAGCGGATTTCGAACGCAACGTCGCCGTGAACCTGCGTCATCAGTACTTCGCCACGCAGGCTGTCGCCGATGACATGCGCGCACTGGGCGGCGGTTCGGTGATCTGCCTGGGCTCGACCGGCTGGATGATCAAGAACGCCGGCTATCCGATGTACGCGATGTCCAAGTCCGCCGTGCACGGGCTGGTGAACGGCCTCGCGCGCGAACTCGGCCGCGACCGCATCCGCATCAACGCGCTGGTGCCTGGCTGGGTCATCACCGAAAAGCAGAAGCGCCTGTGGCTGGACGAGGAAGGCGAAGCGCAGATCGCACGCGCGCAATGCCTGCCCGGCCACCTGCAGCCTGAAGACCTGGCGCGCATGGCGCTGTTCCTCGCCGCCGACGACAGCCGCATGTGCACGGGCCAGGATTTCATCGTCGACGGGGGCTGGGTTTGAGCGTCGACGTGCGCGTTGCGGTGCAGGCGGGCAACCGGCTCGGCGAAGGCGTCCTGTGGTGCGATCGCGCCCAGGCGCTGTACTGGACCGACATCCACGCCTCGATGCTCTGGCGCTACGTGCCTGCCGACGGCGCGGTGCGCAGCTGGCCGATGCCGGAACGCCTCGCGTCGTTCGCGTTGTGCGTGGCCGATGGCTGGCTGCTGCTCGCGCTGGCTTCGCGACTTGCGTTCTTCAACGTCGAAAGCGGCGAGGTTCGCGGGATCTGCGCGCTGCCCATCGCGCCGGACACGCGCGCGAACGACGGCGCCTGCGATCGCCAGGGTCGTTTCGTGTTCGGCACGCTGCACGAACCGGCGCACGGTGCGAAGCAGCCGGTCGGCCCGTTCCTGCGGCTCGACGCGGACCTGACGCTGCACGAATTGCCGTTGCCGCGCGTGGCCATCGCGAACTCCGTCGCCTTCAGTCCCGACGGCGGCACGATGTACTTCTGCGACTCGTTGCAGAAGACCATCCAGCGCTGCGATTACGGCGACACCGTCGGCGCGGCGTCGACCTTCGTCGACCTCACCTCGCTCGACGAGGGCGAACCCGACGGCACCGCCGTCGACAGCCTGGGCGGCGTGTGGAACGCGCAATGGGGCGCGTCGCGCGTCGTGCGCTACCTGCCCGATGGCCGCGAGGATCGGGTCGTCGCGGTGCCCACCGCGCAACCCACGCGTCCTGCGTTCGGCGGGCCGTCGCTTTCCACGCTCTATGTCACCAGCGCGCACGACGGCATGACCGACGCCACGCGCTCGATCGATCGCCATGCCGGCGAGGTGTTCGCGTTCGAGCCCGGTTTTACCGGCTTGCGCGAGCCGCGTTTCGCCGGCGACCCCGATGCCGTGCCGCGTCGCTGACGCCGAGCCCACCCTTGCGGAGATTCTTCGAATGAGCCTTTCCACCCTCGACGTCGGCATCGTGCTGGCCTACCTGGCGGGCATCTTCATCCTCGCCCAGTGGGTCTCCCGCGAGAAAGGCGGGCACCAGAAATCGGCGCAGGATTACTTCCTCGCCAGCCGCGCCCTGCCCTGGTGGGCCATCGGCGCCTCGCTGATCGCGGCGAACATTTCCGCCGAACAGATCATCGGCATGTCCGGCTCCGGTTATGCGATCGGTCTTGCCATCGCGTCCTATGAATGGATGGGCGCGGTGACGCTGCTGATCGTCGGCAAGTGGTTCCTGCCGATCTTCCTGCGCAACCAGGTCACGACGATGCCGCAGTTCCTGGAGGAACGTTACGGCAACCGCATCCGCACGCTGATGGCGGTGTTCTGGCTCGGCCTGTACGTGTTCGTGAACCTGACTTCGATCCTGTGGCTGGGTTCGATCGCGGTGTCGCAGGTCGCCGGCCTGGACCAGACGATGGCGCTGGTGCTGCTGGGCCTGTTCGCGCTGGCCTACCAGCTGTACGGCGGCCTGAAGGCCGTGGCGCTGACCGACATCGTGCAGGTCACGCTGCTGGTGCTCGGCGGCCTGCTGGTCACCGGCATCACGCTTGGGCAGATCGGCAACGGCAGCATCGTCGAAGGCTTCAACACGCTTTGGGCGACGCATCCGGCGAAGTTCCAGATGATCCTCGACCCGTCCAATCCCTTCTACAAGGACCTGCCGGGCCTGTCGGTGCTGCTGGGCGGGTTGTGGATCGCGAACCTGAGCTACTGGGGTTTCAACCAGTACATCATCCAGCGTGCGCTGGCGGCCAAGGACATCCGCGAGGCGCAGAAGGGCGTGGTGTTCGCCGCGTTCCTGAAGCTGCTGATGCCGGTGATCGTGGTGCTGCCGGGCATCGCCGCGGTGATGCTCGCCCCGTCGCTGGAACGCCCCGATGCCGCGTATCCGACGATGATGCGCCTGCTCCCCAGCGGCGTGCTGGGCCTGGTGTTCGCGGCGCTGGTGGCGGCGATCGTCGCCTCGCTCGCATCGAAGATCAATTCGGTCGCGACGATCTTCACCCTCGACTTCTACGCCAAGCGCGACACGGAAGCGTCGCAGCAGAAACTGGTGCGCGTGGGCCGCATCACCGCCGCCGTTTCCATCGTCATCGCCGTGCTCACCGCGCGCCCGCTGCTCGGCGGTTTCGACCAGGGATTCCAGTACATCCAGGAATTCACCGGCTTCTTCACGCCGGGCATCGTGGTGATCTTCCTGCAGGGCCTGTTCTGGAAGCGCGCCAACGAAGCCGGCGCGCTCGCCGCCGCGATCGGTTCGTTCGTGCTCTCGCTGGCGCTGAAGCTGATGTGGCCGGACCTTCCGTTCATGGACCGCATCGGCCTGGTGTTCCTGCTGTCGTTCGCACTGGCCACGGTCGTCGCGCTGATGACCACCGCGAGCGGAGCACGCGACCGCATCCGCACCAATGACGTGAGCTACAAGACGGCGCCTTCGTTCAACGTCACCTCGATTGCCGTACTGGCGATCCTGGTCGCGCTGTACGCGACGTTCTGGCACTGACGATGCGCGCCTTCCTGTTCGCGCTTGTACTGCTCGCCGCCGCGCCCTGCGCGATGGCGACCGTGCAATGGACCGACACCGCGACCGTCGCCGGAAGTCGCGCCGCTTGGGGACGCCTCGCACGCCTTCCCGATGGCCGCTGGCTTGCGGTGACCACGCGCTTCCACGACAAGGCGCCGAGCACGCTGGCGATCTCCATCGGCGATGCGCGCGGCCGCGAATGGAAGGAGTTTTCCTCCGTCGCCGAGCCGGGCCGCAACATCGACAACGGCGAACTCGCCGTACTTCCCGGCGGTCGCGTGCTGGTCGGCATGCGTTCGCTCGTCGAAGGCAAGTCGTATCGCCTCAACGTGCACGCCAGTGACGACGGCGGGCGCACGTGGCGTTTCCTCAGCACCATCGACCGGAACGAGAAGCCGCACGGGCGCAAGGACCGCGGCGTGTGGGAGCCGGTGTTCACGCAGCTACCGGACGGCACGCTGTCGGTGCTCTACGCCGACGAGACGCTGGCCGATGGCAAGCCTTCGTACAACCAGGTCGTGTCGCAGCGGCTCTCGCGCGATGGTGGCGCGACGTGGGGCGACAAGTCGGTGCTGGTCAAGCAGCCCGGTGGCGGCAAGCTGCGCCCCGGCATGCCGGTGATGTCGCGCATGAAGGATGGCCGTTATTTGCTCGTGTTCGAAACCTGCGGCGACGACCCGCAATGCCCGGTGTCGACGAAGGTTTCGAACGATGGCGTCACGTGGCCCGACGGCATGGGCACGTTGCTCGCCGACCAGCGTTGCGGCCCGCAGCTCACCACGACCACGCGCGGCACGGTGTTCGTCACCTCGTGCCAGAACGAAGTCAGCTTCAGCGACGACAACGGCGCGAGCTGGCAACGCGTCGCGCAACCGGCGTGGCCGTCCGGTTTCCGGCATACGTGGCCGGCGATCTACCAGTTCGGCGAGAGCGAGATCGGCGTGATCAATGGCGTGCCGGGTGGCGGCGTGCAGATCAGGTTCGGGACGTTCTGAGCTGCTGTTGTAGCCTGGGTAAGGCCGCAGGCCGCCCCCAGGGTCGCCACGTCACAGCGACTCACACCTTGACGGTCCCCGGATGCGCTTCGCTTACCCGGGCTACAGACGCGTTGGCATCAGGCGATCAGCACCTTCGCCGCATCACGATGCCCACGCGCTTCCGGCACCGAAGCCCGCCACGCATCGGCCAGGCGCTTCACCGCCTGCACCAGCTCCGCTTCGGGCTTCGCGAACGGAATGCGCAACCACGCATCCGACCCGCCTTCGACACTGAACACCGGCCCCGGCGCGACATGCACGCCGGCCGTTTCGACGTCCGCCGCGAGCTGCGTCGCGCTGCCGTGCGGCATGCGCAACCACAACGTGAGGCCGCCTTCGGGCAAGCGGAATCGCCATTCGGGCAGATGCTCGCCAATCGCGCCCGCCAGTGCATCGCGACGTTCGCGCAGCTGCGTGCGGCGTTGTTCGATGATCTCCGGCGTGCCGAACAGTTCCGCGACGACGAGCTGGTCGAACAGCGAACTGCCCAGGTCGAACTGCACGCGCGCACGCACCAGTCGCGGCACCAGCTCGCGCGGCGCGCGGATCCAGCCCACGCGCAGGCCGCCCCAGAACAGTTTCGATGCGCTGCCCAGCGTGATCGCATCCGGATCGTGATTCGCGAACGGCGCCGGCATCGGCTGCGTGCCCAGCCGGATCGGCTGCAGCGTTTCATCGACGATCGCCGTCGTGCGCGTCGCATGCAGCGCTCGCGAATAACCTTGCCGCAGTTCGTCGGACATCAGGAAGCCGGTCGGATTCTGGAAATCCGGAATCACGTAGGCCAGCCGCGGCGAAGTCTGCCGCAGCGTGGCGTCGATCGCTTCGATGTCCCAACCCGTGTCGCCCAATGCATCGGCGAGCGGTGAAGCGACCAGGCGCCCGCCGCCCAGTCGCAGCGATTCGATGGCGTTGGAATACACCGGCGATTCGATCGCGACGCGGTCGCCCGGCCCCGTCAATGCGCGCGCGACGATGGCGATGGCCGCCAAAGCGCCGGAGGTGATGACGATCTGCTCCGGCGTCGTCGGCAACCCGCGTTCGACGAAACGTTCGGCGATGAGTGCGCGAAGTACCGGCAACCCAGACGGCAGATAGCCATCGCTGGACAGATACGCCGGCAATGCCGCGAGCGCGCGTTCGTACGCGGCGGCCACGCCCGGCGTCGCGGCGCCGGCCGCACAGTTCAGGTCGATGTCGCCTTCGGCCGTGGCGCGGCCGGCATGCAACGCGTGATCGTGCGCACGTCGGCGGTCCAGCGGCACCGCGGCGAACGTTCCGGAACCCTGCTTCGCGACGGCGAAGCCTTCGATCACCAGGTCCGCATACGCGCGCGTGACCGTGTTGCGCGATACGCCCAGCACGTCGGCGACGGCGCGCTCGCTCGGCAGGCGCGCGCCGACGGGAATGCGCCCGTCGCCGATGCGTTCCTGCAAGGCCAGCCGCAGGCCGCGATAGGCCGGCGAACGCGGGAAGTCGCCGAGCAGCGCGGCGAGACGATCCGGAGCCAGGGTGCGATTCATGGAGCCACTATCGCACGATTGGATCTTTCGAAAAGAGCCACTTTGCCCGATGGTGGCCTCCATGAACACGAACGCGTCGCTGCACGGCCTCATCGCGATGGGGCCAATGGAACAACTCCGCGCCGGCCGGCTCCCCGAGCGCCTGATTCGCCTGCTGGCCGGGCTGTGGCTGTACGGGCTGGCAATCGCGCTGATGATCGAAGGCGCGCTTGGCGCCTCTCCCTGGGATGTGTTCCACCTCGGCGTCGCGCTGCATGCGCCGTTGTCGCTCGGCGTGGTGATGATCATCACCGCGGTCGTCGTGCTGCTGGCGTGGATTCCGCTGCGCCAGATGCCCGGGCTGGGGACCATCGCGAACACGTTGTTGATCGGACCGTTCGCCGACCTCAATCTTGCGTGGCTCGATTCGCCCGGGGGACTCTTCGCGAAGATCGCGTACATGCTCGGCGGCGTGCTGCTGTGCGCCTTCGCCACCGCGCTCTACGTCGGCGCGCAACTTGGGCCGGGGCCACGCGATGGCCTGATGACGGGGCTCGCCCGCCGCACCGGCTGGTCGATCCGCGGCGTTCGCACCGGCATCGAGCTGGGCGTGCTGATCGTCGGCGCGCTGCTCGGCGGCGCGGTGGGCGTGGGCACGGTGGTGTTCGCGTTCGGCGTCGGGCCGGCGACGCAGTTCTTCCTTCGTTATCTTGTGGTGCCGCTGCAGACACCGCTGGTTGCAGCGTCCGGAGAGGTTCGATGAGCCACGAAATCCTGCGATACACCGCGTTTTCCAATGACCCCACCGGCGGCAATCCCGCCGGCATCGTGCTCGATGCACGCGGAATGGACGAGGCCGCGATGCAGCGCGTGGCGGCCGACGTCGGCTATTCCGAAACCGCGTTCCTGATGCCGCGCGAAGATGGCGCGATCGATGTCCGCTATTACAGCCCGCTCGCCGAGGTGAGCTTCTGCGGGCACGCGACGATCGCGGCGATGGTGGCCTACGCGAAGCGGCACGGGCCGGGCACACGACTGCTGCACACGCAGGCAGGCGCGGTGCGCGTCGCGGTGGATGATGCGGGTCGCGCCACGCTGGTCAGCGTCGCGCCCCGCGTCACGCAGCTGGATGACGTCGACCTCGATGCCCTGCTCGCCGCACTTCACTGGACTGCGGCAGACCTCGATGCGTCGTTGAAGCCTGCGCTTGCGTATGCGGGCGCGTGGCATCCCGTGCTTGCCGTGCGCGAACGTTCGCGACTGGCACGACTGGACTACGACTACGACGCCCTCGCCGCCCTGATGGCCGAACGCGGATGGACGACGGTGAACCTGATCTGGCGCCAGGACGCGGAGACGTTCCACGCACGCAATCCGTTTCCGCCCGGCGGCGTCATCGAGGACCCCGCAACCGGTGCGGCTGCCGCCGCGCTGGGCGCGTACCTGGCAGCGAACGGCGCGTTGCCGCAACAGCGCCACTTCGTTGTGCACCAGGGCGACGATATCGGCCGGCCGAGCCGCCTCGACGTGTTCGTTCCGGAAGATCCCTCCGAAGGCGTCCGCGTGAGCGGAACGGCGACCCGCATCGATTGAAGCGCGTCACACCGAAACCGAACCGGTCGACAATCCAACCAGCGCCGCGAACGCGGCGATGCAGATCACCGCGAACACCGCCCATTCCGCCATGCGCAGCACGGACGCGCCCTGCCCTCGCCTCAACAGCACGAAGGCCACCGACACCGGCGCGTACAGCAGCGCCGAAAGCAGCAGGTAGCGCGATCCGCCGAGCAGCAGCATCGCGGCCGTATACAGCGTCGCGATCGCCCCGCATGCGATGCCCCAGCGTCGCACCTGCGATTTGTCCATCGCATACGCCTTCCCGCTCCATGCGAGCTTCAGCCCGGCGGCGGCCACGAGGAAGTACGGCACCAGCGTCATCGCGCTGGTCATCTTGAGCGCAAGCAGGAACGCGTACTCGGCGAACCACGTCACCAGCAGGAAGGACTGGATCAGCGTGTTCGTCAGCCACAACGCCACCGAGGGAACGCCCCGCTCGTTCTCGCGCGCGATCGCCGCTGGCAGCGTGCCGTCGCGAGCGGCCGAATGCAGCACCTCGGCCGCGAGCAGCGACCACGCCAGGTAGTTGCCCAGCACCGAGATCAACAGCGACACGCTGACGAATACCAGCCCCCACGGCCCGACGACCGCCTCCATCACGCCCGCCATGGACGGCGTCGGCAACGCCATGAGTTCCGGCCGCAGCAGGATTCCGTAGGAGAACATCGTCACCAGCACCAGCAGGCAGAGCACGCCGAGGAAGCCGAGCACGGTCGCAAGACCGACATCCTCGCGGCGTTTGGCATAGCGCGAGTACACGCTCGCCCCCTCGATGCCCACGAACGCGAACACCGTCACCAGCAACGTCGCGCGCACCTGGCTGGCGACGCCGCCCGCGCCCGGCGATTCCGCGCCCCACAGGTTCGCGGCGAATACATCTCGCTGGAAGCCCACCACCGCGACGAACAGGAACGCGGCGATCGGGAGCAGCTTCGCGATCGTCGCGATGGTGTTCAGCGCCGCCGCCTGCTTGATGCCGCGCAGGATCAGCACGTGCACGCCCCACAGCAGCACCGAGGCGCTGACGATCGCGAACGCCGTCGTGCCATCGCCGAACACCGGGAAGAATTGCCCGAGCGTGGCCTTGATCAGCACCAGGCACGCGACGTCGGCCAGGCAGCAGCCCATCCAGTAACCGACCACCGACACGAAGCCCGCATACTCGCCGAAGCCGGCGCGCGCGTACGCGTAGATACCCGAATCCAGTTCAGGCAGTCGCCGCGAAAGCGTCTGGAACACCAGCGCCAGCATCAGCATGCCGACACCGGCGATACACCACGCGATGGCCGCGCCGACCACGCCAGTCGCGCGCCCGAAGGCGGCCGGCAACGCGAAGATCGCCGAGCCCACCATCGAGCCGACGACCAGCGCCATGAGCGACGCGAACGACAGCTTCTGCTGCGTGTCGGCGCTCATCCGTGCGATCGTGCCGCTGTGCGCTGCACTGCGCCGGCGAGGCGCGTCAGAAGTCGACCGGATCGCGGATGATCGGGCACGTCATGCAATGACCGCCGCCACGACCGCGCCCCAGCTCCGCACCGACGATCGTGATGACCTCGATACCCGCCTTGCGCAGCAGCGTGTTCGTGTACGTGTTGCGGTCGTACGCGTACACCACGCCCGGCGACGCGCACACCAGGTTCGCGCCGCTGTCCCACTGCGTGCGTTCCTGCTGGTACGCAGTGCCTCCGGTTTCGATCACGCGCAGCGTCTTGAACCCGAGCGCCTCGCCGACCACATCGACGAACGGCTTGCTCTCGCGATGCAGTTCGATGCCGCTGGGATGGCTGCTGGGGCGGTACGAGAACGTGCGCACCTGATTGATGAACTCCGGCGCGAGCAGCACCACGTCGCGATCGGCGAAGGTGAACACCGTGTCCAGGTGCATCGCCGTTCGCATCTTCGGGATGACGGCGACGATCACGCGCTCGGCCGCCTTCTTCGCGAACAGCGTCGCGGCAAGCTGGCTGATCGCCTGTCGCGAGGTGCGCTCGCTCATGCCGATCAGCACGTTGCCCTTGCCGATCGGCATCACGTCGCCGCCTTCCAGCGTCGCAAGGCCGTGATCGGCGAGCGGATCGCCCCACCACACGTTCACCTTGCCGGCGAAATCCGGATGGAACTTGTAGATCGCGGTGGCGAGGATGGTTTCCTCGTGGCGCGCAGGCCAATACAGCGGATTGAGCGTCACGCCGCCGTAGATCCAGCACGTCGTGTCGCGCGTGTAGAGCGTGTTCGGCAACGGCGGCAGCAGGTACTCCGTCTGGCCGACAGCCTCGTGCACGATCTTGAGCGCCTCGCCGCCGAACTTCTCCGGAAATTCCTCCACCGACAAGCCGCCGATGAGCGTTTCGGCGAGCGCACGCGGCTCCAGGCTCTCCAGGTAGCTGCGTATTTCCTGGACCAGTCCGAGGCCCACCTGGTTCGGTACGATCTGGTGATCGAGGATCCAGGTCCTCGCCTCGGGCACGCCCATGGTTTCGGTGAGCAGGTCGTGCATCTCGACCACGTCGATGCCGCGATCGCGCATCTTCAGCACGAAGTCGTGGTGATCGCGCTTGGCGTTCTCCACCCACAGCACGTCGTCGAACAACAGGTAGTCGCGATTGGTGGGCGTCAGGCGCTGGTGCGCGCGCCCCGGCGAACACACCATCACCTTGCGCAACGTTCCGACTTCGGAATGCACGCCGAATTTGAGGTCTGCGGCAGCGGCCATGGCTTTGCCCTCCTGGACGGGCAGCGTTCTTCGGATGGTTGGACTCAGATCGCGATGTAACCGGTGGCGATCCACCACACGCCGACGACCGCACCGATCGCGGCGGCGATGAAGATCACCCAGTCCGACATGCGCGCGAACACCGGCACGCCCTGCTCGCGCCGCGCCCACACGTACAGCGCGGTGCCGGGCGCATACAGCACGGCCGACAGCACGATGAATTTCAGTCCGCCCGCGAACAGCAGGAAGATCGTGTAGACCGTCGCCAGCCCGGCGATGAACAGGTCGAGGTTGCGCGCTTCGTTGGGCGCATAGCCCTGCCCTCGGCGCACCACCATCACGGCGAATCCGGCCACCAGCAGCAGCGGGATCAGCGACATCGCGCTGGTGAGGTTGAGCATCAGCGCGAACGCATCGCGCGACCAATAGGTGGTGATCACGATCAGCTGCACGACGATGTTCGTCGCCCACAGCGCCGCCGACGGCACCTTGTTCGGATTCTCGGTGGCGAACACGCGCGGCATGTCGCGGTTCTTCGCGGCGGCGAACAGCACTTCGGCGCAGATCAGCGACCACGCCAGGTACGCGCCCAGCACCGAGATCAGCAGGCCGATGCTGACGAACACCGCGCCCCAAGGCCCCACGACCGCTTCCAGCGCCGCCGCCATCGATGGCTGGCGCATCCCGGCGATCTCCGAACGTTCCAGCACCGCATACGGAAGCAGCGTCACCAGCACCATCAGGGTGGTGACGATGAAGAAGCCGCTGACCGTGGCGAAGCCGACATCCTCGCGCTTCTGCGCGTAGCGCGAATACACGCTCGCGCCTTCGATACCGAGGAACACGAACACCGTCACCAGCATCGTCGAACGCACCTGCGCGAACACGCTGTCGGTGAGGTCGCCGCCGTAGAAGTTGAAGCGGAACATGTCGCCCTTGAACATGAAGGCGAGGATGACGATGAACACCAGGATCGGGATGACCTTGGCGATGGTGACGATCTTGTTGATCGCCGCCGCCTGCTGCACTCCGCGCAGGATCATGAAGTGGAATGCCCAGATGCCGACGGAGGCGACCGCGATCGCGATCACCGTGTTGCCATCGCCGAACACCGGAAAGAACGCGCCCAGCGTCGACTTGATCAACACCCAGTACGACACGTTACCGATGCAACTGCCGATCCAGTAGCCGAACGCCGACAGGAACCCGGGGTAATCGCCGAAGCCTTCCTTCGCGTACATGAAGACACCGGCATCGAGTTCTGGCCGGCGTGCGGCAAGCGACTGGAACACGCGCGCGAGCATGTACATGCCGGTGCCGGCGATGAGCCAGGCGATGACCGCACCGAGCGGTCCGGTGGCGCCCGCGAACGTTCGCGGCAGCGAGAAGATGCCTGCTCCCACCATGCCGCCGACCACCATCGCGGTCAGCTGTGCTCGTGACATCTTCTGCTCGGAAGCCATATCAACATCCTGTAGGAGGCTGAACGGACGCAGCGCAGCGGACGATGGCGCTTGCGACGTCATGGGGTTGTGAAAGCCGTGTGGACGCTCCGCAACCCTTTCGTGATGGCCGAGAGCCCGCTTCACGCGCGGTAAAGCGTGGAGGGCATGAGGTTTGACGCGACATTAACGCTGGCGGCAGCCTGATAGCCCACGCGCGAAAGACAACGGTCGCATGCACGCGACCAGAGCCGTTGCGGCATGGAGGAGCCATGCGACGCCCCAGCAGAACGTCCGGCGCTTCGCGCCACACTGCATCACTTCGATGCGCAGCATTGCTGGCGCTTCTTGTCGCGTTCGCGCCCGTGCACGCGCAGGAGGCGAGCCTGTCCGATGCGCAATCGCTGCTGCAGCAGCACCAGTACGCGCAGGCTCTGGAACTCCTGGCGCCGATGGAGTCGGCACAGTCGCAGGATGCGACCTACTTCTACCTGCTCGGACGCGCGGCACTCGGTGCGGGCGACGCCGAACGTGCCCGCGCCGCACTGGAGCGCAGCGTCGAACTCGACCCCGACAGGGCGAACGCGCACCTCGCGCTCGGCCGCGCTTTCCATGCGCTGGGCGAGCATGCGAACGCAATCAACCAGTTCGAGGTCGCGATACATTTCGAGGGCCTGCCGCCAGACCTGCTCACGCAGGCGCAGATCTACGACGAGGCCGCGCGCGAGGCGCTGGAGGAAGGCCGGCGCACCACGATGTTCGGCTACGCCGCGACGGGGATCGGCCGCTACCGCGTGAATTCCACGCGCGGCACCAACACCTTCGGCGGCGGCGACCGCCGCGAGACGTTCTACAACCTGCGGGTAGGCGGCGGAATCAGCCATTCGCTCGGCAACAACACCTCGCTCGACGGTTCGCTCGATTACCGCCACCGCGAATACGATGCCGGCTCGCGCGACGATCGCGACCTGCGCTGGAACTTCGCCGCAAGCCACGGCTTCAACGACAGCCGGTTTTCCGGCGGCCTGCGCGGGCGCGTCAGCTATCGCGGCAATGGCGATTACAGGAACGACGTCGCCGGCTTCGTCGATTACACGCACAACCTCGATCTCGAGTCGCAACTCACCGCCGGTCTTTCGGTGCAGCGGCGGCGCTATCCCGAAGGTCCGTTGCGCGATCGCAGCCGCACCACGACCACCGGTACCGTCGGCTGGTCGCATTCGTTCAACGATGGCCGGGCGAACTTCGGCATTACCGGCCACGCGGGCCGCAATACGGCGACCTCGCGCGTCGACGGCAATTCCGACGTTTTCGGTGCCACCGCGAACCTCGACTGGACCTTCGGCGACACGCTGGATGCGTTCGTGTTCGTATGGTGGGAACGCGACGACTTCAGTGCCGACGACGTCCGCTTCCACCCCGACGAACGCGACGTGGCCGCCACCTTCAGCCGCGAGGACAACCTCTACGAAGGCGGCGCGGGACTGATCTGGGCCTTCGCCGACACCTGGACGCTGCGCCCGGAACTGCTCTACATCCGCGACCAGAGCAACGTGGTCGCCCTCAACTACAGCTCCACCGAGGTCTGGCTGAATGTACGCAAGGATTTCTGACGCGGTCGCCGTACTGCTGGCGTGCGTGCTGCTCGGCGCGTGCGCGCATGCGCCGGTGGATCCGCAGGAGCGTCTTGCGCGGTATCGCCAGCATGCGGGCACGCCGGTGGCGAGCATCGATTACGCACGCAACATGCGCTGGGAAGCGCTGGGCGACCAGGCGCTCGCGGTGTGGCCGAGACGCGACACGGGTTACCTGCTCGAGCTCGCCTCGCCCTGCACAGGCCTGGACCAGGCCACCGCGATCCAGATCAGCCGCAGCGAGAACCGCGTGCGTGCACGGGTGGATACGGTGCGCGTGACGCTGATGCCGGGCGCCCGGCCGATGCAGCGTCCGCCCTGCCCGATCATGCTGATCAGCCCGATCCGCGAGGCGCCCGCCGATGGGCCGGGCGAACTTCGCACCGTTGAAGACGCCGAAGGAGGAGCACCATGAGTGGCCACCAGACCGTCTCCGGCGTATCGCATCGCACCACGTTGATCGGCGTCGCGATCCTGGTCGCGATTGCGGTGCTCACATTCTCGATGTTCGACCGGAAAGGCAGCCAGGACACGCCGCCCGGCGCGCTGGTCGAACGCGGCATGTCGCCAGGGCACCGCATGCTCAACGAGGAGGCCGACCGCACGTTGCCGGCGAATTCGCCACGCATCCAGCGCGCCGATGCGGCGATCACGCGCGTGTCCGCGCGCTTCGGGCTGAGCAAGGAACGCGTCGCGTCGCTCGCGATGTCCACGCGCGATGCGATCGCGAAGGATCATCCCGAGGACGTGCTCGATGTCCTCGACGCGGCGTTGTTCGCCACCGAAGGCATGGCGCCGGGCGAGATTCCCCCGCTGCCGCCGGTGTTCGCGGCTTATGCGCAGGCGCGCCTCAACGGCGCGACCGTCGCGGACGCGCGTGCGGTGGCGCGTTCGTTCGCGCAGACGGTGGCGAAGCACCGTCCGCCCCCGTGAACCCGGCGCCCCCGCGGGATGGGTCGCATCGCGAAACCCACCATCACGCGCATGGGCAACGGATCACCTCCGCAACCAGCTCCGCCGTAACGCCGCGATACGCCCGAAATACAACGCCACCAGCACGCCAATGCTCACGATCAGGATCAGCGCCGTCACGCGCAGCCACTCGCCGCGTGCGGAGCTGAGCCGTTCACCGCTGGCGATCTGCTCCAGCTCGGCGGTGCATTCCGCCCCGGCCAGCTCGTTCTGACGGGTCGCGCTGTAAACGGCGCCCGCGCGCCGCTGTTCTGCAACGTCGCCGGTGCGCGTGGCCAGCCGCGCCGCGTCGGTGCCCGCCGCCGTGGCCGATCGACGCAGTTCCAGCTCCCGCCGCGCCTGCGCACGCGTCAACGAGTCGGAGAAACCAGGGCAACTCGCGGCGATACCCGTCGATTGCGCCGTCGGCCAGCTCGGCAGGCGGAACACGGCCACCAGCGCGAGCACGGCGCCGATGGCGATCAATAGCAGGACCCGGTACATGATCGTCTCCTGTCGAATCGGACGGGCTATTCACTCACATGCGCATGCCGCGATGGATCGCCTGCAAGCAGCGAGGCCCAGCGTCGCGCGGTCGGGTGGTGTTCGGCGAAGGTCATCGCGGCGATCAGGATGGGTACGCCGATGAACGCGCCCGCCATGCCCCAGAGCATGCTCCACAGGAACACGGCGAACAGCACCAGGAAGGGCGAAATGGAAAGCTGATCCCCGGCCACCCGCGGTTCCAGGTAGCTGCCGATCAGGAATTGGACGACGTTCAGGCCGACGAAGATCGCCAGCGGCAGCAGGAAGTTCTCGAACTGCACGATCGCGAACAGCGTCGGCAGCATCGTCGCGAACAGCGGACCGAGGAACGGAATGAAGTTCAGCGCGAACGCGGTGACGCCCCACTCCAGCGCAAGATCGACACCCAGCGCGTACGTCAGGGCCCACACACCGATGCCCGTCGCCAGGCTCATCACCGCGCGGATCACCATGTAGCGCTGGAACTTCCCCGCGGCGGCGCGGCATGCGGAGATCAGTTCCACCTTGCCTGCGCGAACCAGCTTGCGGCGCGTGGAATCCACTTCCAGCAATCCAAGTATCACGAACACCAGCGCGATCACCACGAAGCTGGCGACGTACTGCAGACCGGCGCCTAGTCGCTGCAGCGCCGTGAACAGCCAGCGCGGATCGAAGTTGTGCACGAACTCGCTTGCCAGGTACAGCCCGTGCGACTGCAGCCACGCATCCATCCGCATGTACTGCGCCTGGAACGCGGCAGCGTTGCCGATGGCCCACAGGACCGCGCGATTCAGGCTCCACAACACCAGGCTTGCCATCGCCACCATCACCGCGCCGGTGATCACCACCGTGACGAACATCGCCAGTACGCGTGGCAGCTTCTTCTCCAGCAGGTTCTGCAACGGCCACACCAGCGCGATGATGAAGATGGCGAAGCACACCGGCGCGAACAGCGACCGCCCCAGGTACAACGCCAGCAGGATCACGAACACCGCGCTGATGCCGAGCAGCGTCGCGATGGGCGTGGGGGGCGGCGTGGCGCGCATGGACGTCGGCGTCAGAACGCGGCTTCGAGGTAGGCGTAGAGGTAGTTCGAACCGCCATCCACCGTGCCCAGCAGCTGCGAACTGGCGAAGATGCCGGAACGGTGCGACACGGCGAACCCGAAGTAGACATCGTGCCAGCGCTCGTTTCCGAAGATGTCGCCCACGCTCACGTCGATGCTCGGTTCCAGGTAGTTGAGCAGCTTGGACGTGTTGCGTTCGCGCTGGGCCTGCGCGACGACTTCGGTATATGGCACGCGCTCTGCGTACGACAGGCCGATGCCGAAGCCCACGCGCGTGGTCACGCGGTGGCTCCACGGAAAGCCGTACCAGAAGCCCTTCATGTAGGCGTCGATCTGCCAGCCATCGGGCTGGAATCCCTTCTCGTCGTGCCGGAGCAGGCCCACGTAGCCGATGATGTCCAGCGGCCAGCCGTTGAACTTCGACACGAACGGGCGACCCACGTGCACGCCCCAGATGTCGGTCGGGTCGTCGTCGTTGAGGCTCACGCATTGCAGCGTCATGATGCGCGCCAGGTGGCAGCCGTCGCCCGTGTCGCGCCCGTAGAAGATCTTGATGTAGGTCGGCGCGGTGTCTTCGTCCCAGCGCACCTGCCCGTTGCCGAAGTCGTACGCCGCGCCTGCCATGACGCCCCATTGCACCTCGTCGTCCACGACGGGGCTGTTGGTGATCTCCGACGAAAGCTTCGTCACGTACGCGCCGCCGACCAGGCTCCAGTGCTGGAAGATGCGGTACTTGCCGTAGAGCGCGAGTGTCGCGTTCCAGCCGTCGCCCGCGTCGTAGGCGGGACGGTCGTCGCGCGCTTCCAGCGGCGCCACGCCGTAGTAGTAGTCGTTGAGGTTGCCGTTGCGCCACGACGCGATCGCCACCGGCTGCAGACGCCAGCGTTCGCGTTCGATGGTGTATGCGTATCCCGCACGCACCTCGGTGCCGTGGGAAAGGCCGGCGATGTCGTAACGCACCGCCGCGTCCCAGCGCGAAGCGCCCTGCTGGACGTAGAAGCGCGCACCCAGGTCCACGCCGGTGTTGCGTACCGTCATCCCTTCCAGGGATAACGGCTCCTCGTCCTCCGGAAAGCCTTCCAGGCGACGTTCCACGAAGCCTTCGAAGCCCATCGTGTCGTCGCGCCACAGGCGCATGCCGAACTCGTTGGCGCGCAGGAAGAAGCGCTCGCCTTCGTAGAGGTACAGCGGCATGAAGTCCTCGCGCGTGCCGCCTTCCAGATAGGGCGAGGACTCCGCGCGGAACGCGAACCCCAGGCCCGCGCTGCCGGGTTCGTCGAGCACGGTGCCCATCATCGCGTCCTGCGCGAGGACCTGCGCTGGCGCGGCCAGCAGCATCGCGAAGATCGCCGCGACGAGCGTGCGGCAGCGCAGCGAAGCGCTTGACCGCGATGCGGCCGGTCGGCGGCAGGACTTCGCTGGCTTCGTCATGGCATCGTCCTCCGGGGACGCCCGAGCGCAGCGTGCGCCGCATTGCCCGCGCACGAGTGGCGAAAGTCGTCCATGCCGCGTCTGCATCGCGTGAAGCCCGCGTTAGATCGAGCGCCCTCCGTCACGATGACTTCACCAGCGTTTCACCGCGTCGGGAGTAATCCGGCGTGCACCGACGTCACCGCTTGTGGGCCGGCACCGCTCCGGCATCGACATGGAGGCTTCCGCAATGAAACGCGACGCGATCAGGTTCGCAATGCTGGCGCTTGGCTTGGTTCTCGCTACGGGCTGTGCGACGCACAGCACGCCATCGACGTTCAACCGTTCCGAAGTCGGCGCGGCGCGCACGGTGGAAATGGGCACGGTACGCGGGCTTCGCGACGTCACCATCCAGAACGACCAGCGCACGGTCGGAACCGCAACGGGCGCGGCGCTCGGCGGCATCGCCGGCAGCACGCTCGGCAGCGGCACTCGCGCGAACACCGCCGGTGCGGTCGCAGGTGCGGTTGCTGGCGGCGCGGCGGGCAACGCGATGGCACGAAGCACGCGCGCAGGCGTGGAAGTCACCGTCGAACTCGATTCCGGCCGCACGATCGCGGTCACGCAGGACGGCACGAGCCAGCAGTTCCGCGTCGGCGATCGCGTGCAGGTGTCCTCCGACGGCACCACCACGCGCGTCACGCGCTGATCCCTAACGCCATCGCCGAAGGGCAAGCCACCGCATGCCGGTGGCTCGCCTGTTCGACCGGTGTTCGCGCACCTTGCTTCGAACATGGACGGTAACGACATGAAGCCTCATGCCCTGGTTCTTTCGACCCTGGCGCTCGCGCTGGCCGCCTGTGCGACGGGCCCGACCCTGTCCACGCAGGAACGCCTTGACCTGTATCGCGCCCATGCCGGTGCGCCCGTGATGTCGTTCCGCCTCGAGCGGGCCACCGGGATGCAGCAGTGGACGCCGCTGGGCGACCAGGCGCTGGCGGTGTGGTCCAGCGCCAATCGCGGTCATCTGATCGAACTGCGCAGCCGGTGCCCCGGCATGCTGTCGGCCGGCGGCGTTTCGATCACCAACTCGCTCGGCAACGTCACGCGCCTGGACAGCGTGGTGCCGCGCATGGCCGGCGCATCGAACCGGGGCTGCCGCATCGACACGATCCGGCCCATCGACGGCGCTTCGCTGCGCGACGCCAAGCGCGAGATCCGCGAGGCGCAACTGGTCGATCGCAGCACCGTGCCGGCCGACGACGAATCGCCGCAGCAGTAGCGTCACCCGCCGCCTTCGTCCTCGTCGCGCGCGATCTCCGCCGCGCGTCGCGCATCGAGCGTGCGCGACAGCGTCGCCAGGTCCTGCGGCGACCAGTCTCCGGTGTCCGCGACCTGCCGCCACGCCGCGACGTAATGCGACGGCGCGAAGACGTGGCCGTATCCCATCGGCGCGTCGTCGGCCAGCATCATGTCCAGCACGAGCTGCATCGTCGATACCACCGGATACCAGCGCATCTGCGGTGCGACGTCGGGACCGCGCACCGGGTGCAGCCAAGCCGGCGCGCTGAACAGGTCGCGATGATCGAAGAAGGTGATCGCGTCGCTGGCGTATTGCAGATACATCACGCGCATCGGTCCCCACGGCGCGTCGGCGGGCACGGGCGAGCCGTGCTGGTTCATGAAGCGCACGAAGCGCCCGTCGCGGAACTGCGGCCGCCATGCCGGCGATCCGGGGTTGCGCAGCTGCGTCATCCGCCGCCATTGCCGCGCGGCGAACGGCGGGCCGCTCCACAGCGCGCCCTGCGGCGGATCGCCCAGCACGTCGAACAGCTCCAGCGAACGTTCCGAGTTCATCGCGCCCAGGCTGAGTCCGTGCAGGTACAACCGGGGCCGCGCATCGTGCGGCAGGGTGCGCCAGTAACAATAGACCGCTTCGAACAACGCCTGCGAACTCTCCTCGCCGTATTCGGGCTCGATCATCAGCGACAACGGACTCGACAGGTACGAGTACTGCATCGCCACGCTGGCGACGTCGCCGCGACGAAGGTATTCGATCGATTCGATGCCCGCCGGATCGACCCAGCCCGTGCCGGTCGGCGTGATGATGACCAGCGCCCCGCGCGAGAAACCGCCCACTCGCTTGAGTTCGTCCAGCGCCAGCTGCGCGCGCGCCTGCGCCGAATCGGCGGAGGGAAGCCCCGCATACACGCGCAGCGGTGTCTTCGCGGGCGCGCCCGCCAGCCTGGCGATGTCGTCGGCATCCGGCGCGGACGATACGAAGCGGCGTCCCATCCGCCCCAGGTTTTCCCATGCGATGAGCGACCGCGTGCTGCCGGTGCGGAAGCCTTCGCGCGGCGGCGCGGTGTCGGGCGGGATGAGCGCATCGGCCTGACGGAACGAGGAGTCGATGACCTGAAGCGCGATGCGCAGCACGATGCTGTTGCTCAGCACGATCGCCAGCAGCAGCACCGCAGACACGCCCAGCACGCTCGCGACGCGTCGCGGCATCACCTTCGCCAGCGACAGCGAGAACACCACCGCCATGCCACGGAACACGCGCGTCGCGGCGAGCAGAACACCGAAGGTGAGCAGCGCGACGGCGGCGACGGTGAACGAATCGGCACCCTCCTCCGGCGGCATGTTCAGTGCCGCACGGACGAAGTTCTGCCAGTGAGGCGCGCGCCACATCGCCCACAGCACGACCAGCGCGACCAGCCCGTACAGCGCACGCTTCACCTTCCACGGCGTGCGGCCGCGCGCGGGCGGAATCTCGAGGTATTCCCAGAGCCAGCGGAAGAACACGCCGATGGCGTAGCCCGCGCCGAACGCCGTGCCTGCGAGAACGCCCTGCATCGTCGGCGTGCGCGGGATCAGGCTGGGCGTGAGCGAGGCGACGAGGAACAAGGCACCCAGCAGCAACCCCGCGGGCGACAGCGGCGCAGCCAGGCGCGCGAACGCCGCGGCGCGTTTGCGCGACGGTGCGGCGATGCCGTTGCGTGCGGCGGTCTCCTCGCGCATGGCCCCTTCGCGGCGTCACCGGCGGCGGCTGGCGGAGGATAGGTGGTCGTCTCGTGATGGGGCCGTGATCCGTTCGCAAGCCACACGCCATAACGGGTCATGCGGGCCATGCCGCCTGCTTGTATCGTCGGCATTCGTTTCCGGACAAGGAGTGGCAGGTTGAAGACGCAGTACTACACCTCCGCGAGCCTCGACGGCTTTCTCGCCACCGAAGACGATTCGCTCGACTGGCTGTTTCCGCTGGGCGACATCAACGACACCAGCTACCCCGCCTTCATCGAACGCGTAGGCGCGATCGCGATGGGATCCACGACCTACGAATGGATTCTGCGCAACGCGACCACGGTGTCGGAGCAGACCGGATCGGCGTGGCCGTACACGCAGCCGACGTGGGTGTTCACCAGCCGCAAGCTGCCGGTGGTCGATGGTGCGAACGTCACGTTCGCCACTGACGTGGCCGCGGCGCACACGCGGATGCGCGAAGCCGCCGCAGGCAGGAACGCGTGGGTGATGGGCGGCGGCGATCTCGCGGGACAGTTCCACGATGCCGGCCTGCTGGACGAGATCATCGTCCAGATCGGGTCGGTCACGCTCGGCAAGGGCAAGCCGCTGTTTCCGCGACGCGTGCTGAGTCCGGGGCTTGCGCTTGTTTCGGTGACGCAGGTCGGCAGCGGATTCGCGGAACTGACGTATCGCGTGGCGAAGTAGCAGCGTTCTTGTAGCCCGGGTAAGCGAAGCGCAGCCGGGGGCCGTCAAGGGTACGAGTCGCTATGACGTGGCATCCCCAGGTGCGGCCTCCGGCCTTACCCGGGCTACAACGGCATCACGCCAGTCGCGTGAAATCGCTTATCCAGTTGCTCTCCCACGTCGCGCCACCATCGCCGGAACTGGACTGCTCCCAGCGCGCCGACGTCGGCGTGATCCGCGACCACGTCACGCGCGCCTTCACCGCGCGACCGTTGAGGGTGTCGTCGCCGATGAACGTACCGATGCCGTCCGATCCGAAACGCCCACGTACCGGCGCCGCGATGTTCGAAGGATCACGGTTGTCGAGCCACCAGCTCGACCACTCGCCGCTGGCCTCGTCGAACGCGCGCAGGCCGACGCCGCGCACCGTGCCCTTCGGGAATTCCATGACGTTGTCGCCGACGTTCCCCTTGCCGCCAAGCACCGGCCAGTTCGCCAGCGTGCCGCCGAACTCGTCCCACTGATCGCTGCCGACCAGCCGTTCGCGCAGGCGCCGGTGGCTGACCTTCCAGCGGCCGACGAGGAAATCGAAATCCTTCGGCGCGTCGCCGAGCCTGGGCAACGCGACCGGCGTCTTCGACGTACGCGTGAAGTAGTTTCGCCAGTTGACCTCCCAGCTCCTTCCGTCGTCCGGCGAGAACGCCTGCTCCCACCACGGCCGTGCACCATGCACGTCGTTCCAGCGGAAGCGCATGACGATCGGCCGACCCTTGAACGTGTCGCGCCCGACGAACGTCCCCTCGTCCGCCTTGAACCCGCCGCGCACGGGCGGGTCGATGCGCGTCGGCGCGCGGGCATCCAGCCACCAGATCGCCCAGGTGCCCGTCGCAGGATCGAAGGCGCGCACGCTCATCCCGCGATATGTCCCCGACGGGATGTCGACGATGTTGTCGTCGACGTTGCCCAGTCCGCCCAGCGTCTGCCAGAACGAGCTTTTGCCGGGGAACTCCTCCCATTCGTCGCTGCCGGCGAGGCGGTCCTTCAGGCGGCGGTGCCACACGTCCCAGCTGCCTTCGAGCCACTGCCAGTCGTGCGCGTGCGCGGGCGCGGGCGGCGCTAAGGCGAAAGCCGGCGAAAGCAGCGAGCAGCCCGCGACGCCCGCGGCGGTGGCGATGAAGCGGCGGCGCGACGGGGAATCGATGCGCGGTTCGAAGGGGAACGACGGCAGTCCTGACATCACGGTGAGCTCCTGTCCGATGGAGGGAACGACGGCCGATCATCGCCAGCCCTGCCCCACGTTGACCACTCGAAATGCGGCCCGCACACTCAGCCAGACTTATGGTCAGCGACCGCCGATTCCCATCGCTTTCCGCCATCCGGGCGTTCGAAGCCGCCGCCCGGCTGGGCAGCTTTTCGAAGGCCGCGCAGGAGCTGGACACCACGGCGGCCTCGGTCAGTTACCACGTCCGCCGGCTCGAACAGCAGATCGGCGTGGGCCTGTTCGTGCGTCATCCCAACCACGTGATCCTCACCCGTGCCGGCGAGATCGTCGCGCGCGAAGCGATCAACGCGTTCGCCGCACTGCGCGCGAGTTTCGTGCAGGCGGCGCAGGCCGACGACACGCATCTGTCGCTGACGACCCTGCCCTCGCTGGCCACGAGCTGGCTCACGCCGAAGCTCGGACGCTTCCGGGCGCGCCATCCCGACATCGCGCTCGAACTGGATCTGTCGGCCGCGGCGGAAGACCTGAGCGGTGGGCGTTACGACGCGGCCATTCGCAACGGCCATGGAAACTGGCCGGGCCTGCGTACCGTCGAATTGCTGCCGAGCCTGTTCATGCCGCTGTGCGCGCCATCGTTGCGCGACAGCGTGGCGGAACTGGGCGGCGATCCGCGACATCCACTGCCGGTGCCACTGCTGGGCCGGCCGGACTGGTGGTCGCTGTGGTATCGCGCGCTCGGTTTCATGGGCGCGATTCCATCCGACCGGTTCGGGACGCAACTGTCGGCCGAATACCTGGACATCGCCGCCGCCATCGCCGGCCAGGGCGTCGCGATCGGCTCGCCCATCCTGTTCCGCAACGAGATCGACGCGGGCCGCCTGGTGCCCGCGCACGACCTCGTCGTCAGCGACGGCCGCGCGTTCTGGTTCACCTACCCCGCATCGCGGCACGACAGCCGCAAGATCGCCAGCTTCCGCGAATGGCTCGATGCCGAAGCGACGCGCGATCGCGATGCGGCGCGTGCGGTCATCCGCCGCGCGGTCGTCGTCGAACCGTGACGCGCGATCAGCGCGCCTGACGACGGGTTACGCGGCGCGAAACCCATCCTGCGGTGCTGCAGGCCGACGCTGCCGGGGGGCCATGCCCGGCGACGAATGGTCGAACTCACCTTGGGCCCAAAGGTCAATTTATCCGGGCACTGCGCGGCGGTAGCGTACGCCGGAGGTTTCGGGCCGTGCCGTGGATCGGCTTCCCGTTCGGCGATCCAGATGAAGCAACGGCGTTCGTGCGGTAGCAAGGCCCATCGTGGAGCGCGCGATCATGAGCGACTACCTCTTCAACGATTCCCACATCCACCTGACCAACTACGTGCAGGAAGGCCCGGACATCCGGGATTACCTGGCGATGATGGGCGACAGGATCAAGCGCTCGGTGCTGTTCGGCCTGCCCGTGCAGCAGTTCTGGAACCATGCGGAAATGGGCGACACGCCGCCGACGTATTACATGATGTCGGACGCGTCGCTGTACTACTACTCCTTCACCGATGCGTATCTTGCGATGCAGTGGCGTTCGCTCGACGAAGCATCGCGCGCCCGCTTCGAACCGATGATCACCGGCTTCAACCCGGCCGACATGTACGCCGCCGACCACGTCCGTCGCGTGCTCACGACCTTCCCCGGCGTGTTCTGCGGCATCGGCGAGTTCTCGGTGATCAAGGAATTCGTGTCGGCGAAGATCGCCGGCGAGAAGGCGACGCTGGGCAATCCCGCGCTGGGCCGGCTGCTCGATTTCGCGGCCGAGGTTGGACTGGTCGTGCTGATCCACACCGACATCGAACGTCCGTTCCCGAAGAAGGGACAGGTGCCGATCTTCGCGCACCAGACGAAGGAACTGTTCATGCGGCATCCGAAGACGACGATCATCTGGGCGCACGTCGGACTCGGGCGCGTGGTCAATCCGGTCGAACGCCAGGCCGGGATCATCGAGGACGCGATGAACAACCCCGACCTCGACCACGTCTACTTCGACATCTCGTGGGACAAGGTGGCCGATTACGCGGTCGAGTCGCCGGAGGCTTCGCAGCGCGTCGCCGGCGTGATCAACCGCAACCCGCACCGCATCCTGTTCGGCACCGACTGCGTCTCGCCGGCCAGCACCCAGGCGATGCTCGACGTGTTCCACCTCTACGATCCGGTGTGGAACCTGCTGACGCCCGAGGCAAGCCACATGGTCCGCTTCGCGAACCACGAGCGCATCCTCGACGAAGCCAAGCGACGCACGCGCGAATGGGAGCGCGCGAACGTGCCGGCCCTGCGCGGGGAAACGGCCGCCTGATCCCGGCGGCCTTGTCGTCTTTCCCGCGGGAGCGATCAGTAACCCTCGTCGACGAACTTGTACGCGTGCTCGCGCTCGGTGTAGTTGCCGCGCTTCTGGCGCTTTGGAAACTTGACCTTCGGCTTGGGCAGGTCCTCGTACGGCACGTGCTCGAGCAGGTGCCGGATGATGTTGAGCCGTCCGCGGCGCTTGTCGTCGGTGCGCGCGACGTACCAGGGCGCATGCGCGGTGTCGGTGGCGGCGAACATGTCGTCGCGCGCACGCGAGTAGTCGTACCAGCGGCTGTACGACTTGAGGTCCATCGGCGAGAGCTTCCAGGTCTTGCGGGCATCCGTGGCGCGTTCCTTCAGGCGCTTCTCCTGCTCCTCCTCGCTCACCTCCAGCCAGTACTTCAGCAGGATGACGCCGGACTTGACGATGGATTTCTCCATCAGCGGAACGATCTGCAGGAAGGTGCGGACCGTCTTCTCGCTGGAGAATCCCATCACGCGTTCCACGCCGGCGCGGTTGTACCAGCTGCGGTCGAAGATGACGATCTCGCCCGCCGCGGGCAGGTATTTCACGTAGCGCTGGATGTACATCTGGGTGCGCTCGCGGTCGCTCGGCGCCGGTAGCGCCACCACGCGGAACACGCGCGGACTGACGCGTTCGGTGATGGCCTTGATGGTGCCGCCCTTGCCGGCGGTATCGCGCCCTTCGAACACGATGCACACCTTCAGGCCCTTGGCGACGACCCATTGCTGGAGTTTCACCAGCTCGATATGCAGGCGTTCCAGGTGATCTTCGTATTCGCTGCGCTTCATGCGCTCCGGCGGCTGTTCCGTCGCGGCGATTTCCGTCGATGCCTTCGCGCGTGCGCGCTTGGTCGCCGCGCCACCGGCCTTCGCCTTGGCACGCCCGCTCTTCTTCGCGGCGCGTACTGCCCGCGCCTGCTTCGAGGAAGGCGCCGTTTCGGATTCGGACTTGCTGCGTTTCATGGGGGGGACTCCACTTGCGATGACGAGGCGTCGGCCTGCGGCTGCAACCGCGCGACCGCCGTCTCCAGATTCGGGAACATCAACTCCGTGCCGAGCACCGTGCCCAGCGGCGAGCGCAGCACCATCGCCCGCACGTCGGGATTCAGGCCGGCCAGCACCAGCTGCACGCCGGCGGCGCGATGACGGCGCTCGGCCTCAATCAGCGCGCTCAGCGCGGAGTACTCCAGGTCGAACAGGCCGGACAGATCCAGCACGACGAATCGCGGACGGTGTTGCGCGATCAGCGGCCGGATCTTTTCCGCCACGCGTTCGGCGTTCATGAAGAACAACCGGCCTTCCAGCCGCAGCAGCAACAGACCGGGAAAATCCTCGTCCTGCGGATGCTCGGGGGAAAGCGGGCGGAACACGTTGGTGCCCCGCTTGCGCCCGAGCATGCGCACGGGCGGATCCGCGGCCTGCTGCGCGAGCGCGACCAGCGACACGATGATGGCCACCAGGATGCCCTTCAACGTGCCCAGCAGCATCACGCCCGCGAATGCGGCCAGCGCCCACACGAATTCGGTGCGCCGTACCCGCGCGATCGCGCGGAAATCGGCGGGATGGATCAGGCCGACTGAGTACACGATCACCAGCGCGGCAAGCGTCGCGTGCGGCATCAGGCCGATCATCGGCGCAAGCAGCAGCATCGTGGCGACCGTCGCGCCGGCCGTGACGACCTGCGCCATCTGGCTGCGGGCGCCCGCGCGACGGTTCACCGCCGTCTGCGACATGCCGCCGCCGGACGGCATCGCGCCGAAGAAGGCGCTGGCGAGGTTGCCCGCGCCGGTGGCGAGCAGTTCGCGGTTCGCGCGCGGAAGCGGTTCGTCGCTCGCCTGGAACGCGCGACCGACGGCGATGGTTTCGGTGAAGCTCATCAACGCGATGCCGCATGCGCCGGCCCACAGTTCCTTCGCCATCGCGAAATCGGGCATCGTCAGCGCAGGCAGGCCGCTGGGCACGGTGCCGACCAGGTCGATGCCGCGACTGCCCCAACCGAACAACGCGGCGCCCGCGATGGCCGCGGCCACCGCGATCAAGGGCGCGGGCCATCGTGGACGGAAGCGTTCGATCAGCGTCAGTGCCGCGATCGTTCCCAATCCGACGGCCAGCGTCGGCCACGACACATGCCCCAGCCCGCGCACCACCTCGCCGACGTTGTGCAGGAACGGGCCCTTGTCGAAATGCAGGCCCAGCAGTTTCGGCAACTGGTCGACGATGATCACCGTGCCGATGCCGGCCTTGAAGCCCACCAGCACCGGCAGCGAAATGAAGTTGGCGACGAAACCCAGCCTCAGCAGCGATGCGGCGATGAGCAGTACACCGACCATCAGCGTCAGTGTCGCGGTGACGGTGATCAGCCGCGCCGGATCGGCGTCGGGAACCAGCGTGGTCAGCTCCGCGCCGGTGAGGATCGCGATGGTGGTGGTCGTGCTTACCGACAACGGACGCGAGGTGCCGAGGAAGACGTACACCAGCATCGGTACGAACGCGGTGTACAGGCCGACTTCGATCGGAAGGCCGGCAATGGTCGCGTAGGCCATCGCCTTTGGAATGACGACGGCAGCGGCAGTCAGCCCCGCGACGGTGTCGGCGCGCAGCGATTTCGCCCGTGGCAACGGCACATCAAGGGCTGCCATGGCTCTGTTCGTTTTCCACGGCCTTGTTGACGATGTCGCCGTAGAGCTGCGCGATCTGCGCACCGAGTTCATGGAAGCGGGGATTGCGCGCGACGTACTGCTGGCCGTCCTGCGCATCGGCCATCGCCGCCTTGAGGAAACCGATGTCCTCGTCGGTCAGCCGCTCGCCCTTGTCCACGCGCGCCTTGACCGCGAGCAGGCGCGGAAGACGGAACCGGAGCAACCGGTCCAGCAGTGTCTGAAGGACAGCCTCGTCGTGCTCGTCGGGCATCGTGGCCGCTCCGTGACGATCTTGTGACCAGCGAAGATCACCTTAGGAGCGTCGCGCCCTGCCCGGTATTGGCCCTTGGCCCATGTGACTTCGTTGCCGGGAGTTCAGGGCGATCTCGCCCGCGACGCCCGTCCCGGGCCGGATAAACAGCTACGCCGGCAGGTTCGAACGAATCAGCTCCGCGGTCCGCGCAAGTTGCCGGGCCGAAACCTGGACCCGCTCGCGACGCTGCGCATCGCCGCTTCGATCGTGCGGCGTACCGCGTTCGCGTCCGGCGCCATCGAAGGTCGCCAGCTGCGGTGGACCGATGCCCCAATCGCTGCCCGCCTGCCGGGGCACGACGTGGAAGTGGAAGTGCGGCGTTTCCTGCCCGCTGTAGACGCCGTTGTTCTGGAACGTGAGGATCCCGAGGGGCCGATAACTTTCAACGAGCGCCTGCGCGACGCGTTTGGCCGCGAACAGGATGGTGCCAAGCTCCTGCCCGGAAAGCTCCAGGATCGTCGCGACGTGCCTGCGCGTGATGACGCAGCACTGCCCCACTTCGAATTGCCATGGGTTGATGACGGTCAGCGTGTGTTCGCCCTCTTCGATGATCGCCCACCGGTCTTCGCGACCTGCTACTTCGCACAGGTCGCATGGGTCTCTTGTGGGGAGTTGGATCATTCGTGTCCTCCGATGGCAACCCGCCCTTCCGAGTGCCGGCTGACGGCCAGACGCGGACGTCGTACTGGAACGCGAAGCTTTCAAGGCGGCTGCGCCGGATCGCGATCATCGCCGGCTGACGCCGGCTCGCGGCTCCAGCTGCCTTGAAATGTCGATCATTGCATGGCCGAGGTCCTGATCGCCTCGCCCAGGCGGACATTAGCACCGCCGCCTCCGGCCAGCCGAGCAGAACGTCCGCTATCGGCCAGAAGCGGACATTCGCTCAGCGGCGAGCGCCTGCCTCAGATAGATGCACCGGACAGTAGGCGACCCCGTTGACCGCCTTGGCGCCACAACCAGACCAAACGCAGGTTTCACTGGACAACCCGCCACGTACTTGAACGATAGCGTCGAGAATCAGTGGCTTGCAATCAAACGACAGCCACTCCTCCTGGCTCGGAACTTTGACGGCGATCTGCACCTGATACTTGTCCCAGGCATCTACGCGCCAGAATTGATGGCAACTGGGACAGTGATACAGCTCAACCCAGTTCCCCGTCCCCACATGCTCCATTCGGACAAATAAGTCCGTTGGGTGTTCTTCGACGTAGATAAGGTCGGGAAGATCTGAGCAACTGCACATGTGCGCCACATCTGAAGTAGGGCGAGCCAGGGAGATAAGGCGGCCGAGGGTGCTGTGCAGACTACCGCACCGCTCGCCCGGCCCGAGTTCCGCCATCGGCCAGGAGCGGACTTTGCCACGACCCAACGGCAGTTATTGTCCAGACGTCTCGATCTCAGACCGCATGTACAAGCCATCCTCGTCAGCGAAAGCCAGGAAGCCCCACTTCGGATCGTGAATCACTATGCCATTGAACATGATGTCATCGGAATTTCCATGCTCATCGGTGTCGTGCATGACGAATGTAAAGCGCATGCCAACTGCGTTGGCGGGGCTCAATCCAAGCCCTGCCAAGTCCTCGACAGACCCACGAACCAGCGAGTAGCCACGTTCAAGCATTCGCGCGTTTCCGTCGAAGTAGACCTCAGGAAAGGGGTGCGCATTTCTCATGCTGAACTCTGCGGTAGGTTCTTCATGCTGGCGACACCCTCTCCAACGTCCGCTTTGGGTCGGAAGCGGACATTAGCACCGCCGCAGCGAACTCGTCCGGCCGAATGTCCGCTTTCGGCCAGAAGCGGACATAACCCCTCAGTCCTCGAAGTATGGCTCGCCAGTCCGGAAGTAGAGGTCGTATTTCCTCTGCAGTGCCCGCAGGCGTGGCTCGACGTCCGAAGCGAGCTGTAGCGCCTGGAGGGAATCCACGCCATAGGCCACCTCATCGATGACCTGTGGAAGCCCTACGATTTCGTAGCGACACCCCGCTGCACCGGCGGGAAAATCAAACGTCACGGTGCCTTCCATGAGGGCATACGGCGCGTAGACGCGGACTTCGATGTCGTGGCGCCGACTTTCGCCTTTTCCGCTGTACTGCAGCGGGCGTCGGGCAATGATCTCGGCCACATTCACTCCTTGATATGACCGCTTTGGGTCGAAAGCGGACATTAGCACCGCGGCAGCGGCCTGGTCCGGGCCGAACGTCCGCTATCGGCCAATAGCGGACATGGAACCCAATCGGAGCTATTCGTAGCCGCGGCCGGCCCAGAGAAATGTCGCAAAAACACGCCATGGACTGCTTGGCTTCGGGCCAGGGCGCTCGCCAAAACCCGAGTCCAGAGCCCATGCACTTGCAGCCTCCAGGAAGTTCGCGATGCTGTGATTCGCCCATTCCCCACGGAAGCCATCCATGGTCAGCGGTGAGGAATCTGCGGCGTCACGATCAGCGATCAAGAGCGCTACAAAGCGAGCAAACGAATGCTCGTCGACGACTGCCTCGAGCGCGGTGAACAGATCTTGAGGCTCATTCATACGTTCAATGGCATGTCCGCTTCGGGTCGAAAGCGGACATTAGCACCGTCCCAGCCGTCCGGTAGCCGCTTATGTCCGCTTTCGGCCACGAGCGGACCTTCCACGTCAGGTCACTTGCCATCCGATCCAACGACATCGAGTGTGCCAATGTTGACCTCGCCCTCCGGTTCGGGCGTCAGGATGATGCGGTCCTGCCACTCCCAATACCGGGCAGGTACCCAGTAGCGATCGTCATAATACTGGTCGCCGGTGACGACGGCCCCACACTTGCCCATTGCCGGATCAATGCAGATCGCAAGCGCGCCAACGAAGCCGACCCTGCTTCCCGTTACCTTGCGCCTTGCAGATGTGAGGAGCTTCGCCAGGCGCGCTTTCGCGACCTTGTCGCCTTACTCCGTGTAGATGCGCTCGCCTTCAGCTATTGCCCGAGAGCGCTCGTCCTCGGACAGCTGCAACCAGTAACGCTCGCGATGCGCCAACAAGATGCGAGCACCGCGCTCGGCCGCTAGATCCATCCAAGCGTAAGCGAGCGCCCTGTCTTGCCCACCGCCCTCGCCCAGCCAGTACATCTCGCCGAGCGCCCCTTGGGAAAGCTTGTCGGCATATCGCGCAGCGCGACGGAAGTATTCACGGGCTTCTTCCTCACGTCCACCCCGGCGAGCCTCCATTCCGAGGAGCCGAAAGCGCTGATCCGGATGCGCTGCGAGGAAACCGTCACTGCCGATGATGTCCGAATCAACAGGCTTGAAAGCGCGCACGTCATAACCAGAATGCGCAACGTGATCGTCACCCGGCGGCGAAGGCTGCGGATGTGATCCCTGCGCAACCGCCGATGCGGCAAGCAAGCTCGCAAACAGTGGCCAGTGCGTCACTGTCAACTCCTTTTAACAGGTGTCGTTAGCAGCGAACGTCCGCTTTGGGTCGAAAGCGGACATTAGCACCACCGGCGGGACCCCAGACCGGCCGATGTCCGCTATCGGCCAGAGGCGGACGCCTAAGGTTCCAAGCCAGATTTGCTGGAAGCCGAGGCTTCCAGGCACTCGTCCGTGGCTGCGGGTCGATCCTTCCACTCGTGGTACACGTTATAGCCGAAGCACACATGATCGCAGCCGCCTCCCACCTTCCATCCGTCCGGGTTGGATAGGCAGGAGAGCACGCAGTCGATGGCAGGGGTGCATTGCGCAGCGGTCAGTCATGCCGCCACGCAGGCGTGGTACGCGTCCCCAGCATCAAAAGCAAAAGCGCGATGGCGAGATTTCCAGCTCGCATTCGGGAACATCCTGTCTTGGTACTGCTGCCCGTTCCTGTTGTGGATTGACATCCGGTCCGCAGGCGCATGACAGCCGCCATCACTCCGGAGTGCGCCGATTCGCGCCTCCAGGTGCGCTGCTTTTCGCACGCCTGGGTGGACATCCGGCTTCAAGTCATGGACAGGCCGCGAACAAGGGCGACCCGGTAGTCCGGGTCCTTCTCGCTCCACGAAGCAACGCCTCGCTGAAGATCGACGTGGAAGAAGCTCTCGTAGTAGTCGTCCTCGTCGAACGTCTCCGCGTCACGACCGAAGAGCTTCATCCTGACCGCGTCGGTCGCAAGGTCTGTTTCACCAGACTGCAGGGCGATCATCGTAAAGGTCTCTTCCGGCACCATCCGCAGCGCGCCGATGCCGAGTTCGTAAAGATCGCCCAGTGCGGTGATCAGATCGTCGCTCACCTGTCCTAGCGATCGGAAGCTGACTCCCGCGCGATAGACGTTCTTGCGGATGAGGTTCATGTCGGCATCGAAGCACGGCCCGACTTCGCTGAGCAATTTCACCGCCAGTCCCACCTTGCGTCCATTGTGGGAAGCGAAAATGTTGAAATAATGGAAGCTTGCATCCTGTTTGAGGCCGTGGATCTTGAATACGCAATCCACGAATCCGTCCTCGCTGTGCTGGTCGAGAATCGGCAGTCCCTGGCTGTCGAGAATCATCGGTGCGTCCGTATCCATTCCATTCCCATGTTGTCAGTCTCCGGCCTTGATCTCCAGGAAGGCATTGAAACTGTCGAAACGTGCGATCGGCCGGGTGGTGACGTCTCCCTTGTGCAGATGGATCACGCCGCCCGTGTTGCAATCGAGCGCATACGGACACGCGTCCGCCTCATCTCCGACGTAAACCAGATGGGCCGGCCATGGCGGCAAGCCATACGCGCCAGCGCGATACTCCATCGTGCATGCAATGACGATGTCCGCCATGTCCAGCACAGTCGTGTTGTCGGGTAGTTCACCGCGTTCCTGCAGGAACGACGCGTACGCCGACGGCAACGCAACCTGCAGTGCCGCCTCCATTCGCCGCACGTCATGTTCGGACATTCGCAGTATCGACACTTCGTTTACCTGTCCCGCCGGAACCGTATAGCCATCGCGGTAGAAAATCCACCACAGCGCGGGGCCGGCGAGCGCGACGAATCCAAACGCGACGACGAGTGCAGCCTGAAGTGATGTCATAGCTCTTCCTGGTTCCCGAACGCATCGCGTCCATCGCGATCCTGCACCCTGCGCTCACGACGCACCGGCATCCGTGTCGACTCGTCGACCACGTCCGCGTTGCACGCACAGGTACAGGAAGATGCAGAAACAGACCGGCCAGGCGAGCAGCCCGAAGGTGTAGACCACCAACAGGAACAGGGCAATGCAGGCAGCGCTGATCGCCCAGGGGACAATCAGGTCCCGTAACAGGGATGCAGTTATCCTCGCGATGATGCTGCTGGCCATCCTTGCCCCCTGACAGATCGAACGTGGTGCCGGCGGCCCACAGCATCCGTCGAATGCACCCGATCCACTTGGCGACGACGTTACGCAGGCCGAATTTTTTTGGCAAGTCGTGCAACGCGGGATGGGCTTCAGCAGGGCGTGCACTGCGGCCATCCCCAGCAGCCCCCCGGGTAGTTCAGATGGCCAAGGCAGAGGCTATCGTCGGTCTCGAACGTTGCAGCCGGCTGAAAAGGGCGCAGGTCGCGATCAGTCGGCGAAGGCGAGCTATCTACGCTGATATCCGGATCCACAGATCGGTAGGTGCGGCCACGCGGTTTCCCTGTGCTCCAGCGGACGAACTCCGGATATATCGAATGCGAAGGATTGATCAGCGCATTTCGGAGGTCATGGCCCCCGGTAACGACGTTGAGGTAGTAGACGGGCCGCTCGGGCTGCCTCCGCATCACTTCGATCACCAGCGCGTCAACCGATGCGACCGGCACGCTTTCATCCCGGTCTCCTTGCACTATGAACAACGGTGACCTGCTGGCTGAGAGGCTGTCCAGGTTGGTTTGCTCGATGGCAAAGCTGATCCAGCGCTGAGCGGGATGTCCCATGAAGTGCTGCGGAGGCTTTTCAGACAAGAATGCATCCAGGTCCACAAAAACCTGTGCCACTCCAGCCGTATCGCCTTTGAGCCGCTGCTGGTGCACAAAGTCGAAGAACTGCGACATTCCGGCGCCCACGATAAGAGCAAGCGCATGGACCTCCTCCGGGGATTTCGCTGCGACGGCCGTTGCCACGTCCGCTCCTTCCGAAATGCCTGCAAGCAGGATCTCACCGGCCCATTCTTGTCGTCGGAGATAGTCGAGCTGCGCTTGAACGTCACGCACTCGATGTTGGAGAGTCACTCCACCGTGACTGTCGGTACAGGCATGACGCTCCAGTCCAGCGATATTGGATACTTCGTCGGCACGGTAGACATGCTCGAACGAAGCAATGTTGCGTCGTTCAAGTATGGCCAGATGGACGCCCATCTCCTCCAGATCGGCAGCGCTGGGGCGCATCACGGACGAGATGGCTTCCACGCCTCCAGGCTGCTGGACGAGCATGAAGGCAGCCATGCATGCAGACCCCGGCAGGATCACGAGAACTGGCCTGCGAATTGCATCGTGCCGCCGCACGAGAATGTCGAGCTTTCCGCTCTCCCCATCTATCGACTGCCTTTGCAGGCCCAATGGCAAGGGCCGTTCTGTTAGTGGCTGCCCTTTGACTTGGGCTGCCAACCCCATGGCCATGATCAGTGCCAGCTGCAATACGACTCCGCGCATCTTCACTCCCTGGTTGCCTGCGCAGCTTTAAGGATGAGAAGCATGAATGACACGCAGGTCTCATCGACGAACAACCCCTGATGTCCGCTTTGGGTCGGAAGCGGACATTAGCACCGCGGGCGGCGTCTTAGACCAGCCGACGTCCGCAATCGGCAGAGCGGGCGTTCGCGCTAGGTTCCCAGGATCCCGCGCAGCCCTCTTACGACAAGGGATCCGAATACGACTGCGCCAAAGATCCAGAAAGCGACTTGAAGCCAATACCTGACTGGAGCGTCTGCGCGATTGGTTGTGCCGAGGCTGAGGACGGTGGGGGACTCGACCGTGCCACTTCGCAACGCCTTGATTCCGAGCCACAAGCAATGCATCGCCAAGCCAACTACAAACGCGAGCCCCAGGTAGAACCAGATGTCTCTCACGGAATGTCCGCTTCGGGTCGAGAGCGGACATTAGCACCGTCTCAGCCGGCTCGCCGAGCCCAGCGTCCGCTAACGGCCAGCAGCGGTCCAACGCCGTCGATATGCTCGAGCCGTGCCGGCGTCGACCTGGACGAATGGCCAGGTGACGACCGGCTGTTACTACAGAAGTTGCTTTTGCGAGCCGCTTCGACGATTCCGGTTGAGTATCCGCGGAAAGTGGAAATGCCAATTCGAACGCGGTGTCTGTAAATGCGCTCTACCATCATATGCGCCTGCATCGGCTCGCCAAGCGTAAAGACCGCAATGACCCGCCTTCTCGGATCCGCAATCTCATGAGTGAGCATCCCGAACCGGCTGGCGAAGCGCTCAACCCCACGAATTGCCTCCACGTCGTCCTCGCACACCTGGACAGAACCAAGCTCGAATATTTCAGGCTTGTCGCCATTGGCTTGCAGGTAATAGGGAGTGTGCTCGGGGTCCGAGCCGAAGCATGCCGTAAGCATTAATGGGAAGACACCTGTCAAAAGCATCAATCGCGACATGACTGTTATCTCTTGCGCCGCCGGCGGCAGTTCGCGGTACTTTCCCCGCCGCTTGAACAGGAGGTTATCGACGGCCGCGCATTGCCTGGATTCGGAGCCAGTCTCGCGTCTGTAAGTGCGCTCTTCATGGGGCGAGTGTGAAGTCGACGTGTCCGCTATCGGCCGCGAGCGGACCTCGCACCTGTCATGCCTTCCAGACGCGCCGGAGAGCCGTCCCGCCCGACCGTCCGCTATCGGCCAGAAGCGGACGTTATCCGAACATCCGTTTCGATCGCCCGACAACTGCCCTCGCCGGACGTCGTGTCACAGGTCGCCGTGCACCGTGATGTTCGGCCCGGGCACGTCATACAACTGCCCTTGGTTGTCCCTACGGTAGTTGTCCAGATTGTAGAGTTGCCTGTGCTCCAAGCGGACAAGCAGGTTGCTGCGATCGATCCAATGAGTCTCGACCCTACCGGGGTCCCCTCCGTGCGTGCTCGCCCTCATCGAAGCGACCCAATGTTCACGCAGCGCTTCGCAGCTCTCTTGCTGATCTTGTGCGACGACCGCGGTCAATATGTACGTTGAAGTCGAGGCTCCGCAGCCACATTCCCGCGTTACGGCTTGTACTTACCGTCGGGTGATGTCGCCACGTCAGTGAGGAGATCGTCCCGGCAGCCGAATATCGTGTCCACGCAGCCCGCGAGCAGAAACGGCGTGATAACGAGGGAAAGCCTGGCCTTGTCGACCGCCGACTTGAGAATCGAGATCTTCGCTGCAGAGACTATGCTCCGTGCTTCCTTGCCCATATGTGCGCCTTTCGAATGAGGAACCCGGAGACATGCGATGTCCGCTTTGGGTCGAAAGCGGACATTAGCATTGGCGGCCGCCCCGCTACCGCTCCGATGTCCGCTATCGGCCAGTAGCGGACATTGGCGCCTACTTTCGGCACCTCGGAAGTGCGCCACGATTCGAAGGCACTTTGTAGACAGCCCACCTGGAACTCAAACGCCGAATCACATCCTCTGCAAAGGCATGACCAGCGGCGGGGTTCGTCCCTTCGGTGAAACCGATACTCACTTCGTACGCGGACAGACCGAGGTTGCCGCCGGCCCAACCGACGCCCGCTGCGTCATGCGCGCTGACGTTCAACACCGAATAGCCCGGAGATTGTTGCAGCGTCGCCAACTCCTTCCGGGTAACGGCGCTTCGGTCGCGGTACTGCATGTGGTTGGACTCGGAAACCGATCGCATGACTTCAACGAAGTGCGCCATGTCCTCTGCATTCGCGAAGCACAGTTGCACCTGGAGAAGCGATCGCTGCCCGCCCGAGCAGGCGGCAAGTAATCCCGTGAGGAAGAGGATTGTGAGCACCTTCACGTATCGTCCTCGGGATTGAGCATACGAAGGTCCGCTTTGGGTCGAAAGCGGACATTAGCATCGCCGCAGCCGAGTCGTCCGGCCGAACGTCCGCTATCGGCCAGAAGCGGACGGTCGAGCACAACCGCGATCAAAACCTTGTCGGCCTCCCGGGTGCATACCCGGGCTACAACCGCCTGACAGTTACCAGGGTCGAATCACGCCGTCGCGTTCGACCGCACCTCAATGGTCACGTGCACGATCTCCTCGTGCACGGACAGCGCCTTGTGGAAGACGTCCGGTTCGACCGGATCTCGCGTCACCACTTCCGCCGTGCACGCGTACTTGCCGCGCCCGACCTGCCATACATGCAGGTCGCTGATGCGCGCGTGGACGTCGCCTTGCTCGATCGCCTCACGGATTTCCTCCACCACCGGCGCGTCCATCTGCGCATCGAGCAGGACGCGGCCGGAATCGCGGATCAGGCCCCACGCCCAGATCGCCACCAGCGTCGCGCCGACCAGGCCCATCACCGGATCCAGCCACGAAGCGCCGAAGACCATGCCGCCGAGCAACGCGACGATCGCCAGCACCGAGGTCGCCGCGTCGGCGATGACGTGCAGGTAGGCGGAACGCTGGTTCAGATCGTGGTGATGGTGATGGTGTTTGCCGTGATCGTAATGGCCGTGGTGGTGCCCGTGATGGTGGTGCCCGTGGTCGTGATGGTGGTCGTGCCCATGCGAATGGTGGTCGCGCAGCCACCACGCGCACAGCAGGTTCACTGCGAGGCCGACGATGGCGATCGCGATGGCCTGTTCGTAATGGATCGGGCTCGGGTTGAACAGGCGTTCGACGGACTGGAAGGCCATCAGCAGCGCCACGCCCATCAGCAGGATCGCGCTGGTATAGCCGCCCAGGATCTCGATCTTCCAGGTGCCGAACGCGAAACGTCCGTCGTGCGCGTAACGGCGCGCGCAGGAATACGCGAACGCCGCCATTCCCAGCGCGAGCGCGTGCGAACTCATGTGCCAGCCGTCGGCCAGCACCGCCATCGAGTTGAACCACCAGCCGCCGGCGATTTCCACCACCATCATCGCGAGCGTCAGCCACATGGCGCGCCGCGTGTTGCGCTCGGCCAGCGGGTTGCCCTCGTCGAAGGCGTGACTGTGGCGCCGGCTTTCGGCGATGGCATCGATATTCATGGGCGCGGGTCTGTACGTATACCCCCATAGGGTATATCGTCCGGATCATGGCGCACGTCACCAAAGACAAGAAGAAGCTGCTTGCGCGGGTCCGCCGCGTGGCCGGACAGGTCGCGGCGCTGGAAGCGGCGCTGGAATCGGATGCCGACTGCGCCGACGTGCTGATCCAGATCGCCGCCGCGAAGGGCGCGATCCACGGCCTGATGATGGAAGTGCTGTCGGGCCACCTGATCGAGCACGTCGTGGCCGAGAAATCGGACGCCAGGCGCGCGAAGGAAGCGCAGGCCGTCATCGAGTTGCTGAAGGGCTACGCGAAGTAGCCCGCCCTCGCCTCATCACGGACGAGGTGTAAAGCGCCACCTCCCCGTGCGATGCTCCGCCCAGGGGAATGGGGAAGCAGGAATGCAAAGGATTGAACCGCCCGGACGACCGACGGGCGCCGGCACGCACCACGTCCGCACCGGACACCGACACCACACCACCGCGAGCCTTCCCAGGCCGCCTCGCCGTTCGTCGGACCGTGGCGTTCGTCGTCTTGACGAACCTTACATGTAATCCCTACTGTAACTTTCATGAAAGGACCTCGCCCGAAGTCGTCCACCGAGTACGTCCGGGAATTCCGCGAACGGATGCGGCGGGATGGCTTCATCAAGAAGGATGTCTGGATCCTTCCGGAACATGCGCAGGAGCTGAGCGCCGTCGAGCGCCGCCTGCGCATCCCCGGAGGGTCGGACGGCCGTCTTGGCGACACGGCCGCCGCGGCCTGGACCGCGCGCAGCCTGCATGCGGCGCTGGCCGAATCGCGCCCGGTGCGCGCCGGTTACGTCTCGCTGGAACTGCTGGAAGGCGTCGAGCCCGGCCTGCACCTGGAGATGCACGAACACGGCGACCTGCCCGTCTTCATCGCGGTGAGCGGCGAACAGATCGTGGTCGAGTCGCTGATGTGGCCGGTGGCCGACGTGCTCGATGCCGCCGCCTTCAACGCGCACGTCCTGCGCACGCACAAGGTGCTGCCGCTGTCGAACCTCGCCATCGAGGCCATCGGCGGCGTGCCCTGCTACATCATGTACGGCGCGCTGGACACGCGTTCCAGCCTCGCCAACGTGCTGTTCGAGATCGAAACCCTCGCCGAGAACGTGCTCAACGCCGCCGAGGCCTACGCGCCCTTCCTGCGCGGCGAACCGCTGGAGGGCGCCGCATGAGCGCGCTGGCCCGCATCTTCGGCCGCGTGCGCGAGCAGCTGGCCGAACTGAGCGACGCGATCGCCCCGAACCAGGCGCAGCGCGAACTCGACGAGGACATCCGCACCAGCGACGCGCGCGTGCGCGAACTGCGGGCCGCGCTGGCGGAACTGCAGGCGCGCCGCTTCACCGCGATGGAGCGGATCGACCAGACGGTCGCGGCCATCGTGCAGCGCGAGGCGCAGGCCGTGGCATCGCTGCAGGCCGGCGAACGTGCGCTCGCGCAGGACGTGGCGGCCGAGATCGTGCAGCTCGAACACGCGCGCGACGACGAGCAGGCCTTCGTCTCGCAACAGGACGTGCGGATCGCGCAACTGCGCCACGTGGTGGAGGAAGGCGAGAACCAGCTGCGCCGGCTGCAACTGCAGCTGGACGCGCTGCGTGCCGCCGAAACCGTGCAACGCGCGCAGGAAACCGTCGCCGGTCGTCAGGGCGGCAGTCCGGGTTTGCCGCAGAACGCCATCGAATCGCTGCTGCGCGCTCGCCGCCAGACGGCGCCGCGCACGACCGGCGAAACGGACGCCGAACCCGCCGGCAATCCGGATCTCGACGCGCGCCTGCGCGCGGCCGGCATCGACGAACGCAACGCGCGCGCGCAGCAGGTGCTGGACCGGCTCGCGCAACGGCTGGCGGACACCTCGCCCCCGCGTCGCGGCAAACAGGCAAGGACACCCAAGGGTTCACGATGAACGAGTTCCTCACCACCGCGCTCACCTTCCCCACCCTGCCCTACAGCATCGTGCTGGCGGTGTGCGTGATCTATTGGTTGCTCGCCGCGACGGGCATGGTGGATGCCGACGGTCCCGATGGCCTGATCGGCGGCGAAAGCCACGTCCATGCGCATGGCCACGGCCATGGCCACGACACCGATGCGAACGCAAGCGGCATCGCCGCGATGATCGCGCGCCTGGGCCTGAGCGGCGTGCCGGTGATGATCGTGCTGACCGTGCTCGCCTTCCTTGGCTGGCTCGGCACCTACTTCGTGCATCTGCTGGTGCTGGGATCCCTGCCGGGCGCTCTGCGCTGGCTCGCCGGTATCGGCGTCGCCATCGGCATGCTGGTGCCGGGCGTGTTCGCGACGTCGCTGCTGCTGCGTCCGGTGAGCCGCCTGCTGCTGCGCCTTCGCCCGCCGACGGAAGCCTCGATCCTCGGCCGCGTGGCGATCGTGAGCACGCCGATCGTCGATGCCGCCTACGGCCAAGCCACCGTCGACGACGGCGGCGCCGGGCTCATCTTGCAGATCCGCGACGAGCGGGCCGGATTCAAGCGCGGCGACCGCGTCGTGCTCATCGAATACCTCAATGCGCAGCACGCCTACCGCGTGGTGTCCGAGGAACAGTTCCAGCGTCTGTGACCGACGCACCGCACCAAACAACCGTACCGTCCAAGTGCAGTAACCGTTACAACAAGGAGAAGTTGCAATGAGCGTGTCCCTGGTCCTTCCCTTCCTGATCGGAGCGGGCATCCTGCTCGTCGTGATGCTGGGGCTGTTCGGCCTGTTCAAGGCCTTCTACATCAAGGTCGACCAGGGCACCGCCCTGATCGTCAACGACATGAGTTCCATGCCGAAGGTGCGCTTCACCGGCGGACTCATCATCCCGGTGCTGTACCGCGCCGAGCACATGCGCATCAGCCTGATCACGCTGCAGGTGGACCGCCGCGGCAAGGAAGGCCTGATCTGCCGCGACAACATGCGCGCCGACATCACCGTCGCCTTCTACCTGCGCGTCAACGAGACGCAGGCCGACGTGCTGCGCGTGGCCAAGGCCATCGGCGCCGATCGCGCGTCCGACAAGAACGCCGTGGACGAACTGTTCAACGCCAAGTTCTCCGAGGCGCTCAAGACCGTCGGCAAGAAGTTCGAGTTCACCGAGCTGTTCGAACAGCGCCAGGAATTCCGCGACGAGATCATCAAGGTCATCGGCAACGACCTCAACGGCTACGCGCTGGAAGACGTCGCGATCGACTACCTCGAACAGACGCCCAAGAACCTGCTCGACCAGAACAACATCCTGGACGCCGAAGGCATCCGCAAGATCACCGAGCTGACCGCGAAGCAGAACGTGGTCACCAACGAGCTCGAACAGAACGAGCGCCTGGCGATCACCAAGAAGAACGTCGAGGCGCGCGAAGCCACGCTCGCGCTGGAACGCCAGCAGGCCGAGGCCGAGGCGCGCCAGAAGCGCGAGGTCGACACCATCCGCGCCCGCGAGGAAGCAGAGACGGCGAAGGTCAAGGAAGAACAGCGCCTGCTCGCCGAACAGGCGCGCCTGGCGTCCGATGAGCAGATCCAGATCCGCGACCAGAACCGTCAGCGCGAAGTCGAAGTCGCCGAGCAGAACCGCCAGCGCGCCGTCGCCATCGAGGCCGAGCGCGTGGATCGCGCGCGCCAGCTCGAAAAGGTGACCACCGACCGCGAAGTGCAGCTGCAGGGCGTGGAGCGCGACAAGGTCGTCGAGAACGGCAAGATGGACGTGGCGAACATCACCCGCGAGCGCATCGCCATCGACAAGACCGTGGCGCAGGAAGAAGAGCGCATCAAGGAAGTGCGCGTGGTGTCCGAGGCCGAACGCGAGCGCCAGTCGCGCGTCATCGCCGCCGAGGCCCAGGCGCAGGAAAACCTCGTGCGCACCGTGAAGGAAGCCGAAGCGTCCGAATCGGCCGCCCGCTTCCGCGCAAACGAGATCTCCACCCTCGCCCAAGCCGAGCTTGAAGCGGCCGCCAAGAACGCCGACGCCAAGAAGCTGCTGGCCGAAGGCGTGCGCGCCGAATCCGCCGCGCCGGGTCTGGCCGAAGCGCAGGTGCGCGAGGCCGAGGCCAGCGCGATCGAGAAGGTCGGCGTCGCCGAGGCGCGCGTGATCGAAGCCAAGGCCGAGGCCACCTACAAGCAGGGCAGCAACGAGGCGCGCGTGCTCGCCGAGAACCTGGCCGCGCAGGCCGAGGGCGAGGAAAAGATGGGCCGCGCACGCGCCACCGCCGTGGAATCGGTCGGCGTTGCCGAGGCCAACGTCACGGTGAAGAAGCTCACCGCCGAAGCCGAAGGCCTCACCGCGAAGTTCGAGGCGATCGATTCGCTCACCGACACCGCGCGTGCCCACGAAGAGTTCCGCATGACGCTGGAAACGCATCTGGAACAGGCGATGGCCGCGATCGAAGCCGGCCGCGAAGTGTCGAAGGAGAACGCGGAAGTCATCGCCTCGGCGCTGCGCAACGCCAACATCGACCTGGTCGGTGGCGACGGCGGCCTGTTCGAGAGCTTCAGCAAGGCGCTCTCGCTGGGCAAGTCGATCGAAGGGTTCGCCGGCAAGAGCCCCATCGTGGCGGACCTGCTCGAACGCTACCTCGGCGTCGCGCGTCCCGCGCCGCGCGAGACGGTGATCGACGGCGCGTCCGCACCGGTCGTGCCGATCAACTCGGCCGACAAGTCCCGCCAGGAACCGGTCGGCGCCTGACGCGCCGATCCTCCCGCATCACGGGCGGCACCTCGCGCCCGTGATGCCGGACGCTGTCCATCCAACGCTCCGCCCCGCTCCGCATCACGCAACGACAAGGATTTCAGACATGAGCAAAGAGAACCGCGACTTCCTGGAAATGGCCTTCCAGTCCATCCAGTGCTTCAGCAACGACGGTCGCCTGGACGCCGCCGAACTCGGCCGCATCCTCGCCATCGCGCAGCGCGACGGCGTGACCGACGACAACGAGCGCCGCGTGCTGGGCAACATCATCGCGCGCATCCGTCCGGACGAGATCGATCCGGCGATGAAGGCGCAGCTGGACGCGATCGCGCGCGAGTTCGGCATCGAGGTTCCGGCTTCGGCGTAAGCCGGGCACGCAGGGTTTCGCAATGTTTTGAGGCTTCGCCGGCCCGTCATCGGGCCGGCACGACCGCGAAGGTCCGGATCGACCTTAGGCCGCTGTTTTCCCGACGCCCAGGACCGGGCGAGGTACCACGATGTCGCCAGCAGTAACCGCCGAACACGCCGCAACTTCCAGTACCGCCAGCCCTTCGCAGGACGCCACGTCGCAGGTCGACCAGGCCGTCGCCGAGGGCGGAGCCTATGAGGTCCTGCGTCGCCGCCTCGACACGCAGGGGCAGCGTCTGCAGCAACTGGCGGGCGCGCTCAACCAGCGCCGCCTGAAGGAGTTCGGCGACAGCAGGCTGGAGGTGGTCGGCCGCCTGCGCATCCGCACCGAGAACAACTGCATCGGCCGCGACATCGTGCCGGTCGGCGAGATGCTGCTGTTCGGCTACAACGTCTTCATGGGGTTGAAGACCGTCACGCGCGTGCAGGACGTGTTCGGCCTCTATCGCCTCGTCCAGAACGAGGAAGGTTTCGACGTCGCGCCGGTGGAGATCGCCGGCAGCTTCCTCGGCGATGCCGCGTTCGTGCGCGACTTCGACGAGCTCTACGCCTATTACAAGAACGCGCGCCTGCTGCAGCTGGACGTGTCGGGCAGCAAGCTGCTGGCGGCGTTCCAGATCGGCGAGCGCGCCGCCGACGTGCGCGTGTTCCGCTGGGCGATTTCCAACCAGGGCGAACTCACCTACGTCGACACGCGCGGCGCGCAGGACCTCGTGCTGCCGCCGCCGTTCGATTTCGACTGGACGCGCGCCACCCGCGAGCGCATGGTCAGCGGCCGCTTCCCGCACCTGAACATCCTCGACACGATCTTCGTCGAAACCACCGGCGGCGACCTGACCATCAAGGTCGAGAACAACACCGAGCGCGGCGAAGGCATCTACAGCGAGCCGGTCGAGGACAAGACGCAGTCGCTGGACGACGCGACCTTCGATTACGCACGCGTGGGCACGCTGATCCTGCTCAAGGTGCTGCCGTACCGCGAAACGCAATGGCGCGGCCTGGTCTACAACACGCTCACCGGCACCGTCACGCGCAACGACGCGATCACCCAGGCCTGCGTGCAGCTGCCGGAAGACCACGGCATCCTGTTCCCCGGCGGCTATTACCTGCAGAGCGGCGAGCACAAGGCGTTCGACGCCGGCATGGATGGCATGCAGTTCCAGCGCGCCATCCACTCGCCCAACGGCGAGGACGTGATGTACGCGTTCTACGAGCCCGAACAGGGCCGCAGCGCGCTGTTCGTCTACAACATGATCCAGCGCAGCCTGCAGAATCCGCTGTTCGGTCATGGCCACGCGGTGCTTCCGGACGGACGCATGGTGCTGTTCCATGCCGAAGGCGACGGCGCCACGCGCGTGCATCCGATGCAGGTCTGGCAGACGCCGTTCACCAGCGACGAGTTCGCCGCAAGCCGCCCGCCGGGCACCAGTTTCATGGGCCGCATCGGCAACGCCGAGATGGTCCGCGGCGTGTCGAACCTGCTCGACCTCGCGCGACGCATCGAGGATTCCGATGTCTCGGTGCAGCGCTACCAGCTGCTGGTGCAGCACGCGCGTCGTCTGTTCGACGCGCATCACTGGCTCGACGACACGAACTGCGACGGCGCCGCCACCGTGCTGCGCGAGATCTGCGCGACCGGCGAATCGGTGCTGGACGAGTTCGAGAAGGTGGAGGACATCCGCCGCCAGTCCGATGCGGCGATGGCGAAGGCGCGCGCCGACCACAAGGCGCTGATGGGACAGCTCCTGCCGGAGAACTGGACGCAGATCGCCGAGTTCGTCGAAGCCCTCGGCGCGATCGCGCGCCTGCGCGGCCAGCTGTTGACGATCCGCGAGTATCGCTACATCGACGTCGCCTCCATCGACGCGATGGGCACCGAACTGCAGGCAGCGCACGAACGCATCGGCCAGGCGACCGGCGCGTTCCTCGGCAACGACAAGGCGCTGGCGCCGTTCGCGAAACAGGTCGAGGAACTCGACGCCGCCGCACAGCAGGCCACCACGGCGAAGCAGCTGGCCGAGCACATCGCCGCCCTGCAGGCGCGATCGTCCGACCTGGACATGCTGTCGGAACTGGTCGCCAGCCTGAAGGTCGACGACGCCACGCAGCGTACGCGCGTGGTCGAGGCGATCTCGCTGATCTATTCGAAGTTGAACCAGGCACGCGCGCGCGCGGAGCAGCGCCGCAAGACGCTCGGTTCCAGCGAGGCGGTCGCGCAGTTCGGCGCGCAGTTCGCGCTGTTCGGGCAGGCGATCACGAATGCCCTGGCGCTGGCGAGCGATCCGGAACGCGCGGACGAACAGCTCTCGCGCCTGATGGTCCAGCTGGAAGAGCTCGAAAGCCAGTTCGGCGAGCACGAACAGTTCCTCGGCGACATCCTCGTCAAGCGCGAGGAGCTGCTGGAGGCCTTCGACGCGCACAAGCAGGCGCTGCTCGACGATCGCCAGCGCAAGGCGCAGTCGGTGCTCGACGCCGCCAACCGCATCCTGGAAGGTCTTGGCCGACGCACGGCGAAACTCGCCGGCATGGACGAGCTCAACGCGTTCTTCGCCGGCGATCCGCTGATCCTGAAGATCCGCGAGCTGGCCGAACGCCTTCGCGCGCTCAAGGACATCGTGAAGGCCGACGACGTCGAAGCGCGCCTGAAGGGCGCGCGCGACCAGGCCGTGCGTGGCCTGCGCGACCGCAGCGAACTGTTCGAGGACGGCGGCAACCTGATCCGGCTGGGGCGCCATCGCTTCAGCGTGAACACGCAGCCGCTCGACCTCACGCTGCTGCCGCGCGGCGATGAACTCGCCCTGCACCTGACCGGCACCGACTTCATGGAGCCGCTGCACAGCGACGAACTCGCCGCGCTACGCGAGTTCTGGCCGGTGACGCTGGAATCCGAGTCGCCGACGCTGTATCGCGGCGAATACCTCGCCGGCGCGGTGTTGGACGCCGCCGAAGCCGGCGTCGAAGGGCTTTCGCTGGACCTGCTGAGCAAGCAGCTCGGCGACGCGGACGCGCTCGCGAAGAGCGTGCGCGATTTCGCCGCGCCGCGTTACCGCGACGGCTACGAGCGCGGCATCCACGACTTCGACGCCGCGCGCATCCTGCGCGTGCTGCTCACGCAGCGTGCGGCGGCGGGAAGCCTCGTGCATGCGCCGCTCGCCCGCGCGCTGGCGACGCTGTTCTGGGCGCAGCACGCCAGCGAGGCGGCACGCGCATGGACGCAGCGCCTGGCCGGCGCGACCGCCATGCGGGCGCTGTTCGGCAGCCGTGCGGGACTGGACGCGTTGCGCGCGGAGATCGCCACGGCCGTCACCGCCTACATCGAAACAGACGCCATCGACATCGATGCCGTCGTCGCGACCGATGCCGCCGACTACCTCATGGACGAGCTGCGCGAAACCGACGTGGCGTTGCAGTTCTCGCGCCATGCCCGCGAACTCGTCGATGGCCTGCACGAACGGCTCAAGGCCGGCGGCGCCAGGGAATCGTTCGACCGCACGCTTGCCGGCCTGCCGATGCCGGCGCGCTGGACGCACGCGCTGCACTGGCTCGAAGGCCTGTGCACGCAGCCGCAGTTCGCCGCGCTTGCGCCTTACGCGCCGGAAGCGGCTGCATTCCTCATCACCGGCAATGCGCTGAAGCGCCGCAACAGCGAGGCCTCGCTGCTGGGCAGCGTGGATGGCCTGCTCGGCGAACATCCGCGCATCGAAGGCGGACGCATGTCGCTGGCGGCGGACGACCTGCTCGCGCGGCTGCGTGCGCATCGCGAACGCTTCCTGCCGGGCTATCGCCGCTTCCAGGCGATCCGCCAGGACACTGTCGCGCGCGAGCGCGAATCGCTGCGGCTGTCGGAATTCCAGGCGCGGCCGCTCAGCTCGTTCGTGCGCAACAAACTGATCAACGATGTGTACCTGCCCATCATCGGCGACAACCTCGCCAAGCAGATGGGCACCGCCGGCGAAAACAAGCGCAGCGACCTGATGGGCCTGCTGATGATGATCTCGCCGCCCGGCTACGGTAAGACCACGCTGATGGAATACGTGGCGCACCGCCTCGGCCTGATCTTCATGAAGATCAACGGTCCCGCATTGGGCCACGAAGTGCGTTCGCTCGATCCCGCGCAGGCGCCGGACGCCACCTCGCGTCAGGAGCTGGAAAAGCTCAACCTCGCCCTGGAAATGGGCAACAACGTGATGCTGTATGTCGACGACATCCAGCACACGCACCCGGAGTTCCTGCAGAAGTTCATCTCGCTGTGCGACGGCACGCGCCGCATCGAAGGCGTGTGGAAGGGCCGCACGCGCACCTACGACCTGCGCGGCAAGAAGTTCTGCGTGGTGATGGCCGGCAACCCGTACACCGAGTCCGGCGAGGTTTTCAAGATTCCCGACATGCTCGCCAACCGCGCCGACATCTACAACCTCGGCGACGTGCTGGGCGGCATGGAGGACGCGTTCACGCTGAGCTACATCGAGAACAGCCTGACCTCCAACGCGGTGCTCGCGCCGCTGGCCACGCGCGACATGGCCAACCTGTACCTGCTGGTCGAGAAGGCGCGCGGCAAGGATGTCTCGCTCAACCAGCTCGGCCACGGGTACAGCGGCGCGGAAACCAGCGAGATCATCGCGACGCTGCAACGCCTGATGCAGGTGCGCGACGTGGTGTACCGCGTCAACCAGCAGTACATCGCCAGCGCCGCGCAGGCCGACAAGTACCGCACCGAACCGCCGTTCCGCCTGCAGGGCAGCTACCGCAACATGAACAAGCTGGCGGAGAAGATCTCGCCGGTGCTCAACGAAGCGGAACTGCAACAGCTCATCGGCGACCACTACCTCGGCGAAGCGCAGCTGCTGACCACCGGCGCGGAAGAGAACCTGCTCAAGCTCGCCGAACTGCGCGGCACGCTCGACGAAGCGACCGCCGCGCGGTGGGCGCAGATCAAGCGCGATTTCCAGCGCAACAAAGCCATGGGCGGCGCGCAGGACGATGTCGGCGGCCGCGTCGTCGCGCAGCTGGCGGATATCGCTGGTGGCTTGCAGGCGATCGGCAACGCCGCGCACGCGCCGGCCCCGGTCGCACCGCCGGTGGTCGAGCAGGCACCCGCACCTTGGGAAGCCATCCTCGCGCAGCTGGAACGCATGGCCGAACGGCGTGAAGCGGAACCGATCGTCGCCTCCGTCGGCGCACCGTCGGCGCCGTCGTTCGATCCGGCGCTGGCGCAGGCGTTGCCCGATTCGATGCGCGCGGCCGTCGCGCCGCTCCTCGATGCGGTGCGCGCCAGCCAGGCCGGGCAGGAACGCATCGGCGATGCCCTGCTCACACTCGCCCAGGCGATGCGCGAAGGCATCGTCGCCGCGCCTGCGAAAGCGAAGCTGCCCGGCCGTCGCCAGCACAGCCCGACGGTGACGGAACAGCCGCTGGATGCCGCGCTCGAACAGTTCAGCGGCATGACGCTGGCTGAGATCAGCCGGGAAACCAAGAAGCCATGAACGAACGCGTGCACATGGACGATGCACCAGCGACGATCGATCTCGACGCGATCGGCGTGCGTCTTGCGCGGCTTCCCACCGCACAGCTGCTCGCGCAGCTCGACGCGATCCTCGCCGCAATCGACAGCAGCATCCCCGAGCGCCAGCGCCGCCGCAGCGGTTTCTTCGGGCGATTGCTGGCGCGCGACCTGGTGGCGCAGGCGCAACCCGACGACGTCGACACGCGCGTTCGCCTGCACCTGGGCACGGCGCACGATCTCGCCCAGCGCCTGAGCGATGAGACCGCATCGCTCGAAGCGCTGGCTCCGTGGCTGCGCGAACAGGCGCAGGCGTTGCGCCTGCGCGCGAACGACGCATCCAACCCGGACGACCCGCAACGCCGCGCCGGCATCGCCGCCACGTGGGACACCACGGCCGCGCACGTCGATCTCGTGCGTGCCCACTCGACGCAGTTGTTGCGTCGTCATGCGCAGATGCGCGACGTGCTGGTGCCCGCCTGGCGCCAGCAGAAGATGCTGTCCGCATCGAAGCCGGGCGGCGAGCGCGATGCCCTCGAACAGAACCTGCGCGCCCAGATCCTCGCATTCCGCGGGTCGGCGCCCTCGCCCGCCGTTTCCACCGACATCCGCCACGACCCGGCGCTCGCACACCGCGACGCCCAACCCCAGGAGCCCTCGCCATGAACCCGACCACCCAGGACGCCCTCGCCCTGCCCGCGGACCGTTCGCCCAGCGAGTCCGAACTCTCGGCGCTCGGTCTCAGCGCAGCCGACAACGCGCGCATCCAGGAAGTCGTGCGCGCGTCGCAGGACATCACGCCGACCAGCCTGATGGGCTTCGGCAAGGATGTCGCCAACAAGACCACCGAATTCTCCACGCAGCTGCTGGACCAGGTGCGTAATCGCGACCTCGACGCCACCGGCCAGACGCTGGGCGAAGTGGTGCGCATCGCGCGCACGCTCAACCTTGGCAAGCTGGGCGCACGCTCGAAGCTGCCGATCGTCGGCCCGCTCATCGACCGCATGCGCGCTTCCAAGGGCGAGCTGGTGCAGAAGTTCAGCAGCACCAACCAGCAGATCGAACACCTCATGCGCGACGTCACGCGCCAGCAGGACGACCTGGGCAAGCGCGTGAAGGACTTCGACCGCATGCACGAGATCGTGCTGGACGAACGCCGCGAGCTCGGCATCCACGTCGCGGCCGGGCGTCTGCGCATGGCCGCGCTGGAAACGGACCGCCGTGCGCTGGAAGGCGCCGAGGATCCGCAGTCGCGCACGCGCCGTTCCGAACTGGACAACGCGATGCGCCTGCTCGACAAGCGCGTGGGCGACCTGGCGTTGCTGCAGCACGCGGCCGACCAGTCGTTGCCGACGATCCGCATGATCCAGGCCAACGCGATCCTGCTGATCGAGAAGTTCGGCGCCGTGCGCGATATCACCATCCCCGCATGGAAGCGTGGCTTCGCCATCCAGCTTTCGCTGGAGGAGCAGAAGAACGCGGTCGAACTCGCCACCGCGATCGACGACGCCACCAACGAAATGATGCGCAACAACGCACGACTGCTGCACGAGAATTCGGTGGCCACCGCCAAGGCCAACCAGCGCGGCGTCATCGACATGGAAACGCTGCAGTACGTGCATGACCAGCTGATCCAGACCGTCGAGGACGTTCGTGCGATCCATCGCGAAGGCATCGAGAAGCGCCGCCAGGCCGAAGCCGACCTGGTGCGCATGCGCGAGGACGTGCAGAAGCGTCTCGCCGCGCCCACCGTCGACCGCCCGGCCTGAGCGCGCGCATGGATTTCACGCAACTCGATGCCACCCTGCGCGACGCCGCGACCGACCTGAAACTCGACGACCGCGAACGCTCGGAGCTGCGCGAACTCGGCGCGCGCATCGACGCCGACCGCATCCGCTACCTGCGCAACCGCGCCTTCGACATGGCGCGCGAACTCATCGCCACGCCCGACCGCGATGCGGGCGCGGTGCTGCGCTGGCTCGAACAGGTCGTGCGCACGCTCGATCTTTCGTCGCTGCCCGCCGCGGCCGGCACGACGGCGTTCTTCAGCCCGGGCGACAGCTGTCTGAACAAGCTGCGCGAACTGTGCCGCGGCGCGCGCACGAACATCGACGCCTGCGTGTTCACCATCGCCGACGACCGCCTGTCCAACGAACTCGCCGCCGCGCACAAGCGCGGCGTCGTGGTACGCATCATCAGCGACAACGACAAACGCTTCGACGACGGCAGCGACATCGCGCGACTTGCCGAACTCGGCATCCAGGTGCGCCTGGACGACTCGCCCTTCCACATGCACCACAAGTTCGCGGTGTTCGACGGGAAGACCATCGCCAATGGCAGCTTCAACTGGACGCGCACGGCGAGCACGTCGAACCACGAGAACCTGGTCGTGAGCCGCGATGCGTATCTCGTTCGCTGTTTCGGCGGGCAGTTCGAGGAAATGTGGGCGAAGTTTCCGGTGCTGTGATCGCGTGACGTCGCGGCTGACCGCAGAGGGTCAGCCCTCGCCCGGCATGCGCTCGACACGCCTGATCGTGCCGCGTTCGACGGCCCATACGCCGCCCGGGGTGGACACGTACAACGGCTTGTCCGCCCAGAGGCTCCAGAACACGTGCGCTTCCGTCGGAACCGCATCGAGCAGATGCGTGATCATGAGGCCCTGCGCGTCGGCCGGCATCTGCAGGGCGATGCACGACCGGGTGAAGGGACGCATGCCGGTGATACCCGAGGCATTGGTTTCGATGCGGTACGTTCCGCCGATCGGCACGATGTCATTGCGCGTGGTGGCGGGCAGGAGGTAGACGACCCAGTCATCCCCGCCAGCACCCGCCGCCGGCATGACCAGACTGTTGTAACTTTCCGAACAAGCCTGGAATGGCGCCTTCAATGCATTCGCGCGCGCCGCGGCTGCGCCGGACTCGTACGCCGAAAGGGGCATTGGCGATTCCAGCACGACCACATCGCCCGCGACGCCGTTGGCCGGTACCGGGATCCGATACAGCGCGGCCGGCGTCGCATCGAGGAAGGTGACGACGATCTGTCCATCACGCTCCTGGGTGATCCAGCCCCGTACGCGTTTATCCTCGCGAAACTCGCGAAGCTTCAGCGCCGCATCGGTTGCCACGGATGCGGCTTGATCGTGGCGATACATCGCCATGCCGGTAGTTTCCGCGAAACGGATCGCGGCTGCCTCCTGTTCGGGTGACAGCTCCTTCGGCACGGGAATCTCCGCGGGCGTCTCGCCACTCCACGCAGGCGTCGCCATGCACGCTGCCAGCATCGCAATCCACGCGATCCGCTTCATCCCCGCCCCTGCTTCCGTGTCCCGTCCAGAGTCTGACGCTGGCGCGCGGCGCGTTCAAGCGCGGGTGCGCGCAGGCAGCGTTCAACCGGCCGGCGACGGCGCGCACCCCGAAAGCTGCCTGTCGGCGTACCACAGCGCACGTCGCGCGAGGTCGTAGGCGCGGTCGGCGGTGGCCGGCATCAGGTGTTCGGCCTGGATCGGGTCGACGCCGTGTGCCATCGCGTACTCGACGTGTTCGAGTTCGATCAGGTTCGACAGCACCGGCACCAGCAGGCGTTGCAGGCGCGACACGTCGCAGATGGCGTAACGCCTGCGGATGTCGTCCGCGCCCGCGCGTATTCGACGGCTCGCCTCGCCCTTCAGGCCCGGCGCGGGTTCGAACGCGATGGGGGCCGCCTTGTAGGCATCGCCCGTGGCCTCGCTTCCCAGGTCCGACGCGCGCTCGTGCAATGCGGGATTGAAGCGGACTTCCGGAGCGCGGCGGGCCCGCGCCGGCTGGTCTTCGCCAAGGACGAACCGGCTCAGGTTCCCGAAGCCTTCGAGGCGGTCGCCGAGTTTCTGCAACGCGACATCGCCCAGCGTTCCGTCGCTCGCCCAGTCCTTGTCGAAACGCGTCGGGCAGTACTCGATGGGATTGCGTCGTTCCAGCAGCTGTTTCGCGGCGTTGGCGCTGCGTTCGGCCGCACCTGGCGGAAGCGCGGCGGGCCGCAGCGGATCGATCGCAATGCCCGCAGGCAGGCGGATGCGGCCTTCAGTGGAGTACACGCTTTCGCTTGTGGTCGTCGCGGGGACCTGCGTGGTGTCGTTCGCCGGTGCAGGTTGCGTTGGCGTCGGTGACGAACGCGATGCGGAAGCCGGCTGTGCAGCGAGCCCGGTTGCCTGCGTTGCCTCTGGTGGAGCATGCGGCCGCGTGATGAAGAAGACCTGCATCGCATCGCCTTCGCGCTCGACGGGCACCGTCACCGCACCGTCGAACAGGCATTTCGCGAGCAGCAGCATGATCGCCGTCGTGACCAGCACGGCGGCGACATGGGCCGGCAGATCGGGCGGAGATCCAGACGACCCGACGCCATGCGGGCCGGATCCGCGCGATTTCTCCATCAGCAGGTCGCGGCCGTGTTTCCAGCCGGCGCGCAGCACCGGACGGCAACGTCACCGTTGCGGTGCGTCGAATACGTGAACCTGAACGACATGCGGGGAACCGTGGGGGCGGTAAGGCGAGTATGCGTTGCGGCTTGCGCGATCGCTTGCCGCCTTGTGTCGTCGTTGACACGCAGCCTTCCGCGAGAGCCGCCAATGCCCGACGCTTCACTTGTGTTTAACGGCACCGGGCGAGACTTCGGTGCCGCCACCGCGCGGGCATGCCATCCCGAAAGACACGCTCTGGAGGAAACGATGTCCGACAAGGAACTCACCGTCACCAAACCGCTGGACACGACCTCCACCGAGCTTGCCGCGCGACGCACCGGCATGGCGTTCCAGCGCACGCGACTCGCGGCTGACCGCACGCTGATGGCGGTGATCCGCACGTCGCTGTCGCTGCTCAGCTTCGGCTTCACCATCCACAAGGTGTTCGACCAGCTGAAGGAAGCGAAGATGATCGCGCACGCGGCGTCGGGGAGGAATTTCGGCCTGTCGCTCGTGCTCATCGGCGCGGTCGTGCTGTTCATGGGCATCGTGTACCACGCGTGGTTCATGTACGCGTTGCGCAAGCAGCGCGAGGACATGCGCAAGTCGGGCATCCTCCACGCCGAAAGCCCCTTCCCGCCTTCGATGACGCTGGTGGTGGCGATCCTGCTGCTCGGGCTGGGCGTGGTGACGGCCATCAGCATGATCTACACGGTCGGGCCGTTTGCGTGATCCCGCACATGAAGAAGGCCCGCCATTCGGCGGGCCTTCGTCATTCCAGCTACCCGCAGCCGATCACCACACCTCGCAGCGATCCGCCTCCGGCCGCACCATCGGAGCATCGGCCTTGCACTGGAACGCCTCGCGGAATGCCGGCAGGTTCGACAGCGGGCCGTTAACGCGGAACTTCGCGATGGGATGCGGGTCGCCCTGCACCATCGTGCGCTGGGTTTCCATGCGCGTTTCATCGCCGCGCCACTGACCCCACGCGAGGAAGAACTGCTGTTCGGGCGTGAAGCCGTCGATGGTCGGCTCCGGGCCCTTGCCTTCGCGCGACTTCTGGTACGCGCGATAGGCGATCTTCGCGCCGGCCAGGTCGCCGATGGATTCGCCCAGCACCAGCTTGCCGTTGTGATGCACGCCCGGCTCGATGAAATAGCCCTCGAACTGCTTCACCACGCACTCGCCCTTGGCCTGGAACTTCTTGTTGTCCGCGGGCGTCCACCAGTTCGCCAGGCGACCCTGCGCATCGAACTGCGCGCCCTGGTCGTCGAAACCGTGGCTGATTTCATGGCCGATGACGACACCGATCGCACCGTAATTCACCGCGTCCGTGGCAGTCACGTCGAACGCCGGCGGTTGCAGGATGCCGGCCGGGAACACGATCTCGTTCTGCAACGGGTTGTAGTACGCGTTCGACGTCGGCGGCGTCATGCCCCAGCGGCTGCGGTCGGTGGGCTTGCCGATCTGGCTGCGGTTGTCGGTGACGTTCCAGCGCGAAGCGGCGACTACGTTGTCCCAGGCCGAATCGCGCGAAACGACCACGCCCTGGTAATCCTTGAACTTGTCCGGATAGCCGAGCTTCGGGAAGAAGGTCGCGCGCTTCTCCAGCGCCTTCTTCTTCGTCGCAGGATCCATCCAGTCCAGCTCGTTGATGGTGTCGTCCATCGCCAGCAGGATGTTCTTCACCATCTCCTGCATGCGCGCCTTGGCTTCCGGCGGGAAGTACTTCTCGACGTACTTCTGCCCAAGCGCCTCGCCCAGCTGGTTGTCGGTCGCTTCGGCGCAGCGCTTCCAGCGCGGCTTGATCTCGGTGGCGCCGGTGAGGAACTTGCCGTTGAAGGCGAAGTTCTCCTCCACGAACGGCTGCGACAGCGAATCGGCAGCGGTGTTCAGTACATGCCATTGCAGGTAGGTCTTCCACTGCGGCAGCGGCGTGGTCGCCAGTTCCTTGTCGACCTGCTGAACGAACTTCGGCTGCGTCACGTTCAACGCATCGCGCGGGATGTGCGCATTGTCGAAGTACCTGCCCCAGTCGAAGTCCGGCGCGAGCTTCGACAGGCCGGCGAAGCTCGTCGCGTTGTCCTGCAGCTTGGGATCGCGCAGCTGCACGTTGTCGAACGAGGCTTCCGCCAGGCGCTTCTCGAAGTCGAACACGGTCTGCGCGTTCGCCTTCGCCTGCGCCGCCGGAACGCCGGCGAGTTCGAACATCTTCGCCACGTGCACCAGGTACTTGGCGCGCGCCTCGACGAAGCGCGGTTCCGGCTTGATGTAGTAATCGCGATCCGGCATGCCCAGCCCGCCCGCGTAGATGTGCGCGATGGTCCGGGACGGATCGTGCAGGTCCTCGGTCGCGTAGACGATGAACGGCACCGCGACGCCGACGTCGTGCAGCTGGCCGATCATCGCCTGCAGGCCGGCCTTGTCCCTGATCGCGTCGATCTGCGTCAGCCACGGCTGCACGGGCTTGCTGCCCAGCGCATCCACGCGCGATTCGTCCATGCACGCCGCATAGAAATCGCCGGCCAGCTGGCCTGCGCTGCCTTTCGGCCAATCGTTCTTCGCCGACAGTTCGGTGAGGATGTCGCGGACGTGTTCCTTGTTGACCTCGCCCGACTGCCAGCGACGGCTCCAGCGATCCATGTAGTTCGGGATCGGGTTCTGCTGTCGCCACGTGCCGTTGGCGTAATCGAAGAAGTCGGTGCAGGCATCGGCGCTGCGATTGATGTCTTCGGGATGGATCCCGTGCACGGCGCCGGCCGATGCGGTGGTGGCGGCTGCAAGCAAAGCGACGAGCGGAAGGCTGGACCTGATCACTGCAACACCCCTGGTTGGGATAGGTGCCCGCCACTATAGCCGTGGCAGGGGCCGGACCCGTACCAGAAGTCCCGGGGGGCGGGCTCTCCCATTGAAGAGCGGTAGCCCCTGTAGCCGGGTAAGCGAAGCGTACCCGGGGTGTCACGCCCACCCGGGTGCGCTCCGCTTACCCGGGCTACGAGGGCGCGGCGTCGCCACTGCCCCGCGGCTTATCCCTTTCGCGCCGCCTCGATCTTCGCGATGTCGATCTTCTGCATCGTCATCATCGCGTCGAACGCGCGCTTTGCTGCGGCGGGGTCCGGATCGGTGATCGCTTCGACCAGCACCCGCGGCGTGATCTGCCACGACAGGCCCCACTTGTCCTTGCACCACCCGCACGCGCTTTCCTGCCCGCCGTTGCCGACGATCGCATTCCACAGCCGGTCGGTTTCGGCCTGGTCGTCGGTGGCGACCTGGAACGAGAACGCCTCGTCGGGCTTGAACGCCGGTCCGCCATTCAACCCGATGCACGGAATGCCCATCACCGTGAACTCCACGGTCAACACATCGCCCTTCTTGCCGTCAGGGAAATCGCCGGGTGCGTGGTTCACCGCGTCCACCGTGGTGTCCGGAAACGTCTTCGCGTAGAACGTCGCCGCTTCCAGCGCGGCTCGATCGAACCAAAGGCAAACCGAGTTCTTCCTGATTGCGTTCCTGTCGACCATCGAAGCTCTCCTTGAACGAGCGGCATGAAGCGCGGACGTTAGCATCGAACCCGCCAGCACGATGTGCGCGACTGCGCACGCCATTGCACGACAGCCGCGTGACCGCCAGCACGCGCGACACGCGTAACGCACGGCATTTCAGCAGCGAAACATCACGATCCGCTCACGCAGGGCTTGATATCAAACGCGACCTGACATTGCTGAACATCCGTTCACGAATGTGAGTTCTGGAGGTAACGCATGAACCTCCCTGGCAAGCGCGTGCCGCGCATGCCCTTCCTGCAACGGCGCCCGCCCGACGGTTGCCGCATCGACGACCGCGTCGGCAGCTGACGTTCGCCGCCCTGCATCGCAGGGCCCCTGATTTCCTCGCTGCTTCGCGACAGGCGGGCGTTCGCGCATCGCCGTGTGTCGCGCCTGCCTGCACGCAGGGGTCCAGGCAGGCTTTTCTCCCTGCTCGAACAACGACAACGGTGATGACATGGAGTCCGATGGCGTGAGTCGGCGCGATTTCCTGAAGGGCACGGGGCTGGTCACGCTCGCGGCCGTGGCATCGCAACTCCCCTCTTTCGCGAATGCGGCGCCCGCGGCCACCGCGTTCGACATCGACGGCGCGTTCGCGCAGTTCATGCGCGACATCGGCGGCAGTGCGGAGGATGGTGGCGGAAAGGTCACCTTCACCGGCGCCGATCCCATCCTGCGCAGCCATTTCCGCATCGGCGCGAGCATGGCGATCCCCGCGATGGGGGCGGCCGTCGGTGCTGCCGCCGTCTGGAAGGACCGCACCGGACAGGGCCAGGACCTGCGCGTGGACCTTCGCGAATCGGTGTGGAACGTGAACCCGCTGGTCGGCATGGTGCTGCAGCAGATGCAGGCCGGCGGGCTGATTCCGAAGAGCGATCCGATCCCCGGCAACCTCGCGTGGATGCCGACCGTCAACGGCCTGATGATGCAGGCGCCGCTCGGCCTCGGGCATCCGATGTCGTTCCGTTCCTTCGCGACGAAGGACGGCCGCTTCATGAACCTTACCGGTGCGTATCCGCACCTGAGCGACCGCATCCTCAACACATTGAAATGCCCGCCGAACCTGGAAGCCATCCAGCAGGCCGTGCGGCAATGGAACGGCGAGGAGCTGGAAACCGCGCTGGCGCAGGCGCGCGCCGCGGCGGCGATGCACCGCACCGCGGACGAATGGGCAAAGCATCCCGAAGGCATGCACCTGGCGGCGCAGCCGCTGGTGGAGATCATCAAGCTCGGCGATTCCGAACCGATGCCATGGTCGCCGAATCCGGAACAACCGCTGTCCGGGCTCAACGTCATCTCGTGCACGCACGTCATCGCCGGCACCACGGCCTCGCGCACGCTCGCCGAGTACGGCGCGAACGTGCTGCACGTCGCGCGCGACCAGGCGTTCGAACACGAGGCGCTGGTGATGGATGTCAACGTGGGCATGCGCTCGACCTTCGTCGACCTGCGCGAGCCGGCGCAGAACCAGCGCCTCGCCGCGCTCATTCCGCAGACCGACGTGTTCGCCGAATCCTTCCGTGGCGGTGCGATGGACGGCCTGGGCTTCTCGCCGCAGGACGTGGCGAAGAAGCGTCCGGGCATCGTGTACCTGTCGGTGCGCTGCTACAGCCACGACGGGCCGTGGCGCGATCGCGCCGGATTCGACATGGAAGGCCTGACCGTCTCGGGCTTCACCATGGCCGAAGGCAACGGCACGCCGCGCTTCCCGCCGACACTCGTAATGAACGACTACATCGCCGGTTATCTCGGAGCCGCCGGCGTACTCGCGGCGCTGCGGCGACGCGCGAAGGAAGGCGGCAGTTACCACGTGCGCGTTTCCCTGACGCGCGCGGGCATGTGGTACAAGTCGCTCGGCCAGTTCGCGGACACCACCTTCGACGCGACGCTTCCCGAACACCGCATCGGCAAGCCACGCACGATCACGCGGAAGACGCCATATGGCGAGATCGACCGCCTCGCGCCGCAGGTCGAGCTCTCGCGTACGCCGGGACGATGGCGCGATCCGCTCGTCGCCGTGCGCGGTAGCGATCGTCCCGTGTGGCGCGCATGAAGCGTGTTCGCGCAATGACGTCGTGGCCGTTGGCGTTGCTGCTGTTCGCGCCCGCAACCGCGTTCTGCGAGGACGAAAAGACCGGGGACGATGCGCTGTATCCACCGCTGATGCAGGGCACCTTGTCGGCCGAGGGCGATCTTGAACAATCCGACGCGGAAGCCACGCGCAGCCCCTTCCCGCGCGATTCGGTGCTGGAACCGTGGTTCGCGTGGAAGCAGCAGTTGCAGCAGCGCACCGGATTCTCGTTCGGCGGTTCCTATGGCGTGCTGTACCAGAACTATTCCGACAGCCTCGTCGGCCAGAACGACGCGACCGGTTCCAAGTTCACCCTCAACCTCGCCTACGACCTGTTCCGTGGCGGCACGCCGGAAGCGCTGACGTTCGCAATGGCGATCGAGGATCGGCGCCCGATCTTCGGTAGCGATCTCCCGCCGCTGTTCGCGGGTTTCGCCGCCGGTTCCATCGTGCCGACGGCCGCGACCTGGGGCGAGTTCGACCTCGGCGTCACGCAGGCGTACATCCGCCAGAACCTGTTCGGCAACAAGTTCCAGTACACGATCGGCAAGATCTTCGCGCCCAACTTCGTCAATGCGTATCCCTTCTTCGACGACAACCGGCAATTCCTCAGCCAGCAGTTCTCGACCAGCCCGACCATCCAGTCGCCCTTGCGCGGATTCGGCATGGTGGCCGCGTATTACCCGACCGACAGCGGCCTGTACCTGCAGGCGGGCATGTACACCGCTCGCAGCGACGACACCGGCAGCACGATCGACGACTTCTTCAACACCTCCGAACACTTCTACCATTTCGATATCGGCTGGACGCAGCGTTCGCGCGCGGGCCTGCCCATCGAAGCGCGCGGTCCGACGGACCCGGACAACTTCCACATCACCAGCTGGTATCGCGATGCGCAGGAAGACGGCACGCCGCGTTCGTACGGCATCGCCTTCAACGCGAACTGGATGGTGGCGGCGCAGACGATGGTGTTCTTCCGCGGCGGTGTGTCGGAGGACTGGGCGGCCGAAAAGAGCCTGTCTGCGGGCGTCGGCTGGCGCCCGGGCGGCTCGCCGGCGAACCTGGTCGGCATAGGCGCGGGCTGGACGGAACCGGCGGCATCCTTCCTGCGGTCGCAGTACACGATCGAACTGTTCTACCGCTTCCACGTCACGCGCAACTTCGCCATCACGCCGGACCTGCAGGCCATCCTCGATCCTTCAACCAACCCCAACGAGGACGTGCTGTGGGTGGCCAGCCTGCGTGGACGCGTGACCTTCTGAACACCCTCGCCCGCGTGCGTGCGAGATGCGTGCTCGCGGCCGTGCTCGCGATGGCATGCCTGTGGATGTCCGGCTGCGCGACGCTTCCACGCAACCCCGTTCCCCTCGAGCTGGCCGAAGCGGCGACCGTGCCCGGAATGCCCGATGTGCGTGCCTCGGCGGGAACGCGCAGCGAAGCGACGGAGCGCGATTTCCTGCAATCGCTGCGGGACGAATCGGCGAACGATTTTCCCGTCGATGCGAATGGCGAAAGGCGTTATCCGCAGCTGGCCCTTTCGGGCGGTGGCTCGTTCGGCGCATTCGGTGCGGGCTTCCTCAGTGGATGGACCGCAACGGGCCGGCGCCCGGTGTTCAAGGTCGTCACCGGCGTTTCCACCGGCGCCTTGATGGCGCCCTTCGCCTTCCTCGGGCCGCGTTACGACGAGGTCCTCACGCGCCTGTACATGACGACCAGACGTGAGGACGTGCTCGCGAACTTCTCCGCGGCTGGCATCGTGTTCCGGCAGGATTCGTTGGCGCGCAGCGAACCGTTGGCCGCGTTGATCGCACATTACGTCGATGCCCCGCTGCTCGCGGAGATCGCGACAGCGCATCGAAACGGGCGACGACTCTACATCGGCACGGCGAACCTGGATTCGCGCGAGTTCGTAGTGTGGAACATGGGTCTGATCGCGACGCACGCCAACGCGCAGGCGCTCGAACTGTTCCGCACCATCATGCTGGCGTCCTCCTCCGTCCCCATCGTGTTTCCGCCGGTGCTGGTGGAAGTCCAGGCCGGCGGGAAGCTGTACGACGAGATGCATGTGGACGGATTCATCGGTGCGAACGTGTTCGTGAACGTCGGCGTGCTCGACACCTCCCGCCTGTATCGTGCGGCGGGCCGGGACAACGCGCGCGACGAGATCTTCGTCATCCACAACGGCCAGCTCGATCCGCCACCGCAGCCGGCGGCACGCTCGTTCCGCGGCATCGCCACGCGCGTGATCGAAAGCTCCGGCCGTTCGACGATCATCGGCGACCTGTTCCGCGAGTACGCCTTCGCGCAACGCAATGGTTCCGCGTTCCACTGGGTGACGATCGATGCCGGCATCGAGCTGGGCGATCCGCTCGCGTTCGATCCGGCCGAGATGGCGCACCTGGTCGAACTGGGCCAGCGTGCGGCGCAGCGCGGCCCGGTCTGGTACACGCTACCGCCGGGAATCGGTGGCGACGTGCCGTGAGGCGGGTTCAGAGGAAGCGAATCTCGCCCATGTCCATCAGCGGCGCGCGCGGGCCGGCCACGGCCTCCTCGTGCGCGAGCGGATCGGCGTCCACCAGCGCGCCGAAATCCAGGCCGGAACGTTGCTGGATATCGGCGATCGACACCTGCGTGGCGACGTTGAGCTGCGGCGAGACGAACTGGCCGAACACGAACTCGTCCTCGGACGGCAGGCTGCCTTCCTGCGACATCTCGTAACCCGTCGCGCACAGCTCGCCGGTTTCGTCGTGGATGAAGGCGATGACCTTCCAGAATCCAAGTGGAATGCGAACGCCATAGCGCTCGGGATCGTCGTCGTCGAAGTACGGACCGGTGAAAACGCTGATGCGCATGTCGTCCTCGCGTGCGTGCTCCAGCGCGTAATCCTCCAGCGCCAGCCAGATCGGCGAGTTGAACGCCTGGATCTGCGGCGTGACGTTGGTGACATGCATCGAGTCCTCGTTTCCCCGCCTGGCGTCCTTGAGCGTGCGCCCCCAGCCGGGATCCTCGCGGCGCGTCATGTGGCCGCGACTGAATTTCGGCGAGTTCCCGTAGCATTCGTCCTTGATCTGGTTCTCGCGCGGGATGCGCGGGTCCCACTTCCACGAGACGCGTGCGCTCTTCTTCGATTGCGCGCCATCGATGTTGACCGCACTGAAGAAGCACATGCGGCGGCTTTCGCTCATCACCACGGAGAAGTGGTGGTAGCGCAGGACGTTGTCGTCGGTGCCCTCGATCTCGAGCACGTCGTCGGCCATTTCGTCCACGACGGGCATGGGAACGTCGAAGCCGTCGCCGAGGAAATCCTCGCGATAGCCCTTGCGATCGGCATACGAAGCGACGGGCGCCTCGTCGCCGGGACCGGTGTCGTCGGCCTGCGCGCCGCGCGGATCGATGGCGATGCGGGGCGAGGGTGCACGCGCGGGATTGCCAAGCGAAACGGTGATCGTCAATGGAACGGTGATCGAAGCGCCCTGCCCAGCCGGCCCGCTTGATTCATCCGCACGCGCGAAGATCCGCAGCCTCCGTGCCGGCGGTCGCGTGCGCGAGCGCGCCGTGCGGATCGCCTGGAACGTGCGCCACACCACATCGGACGACACCGCGTAATTGGTGGTGAGGAAGCTTCCGCTGAAATGCAGGCCCATCGCCTCGCCGGTTTCCAGGTCGATCACCGCAGAACCTGAGTTCCCGCCCAGCGTCGTCGCGTTGTGCAGCAGGCGGCCGGCCTCGACCCGCGTGACCGCGCCCGGCGCGAAGCGCTTGCAATCGTAGACACTGCCGAACAGGCGGTTCATCAGGTCCACGTCGGGAATGCGGCTGTCGTAGGCGGGATACCCGATCACGCCCGCCTGCGACGTGACATGCGCTCGCGAAGCGAGCTTCACGGGTTCGGCCAGACCGCGATGCGGGTTCTTGCGGCGTATCTCGAAGAAGGCGATGTCCGGGCCCGGCGCCTCCTCGATATGCAGCGGCCGCACGAGTTCGAACACCGCCTGCCCATCGTTGGCGCCGTTCATCTCCCTGCGGAAATCCGTCGATGCCGACATCGGCCCCGCGTCGCCGACACGGAACTCGAACGCGGCGCCCTTGCGCCGCGCGAACTCGGCGGCGACATGGCGATTGGTCACCAGCACCTCGGGATGGATCAGCCAGCCGGTACCGACCCACTCCAGCCGCCCGCCTTTCAGGTCGATGCGGCCGATTGCGCGGATCGGCCCGTCCAGTTTGCTGGCGGCGGCCTGCAGGCGCGCCTTCCACACCGCGCTGTCCTGCGCATCCTGGAAGGTCAGGTCCACTTTGTCGTCAATGATCGCCAGCACTGGACGTTCGCGCCGCAGGATGATGCTCTCTGCCTCGACCTGCGGACCCATGGGATCGACGGCGCCCACGGCTTCTGCCCGCACGCCGAGTCGTTCGCGATCCACTTCGGCGAGGTCGCGGGTTTCCTCGGCGAGATGGGAATCGGCGGCGTGCACGTCGTCGTTGAAGCGTCGCAGACGTTGCAGGGTCGATGCGGTGTCCATGGCATGCCTCGTCTTGATCCTGAAGGCGGACTCAGTCCGGAAGTCCGACTACGTTCGCGTCGATCAACGCGCGCAGCATGACTGCGGCGCCGCATTGCTTCGATACGAAGTTCGCGTCGTACTGGTGGTCACGCACGAACTTGCCCTTCGTGTAGTGGTTGGAGAAACTCCACAGATACGGCGATGGGATGTTCTTCGCGTAATAGCCGTAGCCGTTGTAACCCTCGAACCGGTACAGGGCGCGTGCCAACGACCAGTCCTGCTGGTTCGCGTGGCCCTGGAAGGTGATCGCATCGACGGCGCTGCTGAGCCAGTCGCTCGGCGGGTTCCACGCAGGCGGGCGATTGCGCGGCACCTGCACGGTTCGCGCGGTAAGCGGATCGCCGTTGTGCAGATGGCCATTGAAACTGAAGGCCGCTTCCATCGCATGCACGATGCCGACGAACCACCACGGCGCACCCGTCGCGGCCTGCACGGCTTCATATCGCGCGCGACCACGCTTGAGCATGGCGACGTGCCAGGCCACCACCGGCTTCCTGTCCGTGCGGACCTGCGCGCTTGCGAACAGCGATTCGTACTTCGGCTTCAGCGTGGCGAACGGCGGCGCAGCCTCGGCTTCCACCGATTCCGTCGCGGGATACCACTCCTGCGCGTAATTGGCGAACAGTTGCGTCAGCGCGTCCTGCAACGCGACCAGGCGCGGCAATGCCGGCGCATCGGCGCCTGCCGCCTCGCCCATCGCCATCAGCGCCGCGTTGACGTCGCGATCGATACCCTCCTCCGCTTCCGCCGCGAATGCCGCTTCGGTGATGCCATCCAGGTGCCACGGATCCCGATTGTCGTAGAACGTCTTGTCGGGCTTCACCGACAGATGGAAATGGTGATCGTGCGGATTGCGTCCGCTGTAGGAACGCCACGTCCACGCCGGCACGCCGCCAATGGCGGACGAATTGGCGATGCGGCGGTTCCAGATGAGGTATTTGATGCGTCTGTCGCGGCCGGCATGCAGCGCGGCGACGACCTTGTTCGCATCGCAACCCGAACGCGGATCGTGGGTGATGTCCATTGCGGTGACGACGCCCTTGCTTCCATCGATCACCCAGGGATTGTGGTCGGACGAACGCGACGCATGCGCGGCGTCGCCGATGATGCCGTCGCTGGCCTTGCTGCGGGTGGGGAAGGCGCGATTGATCTGCTCGCGCAACGCGAGCAGCGTTTCCGCAGCGCGCCATGGACGTGCCGCCTCGGCGACGACATCCGCCGCCTCGGCAAGGATTTCGTCCGATGCTTCGGCCGGATCGGCATGCGCATCTTCGCGGTCGACTACCGCGGGAAGTTCGTTCGACTTGTCGTTGTCGTTGCCCATGGCGGGATCTCCTGTAGGCCGTCGCGCACGATCACGGCGGCGTGAAGCGCACGCCCAGCGGTTCCAGCACCTTGCGTGCGGCGGCGAAGGACAGCGCGTAGTTGCTCGCGCCCGTCGCACCGCCGAAGTGGATGGCGAAGCACGGCGGCCCGTCGACGAGCCAGGCCGCGACCAGCGAACCCGAGGCGCCGCCGAAGGTCGTCGCGTCGTGGCCGATGGCGCGCCTGGCCGTGCTGTCGGCGGGATGGCTGCCCAGTCGTTGCGTGAATTCTCCCGGCGCGAGCCGCTTCACGCCGAACTTGTTGGCGAACAGCGTGCCGAGCACGAAGCCCCAGTCGATGTCGCCATCGCGCATCGCCGGTGCGGCGGGAAAGCCCACCAGCGCCAGCGACGCCATGGCGCCGGTCGCATAGGCCGGTTCGGCATTCAGTGGGGCGAGCGCCTTCGGCAACGCCGCCTCGCCGTTGTGTTTGTCCAGGCGCGCCACGACGACGTCGTAACCGTCGAAGGTTTCACCGAAACCCACTGGCATCCGCACTTCCACGATGCGATGACGGTTGCTGTCCAGCGAACAGCTTTCGCCGACGAAGTCGATTTCCAGTACGCCATCGATCTCGAATCCCTTCGGCGTGCGCCGCATCGCGACGTCGAAGCGGTCCTCGGCCATCTTGATGACGTGGTAATTCGTGACGATCAGGTCCTCGTCCGCGCCCGCGACGAGCGTGCCGGTGCCGATGTAGTTCGATGCGTGCCCGTTCTCCGGCTGGATGCGGCCCACCGCTGCCGCAACGCCGGCCATGCGATCCTTCGCGTCGTCCAGGTCGTTCCGCCATGTACCGATGAAGGGATCGTCGTCGGCGACCTTGTTACCGCAAAGAAGGAAGCTCGGGCGCGTTCCGTCGCCGATGATGACCGCCTCTGCCGCATAGCCTTCATCGGGGGCGAGCGCGCGATCGCCCCGCTCGAGCTTCCATAACGCCTTGCGCGCATTGGTGAACAGCAATCCGTGCGCCTTCTGCCAGTCGGCCGCATCGACATCGGGCGGACGCGACAGGTTGGCGTCGGCCTGGTCGAGGATGTCGCCGACGCGTGGCGCGTCGCCGGCCGCTTCCGGCCTCGCGATGCCTTTCGCGCCCACTCCACCTGGTTGCTTTTCCAGCGAAAGCAGCCTGGCCAGACGATCCGCGCGATCCTTGTCCATGGTGTCAATCCACGCCGGTCAGGTGCTTTGCAGCATCCGCATCAGGTTCGGAAGACCTGCGCCCTGCGCGTACGGATCGCGCTCCAGATCGGTGCAGTTATCCATCAGGATCCGTTTCACGCGGTCGGGATAGCCGATGAACTCGCGACGCTGCGACAGGAACGCCGCAAGCAATCCGGACACGTGCGGCGCCGCCATGCTCGTGCCCGATTCGGCGATGTAGAGCTGTTCGGCGGTGAACTGCTGAAGCTGCTGGTCCGTGAATGGCGCCTTGCCCGCGCCTTGCGGCAGCATGCGATCGTAGTCGGCGCGTGCGGACAGGATCTTCTCGCCGGGCGCGACAACGTCGGGTTTACGACGGCCATCGGCGGTCGGTCCGCGCGAGGAGAAATAGCTCACGCCGAACGTGTGTGGGTTCACGCGATGCACCGAGCCCACGGCGATGGCTTCCTCCAGGTTCGCAGGATCGCCGATGGACAGGTCGAGATTGGCCTGCCACGGCCCGTCCTCCAGCGTCTGCAATACGGTGAAGCCCTCGTTTCCGGCGGCCATCACGATCAGCACGCCTTGTCGCCACAGGCGTCGCAGTTCCTGGCACAGCGGCGTGTGTCCGCATCCATAGACGCTGGGATCGAAGTTTCCGCCCAGGCTCAGGTTGATGCCGTGGATGCGCAGTTCCTGCGCGTTCTCGTTGATGCGCGCGATCTTGTCCAGCGCGATCAGGATCCACGCATCCTCGCCGCGTCCGCGGTTGTCCAGCACCTTGAACGAATGCAGCTTCGCGCACGGCGCCATGCCGGCGAAATCCAGCAGTTCGTCGTCTTCCGTGAGCCGGTGCGGATACGCGCCGGCAATGATGCCGGCCACATGTGTGCCGTGGCCCGAGCCGTCGCGGAACTCCGGCGCTTCCGCACCCGCGGGCCACTGCGGCGAACCGGTGCGGTAATCGACGAATCCGCCGAGCGGCTCGGAAATCGCGGTGGACGTCGACGGATTGTTGCGCGTGCAATCCCAGAGGCTGGCGATGTTGCGGTGCCGGGCGAAATGCGGATGCGTGTGCTCCATGCCCGTGTCGAGCACCGCCCATTCGATCGTGTTGCCATGCGCGGCATAGGCCTGGTGCGCGGGCGCGGCGTGCAGGATGTGCGCCGAGCGACAGATGAGCGCCTTCTTCTGCGCGTTCTGCCACACGCGCATCACCTGCAGGTCGTCCGACTCGGTGCGCAGCACCTCGATCTCGGTACGGCTCAGCGCCGCCGACACGTAACGCATGTGGTGCTGGATCCTCATGCGCGACACATCGCCGCCGATGCGCTGCGCCAGCATCCGCAGGCGGCTGTCGATGTGCTGTCGTCCTTCGGCGATCGACGACTCGCCCTTCTTCTTGTCCTCGCGCACCTCGATCAGCACCGGATGGCGCTTGTCGTCCGGCGCCGATTCCATCTTCTCGACCAGGTCGGAGGTGATGACCTGCCTGCCAAGGCTGCGCGCGAACTCGCGCCCGACCGCCTCGTACACTTCGTTCTGGACTTCCTTCGTCGACAGGTAACCCATGGACGAATGCGGGTTTCCTTCGAACAGCGGATTCTCGTCGCGCGCCTGCCGCGTGATGCGCGGGTAATCCTTGAACCGGTCGCCCGGTGGCCGTTCGATCTCGTCGCCCAGCGTCGGATCCAGCGCGACCACGTCGCCCTCGGTGGCGACATTCACCCAGCGCTTCACGCAGGGTGGGAACGGAAGGCGGTCCTTGCCCGTCCATTTCTTGAACACGGCCCGGACCGGCGGCAGGCCCAGGGGCGATCCGATCGTCACGAACAGTTTCACCTCGACGTCCGCCGGAAGCTGGCGCAGCACGTCGTAGGCGATCATCGACCCCTGGCTGTGCGCGATGACGACGAAGGGGCCACCACCGCTGCGCAGGCGCGCGAGGAACACGTCGTCCATCTGCTTGCGATGTTCGGGATCGAACAGGAAATCCTGCACGTCGGGCAGCGCGACGCTGGTGATCAGGTCGGTGAGCTTGCGCAGCAGCGCATCGCCGATGCCCTTGCTGCTCACGCTGTAGATGCCCTTGCGCCCGGCGGCACCCTCCTTCACCAGCTGTGCCTGTTCGCGGCCAACCTCGGCCTTGGCTTCATCGAGCATGCGCGCGCCGATGTCGTACAGGAACTGGCGCTCGTCCTCGTCGTCGGTGATCGCCCTCACCGCCTCCTGCAGTTCGCGTTCGGGATCGGGATCGCCGACGGCAAGCACCTTGCGTGCGCGCACCGCTTCCTCGGGGTCGTGGCACGCGCAGCGCGGATCGATGCAGTCGCAGCTGGATGGCTGCGGATAACGCGCGCGATTGACCCAGTACGCCATGCGCGAGCGATCGCCCATGTCCTTGCCGAACAGGGCGCGATCCCAGCGCACCACGAGCACCTGCTCTTCGGGATGGTTGCCGATGCCGTGCACGTAAACGGCGGTGCTTGCGGCATCGGTGAGGTTCTTTTCCGGCGGCTCGGCCGCGCCTTCCGCGACGACGCCCTTGATGGACAGCGTCGTGTTGGGCCTGTGCGCGGGATCGAACCTGATGTCGTACGGCTTGCCGGTGTCGGGGACGTGGATGCCCGCGGTTGCCCTGATTCGCTTCGGTGCGGCCTTCGTCGCGCTCCCGGCCTTCTTCGCCGGTGGCCTTGTCGCCGCACCGCCGCTCCGCTTCGTCGCCTTCTTCCGCGTTGCCATGGTCGCTTCCTCCTTGTCCATGCGAGCGCCCGGCCTGGAGCCCAGACCGATCGCTTTTCCGGATTCAGCGACTTCGACGATCGCCGCGCATTCTCGGCGGACACCGACCGGTGTCCTCGTACTCCGTTGATTGGCAACGCGCGTACTTCTGCGCAACGGCCATGCAACCGACGAACGGTTGGCCTGCGATCCGCAGACCGCTTGCCGATGCCAGTCAGGATCGGGTGGGAAGCGGCGTCATGAAACTGCGCGCGCGAACCGCAACGCAAACATGATTCACGCGACGACTGCGATCGCGCGACCGATCACTTGATCCGCCGCTTCTCCAGCTTGCGTGCGAGCGTGCGGCGATGCAGGCCCAGGCGGCGTGCTGCTTCGGAGATATTGAAATCGCTTGCGGCGAGCGCTTCGTGGATGTGTTCCCACTCCAGCGTCTTGATCGACGTGGTGCGCTCGGTGAGTTCCACTTCGGTGTCGCCCCCGGCGCGATCGAACGCGGCTTCGATGTCGTCGGTGTTCGATGGCTTGGCGAGGTAGTGGCGCGCGCCGAGCTTGATCGCTTCCACCGCGGTGGCGATGGACGCATAACCGGTGAGTACGACGATGACGAGATCCGGATCGAACGCGTGCAACTGCTTCACGCTCGACAGTCCCGAAGCGCCGCCGGCGAGTTTCAAGTCGACGACCGCGTGCGTGGGTGCGAAGTCCTCCAGCAGCGCGGGCATGCCGTCCTCGCCGGTGAGGTGTCGCACCTGGTAGCCGCGACGCTCGAACGAACGCACCAGCGTGCGCGCGAACGCTTCGTCGTCCTCGACGATCAGCAGGCGGCGTTCAGTCTTCGTCATCATCGTGCTCGTCTTCAATCGCGATGGCCGACAGCGGCAGCGTCATCGTCACCACCGCACCGCCCTGCGGCCTGTTCTTCACCCGGAGGCTGCCACCCAGCGTACGCGCAACGTTCACCGAGAGGAACAAACCCAACCCGCCGCCCGGACGGCCCTTGCTGGTGTTGTACGGCGAGCCCAGCCGTTCGAGGATGTCGCCCTCGAAACCAGGCCCGGCATCGCTGACGTCGATGAACAGCGTTTCGCCGTCGCAATGGACATCCAGCGCGACCCAGCCCGGCGATGCTTCCAGCGCGTTGTCGAGAACGTTGAAAACCATCTGACGCAGGCCGGTGTCGGACACGATGAGCGGGTCGAGCGCGCAGCGGTTCGCATAGGCGAACGACCCCGGATTGCGCGCCTGCCGCCACTCCTCCGCCAGGCCGTCCAGCATCGCGTGCAGGCCCATTTCGGTGGGCGCTTCCGCGCGCGGTCCGCCCGCGGCGAGCAAGATGTTGGTGACGATCGACTTGCAGCGCGCCACCTGCAACTGCATTTCCACGACGTCGCGATGCAGTTCGCCTTCGGAGGCGATCGTCGGAAGATGCTGCCAGTCGCCCAGGATCACCGACAGCGTCGACAGCGGCGTGCCCAGCTCATGCGCGGCACCGGAGGCCAGCAGGCCCATGCGCACGATGTGTTCTTCCTCGGCCGCACGCTGGCGCAGTTCCGCCAATCGCGCATCGCGTTCGCGCAGGATGCGGCCGATGCGCGTGAGGAACACCACCAGCAGGCCGGCGATCAGCAGGAAACAGATCAGCAGGCCCTGCACGTAATGATCGCCGAGGCCACGCGCGGGCTCGACGGTCAACGCGATGGGCGTGCGCACCAGCGTGAGCCCTGTCACGCACAACGCCGCTGCGGCGGCAATCACCCAGCTCCACGGCGAACGCAGGATCACCGTGCTCAGCACCACCTGCAGCAGGTACAGGAAGACGAACGGATTGGTGATGCCGCCGGAGAGGAACAGCTGGATCGTCAGCGAGGCGACGTCCACCAGCAGCGAGACGAGCAGCGCGTTGCTCGATGCATGCTCGCGCCTGCGCCACCACAGCTGGCTGGCGATATTGAACAGCGTCAACGCCGCGAGGACGGTGAACATCGGTTGCAGCGGCAGGCCGATGTCGAGCCCGTAGTGCACGACCAGGATCGTCGCGACCTGCCCGATCACCGCGATCCAGCGCAGCTGGATCAGCTGCTGCATGTTGCGCAGGCCCGCGCTGCCGCGCGAGCGCGCGACGGCGGGCGCTCCGCGTTCGGCGGCTACCTCGTCCTGGATGGTTCGTGCAGGCATGTTCCGGTTGCGTGGCTTTTTACAGGCGACGATTCACCGGCGCCGATGATGGCGCAATCGGCGTTGGGACGCGAACAGGAACCACGCGCCCACCAGCGTGAGCAGCGCCATGCCGAACCAGGTCAACGCGTAGGACAGGTGCGAATCGCGGAACTTCACCACCGTCAGGCCGCCGCGCGGCCAGAGCGCGGTGCCGCTTTCACGGTTCGCATCGACGAAGAACGGGGCCACGCGATCCGCCGGCAGACCATGCGATTCCGCAATGGCCGCGACGTCGCGCGAATACCAGCGCTGCTGCGCGGCGTCGTTATGGCGAAGGAAACCGCCCCCGGGCTCGCTGATACGCAGCAGCCCGCTTACCACCACCCTGCCCTGCGGCGGTGCCGTGGCATTGGCGCTTGTGCCCCGATCGCTCGCCGGCACGAAGCCGCGATTGATGAGCACGTAATCGCCGGAGTCCGTGCGCAGCGGCACCATCGACCAGAAGCCGGCGCCGAGTTCGGTGACCGCC
>Ga0209257_1000453_pt1 | contig 76813 bp, 76 predicted proteins | sample AraplaCvi_mCL_r2_FD_184277 | JGI IMG/M metagenome (GOLD analysis project Ga0209257, IMG submission 184277) | Arabidopsis root microbial communities from North Carolina, USA - plate scrape MF_Cvi_mCL_r2 (SPAdes) (version 2) | ecosystem: Host-associated > Plants > Roots > Endosphere | place: USA...
AAGGCCGGTGCCATTGTCGACATGGTCTTCCCGGTGACCTCGCTCGGCGCCGGCATCAAGGCGGCGAACGACGCGAAGATCCCGGTCGGGACCTGGGGTGGCGGCGAAGGCGCCGGCATTGCCGCGGTCAACGGCAGCGGCGGCCCGATGGCGACGCCGATCATCGAGAAGCTGGTCGCCGATCTCGGCGGCAAGGGTTCGGTTCTGCTGCTCACCTATCACACCGGCAAGGTCTGTCGCGATCGTGAGGAAGTGGCCGATGCCATCCTGGCGAAGAGCCCGGACATCAAGGTCACCAAGAACGAAGTACGCATCCCCGGTTATTTCCAGGACGGCGCGCAGTATGCAACGGCGTGGCTCGCCTCGCATCCCGACGGCAGCGAGCCGCTGGCGATCTGGGGCTGCTGGGACGATCCGGCCTTGGGTGCCATTTCGGCCTTGCGCCAGCAGGCGCGGACCGACGTGAAGGTCTATGGCGAGAACGGCAATGCCCAGGCGATCGACGCCGTGCGCAAGGGCTTCATGACCGCAACCGCCTGGCAGGATTCCGCCCAGGAAGGCATCGTCATGGTGCAGACCCTGGCCGAAGCGGTGAAGGCCGGCGAGGCCTGGAAGCCGAAGTCGGTCGAGGTCCCGGCGGTGGTGATCACCAAGGAGACCGTCGAGGACTTCGCCAAGCAGCATCCCGAAGCCCTCGGCAAATAACGGCAGTTCGCGTGCCCGAGACGGCCTTCATCGAGGCACGCGGCCTCGCCAAGCATTTCGGCGGCGTTCAAGCCCTCGCCGGCGTGGATATCGACATCCGCGCCGGCGAGGTGCATGGCCTAGTCGGCGCGAACGGTGCCGGCAAATCGACTCTCATCAAGATACTCGCCGGCCTGCAGAAGCCCGATGCCGGGCGCATCCTGATCGACGGCCAACCGGTCGAGATCGAGACCCCGCAGCAGGCAACCGCCTTGCGGCTCGGCTTCGTGCATCAGGAGCTGCATCTCGTCCCACAGCTCAACGTGCTGGAGAACATCACGCTCGGCGCGCCGAAGCCGACCCGGCTCGGCATGGTGGATTGGCGACGCGTGCGCGCCGAAGTGCAGCCGATCGCCGACAAGCTCGGTATCGCTTTCCCGCTCGACGCTGCGGTGACCAGGCTCTCCACCGCCGAGAAGTGGCTGGTCTCGATCGGCCGCGCATTGGTACGCAAATGCCGGCTGATGGTGATGGACGAGCCCACCGCTTCGCTTTCCGAAGCGGAATCCCAGCGCCTGTTCCAGATCGTGCGCGATCTCGCCGCGGACGGGATCGCGGTGCTCTATGTCTCGCACCGCCTGGACGAGATCCTCGACCTTTGCGACCGGGTGACGGCGTTCCGCGACGGAAACCGCGTGCTCGAGCTCGAAGGCGAGGCGCTGACACGCCAGGCTCTGGTTCGCGCCATTGTCGGCGGCGACGCGCCGGAGGCATTGATCGCCTCCGATGCGCCGCTGAGCCGGGAAGTCGTGTTTCGCGCCGAAGGCCTGCGGCGCCTGCCCATGGTCAAGCGCGTCAGCTTCGATCTCCACCGCGGCGAGGTTCTGGGTCTGGCCGGCCTCGTGGGTGCCGGCCGCAGCGAGACCGCGCGGATGATCTTCGGCGCCGACCGGCCGCAGGGCGGCGCGATGACGCTCGAAGGCAAGCCGTTCCGTCCGCGCTCGCCGGTCGATGCGATGGAGGCCGGCCTCGGCCTGGTGCCGGAAGAGCGCCGCACCGAGGGGCTCATTCTGGAGAAGAGCCTCGCCTTCAACATCGGCCTCACCAATCTCGCGGCCTTGCAGGTCTCGCCCCTGCTCCCATTGCTCCGCATGGGCAAGCGCACCACCCAGGCGGAAGCCCTGGTGCGGCGGCTGCTGGTGAAGACGCCTTCGACCGCGATCCCGGTGGGGCGCCTCAGCGGCGGCAATCAGCAGAAGGTCGCGATCGCGAAATGGCTGGCGCGCAGCCTCAAAATCCTGATCCTGGACGAACCCTCCCGCGGCGTCGATGTCGGCGCCCGGGCGGAGATCCACCGCATCATCCGCGACCTCACGGCCGAAGGGCTGTCGACCATCGTGATCTCTTCGGATGCGGAGGAGCTGCCGGGCCTCTGCGACCGAGTCCTGGTGATGTGCGAAGGCGTGATCGCCGGCGAGTTGGTCGGCCGCGGCATCACCCGCGAGGCAATCCTGCATGCGAGCTACGCGCATGCCGAAGTTCAGAAGAGTGCATAGGAAGAGGCATGGCGGAGAACATCAAGGCAGGGCATGAAACGGCACGGGCGCAGTTCTCGCTGCGGCTCACGGTCCTGCCTTTCCTGGCGAAATACGGCACGATCATCGGCCTCGCGATCATGATTGCGATCTTCTCCTTCATAGCACCGGTCGCCTTTCCGACTGTCTCCAATTTCGTCAACGTTCTGAACCAGGCCTCGCTCGGCATGATCATCGCCGGGGGACTCACCGTTGCGGTGATCGTCGGCGAGCTCGACTTGAGCATCGGCTTCTCGGCGAGCTTCCTCGGCGTGCTGGTGACCGGTCTCATGGTCTGGGTCGGCCTGCCGGTGCCGGTCGCCATCATCGCCGTGCTGCTGGTCGGCGCTTTCATCGGCTTCATCAACGGCATCATCGTCACCAAGATCGGCGTCAATTCGGTGATCGCGACCTTGGGCACCGGCACCATCATCGTCGGCCTCAACTTCGCCTATTCCTCCGGCGCGCCGATCGCCATGGGCGTGCCCGATGCCTTCGTCGATATCGCGCTGGGCCGGCTCTGGGGCGTTCCGCACAACGTGCTGACCATGGTTCTGGTGATCGCGGTCCTCTGGGTCGTGGTCGAGCGCACCTCGATCGGCCAGAGCATCCAGGCGGTCGGCGGCAATCCGGTGGCCTCACGGCTCTCCGGCATTCCGGTCGATCGGGTGAAGATCATCGCCTTCATGATCTGCGGCGCCTGCGCGGCCTTGACCGGCATCCTGCTCGCGTCCTCGCTCGGCAGCGGCACGACCAGCGCGGCGGACGGCTATCTCCTCTCCGCCTTCGCCGCGGTGTTCCTCGGATCTGCGACTCTGCGCGATGGCGAGTTCCACATCCTCGGCACCGTGTTCGGCGCGCTGATCATTGCCGTCGGCTTCAACGGTCTCGCCATCTTCGGCGCGCCCACCTTCTATCAATACGTCTTCCAGGGCGCGATCCTGATCGTCGCCGTGGGCCTCTCCAGCCTCGGCCGGCTCTACGCCGCGTCGTAAAATTCCGGGAGAACATCATGCCTGCCAAGCAGAAAGAGACCGCGGCCGACTGGCAGCTCTATGTCATCGAATACGCGCGCAGCCGCAACCAGCCGATGGCGAGCCTGCTCTTGGGCGCCTTCGACGAACCGCCGGTCAATGTCCCCTTCTCCTTCGTGCTGGCGCAGAACGCCAAGCACAAGGTGCTGGTCGATACCGGCTTCATGGATGAAGGCGGCGGCCACGAGATGGCGGTGAAGTTCGACATCCCTGAATGGATCTCCCCGGTGCGCATGCTGGAAGAGATCGGCGTCAAGGCCGGGGAGATCGACCACATCTTCGTCTCCCACGCGCATTACGACCATATCGGCTCGATCGACAAGTTTCCGAACGCGACCATCCACATCCAGAAGGCCGAGCTCATGACCTGGATCGAGGCGCTTGCCTTGCCGCCGCGCTTCGGGTTCCTGACCTCCGCGCTTGATCCCGACGACATCCACACCGCGATCAGCGCCGCAGCCGAGCATCGCCTGAACCTGCTGGATGGCGATGCCGACGACGTGGTGCCCGGCATCCATGTGCGCAGCGCCGCCGGCGGCCATACTTTGGGGCAGCAGTTCGTGTCCGTGGATACGCCGAAGGGCCGCTATGTCGTGACCGGCGATTGCATCTACAGCCAGCGCAATCTGGTCGGCATCAAGAACGACGGCGTCTATGCGCCCTTGGGCTTCGGCATCGGCAGCATCTGGGAGCAGCTGAAATCCTTCGACCGGATCAACGAGGAAGTCGGCCACGATCTCGACAAGCTGCTCATCCTGCACGACTTCGACCGCTGGGCGAACTTCGAGACGATCAAGGAAGTGGAAGGCTTCAAGATCGCGCGGGCGGTCTAGACCGTCCGCCGTCCCGCCAAGCCGCCCAGCACCACGACCAGGATCGCCGGCACCAGGTTCACCGTCAGCGCGAGCAGCGAATCCTGCTCGGTGTGGACCAGCAGATGCGCCGTATCGGCGAAGCCCGCGACGGCGAGGCAGCCGAGCCAGGCGGTCAGGTTGGGCCGCAGCGTCTTCACCCGCCGCAGCATCGGCAGCAACACGGCAATCAGGCAGGCCGAGGTCACCAGGATCGTCGCGAGGCAGGCACTCTCCGGAAGCAGTTCCAGGCTGGCCGCAAGATTGTCCCAGTTCACGAAGCAAGTGTAAGCGAAACCGGTGCCCCAGAGCAGCACCGGAAGGAGCGGCAACCATAGCCAGCCCCGCGCGCGGTCCGGCAGGCTGATCTGGAACGCGGCGAGCGCGGCGGTGACGCCGGTCAGCCAGCTTCCCACCAGCGGGAACAGGAAGCTCGCCTCTCCCATGGCATGGGCAAGATCGGCGCGCGAGCCGCCCACTGCGGCGATGATGGCGATGACCACCGTGGCGAAAGCGCTCCACAGGGCGGTGCGCTCCACCGGTTTCCGCAACGGCTTCACCGGGTGCAGGTCCCGGGAGAGCGTTTCGATCAGTTGTTCGGTCGCCGCCATCTCACCTGCCTCCCAGTACCGTGCGCAGGCGCTTGATCGCGCGATGGACGGAAACCTTCAGCGCGGTTTCCGACTGCCCGGTGGCTTGCGATGCCTCCTTCAACGACATTTCCTTCAGCTTCAGCATCTCGACGGCGCGCCGCTGGCCTTCCGGCAGGTCGGCAATCGCCGCCTTCAGCCGCCGGGCCTCGCTTGCCTCTTCCGGAAGGTTCGTCTCGACGGCCGCAAAAGTTTCATGGGCTTCGGTCAATTCGGTCTCCCGGCCGCTCTGCCGCACCCGGCGCCGCAGCCGGTCCAGCAGCCGGTGCCGGGCGACCGCCGTCAGCCAGGGGCCGAACGGCCGGCTCCGGTCATAGGTATGGCGGATGGAATGGAGCGTCAGCAGCACGTCCTGGACCGCATCCTCCAGGTCCGGCCCGCCGAGACCGAGGCGATGGCCGAGCGCGCGGAGATAGGGTGTGACCCCGCGCAGCAGGGCACGATAGCTCGCCGCGTCGCCGTCCTGGCTGCGCGCCATCAGCACCGACCAGTCCTCTTCTGGAGGCCGGCGCGCGGCTTTCTCGTCAGGTTGGATATCGTCGTTCACGGACGTGACGCTATCACTTCCGGCGCAAGGATTTCCACGCGCGAATCCTGTTGCTGGGCTTGCACCGAGTCGCCAATCTAGCCGCCGATCAGCGAGGGATTTTGCCATGACGACTGCCCCGGCCAATCCGGCGACGCTCGAGCGCCGCAACCAGACACTCGAATCCGCCGTCGCCGAGGCGGAGCAGCGCTATGTCGCCGCCAACCCGAACAGCGCCAAGTTCAACCAGGGTGCCAAAGCGGTGCTGCCCGGCGGCAATACCCGCACGACGCTGCACTATGGCCCCTTCCCGCTCACCATGCGATCGGCCGCGGGATCGCGGGTGACGGATGTCGACGGCCATACCTATGTTGATTTCATCAACGAACACACGGCCGGCGTGCTCGGCCATTCCAATCCGGTGATCCAGGCGGCGCTGAAACGGGCAATCGACGACGGCCTCACCCTGGGTGCGCCGAATATCTACGAGCAGGAGCTCGCCGCCGCGATCACCGCCCGATTTCCGGCGATGGAGCGGCTCCGCTTCTGCAATTCCGGCACCGAGGCCAATCTGCTGGCGCTGGCGACGGCGCGGGTGGTCACGGGCAAGCCCGCGGTCATGATCTTCGACGGTGCCTATCACGGCAGCCTGCTCTATTTCAGCCACGGCCCCTCGCCGCTCAATGTGCCGATCCCTTTCATCGAAAGCCGCTACAACGACGCCGCGAAGGCGGCGGTGGATATCGCCGAAAACGGCCAGCGCCTGGCCGCGGTGCTGCTGGAACCGATGCAGGGCAGCGGTGGCGGCATTCCCGGCGAGCCGGAATTCCTGCAGGCACTCCGCAAGGCCTGCAGCCAGCACGGCGTGCTGCTGATCTTCGACGAGGTGATGACCTCACGCCTCTCGCCCGGCGGCGTGCAAGGCTTGCGCGGCGTGAAGCCGGACATGGTGACGCTCGGCAAGTATGTCGGCGGCGGTATCACCATCGGCGCTTTCGGCGGCAGGGCCGAGATCATGGAACGCTTCGACCCGAACCGGCCCGATGCCCTGCCCCATGGCGGCACCTTCAACAACAACGTGCTGGCGATGGCGGCCGGGCATGCCGCCTTCACCGAGGTGCTGACGGCCGCGGCGCTCGACGCCATGAACACGCTCGGCGACCGTCTGCGCGCGCGCACCAATGCGCTCGCGGCGAAACACGGTGTCGCCATGCAGATGACCGGACTCGGCTCGATCTACGGCTTGCACTTTCACAAGGGCCCGGTCCGCAGCATCCGCGATCTCGACGCGGCGGCGCAAGGCCGCGAGCCGGAGCTGGCGCAGCTTCGAAAGCTGTTCCAGCTCGACATGTTCGAGCGCGGGCTCTATGTCACCCGGCGCGGCACCGGCAACCTGTCGCTCGCGACCACGCCGGCGGAGGTCGATCTCTATCTCGACGCACTGGAAGAGTTCATGATCAGCCGCGGTGCGCTGATCCGCGACATCCTGCCCTGACCGCCATGCTGATTGCCCAGCTCAGCGATCTCCATGTCCAGCCGCATGGCGCGCTGGCCTATGGCGTGGTCGATACCAATCCCTTCGTCGAGCGCGCGTTCAAGGCCGTGGCGGCGCTCGACCCCAAGCCCGACATCGTGCTCCTCACCGGCGATCTCACCGATCGCGGAAGCGATGCGGAATACGACATCCTCGCAGACCTCATCCGCCGCCATCTCACGATGCCGGTCTATCTCATCCCCGGCAATCATGATCGGCGCGAAGGGATCAAAGCGCGGCTCGGGCATCTGCCCGGCGTCGGCAGCGATCCAAAGTTCGTGCATTACGCGGTCGAGGATTGGCCGGTCCGGCTGGTGATGCTGGATTCGACCGTGCCGGAGCAAGGTCATGGCGAACTCTGCGCCGAACGGCTCGCCTTCCTGGACCGCACGCTATCGCACACACCGACGAAGCCGACCCTGGTCGCGCTGCATCATCCACCTTTCTTGACCGGCATTACGCACATGGACGCGGTCAGCCTGCGCAATCCCGATGCGTTCGAGGCGGTGATCTGCCGTCATCCGCAAGTGGAGCGCGTCTTGTGCGGCCATGCGCACCGGCCGATCATCGTCCGCTTCGGCGGGAGCCTGGCGCAGGTCGCGCCCAGCGTCGCGCATCAGGTGACGCTCGACCTCCGGCCAGGCGGTCCTGCGACCTTCAACTTCGAGCCGCCGGGCTTCCTGCTCCACCACTGGCGCCCGGAAGGCCGGCTGGTCTCGCACCAGGTCTATGTCGGGGAGTTCGCCGGGCCCTATCCGTTCGATATGGACGAGTAGCCGCCGCGTCCCGCTACTTCTGCCGAAACTGGCTGAGCAAGGCTTCCAGTCCCATCTCCAGCATATCGCTCAGCGCCAGGGCGCGGTCGCCCTGCGGACCGCCGCCCGATTCCCGCACGAGTTCAGAGGCATCAGCGGTGGCGACGCGGCTGGTCGCCGACAATCGCATCAAGTTGCTGTGAGCGATCTCGTCCATTCTGTGACCTGTTAGTGATTGGGACTTGCAGTTCGGGGCCATGACGATTCCACCTGCGGGGCGGGGTTCGAACGCGCCGATGGATCCGGGTTCATTCGATCCTGATCCACGGGCAATGGCGGCGTTCCCTGCGGCTGCTCGACGGAAATATCCTGTTGGCGGCGGAGCTCCTGGCGGCCACAGAGCAGCCGTTCGGCGATCGTCGGCTGATTGGCGCAGTCGGTTCCCGGCGGATAGATCTTATCTTCCGCCGAAGCCACGACCGGCAGAATCGACGCCGCCACGCCAATCAAAAGGACAGCGTGGCGACAGGCTCCGAAAATATGCATGGCTGAAGCTCCACTGCAGGTCGACTGTCGAGTAAACCCGGGAAAGCATCGCTTCGATCCGTACATTCTGCGCATCGGCGCGCGGAACCCCGCTGGCCAGCCGGCGTTTGTGCACTGCGCGGCGCGGACCGAAGAGCGTGATTGCGGACCGTCTCGATGGCGCATCGAACCCCAGCAGGACGGTTGCCATGACCTTTCGCGAGTTCTGGCCGCTCTATCTCCAGGCGCACAGCCGACGCGCGACCCGCGCCATCCATTATTGCGCGACCGTCATCGGTCTAGGATCGGCACTGGCCGCGCTTCTCCTGCTGGAGCCGCTTTTTCTGCTGGGGATCGCCGTCGCCTACGGATTTGCGATCGGCTCCCATGTCGCAATCGAAAACAACCGCTCGATGATCCGGGTCAATCCGGTCTGGGGTGCCGTCGCCGATCTCAGGATGTTCTGGCTCGCGGTGACCGGCGGCCTTGCCCGCGAGCTCGAGAAAAACCATGCGCCATCAAGAGTGAAGAGCGGCCCCTCTCCCTTGGGCGGAATGCCGCATGCACATCGGCGTGGCTTCGCCCCTCGCGGCTGAAGACGCTCACGACCCGCCGAGGCAGCGGCCCTCATAGTAGATGTCGTAAATGCTGCCCAGGGCGCCGGTCGAGAGCAGCTCCGGTTTGCGGGATGTGATCTCGTAACCGTTCGGACAGGTTCCGCTCGCCTTCAGCCGCTGCGCCAGCCAGGTCATGCGCCAAGCCTCGCCACCCGGCGAAGCCTCTGGATAGGCCGCATCGGCGATGGCGCGAAATTCGAAACCGCCGCGTACGGTGTGAAAGCTCGTGGATTCCGGCTTGCTTAGGGCTTCACAGCCGCCGAGCAAGAGCACCAGGACCACAATGACCGCCGCTTTCATGCCATACCCGTCCCGTTTGACATTCGCCGCCCCCGCCGTTACTAAACCCCCGCGCATACGCCGTGGCGCAAGCTGCTCAAAAAAACGGACGTCTCTTGTGCGGAGGGGTGGCCGAGCGGCTGAAGGCGGCGGTTTGCTAAACCGTTATAGGGCCCTAAAGCCCTATCGGGGGTTCGAATCCCCCTCCCTCCGCCACTTCTAAACTTCGTTGCAACTCAGCATCTTAGCGCCGACTTGCCGGGCGGTCCTGCGGGAGCGCCCTATTGCTTGTCCTGACGCAGATAGGTCGCACCCAGCGCCTGAGGCTCGCCTGACCCCCGACCTCGCAGGGCGGTAAGAAAAAGCACGAGCAGCGTCAGCGCATAGGGCAGCATCATCATCAGATAGACCGGCACATCGGCGCCGATGGCCTGGAGCCGGGGCACGAGGGCGTCGGCGCTGCCGAAGACCACGGCGCCGAGAATGGCCCGGGCCGGGCTCCAGCGCGCGAAGATCACCAGCGCGATCGCGATCCAGCCGCGCGCCGCGATCATGTTCTCGACCCAGACATGGCTGACCGCGACCGTGAGATAGGCACCGCCTAGGCCGCAGAGAAGGCCGGAGAAGAGCACGGCGCCGAGCTGCGTCTTCTGCACGTCGGTGCCGGCGATGTCGGCGGCGGCAGGGTTCTCGCCGACCGCGCGCAGCTTCAATCCGGGGCGCGTGCGGTAGAGCCACCACCAGGCGGCCAGTGCCGCGACCGGAGCAAGCAGAGTGATGGCGTCCTGGTGCCCGACCAGGCGCACCCAGGCTTCCGCGCCGCGCAGGCCGAAAAGCGCGTAGAAATCCGGCAGCCCGCTGAAGGTCTTCTGCACGAACGGCCGGCCGATCGTCCCGGTCAGGCCAAGTCCGATCGCCACGGTCGCGAGCCCTGCCAGCGTCTGCTCGGCGCGGAACACCACCACCGCAAGTCCGAAGACCAGCGACAACGCCATCGCCGCAAGTCCGCCGGCAAGAAAGCCGACGATAGGACTGTAGCCGGCAAGGATGGTGATCGCCGCAGTCATGGCGCCCAGCGCCATCAGTCCTTCGGCACCGAGATTGAGGACGCCGGCACGTTCGCAGAGGATGAGGCCGATGCTCGCCAGCAGCAGCGGCGTCGTGTAGGTCGGGACGATCGCGAGCCAGCCGAGCAGGAAAATCATCATCGTCCTCTTTGTTTCGGCCGATCGGGCAGGTGAATGGAAAACTGGGTGAAGAACTGCGCAACCAGGATGGACATCAACACCACGCCCTGCACCAGTACGATCACCGCCTCCGAAACCGAGTAGAACACCTTCAAGACATCGCTGGCCGTATAAACCGCCGCGAGCGCAACCGCGGTCACGACGACACCGAGCGGGTTGGAGCGTGCGAGGTAGGCGGCGACGATGGCGCTGAAAAGATAGCCGCCGCTCAGGGTCTGGCTCAGGCGATGCTGGGTCCCCGACAAGACGAGCCCGCCGGCGAGTCCGGCGAGGCCGCCCGAGGCCAGAACCAAGGCCGTCGTTATGCGGCGGACCGGCAGACCTGTCTCCGCGGCCACCTTCCGGCTGAAGCCGATCGCCGTTGCGAAATAGCCCAGCGTGGAGAACTCCATCAGCAGCCAGGCGACCACCGCAACGGCCAGGCAGAGAATGATGCCTGTGTGCACCTGCCCCCAGCCGAGCATGGCGAACTGGCTGGCCGGCGGAAACTCGATCGAGATCGGAAAGCTGCTCGCGGGATCACGCCAGACGCCGAAGAGAAGATGCTGGACAAGCAGGAAGGCGAGGTTCCCCGAGAGCAGCGTGGTGATCACTTCGTTGATGCCGAAGCGCACCTTCATGACCAGCATCGGCCAGATCCAGAGCGCGCCCCCGGCGAAGGCGAGGACGAGCCCGAGCGGCAGCCGCGTTGCTTCCGGCCCCACCTGATGGATCGCGACGAAAGTGGCCGCGATAGCGCCGGCCCACATCTGCCCCTCGACGCCGATGTTCCAAAAGCGGATGCGCATCGCGATCGCCGAAGCGAGTCCGACCAGGATGAGCGGCCCCGCAGCCGTCACCGTCTGCGCCAGCCCGTCGCTGGTCAGGAACGTCGCCACCAGGAACTCGTCGATCAACGCGTCGGCGGGCACACCGGCGGCGATCAGGATCGCGCTGGAGACCGTGATGCCGAAGGCGAGACCGGCCAGATTGCTGAGCACCGGCCGCAGCCGACCTGCATGCTGGCGGCGCAACAAGGTGGCCGAGAGAAATCCGTTAGACATGGCCGGTGAGCAGCCCTCCGATCCATTCCGAGGTCACCGCGTCGATCTCCCGGATGCCGGCGATCCGGCCGCCGTTCATCACCGCGACGCGGTGCGAGAGCGCCAGGATCTCCTGCAAGTCCTCGCTGATCAGCAGGCAGGCAGCGCCCTTCTCGACAGCCGCGCGGATTGCCCCGCGCACGAACTCGGTCGCACGTACGTCGAGCCCGCGCGAGGGCGAATGGGCGATGAGGACCTTCAGTCCCGCATCGAGTTCGCGCGCCAGCAGCACCTTCTGCGCATTGCCGCCGGAGAGCAGTTCCGTCCGGCGCGCCGGTGCAGCGCCGCGGATGTCAAAATCGGCGATCGCCGCTGCCGCTGCCTTCTCCATGCGCCGGCGGTCGAGCCGCGGCGACCGGCCATAAGCACCGGCCGCGATGCCGGTCATCGCAAGGTTCTCGGCGATGGTCATCTGCCGCACGAGACCGCTGGCGAAGCGGTCGGCCGGGATGACACGCAGGCCGCGGCGGCGCCGGGTCACCGGGGACGCCATGGTGATGTCCCGACCATCGAGAAGGATATCGCCGCCCAGCGGCTTCAGGCTGCCGGCGAGACAGGCAACCAGGTCTTCCTGCCCGTTGCCGCCCACGCCGGCGATGCCGAGGACCTCGCCTGCCTTCAGCACGATGCCGATGCCTTCGCCCGGCATCTGGCCGGGGAAAGCGAGGCCGGCGATCTCGAGCAAGCGGGCTCCGGGCGCCGTCCGTGGACGCGCGGTCGGGATCACCGTCTCGCCGACGATGAGCCGTCCAACTTCGGCTTCGTCCAGGCTTGCAATGGGCGCCCCGGCCAGAACCGTGCGGCCGTGGCGCATCACTGTGACCCGGTCGGTATGACGCGATACTTCTTTGAGCTTATGCGTGATGAGGACGACGGCATGGCCGCTGTCGGCGAGGCGGCGGGCGAAGCGCAACAGGCTCGACGCCTCGGCTTCGGTCAGCACCGCGGTCGGCTCGTCGAAAATGACAACCCGGGCGCCGAGCAGCAACACCTTGATGATCTCGACGCGCTGGCGCTCGGCGGTGGAAAGGCTCTCGACGACGCGGGCGGGATCGATCGCCAGCCCGATCTCCGCCGACTTCTCCCGGATCAGCCGCGCGGCATCGCCGATGCTTCGCGCGCCGCCTTTGCCGTCCAGCGCAAGCAGGACGTTCTCGGCGACGGTGAAACGCTCCACCAGGCGGAAGTGCTGGTGCACCATCGCGAGGCCCGCAGCACTCGCCTCCTGGGGTGAACTGGGCAGATGCGCTACACCGTCGATGGCCTGGCTGCCGGCGTCGGCGGCGTAGACACCGGTCGCGACGTTCATCAATGTCGATTTGCCGGCCCCGTTCTCGCCGACCAGCGCATGCACCTCGCCCCAGGCGAGCGAGAAACGGGCGTCCTCGAGGGCCGGCTTGCCGCCGAATGCCTTGAAGACGCCGTGAAGCTCGAGTGCGGGAGAAGGTTCGGCGGCCGCCAAGATCGTCAGTTGGCCGCCGGCATGGTGCCCACGACGCCGTCGACGAAGTAATCCATGTTCCAAAGCGCCTCGTCGGTCACCTTCGCGCCCTTGGCGACGACCTCGCTACCATCCTGCTTCTTGAGGGGTCCTTGGAAGGGGTCGAGCGTGCCGTCGATCATCGCCTTGCGTGCGGCCTCGATCTTGGCCTTGGCTTGGTCGGTGACATCCGGGCCATACGGCGCGAGATCGACAACGCCGCTTTCCAGGCCGACGAAGGCGCCCCATTCCTGCGGCTTCCAGGTGCCGTCGATGATGGATTTCACCGTCGGCACCAGATAGCGGTCCCAGCGGAAGACGACGGAGGTGAGAATGCCCTTCGGCGCCGCGGCGCTCATGTCGTTCTGATAACCGATGGAATGCGCGCCGCGCTTTTCCGCGGCATCGAGCGCCGACGCCGCGCTGAGGTCGGTGGCCACGACATCGGCATTCTGATCGAGGATCGCTTCCGCGACCTGGCCTTCCTTCACCGGGTCCCACCACGAGTTGGTGTAGACGGCGACCGTCTTGATCGCCGGATCGATGGATTTCGCGCCCTGGGCAAAGCCGTTGATGTCCCAGTTCACGACGCCGACCGGAAAGCCCGCGAGCATTCCGATCGTCTTCGTCTTCGATGCTTCGGCGGCGGCGATGCCGGCAAGGTACCAGCCTTGATAGGTGCGGGCATAGAAGCTCTCCAGATTCGCACCGTTGGTCGTGCCAGAGGCATTGAGGAACGCGACGTCCGGATAGGCCTTGGCAGCTTCCGCAACCGGCGCGGAATAGCCGTAGGAGGTGCAAACGATGATGTTGTATCCACGCTTCACGTAGAGATCGATTGCCGCGCGCAGCTTCACAGCGTCCTCGGGGATGTTCTCGGTCACCGAGACCGGCAGCTTGAGCTCGTCCTCGATCGCCTTGCGGCCCTTGTCCAGCGCCTCGTTCCAGCCGCCGTCGTTCACCGATGCCGCATAGATGAATGCGACCTTGGGCGGCGCCTTCAATTCGAACGCGTCGGCGTCAAAAGCGGCGAGCAGCGCGCCGGCCGCAAGCAAAAGCGAGAAGAGGCCGTTCCGCACAGCGCCGAGGATGGAAGAAAGCTGCATTGCGATTCCCTGTTTGATTGCTGCGACCGATCCCACGAGAAAGCGCTCCGCGCCCCGCCGTTTTTGCGGTTCGCAGGGCCTCTCCCCCAACCGAGGCTTGCAGGATCCGTTGAATTATTCTTGTGCAGTGCATTAAAGCTGAATAACCTCGTCCATGCAAATGAAATAATCGTGCCTATTATTTGGTCATTTCGATCAGAAAAATGGACAAGTTTTGAACTTCGACGCGCTCGACTCCTTCGTGAAGATCGCAGAGCTGCGGTCCATCTCGGCCGCGGCGAAGCTCTATGGCGTGCCCAAATCGACTCTGAGCCTGCGCTTGAAGCAGCTCGAGAGCGAGGTGAAGGCCGAGCTCTTTGCCCGCGAGGGGCACACGCTCGTCCTCACCGAAGCCGGCGAGACCCTGCTCAGCCACGCCCAGGATATTCTCGAGCGCTGCGAGAGCGCCCGGGTCGCGGTGACCGACACGATCGACGATGCCTCGGGCACCCTGCGCATCGGCGCGACCGGCGAGTTCGGCACCGCATTCTACGCGCAGATGCTCTACGCCTTTCGCGCAGCCTATCCGAAGGTGCAGCTGGAGCTGGTCTTCTTCTCGCCGCACGGGCTCTACCTGCAGGACCGCCATGATACGCTCGATGCGATCATCTCCTGGGACGAGGGCAATGCCTCGGCGGCGAGCGAGCCTTTATGGCGCGACCGTTTCGCCCTCTTCGCCAGCCGGTCCTACATCGATCGCATGGGCATGCCGCAAAGCCCGCAGGATCTGTCGCGGCACGCAGGCATCCTGTTCCGCACGCCGGTCGGACCGCAGGTCTGGCGGCTGCAGAACGGTGCCGAGCAGACCAGCATCCTGCCGCGCTCCGACCTCATGACCAACGACTACTGGACGGTCAAGTATTTCGCCGTCGCCGGCGAAGGCATCGCCTATCTGCCGAAGTTCTTCGCCGCACTCGAATGCGAGTTCGGCCATCTCGAGCCGTTGCTGCCGGAGTGGGAATCCGCCGACCAGCGGGTCACCGTCCGTATCCTCCGGCCGAATACCAAATCGCGGCGGATGAGTGCGTTCATCGCTTTCGCGCGCGACTACTTCTCGCCCGACTTTGCCTTCGGCGGCCCGCGCTACTTCGTCGAAGCCGTCGTCAGACCCGACCGACCATGATTGGAGAACATCGATGAAGCAGCTTGCAACCGGCAACGGCGTGCGCGCAATCGGCGCGGGACTCGAAGCCGTCCGCGTCAGTTTCGACAAGATCCCGGTCATCGACCTCGAGCCGATGTTCTCCGGCGACGCCGCGGCCAAGGACAAGCTCGCCGTGGAGCTCCGCAAGGCCTGCATCGAGGTCGGCTTCTTCTACATCAAGAACCATCATTTTCCGGACGAGGTGCGCCGGCGCACCTTCGCGGTGGCCGAGACCTACTTCGCCCAGTCCGATGCGCAGAAGATGGCGAACCACGTCTCGAAGTCGAAGAACATCCGCGGCTATGCGGCGTTGCTGGAGGAGAACACCGATCCGACCGCGCGGGGGGATCTGCACGAATCCTTCGACATCGCTCTCGAAGTTCCGGCGGACGATCCGGACGTGCTGGCCGGCAAGGTCCTCTATGGCCCGAACCAGTGGCCTGACGGGAACGCCGCGTTCCGCAGCGCGCTGGAAGACTACCATGCCGCCATGATCGCGCTCAGCCACCATTTGCTGCATGCCTTCGCGCTGGCGCTGGGGCTCGAGGAGACCTACTTCGACGGCATGGTGGACAAGCCGCTGGCCACGCTGCGCGTGCTGCACTACCCGCCGCAGTTCGGCGAGATCGACGACCGCCAGATCGGGATCGGCGCGCATTCGGATTACGAGTGCTTCACGATCCTGGCGCAAGACACCGTTCCCGCACTCCAAGTGCTCAATGCCGGTGGCGCGTGGATCGCCGCCGATCCCCTCCCCGGCTGTTTCGTCGTCAACATCGGCGATCAGATGGCGCGCTGGACCAACGATCTCTTCGCCTCGACGGTGCACCGCGCCATCAACCGTTCCGGCAAGGACCGCTACTCGATCCCGTTCTTTTTCGGACCGAACTACGACACGGTCGTCGAGGTCCTGCCGAGCTGCGTGGACGAGGGTCATCCCGCGAAATATCCGCCGGTTTCCTCAGGCGACTATGTCAATGGCCGCTTCACCGAAACCTTCGCAGGCTACGCCGCCCAGCAGCGGAAGTAGCAGCAACGGCCCGCTCGGCTCGGCCAAAATCATTTACCGGAAACGCAGTCGCCCCTCCGACGAGGACGGAGGGGCGACAAGGCGAGTTGGATCTGGACCGGCACCCGGTCGATTCCGGGACTGGTCGCGGATCACGGAGCGGCGCTTGGGGGCGCTGTGTTTCGGGGGGAACCAGCGCAGCACCGTCCGTTCAGATTCAACCGCGGGCGCCTCCGATCGTTCCCCGGCCTGTCATTCCGCCGCCTGCTTGCGGAACCGGTTGCAGCAGCGCTCGACCTCCGCTTCCGCCACCTCGGCGCCGCGCCAGCCGAGCACGTGCAGGAACTTCTCGGTATCGGCCACCGCATCGCAGAAGAAGCGTTCGATGCTCCGCCTCTCGTTCTCTTCCAGCGTGACTTCGGCGCCCTTGGCCGGCGCGAACAGCACCCGGTCGTTGCGGAACCGGCGGCCGCGCTCCTCCTGATCGATCTCGATCAACCCGACCGCGCGGCACGGCACGACCAAGCCCGGAAAGCCGGTCATGTCATAGAGGATCATGGCGTCGAGCGGGTCGCCGTCCGGGGCGAGCGTCCCCGGCACGAAGCCCCAGTCATAGGGATAACGCAGCCCGAGCTTCAGGCTCCGCGAGAACCGGAATGCGCCGAGCTTAGGATCGAACTTCACCTTGCTGGTCATGCCGCGCGGCGTTTCGACGACCACGTGAGTCGCGCCGTCCGGCCCGCGCGCAGGCAATTGCGAGAAATCCGTCATTCCGGTTGAACAACGGATGAAATCCGGGGTTCCGCGTCAGCGCCGCTCGTATTGCCGGGCGCCGAACAGCACGTCGCGCTCCTCGGGGGTGAGCTGCTTCGGGACGCGCATCAGCTCGGCCAGCACCGCGACGCCGCGTTCGACCGCGGGTCGCGCGGCGAGCGCGTTGAACCAGCGCTCGAGATGTGGATAGTCCGAGAGCTGAACGCCCTGCTTCTCCCAGTAGCGCAGCCAGGGGAAGATCGCGATATCGCTCATGCCGTAGATGCCGCCGGTCAGGTACTCGACCTCGCCGAGCCGCGTATCGAGCACGCCGTAGAGCCGTTTTGCCTCGTTGGTGAAGCGATCGACCGCATAGGGCATCGGCTCCGGCGCGTAATGCCGGAAATGCACCACCTGGCCCAGCATCGGCCCGACATTCGCCATCTGGAAGGCGAGCCATTGCAGCGCGACCGACTGATCGTGCGCGCCTTTGGGCCAGAGCTTGCCGGTCTTCTCGGCGAGATAGATCAGGATCGCGCCCGATTCCATGAGCGCGATCGGCTGGCCGCCGGGTCCGTCGGGATCCACGATCGCCGGCACCTTGTTGTTCGGGCTGAGCTTCAGGAAGTCGGCCTTGAACTGATCGCCCTTCGCGATATCGACCGGGATCGCGCGATACGGCAGGCCGAGCTCCTCGAGCGCGATATGGATCTTGTGGCCGTTCGGCGTCGGCCAGGTATAGACCTCGATCTCTCCTGACGCCGCCATCACGCTGCCGCCTTTTCCAGCGCCTTCAGGCCCCGGCGCACCGCGGGCCGTTCGGCGATCGCGGCGACCCAGCGCTGCACGTTCGGATAGTCCTCCATGGAGAAGCCGAAGCTGTGGCTGTTGCGCACCCAGGGCCAGGTGGCGATATCGGCGATCGTGTACTCTTCGCCGGCAAGATAGGGGTGCTCCCAGAGCCGCTTGTCCACGACGCCCAGCAAGCGCCCGACTTCATTGGTGTAGCGGTCGATCGCATAGGGCACGCGCTCCGGCGCCACGCTCCGGAAGTGGAAGGCCTGGCCGTACATCGGGCCGATATTGGCGATCTGGAACATCAGCCATTCCAGCGTGGCGTAGCGCGCGCGGGGCTCGGTCGGCAGGAACTTGCCGCTCTTCTGCGCAAGATGCACCAGGATCGCGGCGGATTCGAAAATCGCCAGCGGCTTTCCATCCGGGCCTTCGGTGTCGACGATCGTCGGTATCTTGCCGTTGGGGTTGATCTTCAGATATTCGGGCGTCGTCTGCTCCCGTGCGCCCAGGTTGATCTTGTGCACCCGATACGGCAGGCCGGTTTCCTCCAGCATAATGTGGATCTTGTGGCCGTTGGGTGTGGTCCACGAATAGAGCTCGATCATACCGCTGTGCTGGCTGGAAATGTGGCGGGAGGGGCAGTCTTCTCGATTTCCCCGCCCCTGGCAAGGGTTGAAGGCTCGTCCCGCCCCCAAGGAAAGCTGGTGGACACTGGCGCTTCCACTCGGGCATCGTGCGGCCCGGAAAACGGAGACCGGAATGACGGAAATCGGGAGAGCCCACAGTGGCTTTGCGGATTTGCTCGGCTATCGCCTGACCGAGCGCAAGGTCAATTTTGCGGAAATCACGCTGAAGGTCGGGCCGCAGCACCTGAACCGCCTGTCGATTCCGCATGGCGGCGTCCTCGCGACCCTCCTCGACAGCGCCGCCGGTTTCGCCGCGGCCTATGTGGAGGATCCGGAGCGTCCCCGCACCGTGGTGACGCTCTCGATCAACGTCATGTTCATGGGCCAGGCGCGGGTCGGCGACACGATCATCGCCCGCGGCAAGCGGATCGGCGGCGGCCAGTCGATCGCCTATGCCGAGGCGGAAGTCGCGACCGAAGGCGGCCGCACGCTGGCCCGAGCCGAAGCCGTGTTCAAGTATCTTCGCCAGTAGCCGCTACCGGACCCCGGCTTCCTGCCGCCGCGCGATCAGCTTGCCGAGGCTGTCGGTCTTCGCCTTGGCGGCATTGCCGCCGACATAGGTGGCGTAGATCGAGATCGTGTCGCCCGACGCCGTCATCGCATAGGAGAGAACTTCCGCGCCGTCGTTCTGGTAGGATGATTTCGAGCAGCTGGCGACGCCAAGGACGGCCTGGCCGTGCTCGCCCTGCACCGGGTCCGCGACGCTCTGCTCGAACTCGCCTTTGCACTCGTTCTTGTAGCTGCTCAAGTAGCTGAGCACGACGTCGCGCAGTTTGTCGTTGCCGAGGTGCTCCTGCCAGAACTGACCCGCCCCGATCGGGGTCGAGAAGTAGTAGTAAGGCGCGCCCGATTTGAACGCGTCCGCCTCGACCGTGATCATCGACGGCTTTGCGCCGGTGACATCGACCAGGAACGCCCGCACCTGGTCGACGCTTTGCGTCAGCGAATTCAGCTTCATGCTGGTGCCGTCGCTGCTCTGTTCATTCCCGCTGTTCGGCTGCTGGGGATTGCCTCCTGACGGCGTCCCTTGGCCGCCACCGTCGCTTGGCTGAGCCCCGGAACCGCCGAACGGATTGCTGGTGGAAGTTCCCTTGGCGTACTTGTCCACGCAGCCCAGCAGCCGGTTCAGCGCCGCGCTCGAGCCGGCGAGGCTGAAGACATAGTCGTCGGTCTGCGTTCGGAAGGTGAGCTGGTTGCCGCTCTTCAACTCGTCGAACACGGCCTGCCCGCGCTCGACCTCGATCTTCACCACCGCCTTCGAATAGGTGGATGCCTTGCCGTGATAGACCGGGTTGCGGTCGACCCAATAGCTGATCGGATACGACTGGTCGGTCGGAAGATCCCAGGACTTGCTGGTCAGATAGAAGTCGAGGTTGTAGTTCTTGTTGACGCTGAGACCGACCTGGATATCGGCGTCGTTATAGGCCCAGATCGTGCAATCGGTGAATTGGCCGGTATTGTCCTCGAAGAAGACGTAGCCAGCCCATTGGCCGCTCGTGAACTCTTCCGTCTCCTTGGCTTCCGCCGGTGCAAGCCTCCCTGCTGCGGCGATGCCGCAGACCAGGATCACCGCCAGCGCAGCCCCAAACCCCCGCATGCCCGCCCTCCACCACTGCCCGGCATGATGCTATCAAGCCGAGGGGGAGATCGCCAAGAGCCGCTTTGTGGGCTGGCTCTCAGGCCTTGACGGGCGCTGCGGGCACCGGTCTCGGCGCCGCGCTGCCGAGGCCGAGCCGCGCATATTCGCGCGGCAGCCGCCCGGTCATCGCCAGCCACATCATGCGGAGATCGGAGATCGCGCCATAGAGCGGGTTGACCCGGATCAGCGGCTGATTGTGCTCGATGAAACGATGCGAGCCGACCGCCATGCCGACGGCGACCAGAATGCCGGCCGGCCCCAGCAGCAATTGGTCAAGCACCACGCCGGCGGCGGTGGCGCCGGCGCCGAGCAGGGTGGCTGCGTAATGCACCCCGCGGGTCGCCGGGCTGCGATGGGCATCGAGATAAAGGCGCCAGAAATCCGCATAGGAAATCTCGAAGCCGCGCTTCTCTGTTGGCATTGTGCGTCCCCACGCTTGATTGCCACCTTCTTGGACTAAGGATCTAACACAGATGGGATTACCGAGAGCTGTCTAAAAGGCCCGGCACGCCGTTTCCTACCCAAGAATTGAACATTCACTCTGACTCGCCGGCTGCGGCGGCCATCTGCTTGGCCATTTGTGGAGTCATCGCCGGCGGCGGTGCGTCGGCGGCGGTGTCGGGCGGCGGTGCATCGGGCCGATCCGGTGCCGACAGCAGCAGCTTGTCCGCGAGACTGCGCAGCACCGAGCGGTTGGCCTGCAGCATATCCTCCGCCAGCAGCTTCAGCACGCGGATATTGGTGTTGCTGGCATCGTCCATGTCGTCGTTGCCGACATCGAGTCGTGCCTGGAAACGGTAATACTGGCGCAATCCGTCCTCGGTTTCCGGCAGCAATTGCTGCAATTGATGATCGACGACGTCGCAAATGCCGTCGCACATCAGCGCGAAGGCCGGCTGCGCCCAGCGGGCGGCACCCCAGTCCTTCACTTCGTCATAAGGCAATCGCCTTGTCAGCTTTCCGGTTCCCAAGGAAACCATGATGACGCTGTTGTGGTCGGGATAGCGGTTCAGCGCCTCGACATAGGCACACATGCCGGGGTTGTAGGCAAAGAGCGCCCCATCGACCAATGCGTAGTAGTCATTCGGTCCGTCGATCTGGACCTGCATCGGCTCGAAATAGGTCGGTGCCGCCGTGGCCGCGCGGATCACCTGCTTCATGGGATAATCGTAATAGGACTTCGCCCGCGCATTGGCGGTCTTGAAGAAGAACGGGATGCGGCGCTCGATCTCATAGGCAGGGACGACCACGTCGGCCAGCGCGTCCTTCAATCGGCATTCGCCGAAATAGTCCTGCAGCACCCCTTCGATCCCGGCGGAAGGGTATTTCCCTTCGGCCAGCGCGCCCACCGAACGGATCTTGTGCCAGACCGAGCGGGAGAAGACGCGTTTCCCTTCGACGTCATAGAGCCGGACGATGTCCCGCGCGGTGTGACGCGGCTTGCCCTCGGCATTGGGACAGGCCAGCGCCAGCGCGACCAGGCCGCCGGTCGAGGTGCCGACGATCAGATCGAAGAGGTCGATGATCGGCCTGTTGGTGCGCCGCTCCAGGTCCGAAAGCACCATCGCGGGCAGGATGCCCCGGATGCCGCCGCCGTCGATCGCGAGGATGCGTAAGGGGCGCCGCTGCGCCGGGTGTGGGGTGCCGTTATCCGCCGCCGGCATCGCGCCGGTGGCGCCGGAAGGCTGGCCCGGACGGCGACCGAACAGGACACGCTTGGCAATCGAAAACGGCTGCACCGCCATCGATCACTCCCCGTCCCGATCCTGAACGCCCGCGACAGGCAACATCCGGCATCCTGTGAGGATTGTCCCCGGGCCCGACCGCGCGCACCGCAAGGCTCATCGCGGAGTCGACGATCCGACCCGGTTGAGAATCTAGCCGAATCCTAAGGCTGAATGGTTAACAATCGCTGACCCGGCCGGAAAACACTAGGAATTTTGTGGACATCCGACGGCTTTTCCAGACGGCGAAACGCGCTAGAACGACGCGGGGCAGCGGTGACCGGAGGTGCCACGGCAGTGGAAGAGCATTTCGAAAACAACATCCCTTCGGTCGCCGGCGCGACGCCGGGTGGCGTTTCTTCCCCGGAAGACATCTCCGAGGCCGGACAGGCCATCGACTTTCTGACCGCAAAGCGCGACTTCCACATCCGGCTCTCGACCAGCGGACCGCGCCGCGTCGCTGAGCACAGCCACGAGACGATCCAGATCTCGATCCCCCTCGGCAGCACCATTGCCAGCGTCGCCTGGCGTCAGCGCAACGGCGCGCTCCGGCATGCCATGGCGCGGCGCGGCAATACCTTGATCATTCCCGCACGGCAGCGCCACGCCGTCGCCTGGAAGAACCGTGCGCGCTTCGTGAACATCCATCTGAGCGCGACCACCACGGCGGATGCGCGACAGGAGTTTCTGCGACGGGTGGCCCGCCTTGGCGAAGCGCATGTGATCAGCGATCCCTTTCTCTCTCGCCTGGGCGAACTCATTGTGCTTCAGGCGGCCAGCCAGGGCGGCCTCGATGAAGCGGCGCTGGAGGGCTTCCGCACCATCATCGAGATGCATGTGATGCATCCCTATGGCGATCGGCCGCACAGCGCCGCCGCCCTGCTGCCGGAGCCAGCGGATGAAGACACCGGCGGGCTGGCGCGTTCGGCGCTGCGCAAGATCACCCTGGCCATCAAGCGGGACCTCGCCCGCGACTGGACGGTCGAGGAGCTCGCCGGCACGATCGGCCTCTCGGCCGGGCATTTCTCGCGCAGCTTTCGCCGCTCGATCGGCGCCCCGCCGCGGCAATGGATCATCCAGCAGCGCATCGATGCGGCGATGGACCGGCTGCTGATGACGCAAGATCCGCTCTCGGAGATCGCCCTCGCCTGCGGCTTTGCCGAACAGGCGCATTTCACGCGGACCTTCACCCGCCTGATCGGGACCAGCCCGGGCGCCTGGCGCCGCCGCCATCAAGGGTGAAGCCGCGCTCCGGCGCAGGTTTCGTCAAATCGTATCAGGGATGAGCAAGCCGCCGCGCTTCCGGCCTGGTATCCCATGCCGACGTCCGCAACAGCGCGTGCATTCCAAAAAGGAGATTCCGATGTCCCAAGCGAAGCTCGAAGTTCTGACCCCGCAGAACTCGCAGATGATCTTCATCGATCATCAGCCGCAAATGGCCTTCGGCGTGCAGTCGATCGATCGCCAGGTGCTTAAGAACAACGTCGTCGGCCTCGCCAAGGCGGCGAAGGTCTTCAAGATTCCCACCACCATCACCACGGTCGAGACCGAAGGCTTCTCCGGCTACACCTATCCGGAGCTGCTCGACGTCTTCCCGAACCAGAAGGTGCTCGAGCGCACCTCGATGAATTCCTGGGACGATCAGAAGGTGCGCGATGCGCTGAAGGCCAACGGCCGCAAGAAGGTGGTGGTCGCCGGACTTTGGACCGAGGTCTGCAACACCACCTTCGCGCTCTGCGCAATGCTGGAAGGCGGCTACGAGATCTACATGGTGGCCGACGCGTCGGGCGGCACCTCGAAGGAAGCGCACGACTATGCCATGCAGCGCATGGTGCAGGCCGGTGTGGTGCCGGTCACCTGGCAGCAGGTGCTGCTCGAATGGCAGCGCGACTGGGCCCGCAAGGACAGCTACAACGACGTCATGGCGCTCGTGAAAGAGCATTCCGGCGCCTACGGCATGGGCGTCGATTACGCCTACACAATGGTGCACAAGGCATCGCAGCGCACCCAGACGCCGCACGAGGCACTGGCACCAGTCCCCGCCGCTTCCGCCAAAGCCGCGCAGTAGCCAACCATTATGTGGGAGCTGGCACTCATGAAGCCCTATCTGCTCTCGCTCGGTGCCGGCATCCTCGTCGGCGTGGTCTATAGCCTGATGAATGTGCGATCGCCGGCCCCGCCGGTGATCGCTCTCGTCGGCCTGCTCGGCATCCTGGCCGGCGAGCAGATCGTGCCCCTTGCGAAGCGCCTGTTCTCCGACCAGCCGGTCACCACCGGCTGGCTGAAGCAGGAATGCGCGCCGCACGTGCTCGGGACGCTGCCGGTGGGTGAATCGAAAGACAAGGATCAAGCATGACCGATCTCATCCTCACCAACGGAAAATTCACGACGCTCGATCGCGCGAGGCCGCAGGCAAGCGCCGTGGCGATCAAGGATGGCCGCTTCACCGCGGTCGGCGACGATCGCGATGTCATGCCGCTGGCCGGTCCCGAGACCAAGGTGATCGATCTCAACGGCCGGAGCGCCCTGCCCGGCCTGATCGACAACCACCTCCATATCATCCGCGGCGGCCTAAACTTCAACATGGAGCTACGCTGGGACGGCGTGCGCTCGCTCAGCGACGCGATGTCCATGCTGAAGCGGCAGGTCGCGGTCACGCCACCGCCACAATGGGTGCGCGTGGTCGGCGGATTCACCGAGCATCAGTTCGCCGAGAAGCGGCTGCCCACCATCGACGAGATCAACGCCGTGGCACCGGACACCCCCGTTTTCCTGCTGCATCTCTACGACCGCGCGCTGCTCAACGGCGCCGCCTTGCGCGCCGTCGGCTATACCAAGGACACGCCGAACCCGCCGGGCGGCGAGATCACCCGCGACGCCGCCGGCAACCCGACCGGCCTGCTCCTCGCCAAGCCCAATGCCGGCATTCTCTACGCGACCCTCGCCAAGGGTCCGAAGCTGCCCTTCGACTATCAAGTCAATTCGACCCGGCATTTCATGCGCGAGCTCAATCGACTGGGTCTTACCGGCGCGATCGATGCCGGCGGCGGTTTCCAGAACTACCCGGAGGACTACGCCGTCATCCGCAAGCTCGCAGATGAAGGCCAGCTCACTGTCCGTCTCGCCTACAATCTCTTCACCCAGAAGCCGAAGGGCGAGAAGGAGGACTTCCTGAACTGGACCGCGACCTCGAAATACAAGCAGGGCGACGACTACTTCCGGCACAATGGCGCCGGCGAGATGCTGGTGTTCTCCGCCGCCGATTTCGAGGATTTCCGCCAGCCCCGGCCCGACATGCCGCCCGAGATGGAAGGCGAGCTCGAGGGAGTCGTGCGAATCCTGGCCGAGAATCGCTGGCCATGGCGCTTGCACGCGACCTATGACGAGACCATCTCGCGCGCCCTCGATGTCTTCGAGAAGGTGAACCGGGAGATCCCGCTCGCCGGCCTCCACTGGTTCTTCGACCATGGCGAAACCATCACCGATCGCTCGATCGACCGCATCGCGGCCTTGGGTGGCGGTGTCGCCGTGCAGCACCGCATGGCCTATCAGGGCGAGTACTTCGTCGAACGTTACGGCGCGCGCGCCGCCGAAGCCACGCCGCCGGTGAAGAAAATGCTGGAGCGCGGCCTCAAGATCTCCGCCGGCACCGATGCGACCCGCGTCGCCTCCTATAATCCCTGGGTCTCCTTGAGCTGGCTGGTCACCGGCAAGACGGTCGGCGGTCTCAAGATCCATCCGCGCGCCAATTGCCTCGACCGCGAGACCGCGCTCAGGATGTGGACCGAGAACGTCACCTGGTTCTCCAACGAGCAGGGCAAGAAGGGAAATATCGCCGTCGGCCAGCTCGCCGATCTCATCGTGCCGGACCGCGACTATCTCTCCTGCGCCGAGGACGAGATCGCCGACACGGTCTCGGATCTGACGGTGGTCGGTGGGCGGATCGTCTATGCCGCGGGACGCTTCGCGTCGCTCGACAATGCGCCGCCACCCGCCATGCCCGACTGGTCGCCGGTGCGCAGCTTCAAAGGCTACGCCGCCTGGGGCGAGAAGCCGAATCGGGCCGTTGCGCGCGTTGCGGCATCGGCCTGCGGCTGCGATGCCGGTTGTGGGGTACACGGCCATGACCATGCCGCCGCTTGGTCGAGCGGAATCCCCGCCTCCGACCTGAAAACCTTCTGGGGCGCGCTCGGCTGCGCATGCTGGGCGGTGTGATCCGTGCTAGCCTGCGCGGATGAAGGCCGCCGCGAATCCAGTCGACAATAGAACAGCCGCCGGCGAAGGCGCCCTGCAGGCCTTCGTCGCCGGCTATGTCGACACCTGCGGCTTCATCGCCCTCTTCGGCCTGTTCACGGCGCATGTGACGGGCAACCTCGTCCTGATCGGCGCCGCCATCGTCGAGCATCGCGGCGGCCTCTGGGGCAAGCTCATCGCCCTGCCCGTCTTCATTCTCTCGGTCGCCGCCAGCCGCTGGCTGAGCCTCGCCCTGGAGCGCCGCGGCAAGAACGCGGCGCTCCCGTTGCTCGTCATCCAGATTCTCTTCCTCTGCGGTTTCTTGGGCGTGGGTCTGATGGCATCGCCGATCACCGATTTCGACGCGCCGCTCGCCGTCCTGGCCGGCATGCTCGGCGTCACCGCCATGGCGGTGCAGAACACGACCTCGCGCACGATCTATGCGAAGTACACGCCGACCACGGTCATGACCGGCAATGTCACCCAGGTGGTGATCGATCTGGTCGATCTCGCCGCCGGCCGCGCCGCGCCGGAGGCCGGAGGCCGCGTGCGCAAGATGCTGCCGGCGATCCTCGCCTTCACGGTGGGCGCGCTGCTCAGCGCCGTTGCCTATACGCTGGCCGGCTTTTGGTGCCTGGCAGTCCCGATCGCCGTGCTGATCCTGCTGTTCATCCGCGAGCTGCGCCGGAAGCCCTAGCCGGCCTTGCCCCGCTCCGGCCGGGTCGCCATACTCCCGGCCCGTCATTCACCTTTCGCGGAGTCTGTGAAGCCATGGCGCTGCCCGTCTCGGCCGGCCCGTCGGGCCCGGTTGTCGCCCGAATCCTGCTTGAAATCGAAGCGGTCCATCTGCGCCCCGACCAGCCATTCACCCTCACCTCGGGCCGCGCCAGTCCGGTCTATATCGACTGCCGCAAAATCATCTCCTTCCCACGCGCGCGCCGGAAGGTGATCGAATTGGCGGCCGAGCTGGTCGAGCGCGAGATCGGCTTCGAGAGTCTCGACGCCGTCGCCGGCGGCGAGACCGCGGGCATCCCCTACGCCGCCTGGCTGTCCGACCAGCTCAACCTGCCGATGCTTTACGTGCGCAAGAAGCCCAAGGGCTTCGGCCGCAACGCGCAGATCGAGGGCAACATGCCGGTCGGTTCGCGCTGCCTGGTCATGGAAGACCTCTGCACGGCCGGCGGCTCGCTCGCCACCTTCGTCGATGCGGTGAAGCAGGCCGAAGGCAAGGTCGAGCACGCGCTGGTCATCTTCCACTACGACACCTTCCCGCAATCGACCGCGACGCTCGCCGAGCGCGGCGTGAAGCTGCACGGCCTTGCCACCTGGCGCGACATCCTCGACGTGGCGACGGCGACCGGCCGGATCGACGCCAAGGCGCAGGCCAGCGTCATCTCCTTCCTCGAAGATCCGGAAGCCTGGTCCTTGGCCCATGGCGGCAAGGCGGTCGCATCTTGAATCACGCCGTCAAGTCCGCGGCCATACCGGCGCTCGACATCGACTATGTGCGGGCGCAATTCCCGCCGCTGAAAGACGGTTGGGTGTTCCTGGAGAATGCCGGCGGTTCCTACGTGCCGCAGCAGGTGATCGACCGCACGGTCGAATACATGTCGGACAGCCAGGTGCAGCCGAACTGGGAGTTCGACTCCTCGCTGCGCGCCACCGAGCGGATCAAGCGCGGCCTGCAGTCGATCGCCGACTTCATCAATGCCGAGGTGAACGAGGTCTTCCTCGGCCCCTCGACCACGATGAACGTCTTCATGATGGCCCAGGCTTTGGCGCCTTCGTTCACGCCCGGCGACGAGATCATCGTCACCGAGCAGGATCACGAGGCCAATGTCGGCGCCTGGCGCCGTTTGGAAGCGCTCGGCCTCGTGATCAAGGAATGGCCGGTCGATCGCGAGACCGGCGCTCTGGTGCCGGACGCATTGCAGGGGCTCCTGAACGACCGCACGAAGCTGGTCGCCATGACCCATTGCTCCAACGTCTGCTCGATCGTCCATGACCTCGCGACGATCGTGCCGCAGATCCATGCCGCGGGTGCCCTCGCCTTCATCGACGGCACGGCCTATGCGCCGCATTTCCCGATCGACGTGAAGGCGCTGGACGTCGATTTCTACGTCTTCAGTCTCTACAAGGTCTGCGGTCCGCATCAGAGCGTGCTCTACGGCAAGCGTGCGCTGCTGGAGCAGGCGGTGGCGCAGAACCACTTCTTCATCGGCAATGAGAGTATCCCCTACAAGTTCCTGCCCGGCGGGCCGAACCACGAGCATGCGGCGGCAACGGTCGGCACCGCGGATTATTTCGACGCGCTCTACCGCGCACATTTCCAGCAGCCGGAGAACGCCTTCCACAGCCGCGTGGCCCGCGTCTACGACGTGATCGGCGCGCACGAAGCCAAGCTCGCCGCCCGCGTCGAGGACTATCTGCGCAGCAAGAAGAACGTGCGGATCCTCGGCCGCGTCCCAACCCGTGACGGCCGTCTCGCGCCGGTGATCGGTTTCTGGATTCCCGGCCGGTCATCCGCCGAAATCGCCGCCAAACTACATCGGCACAAGATCGCGATCGGCAACGGCGACTTCTGGGCGCGGCGCTGCATCACCGCGCTCGGTCTCACGCCGGAGGACGGCGTCGTCCGCGTCGGCATCGCGCATTACAACGGCGCCGAGGATATCGACCGCCTGATCAAAGGCTTGGACGAAGCGCTCGGCTGACGCAGGGCCTGACGCCGGATTTGTCTAAAATCCGGTTCATGCGTTTGGATACACCATGATGGTGGTTTGACGAAGCTGCTCCCACGGCAATATTGCCGCGGAGCGAAGACGCTGCCGGGGACTCGTGGCATGTTCACCGGGCTCGACAGTGAATGAGGACCATCATCATGCGCCGGCGCAAGCCCGCCGAACGTTTCCGCCCCATCTTGAAATCTTCCATGATCGCGGTTGCAGCCAGCATCGACGACATGTCGGACGGCACGGATTGCCGTTTTCTGCTGGTGCGTTTTCCGGGGAGCTGGGTGTTCCGGGGTGCCGACGATCACCGGCTCGACGGCAAGGTGGAATCGGTCACCATCGAGCGGCGCCATCCGGACGGAATCCCGAGCGGCCGCTATCTGCGCGTCCCGGTCGATTCCGTCGTCGATCCCTGGGGTCGGGTCGCCATCGATCTCGCCTTCGACACGCCGGACGGCGTGCAGCACGCCGAACTCACCATCCAGACCCGCGATGACGTCATGGAGCCGGGTCTGACCCCGGTAGCCGGCGCCGGCCCCGATACCATCCACGTCACCGGCGGATCGGTTCTGGCGCAGACGGCAGCCTCGGCGGTGTTCTTCATCGAAGGCAGCCCCGGCGACGTGCTCGATCTCACCGACGACCAGGCCGGCCGCTGGGCCGCCGGCGACAGCGACCGCACGCATACGCTCTACCTGCGCTACGACGCCCTCGGCACGCGCACCGCAACCCTCGCCGTGCGCAAGGGCATCACCGTCAGCCTCTAACTAGTTCTTCTCCGCCGCCAAAGGGCCGAACAGCAGATTGTCCAGCCCGCGCACCAGGCCCTTGAGCGCCACGACGCGCCGCGCTGCCAGCAGGGTGCCGCCGACATAGGGCTCGGCGGAGCTGCCGGCCTCATGGCGGATCTGCAGCCGCTCGCCGTTCATCGCGAAGATCGTCTCGACCGCCAGCACATAGCTCGGCAGGCGGATCGAATGCACCCTTCCGCCGCCGACATCGGCGCCGCGCGCTTCCTTCGGGCCGAGGACCTTGTCGATCGGCACGCCGGGCACGCTCGGCCGGATCCGGCCCAGGCGTTCGGCAAGCTCCTGCGCGGTGCCCGAGGGTACATCGGGCTTGGTCGATTTCGCGTAATCCAGGATTTCGTAATCCGGCACCTGTTCGGCGGCGAGCAGCGAGAACCGGGTCATCAGCGCCGCGGTCAGCGAGAAATTGCCGCTGGCGACCACGCCCAGACCCTGCTTCTCCGCCTTGGCCGCGATCTCGCGATAGTCCTCGGCGCTCATGCCCGAGGTCCCGACCACCACCGCCACACCCATGTCGAGCGCGGTCAGCACATTCGCCTTCACCGAAGAGGGATGGGTGTAGTCGATATAGACGTCGGTGTTGTTGACCGAGAGCGCGTCGGCGACCGAGGCCGCGACCTTCACGCCGCCGACCTCCTGCCCCGCCGCCTTGCGCGCGACCGCGCCGGATAACTCCAGATCCGCCGCCGCGCGGACGCCGTTGACCAAGGCCGAACCGGTCCACCCGGTCGCCCCGCCGATGCAGAGACGCAAAGCCATGATTTCCCCTTGAACTCAATCGCTTGCGACCAATTGTCAGGCCACAATCGCACCTTTGACTTAGATCATGGCCGAGAGGATATTACCGCAACATGATGAAGGCTAGGCTGTTGAGGCAACGATCGCCGCGCCGGGCCGCGCAAGAGGAAATCACCCGACCATGGGCCCCAATCCGAACTCCTTCGCCGCACGCGACAGCGCCTATCACCTCCACGGCTATACCAACGCCCTGAAGAACGAGAAGGAAGGCGGTTTCGTCGTCACCCGCGGCGACGGGCCCTTCGTCTATGACGAGAACGACAAGGAATACCTGGACGGGCTTTCCGGCCTCTGGTGCGCGGCGCTCGGCTTCGGCAAGGAGCAGCGCATCATCGATGCCGCGGTGCGGCAGATGGAGAACCTGCCCTACTACCACACCTTCACCCAGAAGGCCCCGGCGGTCACCGTCGAGCTGGCCGAGCGCCTGGTGGCGCTTGCCTCCCAGGCGGCGCCGATGTCCAAGGCCTATTTCTGCAACTCCGGTTCCGAGGCCAACGACACCGCGGTCAAGATGATCTGGTACTTCAACAACGCCCTCGGGCGTCCGGAGAAGAAGAAGATCATCGCCCGGGTGAAAGGCTATCACGGCGTCACGATCGGCTCGGGGTCGCTCACCGGACTGCCGCTGGTGCACAAGGACTTCGATCTCCCGATCAAGAATATCTTCCACACCGACTGCCCGCACCACTACCGCTTCGGCAAGCCGGGCGAGTCGGAAGAAGACTTCGCGACACGCATGGCCGAGAGCCTGGAAGCGCTGATCCAGCGCGAAGGCCCGGAGACCATCGCCGCCATGTTCGCCGAGCCGGTGATGGGTGCCGGTGGCGTGCTGACACCGCCCAAGACCTATTGGGAGAAGATCCAGAAGGTCCTGAAGAAGCACGACATCCTCCTGGTCGCCGACGAGGTGATCTGCGGCTTCATGCGCACCGGCAACCAGTGGGGCAGCCAGACCTACGGCATGAAGCCCGACATCATGACCATGGCGAAGCAGCTCTCCGCGGCGCAGATGCCGATCGCCGCGGTGCTGATCAACCAGCGAGTCTATGAGGGCCTGCGCGACAACAGCGGCAAGCTTGGCTCCTGGGCCCACGGCATCACCTATTCCGGCCATCCGGTTGCGGCGGCGGTCGCGCTCGAGACCCAGAAGATCTACGAGGAGCGCAAGATCCTCGACCATGTGCGGGCGATCGCGCCGCTGTTCCTGGACGAGCTCCGGAGCTTCGCCGACCATCCTTTGGTTGGAGAGGTGCGGGGCGTGGGTTTGATCGGCGCGCTGGAGCTCGTAAAAGACAAGAAGACGCGGGAAGGCTTCGATCCGTCGCTGGCGGTCGGGCCCAACCTCATCCGCATCGCGCACGATCATGGCGTGATCCTGCGCCCGGTGGCGGATTCGATCTGCTTCTGCCCACCGCTGATCTGCACCGAAGGCCAGATCCGCGAGATGTTCAAGCGGTTCCGCGGCGCTCTCGCGGAAACCGAAGAGTGGTTGAAAAGTCAATTGGTGGCTGCCTGATGCGCAATTTCGATTCGTTCTTCCGCGAGCGTCTGGACGACCTGAAGACCGAGGGGCGCTATCGCACCTTCGCCGATCTCGAACGGATCGCCGGCCGGTTCCCGCGCGCGCTGTACCGCTCGGCACCCGACGCCGCCGCGCGCGAAGTCACCGTCTGGTGCAGCAACGACTATCTCGGCATGGGCCAGCATCCCGCATTGGCCGAAGCCATGCATGCCTCGATCGAGAAATCGGGCGCCGGCGCCGGCGGCACGCGCAACATCTCCGGCACCAGCCATGAGATCGTGCAGCTCGAGCGCGAGCTCGCCGCCTTCCACGGCAAGGAAGCCGGCCTCGCCTTCACCTCGGGCTATATCTCCAACGAGGCCGCCCTCGGCACGCTGGCCAAGCACATGCCGGACGCGATCGTCTTCTCCGACGCGCTGAACCACGCCTCGATGATCGCCGGCATCCGCAACAGCCGCTGCGAATACAAGGTGTTCCGCCACAACGACCCGGCCCATCTCCGCCAGCTGCTGGAAGCCGCCGATCCCAGCCGGCCGAAGATCGTCGCCTTCGAATCCGTCTATTCCATGGACGGCGACGTGGCGCCCTTGAAGGACCTGCTCGACGTCTGCGAGGCGTTCAGCGCCCTCACCTATCTCGACGAGGTGCACGCGGTCGGCCTCTATGGCGCGACCGGCGCCGGCATCGCCGAGCGCGAAGGCCTCGCGCACCGTTTCCACGTGATCGAAGGCACGCTCGGCAAGGCCTTCGGCCTGATCGGCGGCTACATCACCGGATCGGCGCCGCTGGTCGATTTCGTCCGCAGCTTCGCGCCGGGCTTCATCTTCACCACCGCGCTGCCGCCGAGCGTCGCGGCCGGTGCCCGCGCCAGCTTGAGGGTGATCCGCGGCGCTTCCGACCTCCGCGCCCGCCACCAGGCGATCGCCGCCGATTTGAAGGCGCGCCTCACCGCCGCCGGCCTGCCGGTCATGCCGAGCGAGAGCCATATCGTTCCGGTCAAGGTCGGCGAGCCCAAGGCCTGCAAGCGCGTCGCCGCAATCCTGCTCGAGGATTACGGGATCTACGTGCAGCCGATCAACTACCCGACCGTGCCGAAGGGCACCGAGCGGCTGCGCCTGACTCCGACGCCGCTGCACGACGCGGCCGAGGTCGAGGCGCTGATCGCGGCCCTCACCGGCGTCTGGCGGGAACTCGCTCTGCCGGTTGCCGCTTAAGACTGAGGACTTCATCCTCCATTTGGCCGGCAGGCCCCGATGACCGTAGCATTTCAGCCGGCCACTCTGCGCCCGCGTCTCGCCGTAACGGCACTGTTTCTCGCCAACGGCAACGCGATCGGACTCTGGGCCGCCACCATCGCGCCGATCAAGCTCGAGTTCGGGCTCAGCAACTTTGAGCTCAGCATGGTGCTGCTCGCTTTCGCGATCGGCGCCATCCTCACCATGACGATGACCGGCCATATCCAGGCGCGCTTCGGCTCGGCGCGGGTCACCCTCTGGTCCAGCCTCGCCTTCGCGCTGGTGCTGCCGCTGCCGGGGTTGATGCCCAATCTCTTCACGCTCGCTCCCGCGATCCTGCTGTTCGGTGCCTGCAACGGCGCCATGGATGTGGCGATGAACGGACATGGCGCCGTGGTCGAACGCCTGCGCGGCCGGCCGATCATGTCCTCCTTCCACGCCGCCTTCAGCCTCGGCTGCCTGTTGGGCTCCGGAATCGGGCGCTTCGTCCTTGCCGCCGGCTACGGTCCGCTCGCCACCATGGGTTCGGCCTGTGCTTTCGCGCTGGTTCTGATCCTCGCCTTTGCGACCAGTCTCGCTGTCCCCGAGGCGGAGAAGCCCGCTGAAGCCTCGGTCGGCTTCGCCCTGCCGAGCCGCGCCGTCTTGCTGGTCGGCGGGCTCTGCTTCCTCTGCATGTTCGCCGAAGGGGCCATCGCCGAATGGTCGGGCGTCTACCTGGTCTCGGCCGCGGCGGCGACCACGGCGGTCGCAACCAGCGGCTACAGCGGCTTCGCCTTCGCCATGACGATCGGCCGCATGCTGGGCGACCGCATCGTCCACGGCCTCGGCGCGGCGCGCGTCGTGACCTTCGGCGCGGCGCTCGCGGCCTTGGGCCTTGCATTGACCCTCGCAGTGCCGCGGGTGGAGATCGCCGTCATCGGCTATGCGCTGGCCGGGATCGGCATCGCCAACATCGTGCCGGTCCTGTTCAGCGCCGGCGGCAATGCGGTCAGCGGGCACCCGGGGGTGGGGGTCGCCATGGCCGCAACCTGCGGCTATGCGGGTTTCCTGCTCAGCCCGCCGCTGATCGGCGTCTTCGCCGAAGTCTTCAGCCTGCGCGTCGCGCTGATCAGCCTGGCGGTGGCCCTCGCGATCGTGGCCCTGGGAGCCCGTCCCGTGCTCATGCGTCGCACCGGACCGTCATTGGACAGCACTTCCGGCGGCGCGGTACACTAGACCTTATGTACAAGGACAACAGCCTGGTCCCGTCGGAAGCGGTGCGCCTCGCGGCCCTCGGCCTCCTGGCCAGGGGACCGCGCGCCTATGCCGATCTCGCCCGCGAGATCCGGCATTTCGCGCAGCGCATCGTCGGTCCTTCGCTGGAGCTGCTCGGCCCGTCGCTCGAGCTCTTCAAGGTCGAGGGCCTCATTGATGCGCAGGATCCGAAAGCGCCGCACGACGCGCAGATCATGCTGCTGACCGAATCCGGCCGCGCGGAGCTCCGCCGGCTGATGACCGCCAGCCTCCGCGGGCCGATGGGCGAGGTCAACAAGCTGATCATCGCCCTGAAGCTGCATTTCTTCGAAACGCTCTCGCCCGAAGAACGCCGGGTGCAAGCCGAGATGCTGGAAGAAGCCTGCGAGCGGGAGCTTACCCGCCTCCTCGACCTGCGCAGTCACCACGCCGAAAGCGGCGGCTTGCTGGTCGCCTGGCTGGACCACGAAATCTCGGAAATCGAGTCCCGCCGCGACTGGTTCAAAGAACTGATTGGGCAAGCGTCCTAACGGATGGGGTAACTCGTCACTGCGACGCCGCTGTCTGGCTCGCCGACGTCACGCGCCAAATCGTGTTGCCGACATCGTCCGCCACCAGCAGGGCACCGTCACGCGCCATCGCGACGCCGGCCGGGCGTCCTTGGGCCTCTTCGTCGCGGTTGACGAAGCCGGTCAGGACATCGATCGGCTGGCCTTTGGGTTTGCCGTCTTCGAACGGGACGAACACGACCTTGTAGCCGCCCAAGGGCTCGCGATTCCAGGAGCCGTGCTCGCCGATGAAGGCGCCGTTGCGGAAGCGTGCCGGAAGCAGATCGCCTTCGGCAACGGCGAGCCCGAGCGGCGCCACATGATTGCCGAGTGCATAGTCCGGCACCGTCGCGCGCTTCACCAACTCCGGGTTCTGCGGTTCGACGCGCGTGTCCACATGCTGGCCCCAATAGCTGAACGGCCAGCCGTAGAAATGCCCGTCCTGCACCGACGTGAGGTAGTCCGGCACCAGGTCGCTGCCGAGCTCGTCGCGCTCATTGACCACCGTCCAGAGCGCGCCGGTCTTCGGCTCCCAAGCGAGGCCGTTGGGGTTGCGGAGGCCCGAGGCGAAGACGCGCGACTGCCGGGTCGAAAGATCGATCTTCAGGATCGCGGCGCGCTGCTGCTCGACGTCGAGCCCGTTCTCCGCCGCATTGCTGTTGGACCCTACTGTGGCATAGAGCGCGGTTCCATCGGGACTGGCGATGATGTTCTTGGTCCAATGGTGGTTGATCTCGCCCGCCGGCAGATCGGCGATCCTCTCTGGCGGCGCGGTGATCTCCGTCTCGCCGCCGATATAGGGGAAGCGCTGGATCGTGTCGGTGTTGGCGACGTAGAGATCCTGGCCGATCAGCGCCATGCCGAACGGCGAGTTCAAATTCTGCAGGAAGACGTGGCGCGTCTCGGCGACGCCGTTCTTGTCGGCATCGCGCAGCAAGGTGATCCGGTTCGCGCTTGGCGTGCCCGCCCCGGCCCATTTCTGGAACAGCGCGAAGAACCAGCCCTTGATGCCCTTCGCGTCTTCGGGCTGCGGCGGCGCGTTGGTCTCGGCGACCAGCACGTCGCCGTTCGGCAGGACCAGCATCCAGCGCGGATGATCGAGACCGGTCGCGAAAGCCTTGACCGCGAGCCCTTCCGCCGGCATCGGCCGCTCGTTCTGCCGCCAGCCGGTGGCATCGGCGATGTTCACCGTGGGAATGAGACGCGTGCGCGGCGCGGGAATCTGCGGGCTCGGTCCTTGCGCGGCCTGCTCCGGCAACTCCGCCCGGTCGCCGCATCCCGCGGCGAGCAGCGCCGATGCCGCGACAACGCCCATCAGGGTCACGCGCATCTTGGCCCTCGCTGTTGCACCTCTATGAAATCAGAACCGGTGCAATCGACGGGGGTTCCGCCCGAGTCGGAGAGCCCCCTAAAACAGATGCTGGCCGCCGGTGAGGAAGATCTCCGTGCCGGTCACGTAGGAGAAGTCCGCGCCGCAGAGCTGGTAGACGACGCCGGCCACCTCGTCGGTCGAGCCCATGCGGCCCATCGGAATCCGCGGAATCAGCGCCTCGTATTCGGGACCGACCATCGCCGTCTCGATCTCGCCCGGGGCCACCGCGTTGACCCGCACGCCGAGCGAAGCGAACTCGACCGCGAGTTCCCGCGTCAGTGCCGAGAGCGCCGCCTTCGAGGTCGAATAGGCGGAGCCGGCAAAAGGATGGATCGCATGGCCGGCGATCGAGGTGATGTTCACGATCGAACCCTTGCCCTTGTGCAGCGGCTTGGCGAAGCCACGGGCGAGCACGAGCGGCGCGAAGAAATTGAGCTCGAACACTTCCCGCCAGGCATCGACATCGCCGTTGAGGCAGCCGAGCCGCTCCTTGAACGAGGTCTTCGGGCTGATCGCGGCGTTGTTCACCAGGGCATGCAGCGGCGCATCGCCCAGCACTTTCAGCGCCTCGTCGATGAAATGTTCGGTATCCGCCGACTTCGCGAGGTCGGCGGTGATGTGATGCGTCCAATTCGGATCCCGCTTGCACTCTTCCGGCACGGCTTCGCGCGAGCAGGTCACGATCCGCCAGCCCTCGCTGCTGAAGCGCTGCACGGTCGCATGGCCGATGCCGCGGCTGGCGCCGGTCAGGACCACGGTCTTGCGGATTTCTGTGCTCATAGTTCTCCTGCTATCCGAAGCGGCGCGAGGGCCGGTCTGCCGCGCCATAAGGATCCTGGTGGATGATGACCTCGGCGCCGGGGAAGGCCTCGATCACCTGGGCCTCCACAGCATCGGAGATGCGATGCGCCTCCTTGAGAGAAATATCCGGCGGGAGCTCCAGATGGAACTGGATGAAGCGATCCTGCCCGGAGATCCGGGTGCGGAGATCGTGCAGGTTCAAGACTTCCGGATGCTCGCGCACGATCGCCTTGATCTTCTCGCGGTCTGCCGTGTCCATCTCGTGGTCCATCAGCATATCGAGCGCGGTCTTGCCCACCGAGAGCGCGGTATAGGCAATGAACAGGGCGACCAGGAGGCCGAACAGCGGATCGATCCACCACCAACCGAGGAAGCTGGTCAGCACCAGCGAAACGATGACGACGATGTTGGCCAGGAAGTCGCTGAGGTAGTGCGCCGAATCCGATTGGACCGCGACCGAGTCCGTGCGCCGGATCACCTGCCGCTGGAACAGGATCAAGGCGAGGGTCAGCACGATCGAGATCAGCATCACGGTGACGCCGATCCCCTCCTGCTCCACCGCCTGGCGCTCCAGGAAATGCTTGCCAACCTCGAACAGCAACAGCAGCGAGGAGCCGAGAATGAAGGCGACCTGCAACAATCCGGCCAGCGGCTCCGCCTTGCCGTGGCCGAACCGGTGCTCGGCATCGGCCGGCGTCACCGCCTGGCGGATCGCGAAGAGGTTGACCGAGGAAGCGCCGAAATCGAGCGCCGAGTCGAACAGCGACGAGAGCATGCTGACCGAATTGGTCGCCACATAGGCGTAGAGCTTGATCGCGATCAACACCAGGGCGACGCCGACCGACGCCATGCCGGCCATCCGCATCAACTTCGCCGATGCCGGAGCGACGGCCATCAGGGGAACAGCTTCTCGCTGGTCCAGCCGTCACCGGCCGCGTTGCGGTGATAGACGGTGCGGTCATGCAGCCGGAACGGCCGGTCTTCCCAAAACTCGATCAGCCGCGGCTTGATGCGGAAACCCGACCAATAGGCCGGCCGCGGCACTTGGCCGATCGCGTACTTGGCGGTGAACTGGGCCACGCGGGCCTCGAGCTCGAACCGGCCTTTCAAGGGCCGCGACTGCTGCGAAGCCCAGGCGCCGATCTGGCTCGCCTTCGGCCGGCTGTGGAAATAGGTGTCGGCCTCGGCGTCGGTGACGCTCTCGACCTCGCCTTCGATCCGGACCTGGCGCCGCAGCGACTTCCAGTGAAACAGCAGGGCGGCTTTCATCGCTCCCAGGATCTGCTGTCCCTTCCGGCTCTCATAATTGGTGTAGAAGACGAAACCCTTCTCGTCATGGCCCTTCAAGAGCACCATCCGCACCGAGGGCATACCATCGGCGCCGACCGTCGCCAGGGCCATGCCGTTGGGATCGTTGGGCTCGGATTTCTCGGCCTCCGCATACCAGGCTTCGAACTGGCGGAAGGGCTCGCCCCAGGGATGCAGCTGGGCGGTTTCGGCGGTTTTAGGATCGCTGTTCGTCATGATAGTCCGGATATTGCCTCGGGCGCGGCCGCAACAATAGCGGCGAATAGCGCGCATACAACATCAAGAGCCTCGAACCCTCCGTCGCCCTCCCCCTTGTAGGGATATGGGCTACACCTTACTTTTGAGGGTCGGAGGAGACTGAAGTTTATGGCTGACCCTTACAAAACTCTGGGCGTTGCCCCGGGCGCATCGGCGGACGAGATCAAGAAGGCTTATCGCAAGCTGGCGAAGAAGCTGCACCCCGACGTCAATCCGGGAAACAAGAAGGTCGAGACGCAGTTCAAGGAGGCCACCGCCGCCTATGACCTTCTCGGCGACGCCGAGAAGCGGCGCAAGTTCGACGCCGGCGAGATCGACGAGAACGGCAATCCCCGCGGCTTCGGCGGCTGGGGCAACGCGGGGTCGCGCGGCTGGGCCGGCGCCGGCGGCACGGGCGCGGGCACGCGGCGCGGTCCTCGCGCAGCCGATGTCGGGATCGACGATTCCTTCGCCGAGGACCTGTTCCGCGACTTCTTCAATTTCGGCGGCCGCGGCGGCCAGCGCACCGGCGTCAAGATGCGCGGCGCCGACGTCACCTATAAGGCCGAGGTCGCCTTCCTGGAGGCCGCACGTGGCGCCAAGAAGCGCCTGACCCTCTCGGACGGCAAAACGCTCGACATCACCATCCCGCCGGGCACGGTGGACGGGCAGAGCCTGCGCCTCAAGGGCCAAGGCCTCCCCGGCCAGGGCGGCGCCCCGAACGGCGACGCCTATGTCGAGATCAGTGTGAAGGCCCACGCCTATTTCGAGCGCGAAGGCAACGACATCCTGCTGGAATGCCCGATCTCCCTCGGCGAGGCGGTGCTGGGCGGCCAGATCACCGTGCCGACGATCGACGGCAACGTGTCCTTGAAAGTGCCGAAAGGCAGCAACACCGGCACCCAGCTCCGGCTGAAGGGCAAAGGCGTGCCCGATCCCAAGGGCGGGCGCGGCGACCAGTATGTGCGCTTCGTCGTCGTCCTCCCGCGCGATATGGACTCGGACCTCGAGCAGGCCGTCGAACGCTGGGCAAAATCCCATGGCGCCGACCAGGACGTCCGGGACAAATTCTCGAAAGGGTAGGACGCCCACCACCTTCAAACTGGCTCGTCATGCCAAGGCTCGGCCTTGGCAGCCACGAGTTTCGATCGCCAAACTCCGAGCCGCGGACATAAAACTCGTCGTTCCGAGGGCAAGCCTTGGGACGACGAGTGAGTTTGGAACGAACAGTGGAACCCTCCTATAACCAATTGATCTAGCTACACTCTTCGGCACCCAAAAGCATCGCCGCTCAATTGACCCAAACCGTTAATGGTGTAGGATGCGGCCGAAACCCGCACTTCCTCTCTCGATTCAAGGTTCCAGAAATGACGGAAAACCGTGGGCTGATGACCGGCAAACGCGGCCTGATCATGGGCGTTGCCAACGACCGGTCGATCGCCTGGGGCATTGCCAAGGCCGCCGCCGACCAGGGCGCGGAGCTCGCCTTCACCTTCCAGGGCGAGGCGCTGGAAAAGCGCGTCCGCCCGCTCGCGCAGTCGGTCGGCGCCCAGATCCTCCTGCCCTGCGACGTGACCGACGATGCCAGCATCGACGCCACGTTCGAATCCATCAAGTCGAGCTGGGGCGCTCTCGATTTCGTTGTCCACGCCATCGCCTTCTCCGACAAGGATGAGCTGAAGGGCCTCTACGTGGACACGTCGCGCAAGAACTTCGCGCTGACCATGGACATCTCCTGCTTCTCCTTCACCGCGGTCTGTGCCCGCGCCCGGGCGCTGATGCCGAACGGCGGCAGCCTGCTCACCCTCTCCTATTTCGGCGCCGAGAAGGTGATGCCGCATTACAACGTCATGGGCGTCGCCAAGGCCGCCTTGGAATGCTCGGTGCGCTATCTCGCCGCCGATCTCGGCACGGAGAACATCCGGGTCAACGCGATCTCGGCCGGCCCGATCAAGACATTGGCCGCTTCCGGCATCGGCGACTTCCGGCATATCCTGCGCTGGAACGAGCTCAATGCGCCGCTGAAGCGCAACGTCACCATCGACGACGTGGGCGGCGCCGGGCTCTATCTCTTGAGCGATCTTTCGCGCGGCGTCACCGGCGAGCTGCACCATGTCGATGGCGGCTACAATACGGTCGGCATGATGCGGACGGATTCGGCCGCGGACCTGGCCGAGATGCTGAAGAACTTCAGCGAGCGCTGATGTCGCACAACAGCTTCGGCCATCTGTTCCGCTTCACCACCTGGGGCGAGAGCCACGGGCCGGCTATCGGCTGCGTGATCGACGGCACGCCGCCCGGCATCACCCTGAAGGCCGAGGGAATCCAGCATTGGCTGGATCGCCGCAAGCCGGGCCAGTCGCGCTTCGTCACCCAGCGTCGCGAGCCCGATGCGGTCCAGATCCTGTCCGGCGTGTTCGAAGATCAGACCACCGGCACGCCGATCTCGCTGCTGATCCAGAACGAGGACCAGCGCAGCAAGGACTATTCGAAGATCAAGGACCAGTTCCGCCCCGGCCATGCCGATTACACCTATTGGGCCAAGTACGGCGTGCGGGATTATCGCGGCGGCGGCCGCTCCTCGGCGCGCGAGACCGCGAGCCGGGTCGCCGCCGGTGCAGTCGCACGGGAAGTCCTCAACCACATCCTGCCGAAACCGGTCGAGATCCGCGGTGCCTTGGTGCAGATCGGCCCGCATAAGATCGACCGCGCCAACTGGAACTGGGCCGAGACCGAGAGCAATCCTTTCTGGTCGCCCGATGCCGCGATCGTGCAGCGCTGGGAAGGCCATCTCGACGAGACGCGCAAGGCCGGCTCATCGACCGGCGCCGTCATCGAAGTGGTCGCGCGCAACGTGCCGGCCGGCCTGGGCGCTCCGCTCTATGCCAAGCTCGACGCCGATCTCGCCGCGGCGATGATGAGCATCAATGCGGTGAAAGGCGTCGAGATCGGTGCGGGCTTCGAGGCGGCCGTGCTCTCCGGCGAGGAGAATGCCGACGAGATGCGGATGGAGAACGGCCAGGTCAAGTTCCTCTCCAACAAGGCCGGCGGCATCCTCGGCGGTCTTTCGACCGGCCAGGACATCGTCGTGCGTTTCGCGGTGAAGCCGACCAGCTCGATCCATACTCCGCGCAAAAGCGTCACCGTCGGCGGCGAGGAAGTCGAAACCTCCACCACCGGCCGCCACGACCCCTGCGTCGGCATCCGCGCGGTGCCCGTCGGCGAAGCGATGATGGCGGTCGTGCTGGCGGATCACCTGCTCCGCCATCGCGGACAGATCGGGCTTTAGCGCGTCGGCCGCTTCCTTAGATCGTCATGCCGGACGTGATCCGGGCATCTGGCTCCCGGCTTGCACGAGATTGCCGGGTCAAGCCCGGCGATGACGCCTCATAGAAAGTCGACGCGTTGGCTCACTCCCCGGCGGCACGCGCCGGAAGATCCAGCTCCCTGAGCACGCAGTCCTCGGGGAAGGCCAAGGTCACGGTCGTGCCCTGCCCCAGCGTGCTGGCGATCTCCAGATCGCCGCCGTGGAGGCGCATCAGCGAGCGCGAGATGTAGAGGCCGAGGCCGGTCCCGGAATGGCGCCGGCTGTAGGCGTTCTCCACCTGCCGGAACGGCTTGCCCATCTCCTCGATCATATCGGCCGGAATGCCCGGGCCGGTATCGGTCACCTCCAGGCGCAAGCCCGGGCTGCCGCAGCGGCAGGAGATGGCGATCTGCCCGTCCTGCGGGGTGAACTTGCAGGCATTGCCGACGACGTTGATCAGGATCTGGCCGAACGCGCGATGATCGACCAGCAGGTCGGGGCAATCGGCGGCGATCTGCACCACGATCCGCGCTGCTTCCGGATGCGCACGGCGCACCACCCGCAGCTGCTCTTCCACCACCTTCCGCACCTTGCAAGGCTCGCGGTCGATGCGGGTCTTGCCGGCCTCGACCCGCGCCACGTCCAGCACGTCGTTGATCAGCGACAGCAGGTACTCGCCGCTCTCGTGGATGTCGTGGGCATACTCGACATAGCGTTCGCGCGCGCCCTCGCCGAACGACTGGTTGGCGATGATCTCGCTGAAGCCGAGAATGGCATTGAGCGGGGTCCTGAGCTCATGGCTCATATTCGCGAGGAACTGCGACTTCGCCTGGCTCGCCGCCTCGGCATGATCGCGCGCGGCGATCAGATCGGCATGGAGCTGGCTGCGCTGGATGGCGATCGCCGCATAGGAAGCGAGCCGGTTGATCACGGCGAAATCGTGCGGCTGCGGGGCATAGGGCCGATCGTGGTAGGTCGCGAAAGTGCCGAGCACCTTGCCGTTCTTCGCGATCAGCGGCACCGACCAGCAGGCGCGAAGCCCGGACTTCAGCGCAAGATGCTTGTAATCCTCCCACAAGGGATCGGTCGCGATATCCTCGACCACGACCAGCGTGCCGCGATAGGCCGCCGTCCCGCAAGACCCGGCTTTGGGCCCGATCGGCGCGCCGTCGATCGCGGCGCTGTATTCCGGCGGCAGATTGGGCCCGGCCAGCGTCTGCATCGTGCGCTCCGGCGTCACCAGCAGCACCGAGCAGATCGATTCCGGCATCGCCGCTTCGGCGAGGCGACAGACCGCCGCCATGGTTTCGTCCAGCGGCAGATTCTCGGCGATGCCGGTCAGGACGCGATGCTCCTCGGCGCGCAGGAACTCGTCGCGCTTCCGGTCGGAGACGTCGCGCAGCGCGGTCAGCCGCGCCTCGCCGCCGCGATAGTCGATGACCCGGCTGATGACCTCGACAGTGCGCCGCGCACCGGACTTCACGATGACCTCGAACTCCTCGTTCTCGAGCTCCCCGGACCGGATGCGCTGGGCCAGGCGCTCGAGGTCATGGGCGGCGACGAACTCCGCCACCCGGTGTCCGATCAGATCCGAAGCCTCGCAACCCATGAACCGGCAGAGCGCCGCGTTCACGTCGAGGATGACGTTGTCGCGATAGACGAAGACGCCGCTGAACGTCGCGTCGGCCAGTTGCCGGAAGCGCGTCAGCTCGCGCTCTTCATGCGCGGCGGCGCGCAGGCGCGCGTTGCGCGAGGCCAGGACGAGCACGACGCCGCAAAGCAGCGCGACGAGGCCTACGCCCAGCACGGCGAGCGCGGCTCCCGATTCTTCGATCAACGCGGTCAGAACGCCTGGCATCCTTCGGGACGTCCTCTCGTCCAGATTGAGGATTGCAGTCGATCACCCAAACCTTAAAGCACCGCTAAGCGCAGCGCACAGCTTATTCATACAATACTATGCAATTAAAGAGAAAATAAGCGCGACGCGATGCGGTTGCGAGTGATCGTCAGCGCCGGATCACCTGGCGGCACGCCGCCTCGCGCGACTGCCAGCCGCGCTGCTGCAGCTCGGGCTCGGCATTGTCCTCGACCGGCCAGCCGATGCAGAGATAGGCGATGAAGGCCCAGGTTTCGGGAACATCCAGCGACCGGGTCGCTTGAGCCGGATCAAGGATTGAGACCCAGCCCAATCCGAGGCCCCGTGCCCGCGCCGCCAGCCACAAAGTGTGCACCGCAATCACCGCCGAATAGCGCAGGGTCTCGGGCATGGTCTTGCGCCCCAGCCCCAAGCCCTGCCCGGTCGTCTCATCGCAGAAGACGGCGAGATGGACCGGCGCCTCCTGCAAGCCGGAGAGCTTCAACGAGGCATAGAGTGCGGCACGCTCGCCGCGATAGCCGGCCAGCGCTTCCGCGTTCGCCGTTTGGTAGTTGGCGATGATGGCGGCGCGGCGCTCGGACGACGCGACATCGACGAAGCGCCAGGGCTGCGCGTTGCCGACCGAGGGCGCGAGGCAGGCGAGGTCGAGCAGGCGATCGACCACCGCTTCCGGCACCGGATCCGTGCGGAAATGCCGCACGTCGCGGCGCCAGGCCAGCAGCTCGCCGAGCTCGGCCTGGAACGGATGGCCGAAGCCGCGATGCCGCGGCGTGGGTGCGGCGCGATAGAGGGGAACGGAAGACATCAGGCGGCTTCGGGACGACGCGCTTCGACGAGATCGACGATCTGGTCCATGATCGTGTTGAGGTCGTAATCCTTCGGCGTATAGACCCGCGCGACGCCGGCGGCAAGCAGCCGCTTCTCGTCCTCCGGCGGAATGATGCCGCCGACCACGACCGGGATCTCGCCCAAGCCGACCTTCTTCAGCCGTTCCATCACGTCATCGACCAGCGCCACATGCGAGCCGGAGAGGATCGAAAGGCCGATCACATGCACCCCTTCCTCCAGCGCCGCATTGACGATCTCGGCCGGGGTGAGGCGGATGCCTTCGTAGACCACCTCCATGCCGGCATCGCGCGCCCGCACGGCGATCTGCTCGGCACCGTTGGAATGGCCGTCGAGGCCGGGCTTGCCGACCAGGATCTTGATGCGGCGGCCGATCCGCTGCGACACCAGGTCAACGCGGCCGCGCACCTTGCCGATGTCGCTGCGCGCAAGCTCGACGCTCGCCCGCGCGACGCCGGTCGGCGCCCGGTATTCGCCGAACACCTTGCGCAAGGCCGCACCCCATTCGCCGGTGGTGACGCCGGCATGGGCGCAGGCGATCGAGGCTTCCATGATGTTGGCCCCCGACCGCGCATCGCTTTCCAGCCGCTGCAACGCGGCCGCGACCGCGGCGGCATCGCGTGCTTGGCGCCAGGCCTTGAGTCGCGCGATCTGATCGCTCTCGGCCGCCTCATCGACCTTCATGAAGCCGCCGTCGCTTCCGGCGGTCAGCGGCGAAGGGGCGCTCTCGGTGAACGTGTTGACGCCGACCACGATCTGCTGGCCGGATTCGATCGCCGACAATCGCCGCGCGTTGGATTCCACCAGCCGCTGTTTCATATAGCTGCTGTCCACCGCGGCGATGGCGCCGCCCATGGCCTCGATCCGCGCCAGTTCCTCGCTCGCGTCGCGCTTCAAGGCCGCGACCGTCTCCGCGATCGCGGTCGATCCGTCGAAGATGTCGTCGAATTCCAGGAGATCGGTCTCGAAGGCGACGATCTGCTGCAGCCGCAGCGACCATTGCTGGTCCCAGGGCCGCGGCAGGCCGAGTGCTTCGTTCCAGGCCGGAAGCTGCACGGCGCGCGCGCGCGCATTCTTGCTTAAGGTGACCGCGAGCATCTCCAGCAGGATGCGATAGACGTTGTTCTCCGGTTGCTGCTCGGTCAGGCCCAAGCTGTTCACCTGCACGCCGTAGCGAAAGCGCCGGAGCTTCGGATCCGCGACGCCATAACGCTCCCGCGCGATCTCGTCCCAGAGCTCCGCGAAGGCGCGCATCTTGCACATCTCGGTGATGAACTTCAGCCCCGCATTGACGAAGAAGCTGATGCGCCCGACCACCTGCGGCAAATCCGCCGCCGGCACCTGGCCCGAATCCCGCACGCTGTCGAGCACGCAGATCGCCGTCGCCAGCGCGAAGGCCAGCTCCTGCACCGGCGTCGCCCCCGCTTCCTGCAGGTGATAGGAGCAGACGTTGGTCGGATTCCACTTCGGCACTTCGCGATAGGCGAAGCTGATGACATCGGTGATCAGCTTCAGCGAAGGTTTCGGCGGGAAGATGTAGGTACCGCGCGAGAGATATTCCTTGATGATGTCGTTCTGCACCGTGCCCTGCAGCTTGGCGCGGGCCACGCCCTGCTTCTCGGCGGCGGCGATGTAGAGCGCGAACAACCAGGGCGCCGTCGCGTTGATCGTCATCGAGGTGTTCATCTCACCGAGCGGCAAGCCGTCGAACAGCGCCAGCATGTCGCCGAGATGGGAGACCGGCACGCCGACCTTGCCGACCTCGCCTTTCGCCAGCGGATGATCGGCGTCATACCCGGTCTGGGTCGGGAGATCGAAGGCGATCGAGAGCCCGGTCTGCCCGCGTGCGAGATTGGTGCGGTAAAGCTGGTTCGAGGTCTGGGCCGAGCTGTGCCCGGAATAGGTCCGGAACAGCCACGGTTGCTCGCGCTTCTCGCCGCTCATGCGCCACTCCCCAATCGGCTTCTTCTCATTGTGCAGCGCAATATTGCCCGCCCGGGCGAGGCCCGGCAAGGCCCCCGCTCTGCACCCAAAGTCGCAGCCGCGGCGCGCTAAGCCGCCTCCAGTCCCCGTTCGAGATCCTCGAGCAGATCCTGCGGGTCCTCGAGGCCGACCGAGATGCGGATCAGCCCGTCGTCGATCCCCTGCACCGTGCGCTGCTCCGGTGTCAGGCGCTGATGCGTCGTCGTCGCCGGATGCGTCGCCAGCGATTTCGCATCGCCGAGATTGTTGGAGATCAGCACCAGATCGAGCGCGTTCAGGAACCGGAAGGCCGCCGGCTTGCCGCCTTTCAGGCTGAAGCCGACCATGGTGCCGCCGCCGTTCATCTGGCGCTGCGCGAGCTCTCGCTGCGGGAAACCTTCCAGCGTCGGATAGAGCACCTGCGAGAGCTTCGGATGGGCCGCCAGCTTGCGCGCGATCGCCTCGGCCGTCGCGGCTTGTCGCGTAACGCGCAGCTCCAGGGTCTCCAGCCCTTTGAGCAGCACCCAGGCATTCATCGGGCTCAAGGACGGACCGGTGTGGCGCAGGAACGGCTGCAGGGTCTCGGTGATGAATTTCTGCGAGCCGAGGATCACGCCGCCGAGGGTGCGTCCCTGCCCGTCGATATGCTTGGTCGCCGAATAGACCACGACATCGGCGCCGAGCTTCAGCGGCTGCTGCAGGAGCGGCGTCGCGAAAACGTTATCGACCACCACCGTGGCACCGGCTTCATGTGCCAGCTTGCTGACGGTCTCGAGATCGACCAGCCGCAGGCTGGGATTGCTCGGCGTCTCCAGGAACACCGCCTGGGTGCGCTTCGAGAGCGCCTTGGCCCAGGCATCGTTGTCGCGGCCGTCGACGAAGACGCACTCGACGCCCCATTTCGGCAGGATGTCGGCCAGGATGTACTGGCACGATCCGAACAGCGCGTCGGACGAGACGATGCGATCGCCCGCCTTCACCTGGCAGGCAAGTGCCGCGAACACCGCGGCCATGCCGCTCGCGGTGCCGCGCGCGGCTTCGGCGCCTTCGAGATCCGCCATCCGCTCCTCGAACATGGCGACGGTCGGATTGCCGAAGCGCGAATAGACGAAGCGCGGCTGGGAATTGTTGAAGGCGGCTTCCGCCTCTTCCGCGCTGTCATAAACATAACCGGACGTGAAATAGACGGTCTCGGCCGTCTCCTTGAAGCCGGAGCGGGACTGTCCCGCATGCACCAGGCGCGTCGCGCTGCGCCAGTGCGACTTGATCTCGCGTTTGCTCGTCATGAAAGAAACCTCCGGACACAAAAACACCTCGACCGGCAAGGTCGAGGTGCAAAATGCGTGTCCCAGACCCTTTTAGCTGCATGTTTAACGTGGCCGCAAGCCGAGCTCAAATCGCCACGAATTGCTGGCGAGTATCCACGGCTGAGCCGGAATGTCAACGGCGGGTCGCATCCCCGATTTTCCGCAGCTTTCCGCGCCGATTCCATCACAGCGAAGTGAGGGAGGGTTCTGCGCAACTCGGACGTTCTACCTTCGGGATCGAACTGATCCCCAGAGACAGTGGAGAACGAAAATGCGCCTTATGGGGTCGAAGCTGATGGGTGTCGCGCTCGCGGCCGGCGTCGCTTTGATGGCAGGCAGCGCCGTGGCCCAGGCCGACAATTGGCAATGGAACAACGGTCCCGGCAATGGCTGGCATGGCAACAACGGCTGGCACGGCAATAAGGGCTGGGGCCACTCTCGGGTCGTGGTGCGGCCGGGCTACTATTACGCACCGCCGCCGCGCGTCTACTACGCGCCGCCGCCGGCTTACTATGCGCCGCCGCCGCCGGTTTACTACGCACCGCCGCCTCCGCCGCCGGTCTATTACGCCCCGGCGCCGGCGATCAGCCTGCAGTTCCGTCTCTAGCGCGAGGACGCGATGCCGCGTTCGAGGTTCTTGAGGCAGGGTGCGGCGGCGGTTGCCGCCGCACTCGCCTTGTCCAGCATCGGTGTAAGCGCCGCCGAAGCCTATCCCTATCATCACGGCTGGTACGGCCCGCCGCGCGGACCGGTCGTGGTGGTGCGTCCGGGCTATTACTACGCGCCGCCGCCGCCGGTTTACTACTATCCGCCGCCACCGGTCGTGTATGCGGCGCCACCGCCGCCTCCGGTCGTCTATCAGCCGGCGCCGGTTGTCGTCGCGGCACCGCCCCCGCCGCAGGTCGTCTGCCGCGACAGCGGCCAGGGCGCTGCCTTGGGCGCTGCGGCCGGCGGCACCGCCGGCGCCATTATCGGCGCGGCCAGCAGCCACGGGCGCCATCAATGGGCGGCGACCGCGGGCGGTGCGATCCTCGGCCTGGTTCTCGGCGGCGCCGTCGGCCATGCCGCGGATACGCTCGACCAGGACTGCGCCGCCGAAGCGGTCGCCTACGGGCCGGTCGGCGCGCCGGTCGGCTGGCAGAGCCCGACCTACGGCACCGAGTATCAGGTGACGCCGGTTCGCCAATACGCCGCGCAAGGCACGACCTGCCGCGAATACGTTGCCAATGCGGCGGTCAACGGCCGCTGGCAGCAGGTGCACGGCACCGCCTGCATGCAACCGGACGGCAGCTGGCGCGTCGTGAACTGACAAATTGAATCGTCATGCCCGCCCCCGGACCGTGATCCGGGGGTTGATCGGGCACCTGTCGCACGGAGACCCGCGGGTCAGGCCCGCGGGTGACGACAATGATGATCGAAGCCCCGGCCCTCGCAGCCGGGGCTGCTTTCTTGCGATCGACGCATTCTTGCCTGCAACGTCCGGCTGTCATTAGACTGGCGGCGATTCAATGCGGGGTTCCAATGCAGGTCGATTCACCGGCTGCCGACGAAAGCGGCGCGCCGAGCCAGCAACTGGCCTATGACGGCCAACTGGGGGAGCTCTACGGCATCTTCTTCGTCAATCTGCTGCTTTCGTTCGTCACCCTGGGCTTCTACCGCTTCTGGGCCAAGACGCGGATGCGGCGCTACATCTGGTCGCGGACCAGTCTCCACGGCGACGCGTTCGAATATACCGGCACCGGTGCCGAGCTCTTCATCGGCTTCCTGATCGTCGTCGGCTTCTTCTTCGTGGCGACGGTCCTGAAGGCGATCATCGATCTGGCATCGCCGCCGGATTCGCCGCTGCCGATTCTCGCCGCCCTGCTGTTCGCGCTGATCGTCGTCTATCTCGTCTTCGTCGCGCGCTACGCGGCGCAGCGCTACCGCCTGACCCGCACGCTGTGGCGCGGCATTCGCGGCGGCATGACCGGCTCCGCCTGGATCTGGGGGTTGAAGGCGATGCTGCTCGGCATCCTGACCGCCATCACCTTCGGCTTGGCCGGCCCCTGGGTGCAGATGCGCCTGCTCGACGACCGGGTGAACAACAGCTATTTCGGCGACGCCAAGGCCTCGATGCGCAGCTCGTCGGTGCCGCTCTACATCGCCTTCCTGATCGGCCTCGCGATCAGCTGGGTCGGGACCCTGGTCGTGATGGCGATCGCCGCCGCCATCGCCGCCGGCACCGGCTTCCTTTCGGAGTTCATCGCCATCGCCGGTCAGGACGCCAACAACGACGAGACGCGCCGGCAGATGGACGCCCTGTTCAAGGAACACGTCGGCCTGCTGATCGGCCTCGGCGTCTTCTTCTATCTCTCGCTGATCGTGCTCAGCCTGGTCGCCTTCGCGCAGTATTACGTGGCGATGATGCGCGAGATCGCCGCCAAGCTGACGCTCGCCGAGCTCCGCTTCGGCACCACGGTGACGATCTGGCGTTTCATCGGGCTGATGCTGGGCAATGTGTTCATCTTCATTTTCACGCTGGGATTGGGCCTGCCGATCGTGATTCACCGCTCGATGCGCTTCTTGACCGACACCATCCGGGTCCATGGCGAGATCGAAGGCTCGCAGATCACCCATGCCGACCTCCCCCGCCCGCGCTATGGCGAGGGCCTGCTCGAAGCCTTCGATCCCGGCCTGATCTGATGGAGACGACCGCGACCCGCGACCGGTTCTTCGACGGCCGGAACGCAGTGCGGCGCGCCGTGGCACCGCAGCTGATCGGCCGCACCCTCTCGATCAACGATCCCGAAGGCCGCGCGGTGGCGCGCTGGGATCTCGACGACATGACGGTGGTCGACCAGAACAAGGCCAACGGCAGCATGGTCTTCACCATCGCCAGCGATCCGAAGCCGCGCCTGGTCCTGTTCGACAGCCCCCAGCGCACCGCCTTGCTCGCCGCCGCGCCGAAGCTCCGGCGCTGGCGCAGCCATCGCCGCCGCCGCGGCTTCGTGGTCGGACTGGCCTGGTTCCTGTTCGGCATCGCGCTCGCCGCCTTGTTCTATTTCGGCTGGCGCGACGGCAGCATCTGGGTCGCCAATGCGGTGCCGCGCAAATGGGAGCGCAATCTCGGCGACCGGGTGCGCGCGGCCATGCTCGACGGGCTCTATGCGTGCGAGGGCAAGGACGGCAAGGCCGCGCTCGAGTCATTGGGGCGTAAGCTGCTGCCCGAGAACGTCGCCGACCTGCCGCTGACCATCGACGTGGTGCGGGTGAAGCAGGTCAATGCCTTCGCCCTGCCCGGCAACCACATCTTCATCTTCAGCGGCTTGATCGACCGCGCGCGCAATCCCGACGAAGTCGCCGGCGTGCTCGCCCATGAGATGGGGCACCTCGAGCTCCGCCATCCGACCCGGGGCATGATCCAGCAACTCGGCTTGAGCGCCGTGATCAGCCTGATGTTCGGCGGCAATGCCGCCGGCGATGTGGCCTATCTCGCGACCACCCTCTCCTACACCCGCGACATGGAGCGCGAGGCCGATGCCCGCGCCATTGCCTTGTTGCAGCGCGCGAAGCTGCACACCGATGGATTGGCCTCGTTCTTTCGTGCCTTGAAAGATGATAAGGATGCCGGCAGTCCACTCCCGGACTGGCTCTCGACCCATCCGGGACTCCAGGAACGCGCCGAGGCCGCGGAGCAAGCAGCACAGGCTCCCGACAGCGCGCCCGCGCTCAGCGAGTCGGAATGGCGGACGGTGCAGACCATATGCACGGCGCCGTGAACAGGGTCACGATGCCGTGAATCATCAGCATCTAACTATCTGAAAATGCAACGATAAAACGCGACTCGGGATTTTTGGCTCGAAATAGCGGGTTCGGGCGCGAACTTTTGCCGCGTTAGATCGTTTACTGAGGCGAGATGACTGAAGGGCTTTTCCACACAGGAAATTGCCCGACGGGGGAACCTCTCGCGGGTCATGGAACTTGAGATGGAGTCGTACCATGAAGCGCGTCATCGCGAGCGTTCTTCTCGTGGCATTCCTGGCCGGCTGCTCGGGCATGTCCGGCCGTGAACAACGCACCGTGTCCGGCGGCGCCATCGGCGCAGCGGGCGGTGCCGGTATCGGTCTTCTGACCGGAGCGCCTGTTGCGGGCGCACTGATCGGCGGTGCAGCGGGTGCAGCCACAGGCGCACTCTGCTGCGGTGATGATTGATTGAGCTGCGACGATCAACGCGAAGGAGTTGCTGAGAACACGGGATAAATAAAAAGCGCTGTGGAGCTCGGACCCCCGACCGAATCCACAAAAGCGCCCGACAAGGCCCACCTCTGGCCCGGTCTCCCCACCCACGGACCTGGACCTTGTCGCTGAGGCCTATGCCTCGACTGGACGCCCGGCGAAAGCCGGGCGTTTTCTTTTGGCCCTGCCTGGATGCGGCGTTCCGCCCGATGTTTTCATGGTGCGCTGCGGACATTGCGTGCGTTATTAAATGTCCTACTTTTGATCAATTCCGCATTTTTTGAACATTTGTCCCGTGAACTGAGACAGTTTCGTAAAGATTTGGACTTGACCCTTCCGCGGACGCGAAGGCAGGATGCAACGGATTTCGCAGTTGCGAATTAGTTTTGAGCTATTCGCAGGGCGTTGCTGGCACTGGGAGTTGGGATCATGAGCGACAATGCCGTCGTCATTCCGCTGACCAAGAAGGGCCCTGGGGAGGCCCCCAAAGGACCGCCGCCGAAGGAGCTTTATGAGCTCGGCGAGATCCCCCCGCTCGGCCATGTCCCATCCAAGATGTACGCCTGGGCGATCCGCCGCGAGCGCCACGGCCCGCCCGACAAGTCGATGCAGGTCGAGGTGGTCGAGACCCCGAAGCTCGAGGCCGACGAGGTCCTGGTCATGGTGATGGCCGCGGGCGTCAACTACAACGGCGTTTGGGCCGGCTTGGGCAAGCCGATCTCCCCCTTCGACGTCCACAAGGCCGACTATCACATCGCCGGCTCCGATGCGTCGGGTGTCGTCTGGGCGATCGGCTCGCGGGTGAAACGCTGGAAGGTCGGCGACGAGGTCGTGGTCCATTGCAACCAGGACGACGGCGACGACGAGGAGTGCAACGGCGGCGACCCGATGTTCTCGCCTTCGCAGCGCATCTGGGGCTACGAGACGCCGGATGGATCCTTCGCCCAGTTCTGCCGCGTGCAGGCGCGCCAATTGATGCCGCGCGCAAAGCACCTGACCTGGGAAGAGAGCGCCTGCTACACGCTGACGCTCGCGACCGCCTATCGCATGCTGTTCGGCCACCGGCCGCATATCCTGCGGCCGGGTCACAACGTGCTGGTGTGGGGTGCCTCGGGCGGCCTCGGATCGATGGCGGTGCAGCTCATCTCGACCGCAGGCGCCAACGCGATCGGCATCATCTCCGATGAATCGAAGCGCGACTTCGTGATGCAGCTGGGTGCCAAGGGTGTCATCAACCGCAACGACTTCGACTGCTGGGGCCAGCTCCCCGATGTCGACGACGCTGCCACCTATGCCGAGTACATGAAGAAGTGCCGTGCCTTCGGCAAAGCGATCTGGGACATCACCGGTAAGGGCATCGACGTCGATTTCGTCTTCGAGCATCCCGGCGAGGCGACTTTCCCGGTTTCCTGCTTCGTGGTGAAGCGCGGCGGCATGGTCGTGTTCTGCGCCGGCACCACCGGCTACAACATCACCTTCGACGCGCGCTTCGTCTGGATGCGCCAGAAGCGCATCCAGGGCAGCCATTTTGCGAACCTCCTGCAGGCGAGCCAGGCCAACCAGCTGGTCATCGAGCGCCGCATCGATCCCTGCATGTCCGAGGTCTTCTCCTGGGAGGACATCCCGGCCGCCCACATGAAGATGTGGAAGAACCAGCACAAGCCCGGCAATATGGCGGTGCTGGTCCAGGCCAAGCGACCGGGCCGGCGCACCGTCGAAGACTGCCTTGAGGATTAAAAGGGGCGAAGACTGATGTCGGCGCGCATGGCTGTCGAGGCTGCCGATAGCGCGGCAGCCTCCCCGCTGCTGCCGAACCTCCTGGAACGGTGCCACGTCGGCCTCAACGCCGCCGAGACCATCGTTGAAGCCGCGCGCCGCACCATCGCCGCCCGTGTGGCCACCGGAGCCAAGATCGATGCAGCGGCATTCGATCGCCATCAGTTCGCCGCGCACGGCTTTGCCTGGCTCGCGACCTATGCGACCGCCCTCGCGCAGCTGCTGTCCTGGGCCGAGCGGCTCAATGAGACCAACCGCTTCGGCGAGACCGAGGCGCTGATCCTGCAGATCGGCTTCGGCGAATACCTGGCGCAGATGGGCGGCGGTTTCCCGATGAGCCAGGGCGAGATCGTGCGCCCCGCCGATCTCGGCCTCGCACCCACCGACCTGCGCGCGCTCGACGCGGTGCAGGACTTGGTCGGTTCGGGCAACACGGCGGCAGCGCGCGCGAGCCTCGCCGCCCATATTGCCGAGGCGCATTTCGGCGAAGCCGCACTCGACGACGAGGCGCTGGCCATCGTCCGCGATCAGTTTCATGCTTTCGCCGAAGCGCATCGCGAGGCCGCGCATCGATGGCACCTCGAAGACGCGCTGATCCCGATCGAAGTCATCGAGCAGCTCGCCGAGATGGGCGTCTTCGGCCTGACCGTGCCGGAAGAGTTCGGCGGTGCGGGCCTCGGCAAGCTCGCCATGTGCGTCGTCACCGAGGAGTTGGCGCGCGGCTATATCGGTCTCGGCTCCCTGGGCACGCGCTCCGAGATCGCGGCCGAGCTCATTCGTCTCGGCGGCACCGAGGCACAGAAAGAGAAATGGCTGCCGAAGCTCGCCTCCGGCGAGGTCCTGCCGACGGCGGTCTTCACCGAGCCCAACACTGGCTCCGATCTCGGCTCCTTGCGCACCCGCGCGGTCAAGGACGGTGATGTCTACAAGGTGACCGGCAACAAGACCTGGATCACCCATGCCGCCCGCAGCGACGTGATGACGCTGCTCGCGCGCACCGATCCAGGCACGACCGACTATCGCGGCCTCTCCATGTTCATCGCCGAGAAGCCGCGCGGCACGGCGGAGAATCCTTTCCCTGCTCCCGGCATGAAGGGCGGCGAGATTCCGGTGCTCGGCTATCGCGGCATGAAGGAATACGAGCTCTCCTTCGACGGGTTCGAAGTCAAAGCCGAGAACCTGCTCGGCGGCATCGAGGGCGAAGGCTTCAAGCAGTTGATGGCGACCTTCGAGAGCGCCCGCATCCAGACCGCGGCACGCGCGGTCGGCGTCGCGCAATGCGCCCTGGAGCTCGGCTTGAAATACGCCCGCGAGCGCATCCAGTTCGGCAAGCCGATCTACGCCTTCCCGCGCATCTCCGGCAAGCTCGCCTGGATGGCGGTGGAAACCATGATGGCGCGCCAGCTCTCCTATTTCGCGGCGCGCGAGAAGGACAGCGACCGCCGCTGCGACATCCCCGCCGGCATGGCCAAGCTCCTGGCGGCCCGCGTGGCTTGGTCGAACGCCGACAACGCGCTGCAGATCCACGGCGGCAACGGCTACGCCCAGGAATACCCGATCAGCCGCGTGCTCTGCGACGCCCGCATCCTCAACATCTTCGAAGGCGCCGCCGAGATCCAGGCCCAGGTCGTCGCCCGCGGATTGCTGAGCAGGCGGAACTGACTCGGAGCGTCGTCGCCGGGCACAACACAGAGCGTCATCGCCGCAGCGGACGAATGTCCGCATTCGCGGACGGACCCGGCGATCTCTCTCCGACGCAATATCCTGCATACTCCTGAATTCAGGTTCCCACCGGCGACAAATCGCGCGCGATGTGCTATGGTCCATGCGCTGTTTGACATCGTGAATGTGCTGCAAAGATCCGGGCTCCGCCGCGGGGAAGGACGCACACCCGCCCGCAACCCGGACCCGACCCGGACGGGAAACAACCCGGACCCGACCCGGACAGAAACGACCCGGACCCGACCCGGACAGAAACAACCCGGACCCGACCCGGACAGAAACGACCCGGACCCGACCCGGACAAAAACAAGCTTAACCGCAGCCTCTGCAGGACACGGCGGACGCGTCGCAACCCGGACCCAACCCTTACGGAATCGCCCCTCCATTGCGCGGCCCGAGAGAGACAAAGCTCTTCGGTATCAAGAGGTTAAGCGGCTTTTGCGGGCTCGGATGGAAGGAAGCCCGTCAGGGTAAGGCGCGCGCCTTGGATACCCGGCGCCGCTATGCTATCCCGCCGCATGACCGACACGGACCTCGACCGCTTCATCCGCGGCCTGCCCAAGGCCGAGCTCCACCTCCATATCGAAGGCAGCCTCGAGCCGGACCTCATGTTCCGGCTCGCCGAACGCAATGGCGTGAAGCTGCCCTATCGCAGCGTCGCCGAGGTGGCCGCGGCCTACGACTTCGACAGCCTGCAATCCTTCCTCGATCTCTACTACATGGCCGCCGGCGTTCTCGTCCGCCGCGCGGATTTCGCCGAATTGACGGAAGCCTATTTCGACCGCCTCGCCGCCGATGGCGGTGTCTATGCCGAGATCTTCTTCGACCCCCAGACCCACACGGCACGCGGCATTCCGTTCGGCGAGGCACTGAGCGGCGTGCTCGACGGCATGGCACAAGCCGAGGCGAAGCACGACATCCGGTCCAAGCTGGTCATCTGCTGCCTGCGCCATCTCGGCGAAGGGGAGGGCCTGAAGATGCTGGCCGAAGCCGAGCCGTTCCTCGACAAGATCGCCGGCCTCGGTCTCGATTCCAGCGAGCGCGACTTCCCACCCGCCGGTTTCAAGCGTCTCTACGACGCGGCGCGCGACAAGGGTCTGCACCTCGTCGCCCATGCCGGCGAAGAAGGCCCGGCCGCGTTCGTCCGCGATGCGCTGGACGTGCTCAAGGTGGAGCGGATCGACCACGGCATCCGCGCGATCGACGACCCGGATCTGGTCCGGCGGCTGGCGGAGGATGGCACCATCCTCACCGTCTGCCCGCTCTCTAACGTGCGTCTTTGTACTGTGAAGAACTTGGCGGAACACCCGCTCCGCCGCCTCTACGAGGCCGGCGTCAAAGTGACGATCAATTCCGACGACCCCGCTTACTTCGGCGGTTATCTCCAGGAGAACTACGTCCAGACCGCCCGGGCGCTCAATCTCACGAAGCCCGAGCTCGCCGAGATCGCCGCCAACAGCTTCCGCGGCGCCTTCCTCACCGACGCGGAGAAGGCTGCCTATCTCGGGCGCATCCATGCCTATCTGGGCGAGGCCGCGTACTAGCCGGGATACCAGACCTTGCGCGGGTCGTCCGCGCTGCGCTTGTAGTCGTAAGCGCTGTCGATCAGCTTTGCCAAATCATATTTCGGCCGCCAATCCAGGAAGTAACTGGCCTTGGCATTGTCCATCCAGTTCGAATGGTACGGGCTCGGGATCTCGACGGAATTGAGGCCGCGCGTCGCCTTGAGATGCGCCGCCACCGCGCCGTAGTCGACCGGCTCGTCCATGCAGATGTTGAACAGCTGCTGCTTCGCACGGGGATTGTCCAGGGCCGCGATCATCGCCGCGACCAGGTCCGTCACATGGACGAAATTGCGCTTCAGCGGCTTGCCGTCGGCGTCGAGCAGCAGCGGCACGGTGCCGGATGCCGCGTAGCGTTTCGCATCGGCCGCCGGCACCAGGTCCTTCCAGACCGGACCGCCGAACACGTCGTCGCCGAAGGAGAGCGTGTACTTGAAATCGTCCTTCTCCATGATCCACGGCGCCCGCAAGGTGCAGCCGTCGATCCCGTACTGGATGAAGTACTGCTGCAGCATCACCTCTTCCAGCACCTTGGAGAGCGCATAGCAGCCGGGATAGGCCATGTGCGGCGTCGCCTCGGTGATCGGTCCCGGATGCCGGTAGAAGAAGTGCCCGATCGCCGCATCGCCGCCGATCAGCATGAACCGTTGCGCGGTCTTGCTTTGCCGGAATACCTCCAGCAACCAGAACAAACCACCCACGGCGACGTCTACGACGTCCTCCGGCGTCTCCTTGCAGGTCGCGAGATGCACGACATGCGTCACGTCGCGCATCGCCGCCTCGGCAACGGCACGGTCGGCGATCGAGCCTTTGATGACCGAAAGTCGATCGTCCTCCGGCAAGGTCCGGTTGTGGCAGAGCGCGCGGATCTTCGCCTGCTTCCAGCGCGGATCGGCGCGCATGGTGTCGATGAAGGTGCGGCCGACCTTTCCGGTCGCACCGGTGACCAGAATCAGCATGACTCGCTCCCCCTTTTCCCCTGCATCCGCTTGATGCGCATCAACCGAAGATGCAGCCGTTTTATCGCGCTGACAACCGTAAGGTCTATGACAGCCCTGCTTGTCATGAAGCTGGGGCGGGATCCGACGTTTCGGACGGCCACAACAGCAGGGGAAACTTCACATGCTTGCGATTCAGCACATCCATCCCATCCTCGTTCACTTTCCCATCGTCTTCTTCATCACGCTCGCGGTGGTTGATCTCGCCGCCGCCGCCCGCGGCAAGATTGTCACCGGCCGAGGCACGGTTCCGACGATGTCGATGGGTCTGGCACTGGCGGCCGGCGCGTTTGCGGTCGCGGCCTACTTCTTCGGCGACATGGCTTTGGACGTCGCGGAATCCGGCGGCTTTCACAGCGACATCGCCGAGACTCACGAGGCGCTCGGCGAATCGACCGCAGTCGCCTTCGCGCTATGGGCGGTGATCCGGGTCGGCCTCTGGTGGCGCGACACCAAGCTCGCCGGCGCCGGAGCGTTCGCGATCTCCCTGATCGAAATCGCCGGTGCCGGACTCGTGGTCGCGACCGCGTATTACGGCGGGCAATTGGTGTACGACCTCGGCGTCAATGTCGCCCACGCGGCCGGATGAGATCGGCCGCGCCTAATCCTTCGGCAGGAAGTAGAAGGGCTGGACCAGCGTCGAGGAATCCCAGGTGACCTGCTGCCGCTCGGTCCTCTGGAACACGTCCCGGCGCACCGCTTCGAAGACGTTGTGGATGTCGGCTCCCGGCGTCAGCAGCGCGCCGGCCAGGGCGGCAACGTAAGGGCTGTGGGCACCATCGCCGTCCAAGGCGGTGGTGCCGGGCACCGTGGAATAGCCGACGAAGATTCCCGGCTGCGTGCTGCGCGTCTCGGCAAGGCCGAACCGGGCGTTGCGCGTCGGACCGGCCAGCGGGTTGTTGCGGCCGGCATCGATGATCGCGATGTTCACCGCGTTGCCGGCGAAGTTCATCTGCTTCATGACCAGATCGAGCGCAACCGTCTCCCGGTCCAGGTCCATCGTCCGCCGGAGCTTCGCCCCGACCGGCACGAGATAGCTGGCACCGTCGCCCTCGACGCCGTATCCGGCGAAGAAGAACAAGCCGGTCGCATCCTTTCCGGCTTCGGCGAGCGCCGCGCCGAAATCGCCGATCGCGATCTTCATCTCGCGCAGCCCGGCATCCTCCATGACCATCACCTTGAAGCCCGCCTTCCGGAGCGTCGCCGCCATGAGCTTCGCATCGCTCGCCGGGTTCTTCAGCGGCTGAAGCAGATTGCCCGCATACTGCGCATTGCCGATCACCAGGGCAATGCGCGGCTCGGCCTCTGCCCGCGCGCCGGACAGTAAGGCCAGTGCGAGTGCGATCGCACCCGCAAAGTGTGTAAAATTCATTCCCCGCCCCTATGCGTCCACCCGAGACTCAAAGATGCGCTCGATCGGCGCGCGTGACAATCGTCCGCGCGCCGCCGAGCGCGGGCTGATCGAGCGGGTCGCCTAGGCGACGATGTTCGCGCCGCCGTCGACATAGACCGTGCCGCCGGTGACATGGCGGGCGAAGGGGGTCGCGAGATAGGCGCAGGCATGGCCGACATCCATGATATCGACCGGCTCGCCGACCGGCGCCTTCTTGACCGCCTCGTTCAGCAGCAGCTCGAAGTCCTTGAGCCCGGAGGCGGCGCGGGTCTTCAAAGGGCCGGGCGAGATGGCGTGGACGCGGATGCCCTTCGGCCCGAGCTCATAGGCGAGGTAGCGGCAGCTCGCTTCCAACGCCGCCTTGACCGGCCCCATCACATTGTAGTTCGGCACCACCCGCTCCGCGCCGTAATAGCTCATCGCGAACATGGTGCCGCCCGCCTGCATCAGCGGCGCCGCCAGCTTCGCCATCCGGATGAAGGAATGGCAGGAGATGTCCATCGCCTTGGCAAAGCCCTCGGCCGAGCAGTCGATCAGGCCGCCCGCAAGATCCTCTTTCGGCGCGAAGGCGATCGAATGCACGAGGATGTCGAGCTTGCCCCAGCGCGCGCCGACCTGTTCGAAGATGGCCTCGAGCTGGCCCGGCACCGAGACATCGAGCGGTCCAGTGATCGGCGCTTCGAGCTCCTCGGCCAGCGGCTCGACATATTTCCGCGCCTTGTCGTTCAGCCAGGTCACCGCGAGCTCGGCTCCCGCCGCACGGAACGCCTTGGCGCAGCCATAGGCAATTGAATGGTCGTTGGCGATGCCGACGACGAGAGCCTTGTATCCGGCAAGGATCGGCCGAACTTCCTGGTTCATGGATGTCCTCTCAAGTCTTCCGGTGTCCATAGTGTCCCGCCCCGGGGCAGGTGCAAGCGCAGCAACGTGACAAAGAAAAAGCCCCGGCCGAGGGCCGGGGCTTGCTCTCTGCGAGATCGCTCAGGATCAGCGCGAATAGAACTCGACCACCAGATGCGGCTCCATCGCCACCGGATAGGGAACGTCGGCGAGCTGCGGGGTGCGCACGAATTGCGCGGTCATCTTCTTGTGGTCGGCGGAAATGTACTGCGGCACGTCGCGCTCGTTCGACTGCACGGCACCAAGCACCAACGCGAGTTCGCGGCTGCGCTCGCGCACCTCGACGACATCGCCTTCCTTCAGCTGATAGGAGCCGATGTTGACGCGCTTGCCGTTGACCTTCACATGGCCGTGGTTGACGAACTGACGGGCGGCGAACACAGTCGGCACGAACTTGGCGCGATAGACCACGGTCTCCAGGCGGCGCTCGAGCAGGCCGACCAGGTTCTCCGAGGTGTCACCGCGGCGGCGCGACGCCTCTTGATAGAGGCCGCGGAACTGGCGCTCGCCGATCGAGCCGTAATAGCCCTTCAGCTTCTGCTTCGCCATGAGCTGGATGCCGAAATCGGTCGGCTTCTTGCGGCGCTGGCCGTGCTGGCCCGGGCCATAATCGCGGTTGTTGTTGACGGGGCTCTTGGCGCGACCCCAGAGGTTGACGCCAAGCCGGCGGTCGATCTTGTGCTTGGCTTCGCCACGCTTATCGGACATGCGAAAAAATCCTTCTCTCTCGCTTGGTTACGATGTTGTTCATGTCCCGGCTGTCCGGCCCGCACTTGTGCGGCGGCTGGGTAGGCTTCACCTATCCGGCTCGGGAGCGGGCGGACTATAGCGGCCAAAATCCCTAAGTCAAGCGACCTAAACCGCTGATTTAAGGCCGCTTTTTCTCCCGGAGCGTGGTCAATTCCTTGACCACGCCATGAAGGGTGCGGATTTCCTGCTCGGTGAGCTCGGCCCGGCCCCACATGTTGCGCATGTTCCGGATCATGTTCGGCCGCGCCTCCTCGTTTCTGAGGAAGCCGCATTCGTCCAGCGCCTTCTCGAAATGGGCGAAGAAGCCGTAGAGCTGCTCCTTGGTCGCGGGCTCCGCGCCATGGGTTTCCAGCACGCGTGGCGGCGTGCTGTCGCCGGCCTGGTACCACTCGTAGCCGATCAGCAGGACCGCCTGGGCGAGGTTGAGCGAGGTGAATGCCGGATTGAGCGGGACGGTCACCACCGCATCGGCCAAGGCGACGTCGTCCTTCTCGAGACCGGTGCGCTCCCGCCCGAACAGGATGCCGACCTTGCGGCCCGCCCGCCCCGCCTCCACCGCCTTCTCGCCGAGAGCGCGGGGAGTGAGGATCGGCTTCACCATCTTCCGTTCCCGCGCGGTGGTCGCATAGACCATCTGCAAGTCGGCGACCGCGGCCTCGGTGCTGTCGAAGATCCGGACCGGCGGCATAATGTCCAATGCACCCACCGAAGCGGCGGTCGCGCGCTCGCTCGGGAAGGGATCGCGCGGATTGACGAGGCGCAGGTCGGTAAGACCGCAGTTCAGCATGGCGCGCGCGGCAGTGCCGATATTCTCGGCCAGCTGCGGCTCCACCAGGATCACCGCCGGCGGGATACCCCGTTCGATCATTGCGTGACGGGCGCCTGCGCGAGCTTCAGCAGCTTCCAGGTGAGCGCATCGTTCAACGCCTCGTAGGAGGCGTCGATGATATTGGTGGAAACGCCGACCGTGCTCCAGCGCTCGCCGTTGGCATCGGCGCTTTCGATCATGACGCGGGTGATCGCCTCGGAGCCGGCCTGCGGCGTCAGGATGCGCACCTTGAAATCCACCAGGCGCATGTCGGAAAGGCCCGGATAAAGCGGCGTCAGCGCCTTGCGCAACGCCGTGTCGAGCGCATTGACCGGACCGTTGCCGGTCGCGACCGTCATCATGGGCTCGCCATGGACGTCCAGCGTCACCGTCGCCTCGGATTCGGTGACGAGATCGCCACGGACATTCCAGCGCCGCTCGTCCATCACCCGGAACCGCGCCAGCTTGAAGTAATCCGGCACGCTGCCCAGGCCGCGGCGGGCCAGCAGCTCGAAGCTCGCCTCGGCGCCGTCATAGGCGTAGCCGTCGTATTCGCGCAGCTTCACGGTCTCGACCAGGGCGGCGACCTTCGGGTCGTCGGGATCGACCTCGAGGCCGATCTCGCGGAAACGCGCCAGGATGTTGGAACGGCCCGACTGATCGGAGACCACGATATGCCGCCGATTGCCCACGAGGGTCGGCTCGATATGCTCGTAGGTCTTCGGGTCCTTCTCGACCGCGGAGACATGCAGCCCGCCCTTATGCGCGAAGGCGGATTCGCCCACGTAAGCGGCACTGCGCGACGGCGCCCGATTCAGGCGCTCGTCCAGCAGACGCGAAAGATGCGTCAGCTGCTTCAGATCGTTCTCATCGAGCCCGGTCTTGAACTCAGTCTTCAGCATCAGCGACGGGATCAGCGAAATGAGGTTCGCATTGCCGCAACGCTCGCCCAAGCCGTTCAAGGTGCCCTGCACCTGGCGCACGCCGGAGCGCACCGCGGCGAGGGAGTTCGCGACCGCGTTCTCGGTGTCGTTGTGGCAATGGATGCCGAGATGGCTGCCCGGAATCTTCGCCGTCACCGCACCGACGATGCGCTCGATCTCGTGCGGCAAGGTGCCGCCATTGGTGTCGCAGAGCACGATCCAGCGCGCGCCCGCCTTGTAGGCGGCTTCGGCGCATTCCAGCGCATAGCCCGGATTGTTCTTATAACCGTCGAAAAAATGCTCGGCGTCGAACATCACCTCGGCAACACGTTCCTTGGCATGCGCCACGCTCTCGGCGATCATCGCCACGTTCTCGGCGCGCGGGATGCCGAGCGCCACATCGACATGGAAATCCCAGGACTTTCCCACCATGCAGACCGCATGGGTCTTCGCGTTCAGCAAAGCGGCGAGGCCGGGATCGTTGGCGGCGCTGCGGCCGGGACGTCTCGTCATACCGAAAGCCACGAACTTCGCGCGCTTGAACCGGGGGGCGTTGCCGAAGAAGGCGTCGTCGGTGGGATTGGCGCCGGGCCAGCCGCCCTCGACATAATCCATGCCGAGGCGGTCGAGGGCCGCGGCGAGCGCCTGCTTGTCCCCGACATTGAAGTCGACGCCCTGCGTCTGCGCACCATCGCGCAGGGTCGTGTCGAACAGGTAGACGCGCTTGTCGTCGGACATTTCGCTCTCTTATCGTTGACCCGGTTTTCAGCATATGGAACCTTGGGGGTCAAGCAGACCTCCAAAAATAAGCGCCAAATGCCTGATTTCTCGAATCTTCTGCCCTTCCTGGCCGCTGCCCTGGCGCTGAACCTGACGCCCGGCGCCGACATGACCTATGTGATCGCCCGCTCGGCCACCCAGGGCCGCTCGGCGGGGATCGCCGCGAGCTTCGGGGTCGCGGCCGGATCCTTCGCCCACAGCCTGCTGGCCGCCTTCGGGGTCGCGGCGCTGGTCGCGCAATCCGAGGCCGCCTTCGTCACCATCAAGGTCGGCGGCGCGCTCTACCTCCTCTACCTTGCCTGGAAGGCGATCCAGGCCAGCGCCAATGCCGTGGCGCTCAAGGCGCTGCCGCCGGTCAAGAACAGCCGGGTTTTCGCCGAGGGTGCGCTCACCAATCTCCTGAACCCAAAGGTGGCGCTGTTCATCCTTGCCTTCCTGCCGCAATTCGTCGATCCGGCCCGCGGCTCGGTCATCGTGCAGATCCTGGTGCTCGGCCTCATCTTCAACATCGGCGGCACCACGGTGAACTGCGTCGTCGCGGTCTCCGCCGGTGCGGCCGCCGGCATGCTCAAGGGCTCGGAACGCTTCAGCCGCTGGCTCAACCGTTTCACCGCGCTGGTCTTCGTCGGCCTGGCGCTGCGCCTCGCCTTCGCCGAGCGGCGCTGATCTTGCAAGTCATCGTCATCGGCGCCGGAGCCGCCGGCATGGTCGCCGCGCTCCGGCTTTCCGAGAAAGGCTGCAACGTCACCCTGATCGAGCAGGGCGAGATCCCGCACGATCGCGCCGCTTCGTTCGACCAGCACCGCATCATCCGCCACCTGTATCCGGGGGCGGACGCCTATGCCCGGCTGGTGGACCATGCCTTCGCCGCCTGGGACCGGCTCTGGGAGCGGCTCGGCAGAAATCATCTTGCCGAGACCGGCGTGCTTGCGGTTTCCAACGATCGCGGTGACTGGACCGATCGCGGCCGTCAGGGCCTCGACCGTCTGGGCATCCCCTATCGTGTGATGGACGCGGCCGAGCTCCGCAAACGCCTGCCGCAGTTCCAGTTCCCCGACCGCGCCACCGGCATCTTCACGGCACGCGGCGGCGCGCTCTTTCCCGATCGCATCGCCACCGATCTCGCGCTCGCCTTGCGGCAGAGCGGCGTCGCCCTGGTGCCGCGGGAAAAGGTCGTCGCCGTCGACCCTGCGACCGGCCGCGTGCAGACCGAGAGCGGTGCCGTGTTCCTCGGCGACCGCATCGTCTATTCCGGCGGTGCCTGGGCGGCGCATCTGTTTCCGGATTTCGCAGCGCCGCTCACCACCTACCGCCAGGCTATCCTCTACGTCGCAGCGCCAGCCAAGTGGTCTGCCGCCTGGGCGGAGACGCCGGTCATCGTCGATCTCGGCGGCGAGAGCGGATGTTACATCCTGCCGCCGGTCGAGGGCAGCGATATGAAGATATGCGCGCCGGAGCATCGGCGTCGCGGCGACCCCGAGCGCGATGCAGCGCTCGACGAAAACGAAGACCAGGCAGTGCGTGCGTTCTTCCGCTACGCCCTGCCCGATCTCGCGGATTACCGCACCCTCTACATGAAGACCTGCTTCTACACGATCGCACCGGAGGACCGATTCCAGTTGCAGCGGCGCGACCGGCTGATCCTGTTCAGCGGCTGCTCCGGCCACGGCTACAAGTTCGCGGCCCTGAACGGCGAGAAGCTGGCCCAGGTGGTGCTCGGCGAGGCCGACCTCGAAGCGACCGCGAAACTGCTCGGCGGTCACGATCAGCTGGCCTAAACGGCGGGCTCTCCAAACCATTGCGGCCGGCGCGCGGCCGTCCAATTGACGAGACGGTAGACGCCGCGCCGTGCCGGCGCGAAGTCCTGGGACAGCAAAACCACGCCGAGCGGCACCATCCAGAATCCGAGCACCGGCAGGAATCCCAGAAACCCGCCGGCGATCAGCAGGATGCCGAGCGGCAAGCGCAGCCAAATGAGCTTCGGACCGCGCAGCCAGCGGATGAAACCCGCCATGCGGCCCGGCAGGCGGGAAATCAGCTTTTGCAGCCGTTGCTCGGCCGCCACTTGGTCTTTTTGCTTCAGCATGACCCAAACCGAATTGGCACCGAGACCAATACGCCGGGACAGCCGGGGTTCCTGAAGGACTATCGCACCATGATCCGCAGTTCGCCCACGCCTTCCACGGCGCCCAGCAGCCGGTCGCCCCTCTGCACCGGACCGACGCCGGCCGGGGTTCCGGAATAGATCAGATCCCCGGCCTTCAGCTCAAAGAGGCCGGAGAGATAGGCGATCATTTCCGGCACTTTCCAGATCATCTGGGCGAGATCGCCCTGCTGCTTCAGCGTACCGTTGACCGTCAGTGTCACCGCGCCCTTGGCCGGATGACCGATCTCGGAGACCGGCGCGATCTCCGAGCAGGGTGCCGCCGCCTCGAAGGCTTTACCGACTTCCCAGGGCCGCCCGGCCTTCTTGGCTTCGCCCTGCAGGTCGCGGCGGGTCATGTCTAGGCCCACTGCATATCCGAATATGTGATCGAGCGCCGCCTCAACGGCAATGTTCTTGCCGCCGGATTTCAGCGCCACCACCAGCTCAATCTCGTGGTGCACATCCTTGGATGCATCCGGGTAGGGAAACACGCCGTCGTTGCGCACGATCGTGTCCGGGTTCTTCTGGAAGAAGAACGGCGCCTCGCGGCTCGGGTCGTGACCCATCTCGATCGCGTGCTCGGCATAGTTCCGGCCGACGCAGTAGATCCGGTGCACCGGGAAGAGCTTGTCGCTGCCCTTGATCGGCAGCGTTGGGACGGCAGACGGTGTGAAGACGTATTCGCTCATGATTCGATCACGCCCGCTTCCACGTCGTTCCCTGTGGCCCGTCCTCCAGGATCACGCCAGCATCGCTGAGCTGCTTGCGGATCCGGTCGGCCTCGGCGAAGTTCTTCGCCCTTCGGGCCGCGTTCCGGGCCTCGATCAGCTTCTCGATCTCCGCTGCGTCAAGTCCGCCGCCGCTGGCCTGGAACCAGGCCGCCGGTTCCTGCTGCAGCAGGCCCAGCAAGGCACCGGCGCCGAGCAAGGCCGATTTCAGCGCCCGCTTCTCTTCGGCGTTCTCGGCCTTGTTCAGCTTCGAGACCAGCTCGTGCATCTCGGAGATTGCGAGCGGCGTGTTCAAGTCATCGGCCAGGGCCGCGAGGATGTGGGCATTCGGCTGCGGCACCGCATCGACCTCGGCCTTGGCGAGCGCCGTGTAGAGGCGATCGAGTGCCGCCTTCGCCTCTTTCAATCCATCGCGGGTGATGTCGATCGGCTGGCGGTAATGCGCACTCAGCAAGGCGAGCCGGATCGCCTCGCCGCGATGCCCTTCCTCCAGCAGCTCGTGCACGGTGAAGAAGTTGCCGAGCGATTTCGACATCTTCTGCCCGTTCACCTGCACGAAGCCATTGTGCAGCCAGTAGCGGGCCATCGTGTCGGTTTCATGGGCGCAGCGGCTCTGGGCGATCTCGTTCTCATGATGCGGGAAGATGAGATCGAGGCCGCCGGCATGGATATCGAACACCTCGCCGAGGATCTCCGCCGACATGGCGGAGCACTCGATATGCCAGCCCGGCCGGCCGCGGCCCCAGGGCGAATCCCAGCCCGGCTGATCCGGCGTGCTCGGCTTCCACAGCACGAAGTCCGCGGGATGCTTCTTGTAGGGCGCCACTTCGACACGCGCGCCGGCGATCAGATCGTCGAGACTGCGCTTGGAGAGCCGGCCGTAATCCTCCATCGAGGGCACGTTGAAGAGCACATGGCCCTCGGCCGCATAGGCATGGCCGAAGCTTTCCAGCCTTTGGATCATGGCGACCATCTGCGGCACGAACTCGGTTGCCCGCGGCTCGCGGTCCGGCGGCAGCGCGCCAAGCGCCGCCATGTCGTCGTGATACCACTGGGTGGTGCGCCGGGTCAGCGCCTCGATCGGCTCGCCGTTCTTCTTCGCAGCGTCCATGATCTTGTCCTCGATGTCCGTGATGTTGCGGACATAGGTGACGTGATCCTTGCCATAGGTGTGCCGCAGCAGCCGCGCCAGCACGTCGAACACGACGACCGGCCGCGCATTGCCGATATGCGCATAGTCCCAGACGGTCGGTCCGCAGACATACATGCGGACGTTCTTGGGATCGATCGGCTCGAAGACCTGCTTCTCGCGCGTGAGGGTGTTGTGGAAGTGGATGGTCATCTCTGAGGTTCCGCTTGCCTGAGATGCGCGGGTCGAGCCCGCGCATGACGTTAAAAAGAATGCGTCATGGCCGGGCTTGACCCGGCCATCTCGCGCAACATCGCAACGCAGCCATCACGCCCGCTCCCCGCGCAACCGTTTCAGCGCGCGGTCGCGGCCGATCAGGGGCAGCAGCACCTTCAGCTCCGGGCCGTGATCGAGGCCGGTCAGCGCCAGGCGCAACGGCATGAAGAGCTCCTTGCCCTTCTTGCCCGTGGTCTTCTGCACGGTCTGGGTCCAGGCCTTCCAGGTCTCGCCATTCCAGGGCTCGCTCGGCAGCAAGTCGGCGGCTTGCGCGGCGAAGCCGCCGTCCTGGACCACCGGGGCAATTTCCGAGCGGCAGATCTGCTGCCAGACGGCGATATCGCCGATCTTCTCCAGATTGCCGCGTGCCGCTTCCCACAGAGCGGGATCGACCTGACCGAAGTTGAGCGCGGCCAATTGCGGCTTCACCTCATCGAAGCTCATGGCGTGCAGCAGGCGGGCGTTGAGGTGCTTGAGCTCTTCGGGATCGAAGCGCGGCGAGGTCTTGCCGAACTTGGAAAGATCGTGCTCCGCGACCAAGGCATCGAGATTGCGGACCGGCTCGACCGCATGACCGGTGCCGATCCGCGCCAGGTAGGCGTTGATCGCCATCGGCTCCAACCCGTCCTCGCGCATCTGCATGATCGAGAGCGAGCCGAGGCGCTTCGAGAGCCCCTCGCCGCTCGCATCGACCAGCAGCGGCAGATGGGCGAAGGTCGGGACCGCGGCACCGAGCGCTTCGTAGATCTGGATCTGGGTCGCGGTGTTGGTGACATGGTCGTTGCCGCGGATCACATGGCTGACCTTCAGCTCCACATCGTCCACCACCGATGGCAGTGTGTAGAGGAAGGTGCCGTCCTCGCGGATGAGGATCGGATCCGACTGGCTGCTCTCGTCGATATGTTGCGGGCCGCGCACCAGGTCGTTCCACTCGACCTGGCGTCCTTCCAGCTTGAAGCGCCAATGCGGCCGGCGGCCTTCCGCCTCCAGTCGCTTGCGGTCGGCGTCCGTGAGCTTCAGTGCGGCCCGGTCGTAGACCCGCGACTTCCCGAGCGAAGACTGGACCTTGCGCTGCAGCGCCAGCTCTTCCGCCGTCTCGTAGCAGGGATAGAGACGCCCCGATGCCTTCAGCTTCTCCGCCGCGGCCTCGTAGGTATCGATCCGGTCGGACTGCCGCGTGAACTCATCCCACTTGAGGCCGAGCCACTTGAGGTCGTCCTCGATGATCGCGGCGAAGGCGAGCGTCGAGCGCTCGCGATCGGTGTCGTCGAGACGCAGCAGGAACGCGCCACCCTGCCGCTTCGCGAACAGCCAGTTGTTCAGCGCGACGTAGATGTTTCCGACATGAAGCCGCCCGGTGGGGCTTGGAGCGAAGCGAACACGGATCGACATGGGGCCATCACCGATCCATCGCTAGGTACGCGGCGCTTTGAAGCCGTTGGTGATCGGATAGCGCCGATCCCGGCCAAAGGCCCGGCTGGTGATCTTGACACCCGGCGGCGCCTGGCGCCGCTTGTATTCGGCGAGGTCGAGCATGCGCCACACACGCAACACCGTCGGGCGATCGAAGCCCTTGGCGACAATCTGCTCGACCGTCATTTCCTCTTCGATCAGGCATTCCAGGATGCCGTCGAGGATGTCGTAAGGCGGCAGCGAATCCTGGTCCTTCTGATTGGGACGCAGCTCCGCGGTCGGCGCCTTGGTGATCACGCGTTCCGGCATGACCGGGCCGGAAGGCCCCAGCGCATTCGCCGGCTTGTGCGTGTTGCGCCACTCGCAGAGGCGATAGACCATGGTCTTGTAGATATCCTTCAGGACCGAGTAACCGCCGCACATATCGCCGTAGAGCGTCGCATAGCCAACCGACATCTCGGACTTGTTGCCGGTGGTGAGCAGCATCGAGCCCAGCTTGTTGGAGACCGCCATCAGCGAGACGCCGCGGATGCGGCTCTGGATGTTCTCCTCGGTGACATCGCTGTTCCGACCCGCAAAGACGTCCTTCAGCATGGTCTCGAAAGCCTGCATCGCCGGACCGATCGCGATCGAGTCATGCTGGATGCCGATGAGATCGGCGCATTTCTGCGCGTCGACGATGCTGTCGTCGCTGGTATAGGGCGAGGGGAGCATGAAGGCGCGGACTCTGTCGGCGCCCAGCGCATCGACGGCGACCGCCGCCGAGATCGCGGAATCGATGCCGCCGGAGAGGCCGAGCAGGATTCCGGGGAAGCGGTTCTTGTTCACGTAGTCGCGGAGCCCCAGCATCATCGCCTGGTAGACGCTCTCGATGACGGTTGGCTGTGCAGCCATGACGCCGGCATCGCAGACCCAGCCGTTGTTGCCGACGCGCCGCCAAGTGGTGAGAGTCTGCGCCTCGGCGAAGGCCGGCATCTGCACGGCGATCTTCTGGTCGCCGTTCATGACGAAGCTGGCGCCGTCGAACACCACCTCGTCCTGGCCGCCGACCTGGTTCAAGTAGACGATCGGACGGCCGTTCTCCTCGATCCGGCGCCTGACCAGCGTGGTGCGGACTTCCTGCTTGTCGTGCTCATAGGGGCTGCCGTTCGGGACCAGCAGGATGTCGCTGCCGGATTCCGCCAGGCATTCGACGACCTCCGAACCCCAGATGTCCTCGCAGATCGGCAGGCCGAGGCGGACGTCGCGGAAGTTGATCGGGCTCTGGTTGCCGCCGGCGGAGAAGACCCGTTTCTCGTCGAAGACGCCGTAATTCGGCAGGTCGGCCTTGAAGCGGGTCGCGGCGACCTTGCCGCCGTCGAGCAGCGCCACGGCGTTGTAAAGCTTCCCCTCTTCGACCCAGGGTGTCCCCAGGATGACGGCGGGCCCGCCATCGGCGGTTTCGGCCGCGAGTGCTTCGGCGGCGGCGCGGCAGGCCTGCTGGAAGGCCGGCTTCAGCACCAAGTCCTCGGGCGGATAGCCGCAGAGGAAGAGCTCGCTCAGCATCACGAGGTCGGCCTTCTCGGCCGCGGCCTGCTTGCGGGCCTTGCGAACCAGATCGGCATTGCCCGCGACGTCACCGACGGTCGGGTTGAACTGGGCCAGGGAAATGCGCAGCGTATCGGTCAATTTCACACTCCAAGATCAACCAGACCTTAACGGCCGGGGGCCAGAGTTTCAATGCGAGGCGCCGGGTAGAGCCATGTTTTCCCGGCATTTCCACCAGCGAACAACGGCATTGGCGCTTGTTCGCCCCCGCACTCGAGTGAGAAAATCAGCGCGGGGCGGTTTCGGAGGGAAGATGATCAGCTTGTTGAGATCTGCCGGCCTTGCCGTGCTTTTCAGCGCCGCACTCGCCGGCCCCGCTCTCGCACAGAACTACGCCGATGAACTCACGCCGACGCCGGTCATCGAACCCGCCGGAGGCCGCTATATCCTGATGGTGCTCGACCAGCCCGACCGCGACCTCACCCATGGCCGCACCAAGGTCAACATGCTGGTCGATACCAAGACCGGGAAGACCTGGTTGCTGGAATACGCACGCAAGCCCAACAGCAACGAACAAGGTTACGTCTGGAGCGAGGTCCCGTTCGCCAAGGCGCCCGGGGAATAACCGTTTTCGTCTGCGTCCGGTCTGCGTTCAAGGCGCTCCGGGCTTTCCATCCTGTCCGTGCCCCGTCCGGGTTCGAAGCTCCAGGATCTCGATTTCGTCCGGGTCCGGTCCGGGTGCCGGACGCCAGACCCCCATTTTGTCCGGGTCCAGTCCGGGTACCGGATGCCCCGACCTCTCATTCTGTCCGGGTCCGGTCCGGGTTCCGGGCCCCACAACCTCTCATTCTGTCCGGGTCCCGTCCGGGTGCCGGACGCCCCGACCTCTCATTCTGTCCGGGTCCTGTCCGGGTGCCGGATCCCACAACCTCTCATTCTGTCCGGTCCTGTCCGGGTGCCGGACGCCCCGGCCTCGCATTTTGTCCGGGTCCTGTCCGGGTACCGGACGCCCTGGATGCCTACCATTCCGTATCGGTCTGCGCTGCACCGCAGCAATCTCAGACCAGCCGGTACCAACAATGGCTTATTGTAGTTCATTCTTTGTTCCGAGTCGACTTTCGACCGCGACCTCACGCAGGCCGCACCAAGGTCCATGTCCTGGTGGATACGAAGACCGGGAAGACCTGGTTGCTGGAATACGCGCGCAAGCCCAACAGCAACGAGATGGGCTATGTATGGAGCGAGGTGCCGTTCGCGCGGGCGCCGGGCGAATGGCCCGCACTCGCAAAGAACGCACGCTATAGTTCGGACATGACATTGCCTGACGACTCCGTTCAGAACCGCGCCGATGGCCGCTCCCCGGCCGCGAAAGCGCGGCCTTCCGGCCAAGTGCTTTCCTTCGCAAAGATGCTGAGCGTGCTGGAGTGCTTTTCCCGCACCGATCGCGCGTTGAGCGTCCTGCAAATGGCCGAGCGCACGGGCCTGCCGCGAACCACCGTCCATCGGATCGTCGCATCCCTGCGCGCGATCGGGTTCATCGACCAGGATCGGGATCGCGATCGCTATCGGCTCGGGCTGAAACTGTTCGAGTTGGGCAATGTCGTGCTTGCGAACATGGATCTGCAGCGCGAAGCCCAGAGCAGCATCGCGAACCTGGTGCGGGGGACGGGCCTCTCGGTTCACCTCGGTGTTTTCGACGGGTTCGAGATCGTGATGGTCGAACGCGCTGACCCCAAGGCCGGCCAGCCAAACCGGATCGTCACCCTGGAAAGCGCCGCCGCCCATGCCAGCGCCACCGGCAAGGCGGCGCTCGCCTTCCAACCGGCAGAGGTGATCGACCGGGTGATCGCCCAGGGTCTTCGTCCCTTCACGCCGGCGACCGTGACGGACCCCGCGGCCCTGAAGCGCGAGCTCGAAGCGATCCGACAGCGCGGCTATTCCACCGACCTCGGCGAGTACGAAGAGTGGCGGCGCTGCGTGGCGGCGCCGATCCGCAACGCCGGCGGAAGGGTCTTCGCTTCAATCAGCCTGACCGGCTCGAAGGAACGTTTGTCCGATTCCGAGCTTCCCGGTCTCGCTTCGCTGGTGAAACAGCATGCCGCGGATATTTCCAAGCGCCTGGGCTTGGTTGAGGAAAGCCAATGATCTGATGGGCTCCGGCCGCCATCCGGCAAAATTTGCGGCTTGACGATCCGATGGTTTGATTGTCCACTATGCGAACATTATGTTCGTATAGTGGAGAAACGCATGAGCATCATCAGTCGGCTGTCCGGGGTCATTCCGCCGACCACCACGCCGTTCGATACCGAAGGCAAGCTGAACGTGCGGGCCTTCGTCACCCAGCTCCGGTTTATGGCCGCTTCCGGCGTCCACGGGGTCTGTGTCGGTGGCAGCACCGGCGAGGGACACACCCTCGACGCCGACGAGCTCCGTGCCACGTGGGAAGCTGCCGCGAGCGAGATCGGCGATCGGCTGCCGCTGGTTGCGGGGGTCATCATCAACAGCACGCGCCAAGCCGTGGAGCGCTGCTCGTTGGCCCGAAAGGCCGGTGCCGTTGCCCTGCAGGTGACGCCCCCCTATTACGTCTTCCGCCCTTCCGATGAGGCTCTGGTCGAGCATTTCCGCGTCATCGCCGAGGAAAGCGGCCTGCCGATTTTGATCTACAACGTGGTTCCATGGTGCTACCTGAGCCCGTCATTGCTCATCCGCATCATGCGTGAAGTTCCCGGGGTCATCGGGGTCAAGCAGAGCAACGGCGATTTGAAGCTGCTGGCCGACCTGCTGATCGATCTGCCCGAGGGCAAGCTGGTGCTGACCGCGGTCGACGCCTTGCTCTATCCGAGCTTCACTCTGGGCGTACACGGCACGATCGCGGCGAACCCGGCGGCCGTGCCCGCTTCCGTCGTCGCTTTGTGGAATGCCGTCAAGCGTGGCGAGCACGCGCTTGCGCAGGACTTGCACGTGCGTCTGCTGAAGTTCTGGAACGCCATTCTTTGCGACGACCTCCCGGCCTGCGTGAAATACGCCCAGAGCCTGCAAGGGGTCGATGCCGGCCTGCCGCGCGCACCGATGCGTATGCCGGACGAGGCGCGCCGCAAGCGCATCGATCTGGCTTTCGAGCAGTTGCAGGCCGCGACCCGAGCGGCCGCGGCCTAAGAGCGATCCACAAGCGGCGGCCGGTCCCGCGCATCGGCCGCCGCATTCGAACAACGACAAGCGCGGATCAAGGAGGAAACGATGTCCAACCCGCAAGCGGCGGCAACGTCCCCGCGCCAGACCGTGCGTACCGTCATCGCGAGCACGCTCGGCACGGTCGTCGAGTACTACGACTTCACGCTCTACGCCACAGCCACTGCGCTGGTCTTCAACAAGATCTTCTTCCCGAGCTTCGATCCTCTCGTCGGCACGCTCGCTGCGTTCTCAACCTTCTTCATCGGGTACTGCGCACGCCCGCTCGGCGGGCTGATCTTCGGCCATTTCGGCGACCGGCTTGGGCGCAAGCGCATGCTGATCATCACCATGCTGATCATGGGCCTCGGGACCTTCGCCATAGGCCTCGTCCCCTCCTACGAGACCATCGGCGTCTGGGCGCCGATCACTCTGGTCGTTCTGCGCGCGTTGCAGGGTATCGGCATCGGCGGCGAGTATGGCGGGGGAATGCTGATGGCGATCGAGCATGCCAAGCCGGGCCGCCAGGGCCTGATTGGCAGTCTGGTCCATATCGGCGTACCGGCCGGCTTCCTCCTGCCGATCGCGTTCCTCAGCGCACTGTCCACGATGCCGGAGGCGGAGTTCCTGGCCTGGGGCTGGCGGGTTCCATTCATCTTCAGTCTGATCCTGGTCGCACTCGGACTCTTCATCCGGTTCCGCATCGATGAGAGCCCGGCCTTTGTCGACGCACAGCGCGAGGAGCAGGTCGCGTCCCTGCCGGCCGCGGAAGTCCTGAAGAACCACTGGGGCAAGGTCGCCCTTGGCATCGGCGGCAAGGTCGCCGAAAGCGGCCTCTTCAATATCTATGCCGTGTTCGTGATTTCCTACGCGGTCACCAAGTTGGGCCTACCCAAGGTCATGGTGTTGAATGCCGTGCTGATCGGCTGCCTGGTTGAATGTGTGACCTTGCCGTTCTTCGGCTGGCTCTCCGACAAGGTCGGACGTGCGCCGATCTACGTCGCCGGAGCGGCGTTCCAAGCCTTGCTCGCCCTCTTCTTCTTCGGCCTGGTCGACCATGGCATGACGGGGATTACGATCGCCGTGACGCTCGGGCTGGCGATCGGCCACGGTGCGATGTTCGGCGCGCAGGCCGCCTTCTATGCCGGCCTGTTTCCGACCCGCATTCGCTACAGCGGGCTGTCGATGATTCAGCAGATCGGCCCGATCCTCGGCGGCGGGCTCTCGCCGATCATCGCCGCCGCGCTGCTGGCACGCGGCAACGGAGATCCCAGCCAGATTGCGATCTATATGTTCGCGATTGCGCTGTTCTCGGGCCTCTGCGCGTTCGTTCTCGGACGCATCACGTCCGATCGGGCGAAGGTGGCAAAACCGCTGCGCTCACTTGCCGCTGAATAGGTCCGTGGAGCCGATCGCGCGCCCGTCGTGCGATCGGCTTCTGGTCATGCGGCTCACCGCGTCGACCAGACCTTCTCCAGGATCTCGGAGTGCGTGACGGTCTTGTCGTAGTCGATCAGCTTCACCGCGATCTCCGGATGCACCACGGCGTTGGCGAGATCGCGGCCGGTGAAGCGGCGGATCACGTCCATCGAGATCCAGCGGGTGAGGACGGTGTATTCGATCGCGCCATCGAGTTCCCGGCGCATCAGCATGGCGCCGAGGAAGCCGGGAATGGCGTCGAGCTCCGGCAGCACTTTGTCCTTGAAGTGCCGGGGATAGGCGTCGGGATCCTTGGGATCCGCGCGGCAGGACCAGACCCTAGCGATCGCCATCGGGCTTCCGGAACAGGAATTCGCGGCCGATCTTCACGCGCTTCACGCCGTCGTATTCGATGATGTCCGCGGTCGCGTAGGTCTCGGTCCAGCGCTGCGGCAGGAACGAGCCGGTGCCGATCACGTCGACCGGCGCCAGGGCTTCCGCCATCACCTTGCACTTCGCCGGATCAAAGCCGGAGGAGCCGACGATCTTGACCCGCTGGAAGCCCTCGCGGTTGAGCGCGTCCCGCAGGTGCCAGATCGCCGCGGCGGTGACGCCGGCGCCGACCAGGTGGCGGAGCTCCTGCTCGCTCCGGTAGCCGCGGAGCACGCGGGGCACATGGCGCTCCAGCACGGCATAGGACGCGCTGGGATCGAGACCTTCGATGAAGCGGCTGCCCGGCGTGTCGAGCCGGACCGAGAGCTTGCCCTCGGCGGCAAGGCCCGGGAAGCGGCGGGCGACCGTCAACGAGTCCGTCACCTCGCGGCCGAAATAGTCGACCAGCACGGTCATCGGCTCGCCGGGAAAGGTCTCGCTGAACATCTCGGCGGCGCGCAAGGTCGAGCCGGCATAGCCGATCAGCGCATGGGGCATGGTCCCCATCGCGTGTTCCTGGCCGAAGTAATGTGCGGTCGCCTCGGTCGCGTTGCCGATGAAGCCTTTGGCGCCGACCTTGCGCTTGGCCCGCGCCGAGCCCACCGAGGCGGCATAGGCCATGATCTCCGCCATCTCGAGCCCGGCGCAGTGGCGCGCGTCCATGGCGAGGAAGGCGACGTTCGGCAGGTCCGCGCACATGGTGAAGGCGTTGAAAGCGGCGACGCAGGCCGGTCCCAGCTTCTGCAGCAGAATGGTCTCGAGGTCGGCCAGATGCACCAGCGAGCCGGTGATGTACATGATCGGCTCGCCGGCACCGACCCACTTCCCTTCCGGATAGATGAGATCGACCTTGAACTCGGTGCCGCGTTGCTTGCCGATCGCATGCAGC
>Ga0209257_1000454_pt1 | contig 76336 bp, 85 predicted proteins | sample AraplaCvi_mCL_r2_FD_184277 | JGI IMG/M metagenome (GOLD analysis project Ga0209257, IMG submission 184277) | Arabidopsis root microbial communities from North Carolina, USA - plate scrape MF_Cvi_mCL_r2 (SPAdes) (version 2) | ecosystem: Host-associated > Plants > Roots > Endosphere | place: USA...
CGGTCGGCGACCTTGCCCTGCTGCAACGCGAGCGCCAGGCGCTCCATTTCCTCGGCGACCATCGCCGGCGCGTACAGCTCGACCATGCGCAGCGTGCCGTGCACCTGGTGCAGCTGTTCGGCGCACAGGCGCATGCGGCTGGCGTCGGCCGGATTCTCGGCGTACGCCTCGATCTCCTGCTGGGCCAGGCGCAGGGTCTCGTCCAGCTCGGGCTTGATCCAGCCCAGCGTGGTCGTATCGATGGCCTCACGCATGACGGTCATCGTCCGGCCCCCATGAGGGCGAGGCGGCCCCGCTTACAGTGGCCGGTGATCAACATTTTCATGGACCCTGCGTCCCTGCTCAGGCCGGCAGCTTGAAGTCGGCGACCGAGCGGCGAAGGTCGGCTGCCAGTTGCGCCAGGTTTCCAATCGACGCGGCGGTCTGGTTCGCACCCTGCGAGGTCTGCGCGGTAATCGACTGGATGGTGTTCATCGTCGCGGTGATGTTCGATGCCGCGCTGGACTGCTGCTGCGCCGCGCTCGAAATGCCCTGAATGAGGTTGGACAGGTCCGACGACACCTTTTCGATCTCGCCCAGCGCCGTACCCGCGTCCTCGGCCAGTCGCGCACCGGCGACCACTTCCGACGTCGTCTGTTCCATCGAGGACACCGCTTCGTTGGTGTCGGACTGAATCGTCTGCACCAGCGTTTCGATTCGCTTGGTCGCGTTCGATGCGCGTTCTGCGAGTCGCTGCACTTCGTCCGCGACGACCGCGAAGCCGCGGCCCGCTTCACCGGCCGAGGCCGCCTGGATTGCCGCGTTCAGCGCCAGGATGTTCGTCTGTTCCGAGATGTCGTTGATCAGTTCAACGATCGAGCCGATTTCCTGCGACGACTCACCCAGTCGCTTGATTCGCTTCGAGGTTTCCTGGATCTGGTCGCGAATGCTGTCCATGCCCGCGATCGTCTGGCGCACGACGCCCGCGCCCTTGGTCGCGATCTGCACCGAGCGCTGCGCCACGTCCGCCGATTCGGCCGAGTTGCGCGACACCTGGTTGATCGAGGCCGCGATTTCGCTGATACGGCTGGAAGCGGAGTTGATTTCCTGCGCCTGGTGTTCGGCGGCCTCGGCCAGGTGCATGGCGGTGGCCTGCGTTTCCTGCGCGCTGGCGGCGACCTGCACCGAGGTGTCGGTAATGGTCTGCACCAGGCTGCGCAGCTGTTCGACGGCGAAGTTGATCGAGTCCGCGATCGCGCCGGTCATGTCCTCGGTCACGGTCGCCTTCACGGTCAGGTCGCCTTCTGCGAGCGAACCCATTTCGTCCAGCAGGCGCATGATCGCCTCCTGGTTACGGTCGTTGAGTTCCTTCGTGGTCAGGTAGCGCTTCTTCTGCTGGCTGTTCAGCGAGACGACGAGGAAGACGATCGCGAACAGCGCGATCAGGCCCGACACGATGGACACCAGGATGTGGCCGATCGGGTTGGTGCTGCGCACCGAGCCGAACGAGGTAAAGGCGCGGAACAGGCCCTGGCTGTCGGTCAGCAGCTTGTTGGAGCCGCCGGTGATCGATTCGGCTGCGGCCTGCGCGGCGAACAGGTTCTGCGAGGAGGACAGGATCGCGTCCAGGTCCTTCTTCATCTCCTGCCACAGCGCCTCGGCCTGGCTGAGTGCGTTGATCGCGTTCTGGTTGCCCAGCGGGGTGACGCCGAAGGCGGCGTCGCCCTTGCGCAGGCCCGTCAGCACGTTGCCGAACACGGCCGCGTCGCGACCCAGCGCTTCACCGGCGAGGGCGGCGCCGGTGCCACCGGCGCGGATCTGCGTGATGCGCTCGGCCATCTTGCCCGACAGCACGACCTGGCGAAGCGCGATGTAGACCTGCGAGGACGGCGAGCCGGAGGCCGACATCGCGCGGACCAGTTCGTCCAGGCGTGCCTGCAGCTGCGGCACGCGGCTGGAGAAGCTGTCGGCGTTGCCGGCCAGCGCCAGCACGGCCTTCTCCGACGAGATCACCTGGTCGGCGCTCTTGCCCAGCGGCGCCCACGTTTCGGAGACGGTCTGGATCGGGCCGGACACGCCGGCGGTGCCGCCGAAGTTGGCATTGAGCTGGTTCACGTCCTCGACGATCGCCGAGCGGGTTTCCTTGAACGCGGCGAATGCGCCGGCGTCGCCGCTCACCGCTTCCTGGCCCTGCACGGCGAGCTTCTGCGAGTTCACCTGCAAGTCGGAAGCCGACGAGCTCGCGCCGCCCAGGCGCGCGGCCTTCCACGTTGCGTAGCCTGTGTTCAGACCGAAGATGAGCACCGAGACGCCCAGCACGACCAGCCAGGTGTTGACGCCAAGATTGCGGCCCTTGCCGGCAGCGCTATCCATAACAGTGCTCATGGTTGAACCTCGGAAACGTTGCTGATGCGATGCGGCATGTCGGATGCCGCCTGGCGGAATTCAGGGGTGCGCGCCAGCCTGTCCAGGCTGAAGATGCCCCACGTGTGTGCGTCGAGGCGGTAGCCGCGTTCGACGAAATGCGCGTAACGGCCCGTGGTCAGCGCGACGACGGCTTCGTCGTCGGCCTCATCGGGGGTCAGTTCGATGCGATGCTGCTCGTGGAAGCTGCGCTGACCGTAGAGCTCGTCGATCAGCACGGCCACGTCGCCGCCGGGCTGGCGGACGAGGAGGATGCGCTGGCTTTCGTGCAGGACGGTGCGCTCGCCTTCAAGGAACTGCTTGAGGTCGACGATGGGGAGCAGGTTGCCGCGCACGTTGGCCAGCCCCAGCAGCCAGGGCTGCGCGCCCGGCACCGTGGTGACCTGCGGCAGCGGCAGGATTTCCAGCACTTCGCCGAATCCCGAAGCCAGGCGGCGCGCGCCGATGCGATAGCCGACGCCGCGCCACAGACCGGGCGCGTCGAGCTGTTCGGGCAGGCCGACCACGTGCGCCAGGCTGCGGCGCTCGTAGTCCACCAGCACGTCGAAGGGCGACTGCAACATCGGGGGTCCGCCCTCAGGCGCCCAGCAGGGCGTTGATGCGGGCGATCAGTTCGTCTTCGCGCGGCGGCTTGACGATGTAGTCGCGAGCGCCCTGGCGCATGCCCCAGGCCTTGTCGGTGTCCATGCCCTTGGTGCTGACGATCAGCACCGGGATGGCGCTGGTGTCGACATCGCGCGACAGCGCGCGCGTGGCCTGGAAGCCGTTCATGCCCGGAAGCACGACGTCCATCATCACCAGGTCCGGCTTCTCGCGCTTGCAGGTCTCGATGCCGTCCTCGGCATTGCCCGAGGCCAGGACCTGATGTCCGTTGCGCTCCAGGAGCTGGGTCAGGACCGCCGTATCGGTCGGCGAGTCCTCGATCAGAAGAATACGTGCCATTTGTGCCCTACCCCCCGGTCAGGCGTTTACGTGCGTGCGGATCGCGTCGAGCAGTTCTTCGCGTGTGAATGGTTTGGTGAGGTACTGCTCGGAGCCGACGATGCGACCGCGCGCCTTGTCGAACAAACCATCCTTGGAGGACAGCATGATGACCGGAGTGCCTTTGAACAGATGGTTGTTCTTGATCAACGCACAGGTTTGGTACCCATCCAGCCGCGGCATCATGATGTCCACGAAGATGATCTGCGGCTGTTGATCGGCGATCTTCGCCAGCGCTTCGAAGCCGTCGGTGGCGGTCACCACCTCGCAGCCCTCGCGCTTTAGCAACGTCTCGGCGGTTCGGCGGATCGTCTTCGAGTCATCGATGACCATGACCTTCAGACCGCCGAGGCTGCCGTTGCGGACCTCGTCTAGCATTTTCGAATTCCCCCATGCGAATGCCGCCGTGTGCGTGCACTTCGCCAGTCGCCTTTATTCCAAGCCGCGCTGAAAGTGTCAAGCAGCGGTTCACGTGAATGCCCGGGATTCAAGCTGAATTGGTCGAGGGTCGGATCCAGCGGGCGGTTCCGGCGGGTCCGGCCTGCGGACCACCCCGCGAAACCGCCGGAGATCGGAAGGATCGTCCGGGCATGCGCATTGCATATACCTGAATCCCATGGCATTTCCGAGCTTTCGAGGCCCGAGCCGGGACGGTCGTTCCAACTCGCCGGCCACCGGCGGCCCGGGCGGTGCGACAGGACGACGGAGGTGCCGCCCGGACAGGAACCACCCGACGGCCGGCAGGACACCGCGTTGCGCGCAAACGGCCGGCCGGCGGACTTGGCTGCGCGAAGCGCCTGCTACCATCGCGCAATTCGCGCCCCAGTGACCCCTATGCCGCTCGACATCGTCGTCGTGATGGACCCGATCGGGTCGATCAAGATCGCCAAGGATTCCACCTTCGCCATGCTCCTGGAGGCCCAGCGCCGCGGGCATCGGCTGCACTACGTGCGCCCCGGCGGGCTGTCGGTGCGTGATGGCAAGGCCGAGGCGGTCGTCGCCCCGCTGCGCGTCCGCGACGACAAGAACGGCTGGTTCGAACTGGGCGAATTCGCGACGCTGCACTTCGGCCCCGGCCAGGTCGTGCTGATGCGCAAGGACCCGCCGGTCGACAGCGAATACATCCACGACACGCAGGTACTGGGCCTGGCGCAGAACGCCGGCGCACTGGTCGTCAACGACCCGCAGGGCCTGCGCGACTACAACGAGAAGCTCGCCGCGCTGCTGTTCCCGCAGTGCTGCCCGCCGACGCTGGTGAGCCGCGATCCGGCCGCACTGAAGGCCTTCGTCAACGAACACGTCGAAGCCGTGCTCAAGCCGCTGGACGGCATGGGCGGACGCTCGATCTTCCGCGCCAGCAAGGGCGAGGCGAACCTCAACGTCATCCTGGAAACGCTCACGCAGGGCGGCCACAGCCTCGCGATGGCGCAGCGCTACCTGCCGGAGATCAGCGAGGGCGACAAGCGCATCCTGCTGGTGGATGGCGAGCCGGTGGATTACTGCCTGGCGCGCATCCCGCAGGGCGATGAATTCCGCGGCAACCTCGCCGCCGGTGGCCGCGGCGAAGGCCGTCCGCTGAGCGAGCGCGACCGCTGGATCGCCGCCCAGGTCGGCCCGGAAATGAAGCGCCGGGGCATGCTGTTCGTCGGCCTGGACGCGATCGGCGACTACCTCACCGAAGTCAACGTCACCAGCCCGACGTGCATCCGCGAACTCGACGCGCAGTTCGGCATCAACATCGCCGGGCTGCTGTTCGACGCGATCGAGCGCAAGGTCGCTGCGTGAAATCCGGACGCGGGTCAGAGCCGGTGCGCACCGATAACGCGTACGCTTGGAAGGCACGGGGTTCCGTGCTTCGCCCGCACCCGCCCTGCCTGCCCTGCACGATCCGCCCCGCATGAACGCCGCTGTCGCCACCCCGTACGATTCCACCGGCAACGGCCGCGTCAGCGCGACCTTCGTTCTGTCCCTGCTGGTGCACGGCATCGTGTTGCTGGGCGTGGGCTGGACGCTGGAAACCGCCGCGCCGGTCATGCCGACGCTGGACGTGATCCTCACCCAGACCACCAGCGCGCTCACGCCGAAACAGGCCGATTTCCTCGCCCAGGCCAACAACCAGGGCGGCGGCGAGCACGACAAGAGCACGCGTCCGCGCGAAGCGCAGTCCGGCCCGTTGCCACAGGCGGCCACCGGCATCGCACCGCGCACGCTACGCGCGCAGTCGCCCGCACCGCAGCCGGCGCCGCAGCAACGCGTGGTCGCCAGCACGCGCGGCGACACCACCACGCCGACGCCGCGCAGCACGCCGACGCCGAGCGAACGCCCGTTGCCGCGAGGCGAGGAAAAGATCGAGCGCGACATGCAGATGGCGCGGCTGGCGGCCGAGATCCACATGCGTTCGGAGCGCTATGCGAAGCGTCCGTCGCGCAAGTTCGTCTCGGCCAGCACGCAGGAATACGTGTGGGCCGGCTACCTGCGCGACTGGGTCGATCGCGTCGAGCGCGTGGGCAATCTCAACTATCCCGACGAAGCGCGGCGTCGCCGGCTCGCCGGGCAGGTGGTGATCAGCGTGGCGATCCGTCGCGACGGTTCGGTCGAACGCGCCGACATCGTGCGCACCAGCGGCATCCCGCTGCTGGATGCCTCCGCGCTGCGCATCGCCAAGCTTGCCGAACCCTATCCGCCACTGCCGCGCACCGAGGAAAACCCGGACATCCTGCATGTCACGCGGACGTGGAACTTCCTGCCGGGCGGGACGCTGGTCGACGAGTGACGACGACTGACGGCAAGAGGCCGTTGTAGCCCGGGGAAGCGAAGCGCAACCGGGGCCCGTCAAGGTTCGGAGCCTGCAACGTGGCGACTCCCGGGTGCGGCCTTCGGCCTTACCCGGGCTACAAGAGCCCAGCGGTCCTACCGCTTCGAATCCCGCAACGCCTGCTGCTCCTTCAACGTCAACGCGACGTTGTTGCGCAGGTACGCCGGTTCGATGCGCTCGGCGGCGACGGCTTCACCGCGGGCGTATGCCTTCGCCGCAAGCCGCGCGACATCGGCCGCGTGCGGCAACTGCGTCGCATCGATGGAAACGAAACGCGCGGCCAGCCGCTGCGACAGGGCATTTTCCGCGGCACCGAAGCCGGTTCCGACGCCGATCCAGTCGCGCCCGTCGCCCGGAACGACAACGCCGTCAGGTGCGGTTACGCGCTCCTCATCGAGCGCATGCGCATCGCTGTCGCGTAATTCAAACGCCGCCGAGTACACCTCGCCCATGCGCGCGTCGATCGCGGCAAACACGCGCGATGCGGCGACGCCGTTCGCCTCGGCCCGCATCGCGAGCGCGGCGAGCGTGGAAACGGCGACGACGGGGCGATCCAGCGCCAGCGCGATGCCCTGCGCCAGCGCGATGCCAAGTCGCACGCCAGTGAACGCGCCTGGACCGCGACCGACGGCAATCGCGTCCAGCTGCGAACGCTTCACGCCCGCGTCGGCGAGCAGCTCCTCGGCCCACGGCAGCGCGAGTTCCGCGTGGCGGCGCGGCGCCAGGTCGAACCGTTCGCGCACCTGGCCGTCGATCGACAGCGCGACGGAGAGGGCTTCGGTGGAAGTTTCGAAGGCGAGCAGGTTCATATCGTTCCGCCGAATGGATCAGTGTGAAATCGCCGGTCGCGCAGCGTTCGCGACGGCCCAGCCGAATGCCTGTGCCGCAAGGAGCATATCGGGGTAGCGCGCGTTATCGCGAATGATGCCGCCCTCGCCCAGGAAACCCACGCCGAACTGCTCGAATTCCAGCGAGATGTACAGCGCGACCTCGCCACCGAGGGCCACCACCCAGGCGTCGCCCTCATCGATTTCCACGCAATAGGGTGCGACCACCTGGGCTTCCAGCTCCGGACACCCCATCAGGAGCGCTTCGCGGATCCCGGACTCAAGCGAGGCTACCGTCGCCGCAATCTCTTCCGGCGTCAGGTCATCGTCGTCGACGTCCTCGGCCGTCATGCGCCATCGTCCCCATCCGCCTCGAAAAACGCCGCCACATCCTCCACGCGTCGCGTCTTCGGCAGCGGAGGCAGCGAGTTGAGGAAGACGCTGCCGTACGTCTTGCTCGTCAGGCGCGGATCGCACAGGACCAGCACGCCGCGATCGTTCTCGTTGCGGATCAGGCGACCGGCGCCCTGCTTCAACGCGATCACGGCCTGCGGCAGTTGTTCGTCGCGGAACGGATTGCCGCCATTGCGACGGATCGCATCGAGCCGTGCTTCGAACACCGGATCGTCCGGCGCGGCGAACGGCAGCTTGTCGATCACCACCACGCTGAGCGCGTCGCCCGCGACGTCCACGCCCTCACGGAAACTCGCCGCGCCCAGCAGCACGCCGTTGCCCGATGCACGGAAACGTTCCAGCAGCACCGCACGCGGCGCCTCGCCCTGCACGAACAGCGGCCACGGGCCGTCCTTCAGCAGTTCCGCCGCCTCGCGTAGTGCACGGTGCGAAGCGAACAGCACGAACGCGCGGCCATTCGACGCTTCCAGCACCGGACGGATCTTGTCGATCATGCTCTCGTTGTAGTGCCGCACGATGGGTTCGGGCAATCCGCGCGGCAGATAGCACAGCGCCTGGGTTTCCCAGTCGAACGGACTGGGGACGAGCAGTGTGTGCGGCGGGTCCTCGCCCTTCAGGTACAGGCCGAGCTTGATCGCGAAATGCTCGAAGCGTCCGCCGACGGCCAGCGTGGCCGACGTGAACACCCAGGCTGCCTGCGAACGCGCGCGATGCTGCGCCAGCGGCCCTGCGACATCCAGCGGGGTGCGGCTCAGGCGGAAACCGCGCGCGGTGAGTTCGTACCAGAGCACGCTTTCGTCGGCGCGCTTGCGTGGGGATTTCGATTCGCCCTCGCCTTCCGTGCTCCCGCCGTCGTCGATACCTTCGGCGTCATCGGCCTCATCGGCCGGCACGTCTTCGCCATCGCGCCAGCGCTTGAGCCGACCTTCGAATTCCACCGCACGCGCGGCGCAGGCGTCGAAGCCCGGCGACGCGGACGCGTACGGCACGACGGCCGAATGGAACGCGCGCAATGCCGCGTCCAGGCCGTCGAACGCTTCTTCGACACCGGCATCCTCGGCAGCGCGACGACGCGTGCCGCGCACGGGCAGTTCGTCCATCGCTGCGCGCAACGCACGCACGGCCTGCTCCAGGCCGCGCGCCGGATCCTGCACGGCGGCGAGCGCTGACGGTACCTGCTTGCATTCGGTGAGCGCGTCGCGCGCCAGTTCGACCAGCGGCCGCGCGCTCAACGCTTCGCCGAAGAACTGCGCCGCGAGTTCGGGCAACTGATGGGCCTCGTCGACGACGAACGCCTGCGCGCCCGGCAGGATCTCGCCGAAGCCCTCCTGCTTCAACGCAAGATCGGCGAGCAGCAGATGGTGGTTCACCACAACAAGGTCGGCCGCCTGCGCACGCTGGCGCGCCTGCACGACGAAGCAGTCGTTGAAGAACGGGCACTCGCTGCCAAGGCAGTTTTCCGCGGTGCTGGTGACCATCGGCAGCAGCGGCGAATCTTCCGGCAGCGCGTCGAGTTCGGCCATGTCGCCCATGCGCGTGCGGCCGGACCACGCGACGATGCGCTGGAACTGCGCGGCCATTTCGCGCGAGGAAAAGCGCGGTTCGCCCTGCGCCTGCTTCATGCGGTAATGGCACAGGTAATTCGCGCGTCCCTTCAGCAACGCGGTCTTCAGGCCGACGCCGAGCGCATCGCGCACGCGCGGCAGGTCGCGGTGGTAGAGCTGGTCCTGCAGCGCGCGCGTGCCAGTGGATACGATCGTCTTCTTGCCCGACAGCAACGCCGGCACGAGGTAGGCGAAGGTTTTTCCGGTGCCGGTGCCGGCTTCGGCGAGCAGCGTGCCGCGGCGATCCATCGCATCGGCGACGGCCGCCGCGAGGTCCAGCTGCGCCGGGCGCGAGGAGAACGACGGGATGTTCTTCGCCAGTTCGCCGCCTTCCGACAACGCTTCGCGGCTCGCCTGCGCGAGGCGGCTCGGCACGCGTGCGTCGGCGGCCGCGCCCTCGCGCGCCTCGTCGAGCGACACGTCGTCGAGGGTCGTTTCGGTTGGCGATGGCGCCGCGGCTTGCATGTTCTCGACGGGTTCCTGTGATGGCGCAGCGCGAGGTCCGCGCCTCCGGCCATCCCACGTGGCCGCTTCCCTCACGACACCTGCCGATCACGGGAATCCGCGGCGAATCCGCGGGCACGGCCCATTCTAGCCGGCGCGCGGTTGCCCCGCCGGCTGCGTCGCGGTCAGTAGCGGGCTGGCGCGGCGACCGTGCAGGCGTCGCGTTCGCGGCGTGCGTCGGCGACGGTCTGGCCGGGCGCTTCCATCGGCTGGATCTGGCGCACCTGGGCGATGGTTTCCCAGTGGCGGCGGCACAGCGGGCCGACCTTCGAACCGCGTTCGATGCCGAGCATCGCGAAGCGCTGCGCGCTGGCGAGATCCTTCACCAGCAGCGCAGCTTCGGCGCGTTCCTGCAGCAGCGCCGGATCGTCCGGGTTGAGCTGGAGCGCCTGGTCGAGGGCCTCGATGGCCTGCGCGTACTGGCCGGCTTTTTCCAGGCGTTCGGCGTCCTCGCGCAGGTCGTCGACCTGCGGATCGCGGATCGGCTGCACGTCCAGCTCGGTGCTGGCCGCGCCACCGGCGGCGCGGATCGCGGCGACTGCTGCGACGCCGTCGATGCTCGGGGCCGGCGGGGCCGGCGGGGTGCTGGTGCACGCGGCCAGGACGGCCAGCGCGACGGCGGAAAACGCGATACGGGGGATGGGGGAACGCTTCATTACGGGGTCTCTTGAGGCGGCGCCTGTTCGCGCGGGGCCTCTTCTTCCTTCTTTCCGATGCCGAACCAGTCGCGCCAGCCGCCGCTTTCCTCCGCGACGGGCTCGGGCTGCGGGCACGGCGCGTATTGCGGCGCGAAGCCGGCGACGTAGGCGAAACGACGTGCGTTGGGGCAGTCGGCGTCGGTGGTGTTGGACGCGATCGTCCACTGCCAGTCGATGCCCTTGTTGCCTACTTCCAGCGGCGCGGTCGGCAGGCGCGAGAAGATCGCCGACCACACGCGCATCGCGCCGGTCGCGCCGTACAGGCCGGTTTCCTTGTTCTGGTCGTTGCCGACCCAGATCACCGCGAGGTGGTCGCCCGTCCAGCCGGCGAACCAGCTGTCGCGGCCGTCGTTCGACGTACCGGTCTTGCCGGCCGGCGACAGGCGACCCAGGCCGTCGCGCACCAGCTGCGTGCCGGTGCCGTTGGACACGGCCTGCTGCAGCGCGATGGTGATCAGGCGTGCGGCGATGGCATCGCCTTCCTGCGCCGGTGCGGGTGCCTTGTCGTAGCGGTTGAGCGCCTTGCCGTTCGCGTCGAGCACGCCGCGCACGGCATGCAGCGGCTGGATTTCGCCGCCCGAGGCGAGGAACTGGTACAGCTGCGCCATCGCGTACGGGCTCTGGTCCACCGCGCCGAGGATCAGCGCCGGATTCGGCGTGGCTTCGATGCCGGCCAGCGTGCGGATCAGGCCGGCGATGCGCTCCGGATCGACTTGCATGCCCACCCGGACCGTGGCCTGGTTGTAGGACATCGCCAGCGCGTCGACCAGGCGCACCGTGCCGTGGCTCCGGCCGTCGGAATTGCCGGGCGTCCAGTTCTTCTTCTTGCCCAGCGCGACGGTGACCGGCGAATCGTCTACCCAGCTGGCGAGCGAGTACTTGCCCGGCTGCGCGAGCGCCAGCAGGTATACGAACGGCTTGAGCAGCGAGCCGACCGGACGCTGCGCTTCCACCGCGCGATTGAAGCCGTGTTCGCTGACGCTGCGGCTGCCGACCACCGCGACCACGTTGCCGTTGTGCACGTCGGTGACCACCAGGCCGGTCTGCAGCGGCGGGCGGCGTTTGTTGTCCAGGCCCTTCAGCGTGCGCGCGACCGCGCCTTCGGCCATCGCCTGCGCCGACGGCGACATGCCGCTCATCACGCTCAGGCCGGCACCGGCGAGCGCGTCGGCGGGGTAATCGCGCGCGAGCTGGCGGCGGATCAGGTCGACGTAGGCCGGAAAGCGGTTCGCCGCGGTGCTGCCCGGATCGGTGGTCACGCCCAGCGGCGCCTTCAGTGCGCGCTGGTATTCGGCGTCGCCGATGAGCCGGGTTTCGTGCATTTCGCCGAGCACGAAATTGCGGCGTTCCAGCGCACGTTCGGGATTGCGGCGCGGGTCGTAATACGACGGGCCGCGCACGATGCCGATCAGCAGCGCGATCTGTTCGGTGCTCAGGTCGGCCAGGTCGCGGCCGAACCAGAATTCCGAACCCGCCGCGACGCCGTGGATCGCCTGCGCGCCACGCTGGCCGAGGTAGACCTGGTTGAAGTAGGCCTCCAGGATCGTGCCCTTGTCGTAACGCGCTTCGATCAGCAGCGCGTAGAGGATTTCCTTGCCCTTGCGGCTGATGGTGCGTTCGCGCCCGATGCCGAGCAGGCCGCTGCGGGCGAGCTGCTGCGTCAAGGTGCTCGCGCCCTGCGTGGTGCCGGTGGCGGTCTTGAAGGCGGCACGTGCCATGCCGCTGACGTCGATGCCGTGATGGCTGTTGAAGTCGCGGTCTTCCACGGCCTGCAGGCCGGTGACGAGCAGTTCCGGCACCTCGCGCAGGCGCACGAGGCGGCGCTCCTCGTTCTGCTGGCCGTAGAGCGTGGCGATGCGCGCCGGGTCCAGGCGCACGGATTTCAGCGCGCGCTTCTTCGCCGCGTCGCGCACCGAGGCGACCTTGCTGCCGGAGAGCACGACTTCGATGCGCTGCGCCGGCACCGGGCCGTCTACGTCCTGGAAGCCGCGGCTGGCGATGGTCCAGCGTCCGCCGCTGCGGGCGTACGTGCCCGGACGCGTGCCGTCGCCTTCGTGGTAGGCGGCCGCATCCAGTTCCGTCTTGAGCGTGGCGGCGTCCAGCGTCAGCCCCGGCGCCAGCTCGAGCGGGCGGGCGTAGACGCGGGTCGGGATCTGCCATTTCAGCTGGCCGAAGCGCTCGCCGACTTCATGGTTCAGGTAGAGCGTGTACGGGATCAGGAAGCCCAGTCCCAGGCCCACCGCCGCGAGCACCCAGATGACCAGCCGGCGGCGCCACTGCGGGGTCGGGGTCTGGTCGGTATCGTCGTTGTCGTCTTCGTCGTACTGGATTCGGGCCACGGCATGGGACAATGGCGGGGCTGCGCCCTCGTGTCCGGGAGTCTAGCGCAGCCCCGGGGGTATCCCGGGCTTCGAACCCGGATCACTCCCCTCTGGCTCACCATCGGTTCTGTGCTCGTTAATCTCAAATTCCTGCTGCAACGACATGCCGCCAGAATTCGGCGCGCGCGCCTGAGCCTGCAATCGGCCGGAGTGTCAGGGACGATACGTCGGGTTCTTGCCACCGGTTCCCATTCCGATTACTCAGCAGCGGACTGCGCGCTGGACGAACGCGACGGCGAGTGGGACGGCGCACAACCATGGATTCTCGTAGTGGATTCCATGATTCCGACGCCGGATCGCGACTCCGGCTCCATTCGACTGGTGAACTTGATTCGGCTGCTCATCGATGGCGGCCACAACGTCGTGTTCATTGCCGACGACAACGAGCGCGGTGGGACGCAGGCCGACGCATTGCGCGCGATGGGCGTCCACGTTCCCAGATTGCAGGGTGCCCTCTCGATCTCCGCATGGGTACGCCGCCATGCTGGAACTTTGCAGACGGCCATCTTGTGCCGGCATTACGTCGCAGCCCACTGGTTGGAGCTCGTGCGGGCCGCAGCTCCCCATTCGACCGTCGTCTTCGATACCGTCGACCTCCATTTCCTGCGTGAGCAACGCGAAGCACGTCTCCGTGGAAGCCAGGCAATGCTGCGCCTGGCCATCGAAACAGAGCGTCGCGAGCTGGCACTGATCGCACGTGCGGACGTAGTCTGGGTCGTGAGCCATGTCGAGCAGGCTTTGCTGCGGGAACTCGCGCCTGATGCCAACGTGCAGGTGCTCTCCAACATCATCGAAGCCGATGAGGAAGGCGCGCCTTTCGAACAGCGCGAAGGCCTGCTTTTCGTGGGTGGCATGTCGCATCCGCCTAATCGGGATGCGGTCCGGTGGCTGGCTACGGAAATCTACCCCGCGATCAGGCGTCTCCTCCCTGACGTGGAGCTGCACCTGGTAGGCGTGATGACCGACGAGATAAGGATAGTGATCGAGCAAGTCGAAGGCGTGAGGGTGCATGGCCACGTTGCTCGCATCGAGCCATTCGTATCCCGCTGCAGGATCGCGCTGGCGCCGCTACGCTTCGGAGCAGGCGTCAAGGGCAAGATCAACCTCAGCATGGCATACGGACAACCGGTGGTCGCCACGTCGTGCGCGGTGGAAGGCATGCATCTCCGGTCGGGAGAGGACGTACTGGTGGCAGACGACGCGCAGGAATTCGCCGCAGAAGTCGCCCGCCTCTACAGAGATGCCTCGTTATGGCATGCACTGGCCGAAGCGGGTCGTGCGAACGTGCGCACCCACTTCTCTCCCGACGCCGCGCGAAGCGTACTGGAAGTCGCTCTGCGCAGGAGGCAGTCGTGAGCGGGACATCGACCACTTCTCCCAAGCGCATCCTCCTGATCGCTTACGAGTATCCCCCCAGCCCCTCGCCGCAATCGCTGCGATGGACATATCTGAGCCAGGAACTGAGCCGGCATGGGCATCGGGTCGAAGTATTGACGGTCGACCTGGGTGGTAGCACGCCAGGACTGCCAGACCTGCCTGAAGACATTGTCATCCATCGCACGTATGCCGGTCCTTTCCGGGGTCTGATCGCTTCGCGGCGCAAGCGGCGCGAAGCCATCGCCCAGAAGAATCCACCCACCCAGGTCGAGCCTGGAAGCGGCGCGGCGCCGGCACCGGCTGGCCGGTCTTCGCGAGGCGGTTGGAAACACGCGGTCTCGATGTTCGTGCAGAACACGCTTGAGCGCTTCGTCTTTCCCGACATGCGCGGCGAATGGTATCCATACGCGAGACGGGAGCTTTATCGGTTGATGCATGCATTCGAGCCGGACGTCGTCATCAGCTCGCACGAGCCGGCCACGACGCTGCAGCTTGGCCTGATCGCGCGCCATCTTGGTGCTCGCTGGATCGCCGACCTGGGCGATCCCGTACTGGCCCCCTACACGGCCAAGAAATGGCGTCGCAAGGCGGCAAGGCTGGAAGCTGACGTATGCCACAGCGCGGACCATGTCCTGGTGACCGCAGAATCGGCCAGGCAACTGTTGCACGACAGGCATCAGGGCCATGCGCCGATTACCGTGCTCACCCAAGGGTTCGACGATCGACGTCCGCTGCGTACCCGCGGGGCCAGCGGTGGGTATCTCGAGTTGCTCTACACCGGCAGCTTCTATAGCTTCCGCCGCGTGGATGCCCTGCTGGACGCGGTGATCGCCACGCCGGGCGTTCGATTGAACATCGCTTCGATCGTGGTGCCCGACATCGTGCGCCAGGCAAGCGAGGCGCATCCGGAATGCATTCGCCTTCTCGGATTCCTTCCGCACGCCGAAGCCGTCGCATGGCAACAACGCGCGGATGTACTGATCAATCTCGCCAATGCGGACATCATGCAGGTACCCGGCAAGTTCTACGAATACCTGGGCTCAGGCCGTCCTATCCTCCACCTTGGAGAGAACGACGAGGATGCTGCAGCCAGGTTGATAACCGCACGCCGTCGCGGCTGGATCTGCCCCCAGCAGTCCGCGGCACTCACCGCGATGCTGCGTAACCTCGTCAAAACTCATCGCTGCGGACAACTCACGGAAGGACTCTTGCTGGATCGTGAAGGCGTATCGGAATTCGGTTGGAGCGCGTTGGGACTTCGCCTCTCTCGCATAGTCGAAGAGTCGACGCGCGCCGAGGACCGCATCACTTCGCCAGAATCGCCCGATCCCGCCCAGTCCTGACGAGCTGGCGCGGGCGATCAGTTCGCCGCAGACGCGGCACGCAGCCGGTCGGCGAATTCGCCAAGGCCCACGGCCTGCGGATCGAGTTCGCGTGCGGCGCTGAGCGCGGCCTGCGCGGCGCCGAGTTCGCCCGCGCCCAGGCGCTCGTCGCCGACGGCGATCCAGCGCTGCGCCAGTCGCCGACGCGCATCGCGCAAGGTCGCGCTTTCGCCTTCCAGCGCAGCGCGCGCGTCGAGGCATTCACGCGCGCGACGCAGGCGATTGCCGCGAAGCTCATCCTCGAAACACTGGCGCGCGGCCGGCAGCAGCCGGGCCATCGCGCCGCGGACGCGCGGATCCTGCGGTGCCAGGGCCTGCGCCGCGCGCAGCTTGTCGTAAGCGCTTTCGCCCGGAGGCGTGAGCAGGTCGCCGCGCGCTTCGGCCTGTGATGCGTCCGCAAGCAACTGATCGATGCGACGCGAGCGCTGACCGGCAGGTTCCCGCTGTCCATAACGCTGTTGCGTCTGCCTTGCCTGCTGCAGGCGCTGTTCGGCCTGCGCGACGCCCGGCGCCTGCAGCGAGATCGCACGCGCATCGCGCAATGCGGCCTCGGCATCGTCGAATCGGAAGTCGGCGGCGTAGCGCTCGCTGCGTTGCGCGTAGGTGTTCGCGACGTGCATCAGGCCGCGCTCGGCGGCGGCGTCGTCCGGCATTGCGGCCAGTGCGGCGAGGTAGCTGTGCAGCGCTTCGTCCAGATGCCCGCGACGCAGGGCCTCGTCGGCGCGAGTGCGATGTTGCTCGCCCGCGCGCGCCAGTTGCGCCAGCGCGTCCGGGAGATCGACATGGCCCGGATCGGCGGCCTGCACGCGGCGGATACGCGAGGACGCCTCGGCCAGTTCGCCGCGCGAAAGCGAGGTGCGCGCCAGCTGGAGCAGATCGGCGAGCGTGTCCTCGCGCCCTTCCAGCGCTTCCACGCGCGAAGGCTGCACGGCGAGCACGCGCTGGTAGAGCGGCAGCGCGGCGTGCTCGTTGCCGTCGAGCTGACCGGCCAGGCGCGCCGCGGCGGCCTGCGCGAGGAGCGTGTCGACGCCGGCTTCGGCGCCTTCGCGCGCGCGCAGGCGTTGTTCCACCGCATCAACTTTGGCGCGCGGCACGGCCATGTCGCGGGCCAGCGCGATGAGCGAATGCGCCTGCTTGTAATCGCGCGCGGCCATCGCCTTGTCCGCGCGCGCGAGCGCGGCTTCGCCGACTTTCGCCAGCCCGTCGCGCGCCTGCGCACGATCCGGATCGCGCGCGAGCGCGGCCGCATACAGTTCGCGGGCACCGCGTCCGTCGGGCGACGTCAGGCGGCCTTCGGCCAATGCGCGTGCGGCATCGGCCTGCAGCTGCTGGACGCGCGTTTCCGGCCAGAGCAGGTCCGACAGCGGCTGGCGCAGCACGAACAGCCCGGCGCCGAGCGCGCCCAATGCCAGCATCGCCACGATCCAGGACCACGGTCGCGACGGCTTGGCGGCGATGGCCGCGATGGGATCGCGCCGGCCTTTTCGCGGCCCCGAACGGAAGTCGTCGACTTCCCAGCCGCACATTTCCTCGCTCGGATCCGAGCCCAGCGTGGGTTCGATCCGCCCACGCGCCGGCCCCGCATCGTTGCCGAGCGGGCCGTGCCAGGGGTCCGGGTTGGGGTCACGGGGCGTCTTGGAACTCACGGCGCAAGGATAACGCCGGGAAAGTCGTTGGCTCGTCGCGCTTTGGCGGTGCGTTCATCAACGCGCCCGGCCCGGTTCCGCGTTCAGCGGCGCTGCGCATGCTCCACGCCCGGAAGCGCGGACAGCTTGCCCAGCAGCGTGGACAGCTGGCCGTAGTCGCCGACCCGCAGGCGCAGGCGCAAGCGGACCCGCGCACCGTTGCGCTCGGTGTCGCTGCGGATGCTGACCACGTGCGCATTGCCCTGCGCGATGAGGTTGGTCACTTCCTTCAACAGCCACTTGCGATCCAGGGCCAGCACTTCCACGTCGACTTCATACCCTGCACCCGCGCGCCCCCACTCCACCGGGAGCACGCGCTGCGGCTGACTGGCGGCCAGGCGTTCGAACGAAGGGCAGTCCGGTCGATGCACGCTCACGCCACGGCCGCGCGTGAGATAGCCGACGATCGGCTCGCCCGGCAGCGGCTGGCAGCAGCGCGCGAGCTGCACCAGCAAATTGCCCACGCCTTCGACGGTGAAATCGGTGCTCCGGCGCGGCGCGCGGCGCGGCGGCGAGGGTGTGGTGACCACGGTGGTCGACGCGGGTGCGGCGGCGGCCGCGAGGGCCGCTTCGCGCGCGCGTTCGTGTTCCAGCAGCGCGCGACCGATCTGGTGCGGGCCGATGTCGCCGAGCGCGACGTGCACGTACAACTCGCCATCGGTGGCGAGGTTGAACTTCTCCCGCGCGGGCGCGAGGTCCGCGCCCAGCAGGCCCAGCCGGCGCAGTTCCTTGTCGAGCAGATCCTTGCCGGCCGTCTCGTTGCGCGCGCGATCGAGCTTGTGGAACCACGCGCGCACCTTGTCGCGCGAACGGCCGCTGGCGAGGAAACCATTCGCCGCGACGAGCCAGTCGCGGCGCGGTTCGCCGGTTTTCGCAGTCAGTATTTCCACGCGATCGCCGCTGCGCAGCTTGTGGTCCAGCGGCACGATGCGCCCGTCCACCTTCGCGCCGCGGCAGCGATGCCCGACTTCGGTGTGCACGTGGTACGCGAAATCCAGCGGCGTGGCGCCGGTGGGCAGGTCGATCACCTCGCCCTTGGGCGTGAGCACGTAGATGCGGTCTTCGACCAGTTCGGTGTCGAACTCGCCCGACAGCGAGGCCTCGTCACGCCCCGCTTCGCCACCGGCTTCCAGCAAGCGGCGCATCCACGCGATCTTGCGGTCGAACGCCGCATCGGCGCTGTGGCTGCCGACTTCCTTGTACTTCCAGTGCGCGGCGACGCCCAATTCGGCCTGCCGGTGCATCTCGTTCGTGCGGATCTGCACTTCCAGGGTCTTGCCTTCCGGGCCGATCACCGCCGTGTGCAGCGAGCGGTAATCGTTGCGCTTGGGCCGCGCGATGTAGTCGTCGAACTCGCTCGGAATCGGCGTCCACGTCGCGTGCACCACGCCGAGCGCGGCGTAGCAGTCGGCCAGGCTGTCGACCAGCACGCGCACCGCGCGCAGGTCGTACAACTCGCCGATCGGCACGTTCTTGCGCTGCATCTTCTTCCAGATGCTGTAAATGTGCTTCGGCCGCCCGGCGATGTCCGCCGCCAGCCCCTGTGCGGCCATCGCCTCGCGCAGCGTGCGCTTGACCTGTTCGATGTAGCGCTCGCGATCGGTGCGCTTCTCGTCGAGCAGGCGCGCGATCTGCTGGTACGTCGCCGGTTCCAGGTAGCGGAACGCGAGATCCTCCAGCTCCCACTTCAGCTGCCAGATGCCCAGCCGGTTGGCGAGCGGCGCGTGGATGTCGCGCGTGAGCATCGCCAGTTCGCGGCGCTCCGCTTCAGGCAGGCGTTCGGCATGGCGCATGCGCGCCAGTTGCCGCGCGAGCAGGATCGGCACGACGCGCAGGTCGCGCACGATCGCCAGCAGCAGCCGGCGCAGGCCTTCGTTGCCGGTCTGGCCGTGGCGCTGCGCGTGTAGCTCCCAGACCTGTCCCGCGGCGCGCTGGCCTTCCAGCAGCGGTGCGATGCCGGGGAAATCGCGTTCGATCCGGGGCCGCAGCGCCTGCTCCCATGCGGGGTACGCATGCAGGATCGCCGCCGCCGAGGTGTCGCCATCGGCGCCCAGCAGCGCCAGCGCGTCGAGCATGCTCTGCACGACGTCGGGCGGATCGCCGCCACCGTCGCCCGCCGTTGCCGCCTGCTGCATCGCCCGCAACAGCGGCGCGGGGATGGCCGCGCCGGCGGGATGCGCCAGCGCCGCATGCGGCGAGGGAGACGGAGTTGCCATGGTGCTGGAGGGAAGTGGGGCTGGATCGGGCGACGCGGGGACGGTCTACACTAGCCCGCATCCGACTGGAGGAACAGCGCATGACCCGCATCGCCCCCGCACGCCTTCTCGCGCTCGCCGCACTGCTGCCCCTGGCCACCACGGCGCTGGCCCAGCAGAAGATCGAACAGCAGATGTCGTACGAGCAGTTCAAGGCATCGGGTCTGGACAAGCTGTCGGCGGCCGAACTGGCCAACCTCAATGCCTGGCTGGACGGCAAACTCGAAGTCGAAACCGCGAAGGCGGTGGAAAGCGCGAAGAGCGAATCGGGCGACGACAGTCGCGGGCTCGCCAAGCGCGAGTCGCGCGATCCGGTCGCCGGCGCCATCAGCGGTGCGTTCACCGGCTTCGGCAAGGGCCGCCAGTTCACGCTCGACAACGGCCAGGTGTGGCAGCAGATCGACGATGTCTCGCTCAGCGCGAAGCTCGACAACCCGAAGGTGCGCATCACGCCGAGCCTTCTTGGCGGCGCGTGGTACCTCGCGGTCGACGGCTACAACACCCGCGCGAAGGTGCAGCGCGTCAAGTGATCCATGCTTCGCCACGCGCGCCGCTTCTGATGCGTCCCGGCCGCGATGCGTCCCGTTCTCGATGAGGTGATCCGATGCGCCGTTCGCTGTCGCTTGCCATCGCGGTATTGCTGTGCCTGCCGGCCTTCGCCGGCGAACGTGCGTGGGTGCCGATCGAGCAGCGCCTGAGCACGGAACAGTTGCGTGCGACGGGACTGGATTCGCTGTCCGGCGAACAGCTCGCGCTGCTCAATCGGCTGCTCAGCGAAGACCGCGCCGCGGACCTGAAGGCCGCCGACACGCAACGCACGCAGGACGAAGCCGGCATGCGTCCGAAGCGTTCGGCCGCGCAGACCGTGATCGCCACGGTGCCGGGCTCTTCGCGCGCGTGGACGCAAGGCCAGACGCTGCTGCTCGACAACGGCCAGCGCTGGCGCGTGATGGATTCGGGCGTGAACTTCACGCGACCGGTCACCGATGCGAAGGTGACCATCGCGCCGGGCATGCTCGGCGCGTGGTATCTGCGCATGGACGACGGCACGCCGCCGATCAAGGTGCAGCGCGTCGACTGACGCGCCTCACCGGCGCAGCTGCGAAAGCCGCTGCGCCAGTTTCTTGGGCGATACGCCGCCGCGCGTGCCCAGTTCCTGCGCGAACAACGAAACGCGCAGTTCCTCCAGATCCCAGCGCAGGGCCTGCCAGTCGGGCGCATCGGCTTCGCCGGTTTCCACCGCATCAGCCAGCGCATCGGCGAAGGGCTTGAGCTCGAGCATGCGCGCCTGGTCGCGGACGGGGTCGCGCAGCGCACGTTCGCCACGCAAGGCCAGCGCTTTCAGGTAACGCGGATATTCGCGCAATGCATCGGCCGACACGCTGCGCAGGAAACCCGGCGGCGTGAGCGAGGCAAGGTGCCTGCGCATGTCGTCGAGGTTGCCGCTCGCCCAGCCCATCAACGGCGATTCAAGTTTCGCGCGCGCTTCGGCGACCGCGGCAAGGATCGCCTCGGCCTGTTTCAGCCGTTCCATCGCATCGCCGAAGACCTGCTTGCCGATGGCGTCGCGGCGCGCGGCGAAGGTCGTCGCATCGCGGATATCGCCGATCGCGTTCTCGTCCGTCATCGATGCGAACGCGCCGTCGACCAGATCCGCGCGCAGGCGATCGCCCTCTTTCAGGCCATCCACGCGCGGCGCGGCCGCTTCGATGGACGCGTACAGCAAGCCCATCTTCGGCGTCATCGGCAGTTGCTTGCGCGCCTGCTTGAGCTTGTCCGCCAGTGCGATCGCCAACAGCCGGCGCACGCCACGCGGATGCTCGCGCAACGCGACGTCGCGTTCGGCATGGACGCGCAGCGATGCGCTGTCGCCATCGTCGTGCAGCGACGGATACGCGGGCACGCCGCCCGCGCCGGGCACGGACGCCGGAATCGGCGTCTCGGGGAACGTCGTCAATCCACGTTGCGCGAGCCCGTCCGCCGCTTTCGCCGCGAACGCCGCCGCCGCGCGCTCGCCGAAGCGTGCGCGCAGATCGTCGAGGTCGCGCGATTCGGCGAGCACGGATTTCCCGTCGCGATCGAACAAACGCAGGTTCATGCGCAGATGCGGCTCCAGCGCGGCTTCGTCGAAATCCGTCGCACCGACCGCGACCCCGCCAAGCTTGTGCAGGAAACGAGCGAGTTCGCCGGTGATCGTATCCGCCGACGGCTGCTGGTTCGCTTCATGGAATGCGCGCGCGAAATCCGGCGCGGGCACGAAGTTGCGGCGAATGGTCTTCGGCAGCGTCTTGATCAACGCCGCGGCCTTGTCCAACACGAAGCCCGGCGCGAGCCAGGTCAGGCGCACCGGATCGAGCGCGTTGAGCAGGTGCAGCGGAACGGCGAGCGTCATGCCGTCGTCGCTCGCGCCGGGCTCGAACCGGTACTTCACCGCGAGCCGCACGTTGCCCAGCGCGAGGTACGGCGGGAAACGCACGGCGTCGCTCTCGTCGCCGATCATCAGGTCCGACAGCGACCATTCCAGCGCGGCCTTCTCGTTCGGCGGCAACTTGCCGTACCACGCGTCCAGCGCCTGTGCGTTGTGCACGTTCGCGGGCATGCGGTCGAGGTACCACTGCGCCATCCACTCGTCGTCGACGACCAGTCCGCTGCGACGTTGCTTGGCTTCCTCGTCGCGCGCCTTCGCCAGCGTCGCGAGGTTGCGCGACAGGAACTGGCTGCGCGTGTTGATCTCGCCCGTCACCAGCGCATCGCGCGCGAAGATCGCGCGGCTTTCCTCGGGAAACAGCGCGCCGTAATGCACCGGCCGCTTGGGCGCGAGCACCAGCCCGAACAGGCTGATCTGCTCGCTGCCGATCACGCGACCCTGCGAGCGCGACCAGCGCGGATCGTGCTGCCGGCGCGAGAGCAGGTGCGACAGTTCGGCGATCGCCCAGTCGGGCTCGATCGCGGCGTTGGTCAGCGACCAGACGCGTTCGGTGTCGAGCAGCGTGGCCGAAAGCACCCACGGCGGCGGCTTCTTCGCGAGCGGCGAGCCCGGAAACAGCTGGAATTTCCGACCACGCGGGCCGTCGTAACCCTTGTCGGTACGCGTGCCGATCTGCGTCGGCAAGCCGGCGAGCAGCGCCTTGTGCAGCGTGGCGTACGCGGATTGATCGAGCGATCCGTGTTCGTTTAGCGCGGCGCGGGATTCCTTCCATGCCAACTCTTCGGCCATCAGCTTCAGCTGGCGATGCAGCTCGCGCCACTCGCGCATGCGCAGGAAGCCGAGGAAGTTCTTCTCGCACCATCCGCGCAGCTTCGACTGCGTCAGCTCTTCGTGCGCCGCGTTGTACGCATTCCACAACTTCACGATGCCGACGAATTCGGATTTCGGATCGGCGAACTGCGCGTGCGCGGTATCGGCGGCGCCGCGCTGGTCGGCGGGGCGTTCGCGCGGGTCCTGGATGCCCAGGAACGAGGCTATGACGAGCATCTCGCGCAGCACGCCGTGTTCGTTCGCGGCGACCAGCATGCGCGCGAGCTTCACGTCGACCGGCAGGCGCGACATCAGCTTGCCGATGGGCGTGAGATGGCGTTCTTCGTCCACCGCGCCCAGTTCGGCCAGCTGCTGCCAGCCGTCGGCGATCGCGCGCGGATCGGGCGGTTCAAGGAACGGGAATTCCTCGATCCTGCCCAGCCCCAGCGAGAGCATGCGCAGGATCACGCCGGCCAGTGCGGCGCGGCGGATTTCCGGATCGGTATAGCGCGGGCGCGATTCGAAATCGGCTTCCGAATACAGTCGGAAACAGGTGCCTTCGCTGATTCGCCCGCAACGGCCCTTGCGCTGGTCGGCGCTGGCCTGGCTGACCGGCTCGATGTGCAGTCGATCGAGCTTGCCACGCGGGCTGTAACGCTTCACGCGCGCCAGGCCGGGATCGACGACATAGCGGATGCGCGGCACCGTCAGCGAGGTTTCCGCGACGTTCGTGGCGAGCACGATGCGGCGCTTCGGGCCGGGGTTGAACACGCGATCCTGGTCGCGCACCGACAGGCGCGCATAGAGCGGCAGCGCTTCGGTTTCGCGGTATTTGCGGCGCTCCAGCGACAGGTGCGCGTCGCGGATCTCGCGTTCGCCGGGGAGGAAGATGAGCACGTCGCCGCGTGGATCCTCGCGCGTGATCTCGTCGCACGCGGACACGATGCCGTCGTTGATGGTGCGGTCGCCGTCCTCGTCGCCTTCCCCTTCCAAAGGGCGATAACGCACCGACACCGGATAACTGCGGCCTTCCACGTTGACCACCGGCGCGCCGTCGAAATGCGCGGCGAAGCGTTCGGTGTCGATCGTCGCCGAGGTGACGATGACCTTCAGGTCCTTGCGCTTGAGCAACAGCTGCTTGAGATAGCCAAGCAGGAAATCGATGTTGAGGCTGCGCTCGTGCGCCTCGTCGATGAGGATGGTGTCGTACTGCGAGAGCCAGCGATCGGACTGGATTTCGGCCAGCAGGATGCCGTCGGTCATGAACTTCACCGCGGTCTGTTCGCCGACGTTCTCGGTGAAGCGCACCTGGTAGCCGACCGCGCCACCGAGCTGGGTCTGCAACTCTTCCGCCACGCGGCGCGCGACGGCGCGCGCGGCGATACGGCGCGGCTGCGTGCAGCCGATCATGCCTGCCGCGCCCCGGCCGGCGGCCAGGCAGAGCTTGGGCAGCTGGGTGGTCTTGCCCGAACCGGTTTCGCCGGCGATCACCACCACCTGGTGTGCGCGGATCAGTTCGACGATCTCGTCGGCCTTTGCCGCGATGGGCAGGTCGGCGGCGACGGGAGCGGCAGGCAGCGCGGCGGTGCGGGCTTCGCGCTGGGCGACCGAGGCGGCCAGCGCCTTGGCGAAGGCGTCGCGTGCGCGCTCGTCGGCCGGCTTGCCGCTCCAGCGCGACCACAATCCATGCAGGCGGCCACGGTCGCGACTCAGCGCGCCATCGATGGCGCGCCGGGCCTGGCGTAACGCATTGCTGACATTTCCCTGACTAGACTCCGCCGGGTCCATAGACTTCATTCGTTGCACTGCCTGATAAAGAAACCACCCACGTCGCGGACGGCAGGGCTATTGTCGCCGCAATGCCATGATCGAAGGGAGAACCGCAATGGCCAAAACCAAGAACGCCAAGCCTGCAAAGGCCGAGAAGTCCGACAAGTCCCCGCTCACGCCGACCGCCAGCACGCAGGCCATCGACATCGGCATCAGCGGCGGCGACCGCAAGAAGATCGCCGAAGGCCTGTCGCGCTTCCTCTCGGACAGCTTCACGCTGTACCTGAAGACCCACAACTTCCACTGGAACGTGACCGGCTCGATGTTCAACAGCCTGCACGTGATGTTCGAAGGCCAGTACACCGAGCAGTGGACCGCCCTGGACGAGACCGCCGAACGCATCCGCGCGCTGGGCTTCAACGCGCCGGGTTCGTACGCGGAGTTCATCCGCCTGAGCTCGATCCCCGAGGAGCCCGGCCTGACCGAAGCCCCGGACTGGAAGGAAATGGTCCGCCAGCTGGTCGCCGGCAACGAGGCCGTGGCCCGCACCGCGCGCAAGGTCCTCAAGACCGCCGACGATGCCGGCGACGACCCGACGGTCGACCTGATGACCCAGCGCCTGCAGACCCACGAGAAGTACGCGTGGATGCTGCGCTCGCTGCTGGAGTGATGGCGGCGCCGCGACGCTGATTCAAGGCTCCCGAGCCCCTCTCCCGCGATCGGGCGAGGGGTTGGGGTGAGGGGAACGCCGCCTCCACCTCAAATCCCACAGGAATTCAAGCCGTTTTCCGAAGCCGCCAACCGCCCCGCTTCGTTAAACTAGGCCGATGTCAGACCCCGCACTCGATCTGCTCCGCCGCGTGTTCGGCCACCCCGGCTTCCGCGGCGAACAACGGCAGATCGTCGACCACGTCACCGGCGGTGGCGACGCCCTCGTCCTCATGCCCACCGGCGGCGGCAAGTCGCTGTGCTACCAGCTGCCCGCGCTGCTGCGCGAGGGCTGCGCGCTGGTGGTCTCGCCGCTGATCGCGTTGATGCAGGACCAGGTCGAGGCGCTGCGCCAGCTCGGCGTGCGCGCGGCTTACCTGAACTCCACGCTGGACGCGAGCGATGCGGCCGAGGTCGAACGGCAGCTGCTGTCGGGCGAGCTGGACCTGTTGTACGTCGCCCCCGAGCGCCTGCTGACCAACCGTTTCCTGTCGCTGCTGGACCGCGCGCGCATCGCGCTGTTCGCCATCGACGAAGCGCATTGCGTCTCGCAATGGGGCCACGATTTCCGCCCGGAATACCGCCAGCTCACCGTGCTGCACGAACGCTGGCCGGACATCCCGCGCATCGCGCTGACCGCGACGGCCGATGCGCCGACGCGACGCGAGATCGCCGAACGCCTCGCGCTGGACGATGCGCGCCAGTTCGTCAGCTCGTTCGATCGACCGAACCTGCGCTACCGGATCGTCCACAAGGATGGCGGCGGCGTGCGGCAGCTGCTGGACTTCCTCGACGCGCATCGCGGCGAGAGCGGCATCATCTACGCCTTCTCGCGAAAGCGCGTGGAATCCGTGGCCGAGCAGCTCCAGGCCGCCGGCATCAACGCCCTGCCCTACCACGCCGGCATGGATGCCTCGCTGCGCGCGCAGAACCAGCGGCGCTTCCTGCAGCAGGACGGCATCGTGATGGTGGCGACGATCGCGTTCGGCATGGGCATCGACAAACCCGACGTGCGCTTCGTCGCGCATGTCGACCTGCCCAAGTCGATCGAAGGCTATTACCAGGAAACCGGCCGCGCCGGTCGCGATGGCGAAGCGGCCGAAGTCTGGCTCAGCTACGGGCTGGGCGATGTGGTGAACCTGCGCCAGCTGATCCAGCAGGGCGAAGCCGGCGAGGAACGCAAACGGCTGGAACTGCGCAAGCTCGATGCGCTGTTGGGTTATTGCGAATCCACGCAGTGCCGGCGGCAGGCGCTGCTGGGCTGGTTTGGCGAAGCGCACGGCGGCGCCTGCGGCAACTGCGACAATTGTCTTGAACCGCCGCGCAGCTGGGACGGCACGCAGGCGGCGCGCAAGGCGCTCTCATGCGTGTATCGCACGGGGCAACGTTTCGGCGCCGGGCACGTCATCGACGTGCTTCGTGGCGTGGCGACCGACAAGGTCAAGCAGTGGAATCACGAGACGCTCAGCACCTGGGCGATCGGCAATGACCTCGACGAACGCCAATGGCGCGGCGTGTTCCGCCAGCTCGTCGCGGGCGGATTGCTGGAAGCCGATGTCGAACACCACGGCGCGCTGCGCCTCACCACGCTGAGCGGACCGGTGCTGAAGGGCGACGTCGAGCTGCGTTTTCGTCACGAACCCGAGAAGCCCACGCGAGGACGTCGCACGCGCGGCGGTTCGTCGGCCGCGATCGCCATCGACCTGGATCCGGAATCGCAGCTGCGGTTCGACGCGCTGCGCGAATGGCGCAGCAACACCGCACGCGAGCAGAACGTACCGGCGTACGTGATCTTCCACGACAGCACGCTGCGCGCCATCGCACAGGCCGCGCCGGACGACCTGGACGAGCTTGCGCGCGTCCCGGGTATCGGCGCGAGCAAGCTGGATCGTTATGGCGACGCCGTGCTGCAGCAGTTGTTCGACGCGGCCTGACCGAGGGACCCTGCAAGGCGGGACTGAGCCCTCCGGGCTCGGCTCCGGACACCAGGGCATACGCTTGCCTCCGCCGTAGCCGCGACGGCCCGCCGATGGCGAGACGGGCGCTCCTGCTTCCTCCGGGAGCGCTCGTGCGGCAATTCCAGGTGTCAGACCTCGCGCGGGTTCCTCGCGCTGCCCACACACGCGCCCCGCTAGCCTGAGAGTCCGCCACGTCAGGGTCGTGGAGGTCAGCATGGGATTGTCCATCGAAGGCGGTTGCCTCTGCGGCGCCGTGCGATACCGCGCCACGGCGCCCCCGGTGTCGCGCAGCATCTGTCACTGCCGCAGCTGCCGGCGGGCGAGCGGCGCCCCCTCCGTCGCCTGGTCGACCTTCCACGTCAACAACCTGGTGTTCACCCGCGGGATGCCGGTCAGGTTCCGCTCCTCGCCCGAGGTCATGCGCACCTTCTGCGGCGTGTGCGGCACGCAACTGAGTTACCGGCACGACGAGGACGTCGACAGCATCGACATCACCACCGCCACGCTCGATGCGCCCGAACAGTTCCCGCCGACCAAGGAAATCTGGATCGAACACAAACTGCCGTGGGAGCGCGCCAACGAGGCGATGCGGCATTACCCGCGGACCAGTACGGGATGACCCGGCAAGGGCGGCTCCGTACGCACTGGACGGAGCAACGCGATGCCGGACCCATCCATCTTCGAAGGCGGCTGCCTGTGCGGCGAGGTCCGCTATCGCGCGACGGCCGAGCCGTTGCGCGGCGTGATATGCCATTGCGGGATGTGCCGCCGCCATTCGGGCGCACCTGCGCTGGCGTTCGTGCATTTTCCGCTCGACGCCTTCCAGTGGCTCGGCACCATGCCGAGCTGGTTCCAGTCATCGGCGAACGCCGCACGCGGCTTCTGTTCGCGCTGCGGCAGCACGCTGGGCATGCGCGAGGACGTACTCGCCGATCGCGTACAGATCTGCGTCGGCAGCCTCGACGAACCTTCGCGCGTACGCATCGACGACCACGTATGGACGCGCTCGCGCGTGCAGTGGTTCGATACGCGCGACGGTCTTCCGCGTTTCGAACGAAGCAGCACGGCGGTGGCGAGTCTGGCGGAGCGTGGCGAGTAAGGTTGCGCGACGTGCCCGGTTTCATTACGTACCGTGTCCTTCGTCGAAGCGAAGATTCAGCGCCCAGGGCGCCACGGATCTTGGGATTCTTCTGAAGCCGCACGCGCATCTTCTTTTTCCGCGATCGTAAAACCCGGGAGGAATGTCGGCGTTTCGACGTCATTCCTCCCGGATCCGGGATGCGCTTCGTGTCGTCAGGCAACAACTCCTGTTCGCGTAGAGAAAACTTCGCATTGCTGATCAACGCGGCGGCGAAAAATGCTTAGCCCTTAGTCTCAACGACCAAGGGGAACAGGAATGACCAGCCGCAAGGATTCCGGCCACCGGGAAACACGCACTCCACGCTGCCCTGCACCGGGTATTTCGACGGATCCCGTTTACGACGCGTACCCGCGTGCGCCGCTTCGCGCCCCGTGGCGGAGCGCCTGACATGGCCGACACCGTCAATCGCGGCGCCGCATGGGTGGTCTACGAGGACGATGCATCCTTCGGTGCGCCTTGCCGGCTGCTCTCGCTGCTGCCGGCCCATCGCAGCGTGGCGTCGATCGCGAGGTACGCCGAACAGGTGTACGTCGATCGTTACGGATCGCTGGAAGAGCGCTTCCATTACAAGCGCAAGCCGCAGGATTCGCGCTATGCGGCGAAGACCGATCCACGCCATGGCGGCATCTACGTCGGCCAGTCGCCGCGATTCGTTGGCGTGTATGCGCAGCGCGTGATCACGCATGTCGGCGTGCTGGAATTCTGGTATCGCGTCGCGACCGATCGCGGGACACCGGGGCCGATTTTCGAGTGCCGGATGCTGCGCCTGCCCGTGTGAGCGGTCCTTGCGCCGTGACACCGGAGGCATTGGCATGCATCGCGCAGTTCGTCGGATGGGCGCCGCGATTCGCGCGCGCAGGGTCGCATCCGGATGAAGAATGGCCACGACGAAACAACACCGTGCCCGCTCTCCGGGCGGACGCGCGACCAGGCTGGGCGACGAGGAGTCGACGCCATGGACCAGAGCGCGGCTTGGGTGATCTACGAGGATTACGGCAGCCGTGAAGAGCCGCGAAGGCTGCTTTCCCTGCTGCCCGCGCACAACAGTTACGCATCGGTGGCCCGGGTCATGGAACGCATGTACGCCGAGCGCTTCGCCGCGATGGAGGAGCCCGTTCCCTCCTCCGCGCGGCGGCCACGACGGCCGCGTTTCATGGCACAGAAGGACGCCCTGGACGGGGCGATCTACGTCGGCCACCTGCCGGTCTACATCGGTACCTACGCCCATCGGCTGCGCGTGACCGGGACCACGCTGGAGTTCTGGTACCGGATCTCGGCCCGCGCCCGCACCTGCCGCCCCATCTTCGAGGACCGGCACCAGGTGCTCTCGATCGGCTGGAAAATCAACCCCTGAGGGCCTCCGGAAGCCCGTCCGGCGGGCCCGGACATGAGACATCCGCGGCTTGCCTGTATGCTACGCGGCCTCTCCAAGCAGGAATACGCATGAACAAGGCACAGCTGGTCGAATCCATCGCCGAGCGTTCGCAGCTCACGAAGACCCAGGCCGAGGCCGCGCTGAACGCGCTGGTCGAGTCCGTGACCGCCACCCTGAAGAACGGCGAAGCCGTGACGCTCGTGGGCTTCGGCACCTTCGAGGCGCGCAATCGCGCCGGCCGCACCGGCCGCAATCCGAAGACGGGCGAAGACATCGTGATCCCGGCCACCATCGTGCCGGCGTTCAAGCCGGGCAAGGCCCTCAAGGACGCGCTGAAGTAAACGCGCCTTCGCGGTGCATGCGGCGTCGACCGCCGCATGCATCGTCTCCCGCTCCATCGCCGGCGAGCCCTTTCCGCCGGACCTGAACTCCTCCGAAAGCCGCGTCGCCGCCGTCTCAGCGCATGGGACCGGGCGGGTCCATCGTGTATCCAGACGATGCAGTCGCATCGCCGCATGCAGCACGAGGACGCCACATGAACCGCATCGACGAATACGCCACCCTGCGCGCCGCCTTCGCCGCGGGCGCACGCATCCAGGCCTGGCACCTGGACGAATCGGCGAACACATCCGCCCAGGGCCACTGGGATACGTTGCCGCAGGATCGCGAGCCTGCGTTTTCCTGCCCGGCGCATCTTTATCGGGTGCATCCGGAGGACGCGCGGCCTGGTTCGGCGGCCTGAGCACTGCCTCTCGCAACCTTTCCGCGTGTGCCTGAAACAGGGTTTGGCGCCTCTTCTGCGCGATGCGGTATCCGCATCGCGTTGGGTGATGTCGTGAGGTAGCGCCGGAGCGTGCCGACTTGGCCGGAATCCGGGCATGAGTTGCGCCAGACATTCCACAGCGCTACGGCTGCGAACGCGATCTGGTGCGCATCCCGCCAGATCACACCCATCGCTCAAAGCGCAATAAGAAAAATTCGGAATGCTCCGATGTTCCCGTGCGGGCTTATTCGCGAACCTATGTCGCGTCGGGCCGCATCTATCTGGACTTCCACATCAGGCCCGTCCTCGTCGCCCATCACAGGCGGCGACCCATTCCGGGTCGCGCTCTGAGCGCGCCCATCGCGGCCCCTCGGTCGCCCCAGTCGACGGCCGAGGGGCCTGCAGGCCCGGATCCGGACTCAATACGAGGACAAGGTCATGAACCGGTTTGCAGCGGCATCAGGCGTCGTGCTTTGCGCGGCGATCGCGATCACGAATGCGTACGCAGCCGATGCGCGCATCCTTTTCGTCGGCAGCGTGATTGCGCCGACTTGTACTCCGGCCGTTACAAGCGAAGGCGCAAGCGCCCTCACGCATGATCTGCATGCCCAATGCCCGCAGGTCGCATCGGCGACGCATTACACTTTGCATCTCGAACCGGCCACCACGTCCCGCGTGCGCCTGGTTGAGTATTACGACGGATACATACGGGCCGCGGGCACAGGGCGTTCCGTCCAGGTTGCCACGCAGACATACGATTGAGACGCGCCTGGCGTACTTCTTCCACATATGGCGTTCACCGCTCAGCCGAGCATGAAGCGACGTTTGCCCTATCGGCGTGCCGCTGTGAACGGCGTCTCAACTAACGCTGACGGCGACATTTGCCACGGCGCTTCCGTTGTTGCGAATGTGCCGCTTTATGGGGCTACTGAGCTCCGATCCAGCGATCTCCGCGGCCTCACCCGCATGCGGATTCAGATTGCACCAGCCCATGGTTTCGTTCGCAACGCCTCACTCAGGACACCAGCTTCCCGCCAGGATGCTTGCTGCCGATGCCGCCCATGTGCCCTCGGCGGCATTGCCAATCCAGCACGTGGTGGGCGCGCGGTAGCAGACCGACAGGCAGTAACCACTGTGTTTCTCTGCCACTTCTCGCATAGCGTCGATACGAGCGACCTGCGACATGCCGGCGCACGCCTTGGACCAGGCGCCTCACGCCACGACGCTCGCTCCGAGTGCGATGCTCCCGCCTTGCGCGAACTCGATCTCATGAACTTGTCGTCCATCACCATGCTCGGCAATGAAGTAACTCTGCAGTCCGCCAGCATCCACCTAACGACACGAAACGAATACTCGGTACCTGATCAGGCAAGATGCGCCACCGTCGATTCAGATTTTTCCTAGCCTACTGCCCATCCGCGCTGGACTCGGTAGCAATAGTCTCAAGCGCCTTGCGAAGGTTCACTGATCGGCCACCACACGACATGCTGTCGACCAGAATCAACGCTCACGTCTTCTACTCAACGAAACCACACAACTCGTCGATCTCTTTGGGGAAGCCGGTGTAAGGCACGTTGTACTGGATGAACTCACCGAGAGCGTCGGGAAAAACAAAGCACACAAGCCACGCCACGCGTAGTGGCAGCATGACAGGTGAATACAGCCGGCCGGATGGTGTGGAAAGGCTCCTACGCATGGAAGCATTCCATTCGCGAAATCCTCGCAGAGTGGTGTCTCGACGACTTAGGCGCGGCGGTCGGGGCGCGGGCTCCGGCAAGCCTTCTGCGCCGAACTCCATGAAGAGCTGAAGATACTCCCAAAGTGCCCGGGTGCGACTTTCGTCAATACCGTCGCAATCAAGGGAAAGGCAAATCTCCGTCGGCGGCGACAGTGTGTAATCCACGCCAATCAAGTACAGCGGGTTGTACTGGGTGTAGCTGCTTGCTGTAAAAACGGGTACGTAGCCACGCATCGCTTCGATTCGGTCCCAGTCCAGGACATTCAGATGTGTCTTTCCTGGAGCGACGTGGTAGATCTTTCGGGTTTTGCGATTCAATCGAACGAAGGAACCTCGGCTGCTGTGCCTGACGAAAGCACCGCGACTGGTATTCCGCCCGCCCAGGAAGTAGCCAAGCACGGCGAAAACGACTGTGATCCACGGCATTAAAAGAATTGTTAGCCAATCGTCTGCTGTCAGAGAATGAGATTTCAGCGTTTCCGCGGCCCGGGTGAAGTTGCCTATCGACCCGGCGACCTCGAATGCCTTCAGGGCGTTGAGCGTGGGCATTCGGCGTTTCATGAGTGCATGTTCTTGGACCGGTTCGCGGACCTGGTGAGGGCCCGCGATGATCCGTCAGAAGAACGACGGTCCAGAAGCGGACGACGCCTGTTCATGCGGAACTTGAGGCGCGAATTTTTCTCCTTCGCTGGATGCGTCCCACTTCTCAAAAAGCGGTGCGCCGAACGAACCGCGTCACACAGATCGACGGATGCGAACGCGTAGTTGGACCCGCTGCTTTAGAAGTAGTAGCCAACGTTCATGTAGAACTGGCTCTTCCAGTGATCGATGCCACCACCGGCCAGGCTCTGCGTGTAGCTGCTTCCGCCGATGTACGGATCGTTGCGGCCGAACTGCATTTCCGCCGCGATCCACAGCGGCTTCAGGTCGAACGACGTACCGACCATCACGCGTTCGGAGTTCGGCCACATCGAATCCGACTTGTCGAACAGGCTGTAGCTGACGTACGGCTTGAAGTTGTCCAGGCGCTTGCCGCGCGTGGGGAAGGAATAGCTGAGGTCGGCGGTGTACAGATCGCCGCGGCTGGCGACGTTGAAGGTTCCGTCGAAGCCGCCGAAGGTCACGGTGTGATCGTCCTGCGGATTGCGCGGCGACATGTCCTGACGCGCCCATTGCACCTTCGCGCCCCACGGGCCGTGCTGCCCCTGTGCGTGCAGTGCGATGGCGTTTCGATGCCCGTCTTCGCGCGTATCGAGGTTTCGCAGCGTGGAGCTGTACAGCGACACACCGGTTTCGCCGGTCCACCCGCTGTATTCGTACGAGCGCGCAACGCGTGCGGCGAAGGCGTGACGTTCCTCGTTGCGGCTGCCGCCCGCGACATACCCGTCGGCCGGCGTAACGACGATGGAGTACGTGTCGCCGTTGCTCGTTCCCCTGCCTTGCCATGCCGGTTTCACATAGAAGCCGGCCTGCACATCCCACGCGCCGCTGTGCTGCATGTACTTTGCGCCGACCTGGCTGATGTCCTCCAGTCCGATCACGTTGCCCAGCGATTCGTAGAACGCGCTGACGAAGTTCGGCTGCAGGCCGAACGGCACCTTGTTCAGCCCGACCTGCACCTGGCGTTCCGCGTCGAAGCGATAACCGGCCCACGCGTACTCGGGAAACTGCACGCCGCCGAAGCCCGTGTACTGAAACGGATGACTGCCGCCGTACCAGCGATAGCGCGCCGCGCCCGTCCAGGTATCGGAGTCGTAGGCCGCGCTGAGCATCACCGTGTCGAGGCTGATCTTCTCGATATCGCGATCCGGGTCCGAATCGACGCGCGCGCGCACCGCGCCGCCGAGATCCAGATGGTCCGTCACCTTCACCGCCGACGCGGGAAGGCTGGCGAACAGCGCCGCGATGGCAAGAGGCGCGACAAGGAGAGACCGTGCGTGCTGCATTCGTAAACATCCCGTTCGTTGACAGCGGGACGGCGGTTGCAGTCCTGGGGCGCTGAGCGGGCATGGAAGCTAGTGGTGGCGCGAGCGGCGCACAAACCACAAGAACGCAGTTTGCATATGAGAAAAGCTCATCGGCGCACCGCATCGCGAAGGCTGCGTGTGCCGGTGCGCTTTCTAGCAGCAACGTCGGCTGATCCGCGCTAGATTTTTTCTCCACGCCGACTTGACCGGAGGCACCAAAACCGCGCGCGTATTGGCTCAGGCTCGAAGCTCTTCCACACGAGCACCGCAGCCATGATCCAGTTCAACGATGCCGACCTGATCGTCGGAGGAGACGTGAAGGTGACCAACCCGCGCCGCGATCAGCACAACCAGATCGGACAGATCCTCGGCATCCATGCAGACACGCAGCCGACGGTGATCGAAGTGGACTTCGACGGGGAGACGCATCTGTTCGAGTGGGAGGATCTGGTGCTGATCTGAAACGGATGGTCCGATTCGGATGCCGACTGTCACGTCGTAGTGGTGGGCCGTGATGGATTCGAACCATCGACCAGCGGATTAAAAGTCTCTCCACGGTTCCTTTGGAATCCGGAACTTAGCTGCAAAAGAATTACGGAGAGGCTCGGTTCGGCGCCCGCATTTTCCTGGGCAAGTGGAAGGGAATTTACGGAGGTTGCGACCGCCGCTAGGCAGCCCCTACTGTGGGCGGCAATGGTCTTGGCGCCTTTTCCACTGGCAGCTTCCTCGGCCGAAGAATCCCCTTTGTTCGTGACCACCGTGCGGAGCACGCCCGCTGAATCTTTGGATGCGTTCGCCCTGCGAATTGCGCCCATCGCTATGGAGCATTCGATGCGGCTCTCAGGGGAGGTATGCGGCGAGTTCAGGCGCGATGGCGATGCATTGGCGCTGGATCTTTACACCATTCGCCGACTGCGGCATTGCAGCTACCGACGACTTGCTGCGCACGACTACAACGGTCTCACGTTCCATACCCACATCGTCGTCGGGGAAACCGATCAGCGTCGCATACGGGCCAAGCTCATGAACCCGAAATTCAGCGACGAGGACTACGCGCACCCGGGCTACTTGGCCAACGGCCGTCACGTGCTCTTCCAAGCCGGGGCCGGAACCGAGCGGCGATTGCGCCGGGATGCTTCGCTTACTTCTCCGCATCGGGCTGTCGCAGGGCCACCATAGGGGTGGAGGTATATTCGGGGGCCGTTCCTCGATCGAGCGCGATCCCATGTGCTATTCAGCCCAGGTCTGGGCCAACTACCGCAAGTACGTCCGCGAGTTCGGCGCCACGATCTCCGTCGAGGAGTTCGCGATCCTCTACTTCCACGACAAGGGGAAGACCAGGCCGAAGACGCCGAAGGCCATGGACGACGCCTTCGCCTCCGGCGAGACACCGGAGGAGCGCGAGATCTGGCGCAACATCTCCGAGTGGAACCGCGAGGCGACCACGAAGGCCGAGCAGGAGCTGTTCGCCCAGACGACTCGGCTGAACACCGCCCAGCGCGCCCTGCAGACGAAGGTGACGAAGAAGGCGCAGGAGGACGTGCGCATCGCCACCAACAAGATCGAGGCGGCAAAGCAGAGGCTGGCGGACCTGCGGCGCACCGATGACGCTCTGCCCCGCGACTCGCGCGTGTTCCCCGGCGTGTACGCGCCCGTGATGATCTGGGAGGACGGCCGGCGCGTCATCACGCCGATGCGGTACTTCTGCCGGCTGCCTGGCTGGACCGAGGCAGTCGAGCGCAAGTTCCCAGGCACCTACAACGCCCGGCGCGACAAGCTCGAGTCCTCGTGGAAGGACCTGTTCGGCTACCAGCACGGGATCATGGTCGCGGACGTCTTCTACGAGAACGTCGAGGGGCCGAACGGCGAGAACCAGGTGCTGGCCTTCACGCCGAAGACTGCGGAGCCGATGCTGATCGCCTGCCTGTGGAATCGGTCACCGGGCTACAAGGGCGCGCCGGACCTCTACTCCTTCGCGGCCATCACCGACGAGCCGGAGCCCGAAGTCGCCGAGGCAGGCCACGACCGCACCATCATCAACATCAAGCCTGAGCACATCGACGCGTGGCTGCAGCCTGACTCCGGGAACATGGCCGCGCTCTATGCCATCTTCGACGACAAGCGACACCCCTATTACGAGCACCGCCTTGCAGCCTAAATCCAGTCTCGAAATCAATGGTATCGAAGCGCACCTAAACAGCTTCGCATCGCGTTGCTTTCGCGACGTTGCCGATCGCGATTACATCAGCGCACGCATGTGCTATCGCGCCGGCCTGATAGCTCAGTTCCATTGGTCGGCTCTGCAGGCCTTCGAGAAGTACTACAAGGCCATCCTGCTATACAACCGGATCGTCGCGAAGAATGTGCGGCATGACTTGGCTTTGGCGAGAAAGCTCGCGTCTAGCGCACCCTTCGAGATTGAACTCAGCGATTCGTCTTCCAAGCTACTTGATCATCTCGATGAGTACGGGCAGTTCAGATATCTCGAACTCTCGTACTTCACGCATGGACCGAAGCTGTTTGAACTGGACCGTGCCGTTTGGGAGGTGCGTCGGTATTGCAGGGTCTTGAACCACCGCGTTCCAATCCGTGGCGAGGATCGCTCCATGCTTGGGCTTGAGATCGAGAGGAATCAACGGGCAGCCGGGAGGCCACCGCGTGAGTTCACGATTGCGGGTGGAATGCTGGAACGCATCGTCAAGAACAAGAAGGATCCGGCACGCGCGCCCCTTGTTTGGCAGAACGCTTTCTTCGGCACTTCGACGCGCAAAGGTGTTCGCGTTCCCGTCCACTCATACTCAGAAAACTCGCCGCTTTACCTGTACCCGGAAATAATCGAACACGTCCGCGAGTTCGTCTTCGTACCGAAGGAGCTCGCCAAGGCTTACGGCGAACTCGCGAAGAGGCGAGCCGCGGGAATGGAAGACTGATGCGGCAGGCTTCAGACCCGCGTGCGACGAAGCGGCGAGGCCACTTCGCGCGGGCAAGGCCAGGTCAGTGCTGCCGCTCGTGCTCCGGGACGTAGCCCAGGTCGATCAGCATGTCGGTGATGCACACGCTCGCGTCGTCGTAGCACGCGTCGTTCGCTGCTTCAAGGATGTCGTCGGCCAGGTCAGCGAACCGCGGCATGAAGTCTGCCTCGTCGGGGAACCGCTCTTTCAAGTCGTCGGCAGTTAGGCGGAGCTGACGAAGGCGGGGCTCAATTTCGCCCCAAGCGAGCTTTTCAGTCATGGCGGACACCTGTGAGGGATGCCCAGAGCCTGCAGGCGGAGCATCTCACGAGGTGAGACCGAAACGACCATCCAGCCGCATTCATTTCGAGAGGTGCCCGAGCAGGATCCTGCACGCCGCCGCTTCCACTTCTTTTCGCCGCAGAAGCTCCGCTGAAGGCTGGTAGGGCCTCCGCTTCTCTTGCGGCCCGCCGCGGGCGGCGATCCAGCGCTCCACCCCGCGCCGACCGAGGCGAAGGCTGCCGTCCGTGCCGCGAACCTTGTGCCCGCCCCAAGCAATTTCGATCTCCACCGGGCCAGAGCCCCTGCGCTTCACCGTTGCGACCGACCCATAGCGCAGGAAGAGGACACACATGTCCTCCGAATCGCTCCACTTAAAGGCCGGCCCAAGCATGCCCGCAATCCTACGCGCGCCGGTCGCACCAGCTGCGAACCCATCTCGTGTTGCCTGTTAGTACCCCGTGACGTCCAGCACCAAGTACTTGTATCCGGGATAGGTGATGTTGCCGCTCCAGGAGGGCTGGTTGCTGTAACGGATGTCGACCGTCTTCGGCGTGGTGACCGTCGCGCCGCTGGCCTGTGCCAGCACGGCGGAATTGAAGTGGTAGACGGACCAGGTGCCCGCCGGAATCGGCGCCGTGATTTGCATGTATTGCTGGACGTGGGCCACAGCGTACTTGCGCCCGCCGGGTAGACCGGTGACCGAGCTGCCCGTATCCGACTCGATGAAGCCGACGACGCGCATCGGCTTGTCGTCGCTCTTGAACACGAGGCGTCCGTCAGGACGATAGACCGCCAACCCGGTGAAGTGCGCTGGCGGCGCGTTCGCTATCTCGGCGAACGCGAACCACTCGACGGTGATGGCGCCAGGCACCGTGCCGTATTCGGCCACCAGCGTGTATCGCCAATTTCCGCCGACAAGAGCGGAGTCGAAGATCGCCAGCGGCACGGAAGCGACGATCGCCAAGACGGGCGGATAGCCGAGCGCGTTCGGCACAAGGATGTCGACAGCCGCACCGCTGGTCCAGGTCATGCCCGTTAGGCCGCCACTCCGCGTCGAGCCGAGCGTGACGGTCCCTTTAGCCACCAGGCCGAAGTTGACCAGGTCATTGGTGATCTGAATGTTGCCCGTGGGCGTGCGCGCGAGAAGGCCAGCCGGCATGTCAGTAGATCCCGTACACGAGAACGCAACTGTCGCCCGCGGTGTAGTTCAGCGCGGTGCCGGAGAAGCTGATGCGCGTCGGCGTGCGCGGCGTACCGTCCGCCTTCCACCGCCCCTCGCCCAGCACCGCGGCAAACGGTGTCCCCTCCGCGAAATAGGCATGCGTGACGCTTCCGGCGCCATGACCGTCGCCAAGCGTCAGCGTGCCAATTGTCTGGCTCAAGCGCGTGGTGAAATCCGACACCAACGCGCCAGTGGCCGGATCGTAGACCTGCAGGCCGGTCGGCATTACCAATCACCGAGCCGGACAAGCAGCGTTCCGGATGCGTTGAAGACCTGGATCAGACTGTCGGTGATCGTGAGATAGCCACTGCCACTCGGCCCAGTGAGCGTGATCGTTCCATTCTTATCCAATTTCCAGCGCGGCTGGCCACCGGCACCCGTTGCAGTCGACTGAATCACGTTGCCAATCTTCGCGTTCGTGATCGTGCCATCGGCGATGAACGCCTGATTGATGAACGTCTGACCGCTCTGGATCACGAATGGTGCGCTGAGTGCACCATTCGCAGTGTTGAGCAGTGCGAATCGATCCGCCTGGAAGAGGATCTGCGACTGATAGCTGCCATCGGGCTGCTGCTCCACGCCAAGTCCCATGCCTGCCATGTATATGCGGCCACCGGTGTCGACCTGGGCGCGCACGGTGTAGAAGGCGCTTACCTTCCCATCGAGAGTGGCGGTCGCTGTGAGCGCTTGTTGGGCAGACGCTTGAGCCCCTGTCGCAGTGGTCTGCGCACCATCCGCGGTCGCTTGGACGGTCGTCACTTGCTGCGCCAGTGCACCGTCGGCCGACGCACGCGCGAGCGACTCGGTCTGTACCGCAGCGGCGATTGAGGCCGTGGCCGTCGTCGACACAGCGACAGCTGTATCGACGCTTTGCGCGAGCGCCAGATCGCCTGCCTGCTGGGCATATAGCTGCGACCAGATACCCGCGTAGGACAGCGAATCACCGGCGAACGCATCAGCCTCGCCGGCCATGTCCGGGTTCATCTGCTCGATAGGCTCGAGCACGTCCTGCGCGAGCTCCGTCTTGCCAATCTGCCCGGCGAGATAGTCAAGGATGGGCGCCGCGTCGCTGCTGCTCTGGCCATTGACGCCAGTCGCGACCGGATAGAACGGCCCGATGTTGCCCGACTTGTCGATCAGGCGCCCCCAGAAGTAGAACGAAACGCCGGCAGCCAGGCCGAGCATCTGGTGCGTGTTCTGTGGATAGGCGAAGTCGCCGAGTTTGATGGCGCTACCCAGCAAGGGACTCGCTCCGTACCAGATTTCGGTTCGCTCGGTGTCAGTCGCCCCGACCGGGAACTCCCACTTCAGCCCAATGCCAAACACGAGCGACACCGCCTCAAGCGAGGCCAACGAAGGCGGCGGTGTGGTCTTACCGAGAATCTCCGTCGGACCGCCCACGGCGGGAATGGAGATACTTCCCAAGGCGCTAACCGCGCGCACGCGCGCCACGTACGAGCCTGCGTAGACCCCGCGCACCTCGATGCTGGCGGAGGTCACGCGTCCGGCTCTCACCCAGTCGAGATCGTCCCGACGCCACTCGACATCGTACGCGACGGCCTTGGGCGCTGCAGCCCACGCGATGGTGAGGACGTGTGTCGCAATGCCCTGATCGATCACCGAGTGGCTGCTCAGCACGATATCCGTCGGCGGAGCCTGGATGCTCGGCGGGATCACCGACACCGGCGGCTGCTCGATGCGCACGCCGTCGTCGATCGCCGCGAACTTCTGCGGCACGTGCTTGAGTGCGGTGAGCTCGTAGGTGATCTCGTCGACCTCGGTGACGGACAGCACGCGGAACGTCTGCAGCGCGAGGTCAGAGCTCTCCACTGCCCACACCGCATCCTTCTGCGGCAGGACGGACCACGGGGCAGTCACGCTCACCACGTCGCCGCTCACGGACGCGATCGTGCGCGCCTCACTGCGCCCGGTCGGCAGCATCATGCGGAGGGTCTGACCGCTAGCGAGCGTGTCCGGTGCACGGTCGAGCGTCACGGAGTCGACGGTTGCTGCCCGGATGCGACCACCGTTGCGACGGCCGGCGCGACTCGGGTCTGCGATCTGGATGACATCGTACGGTTGCGCGATTGCACCATCGAGGCCGACGCGGAAGGTGACCGTCTCGGTTTCGAGATTCTCCGACAGGAGCGCGTGCAGCCCGACACGCTGCGCCTGTGCGCGGCTGGTGCACCCGAACGCTGAGATCTCCAGCTGTTGCAAGCCGTGGCGGACAATGCCTGGCCGGTATTCGACGGGCTCGACCTTCGCGCGACCGAAATCGGACTGGTCGTTCCAGCTCACCAGGGCATATGTGTGGCGAGCGCGCCGTGCGGCGCCTTGATACGTGAAACGGCCGTCGATGACGTTCGCTGCGGTATAGGTGTAAACCGGGTCGACGGGCATGTCCGCCGCAGCCATGACCTGACCGAGCGCGTAGAAGCTGATTCCGCGGAACGTTGCTGCCATGTCCTGCAGCACGCGGTACGCATCGGCGCGCGTTTGCAGCTGGCCGTTGAAGGTGAAGCGCGGTTCTTGCCCGCCCATGCCGTCGCTGACCATCTGGTCGCAGTACTGCGCGATCTGGTAGAGGCGCCATTTGTCGACGCGTTCCGGGTCGATGAGGTTGCCGAGCGCAAAGCGGTCATTCGTGCACAGGTCAAAGTAGACCCATGCCGGGTTGTTGCTCCAAGCTATCTTGAAGGTCCCGTCCCACATGCCCGCGTACGTGCGCAATTCGGGATCGTAGTTGGACGGCACGCGAATGCGACGCCAGCGCCCGTAGTAGGAGCGCGTCGGGACCGACTGGAACTGACTCGCATCGATGGTGAGCGCCGCGAGGGCGCTGTTCGGGTAACGAAGCTTCGCGTCGATGATCTCAGTGATCGACTGCACGAACATCGCGTCCGCAATCGTCGCCATGTCACGGTTCGCCGTGAGGCGTCGGATCCGCACCTGCCAGCTACTCGCCGTGCCGGCCTGCGGAAGGTCGATGCGGTGGCTGCGTTCGTACGCGCCGGTCGTCTTGCCGGTCATCGCCGTCGTCAGCACCGTAGAGTACGCGCCACCATCTGTGGAGACGTCGACCGCGTACTGGATGCTGTAGCCCTTGATGTCGCCGTTACTCGTGTCCGTCTGCTGCAGCGCCGGCACCGAAAGGCGAATGCGCACGGCGGAGAGGTCCGAGTTGGTGACGTTGCGCACGACCGGACTGTCGCTGCGCAGCTCGACGCCGACGACGATTTCGTTCTCGACGCTGGGAAACCCGGGGATGTAAGCCTGGTCCTGGCTGCCCGCACGGAAATCGAACGTCACGTTGTCGAAGTTGATCGACCCGTCCTGCCCCTGCACCGGCGTTCCATCGAGGCAGACGCCCTTCAGGTTTTCGTAGCCCGGCACCACGAGGCCTTCCATCTCGCCCTCGCCCAGCAGGTCGAGGATCTTCGCGTACGCGACGCTCCGGAGGCTGTCCGGGCTTTCCACCGGTTGACGCGGGGTCTTGGCGCCCTTCTTCGCGCCCTGCCATGCCACGGGAGCGTTCACTGTTGATCCTCAGCGTAGATGCCGGCGGAGATCACCGCGGAGCCCGCCCAGCATTCGCCATATGCGACCGGCACGGGATTGCCCTGCGCCTGTGTGTTCACAGGCCCATTGAACGTGTAACTGGGCGTGTTCGCGGGGCTGTCCTTCGAACCCAAGCCTTTGGGCTGCGGCGCCAGGAGCTGCGTGATGCCGCCTACGATCATGCTGTAGCCGATCGAGGAAAGAACCAGACCAAACCCGGTGGGCGCCAGGAATGCACCAGCGATGACCAGCACGGCGCCCAAGATGATGTTGAACACGCCGCCGCTCTTGCTCCCCAACAGCACGGGTGCGATACGGATGGGCGCGGCGCCGGGGGGATCGGCCAGTTGGTCCTCGCGCAGGTTCGCGCGGCCATGGAACACGGCAAAGCCCATGCCGCGATCCTTTGCCTCCATCAGGAAGCGCTTGAATCCGGGCAGCTGCATAGTCAGCGCATGCACGGCCTCCGCGGCGCTCCCGACTGCGAGACGATACTCACGGCCGAAGCGAGCCCCGAGGACGCCATAAAGCCGGATCGTGCGAAGTTGGTCAGCCATAGCGCTTGCGCATCTCCCGGTGGCGCACGATGAGGCGCGTGCATTCGCGCCAGTAGCCGCCATAGACCGTCCGGTCGGACAAGCGGCCATAGAGGTGATGGATCATCCCGTTGGCGACGGGCGAGAGGTCCGAGGCTTCAGACAAACCGGCCTCGCCGAGCAGCACGCCCGCGTGGTTCGCCACGGGCGCGCGGACCTGCATGATCACCAGGTCGCCGCGGCATGGCGCGTCGGCGATCGGTTCGAAGCCTTCTGCCCGCAATCGCTCGAGGCTGTACAGGTCGCCGCCGTTGTGCCACCAGTCGTCGTCGCGCTCGTACTGATTCAACGCAATGCCGAGCTCGCGCGCGTAGAAGTCCCGCACGAGCGTGTAGCAGTCAAGGATGCCGTGAGCGAACTGTCGACCGAGCAGCGGGGCGCGATACCCGCACGGCGTGATCGTCTGGATATCGCCGCACTCCGCACGCCCGTCGACCTGCCCGACGCTGACGATATGCCACGGCAGACCACTCGCCTCGCACTGGACCCGATCCGCGTCCGACGGCGCGGCCGACGCGTCCGGGTGGCTGTGGACCAGCGCGAGCACGGCGCCTCGATCCTCGGCATTTGCGTAGTCCTCCGCCGGAAGCACGAAATGCTCCGACGGCGTCGTCGCTGCGTTGCGACAGGCGACGTACTCCGGCGCGCCGTTCGTATCGATGACCAGGCCGCAGCACTCGCGCGGGTATTCCGCTGCCGCATGGGTCTGCACAGCCTGCAGGACCGAACTCGTGAGGCTCATGTGCGCACCAGGCCTGCGGCGGGAAAGCCGCCATAGGGAATCTCGCTGCTCTCGCCGAAACGCTTCTTGCAGCTCGACAATCGGCCGCCGCACACGTCCTGTCCCGGGTCAAACACAGGCGCATCGTTGATGTCGAAGTACAGCGATCCGGTGTAGCCGCAGTACGGGCCACGATAACCGCCGCGCATGATCCAAGGGCAGGTGCCGGCTATGATCTGCCGCCCGGGCAATTGCACGCCAGCGAAGTCGGTCGCGGACGACAGCTCGAATTCGACCGCATCCTTGTCCTCGGACGCCTTTCGCTCGATGAACCAGATCTCGTCGGGAAAGTGCTCGTCGGGATCCGCCGTCGGATTTCCGCCGGTGAAGTTGGTGGCGTCCAGGTACTTCACCAGCGTGCGCCGCACGATGACCTTTGCACCAACCATGTCGTCGAACAGCAGGCAAAGCGCGCCAATCACGCCGTCGACATTGGCCACGCGCAACTTTGGTGTGGGCGGCTGTTCTCCCGTGCGTGCGAACCCATCAGCCTCAACGGGGAAGGCGTCGTACTGCTGGCCCTGCCACCAGATCGCACCCTGCTGCAGGTGCCCATGGAAGAACAACTGGTCCGCACCGATGTCGCGTGCATCAACCTCGAACAGGCGTACCTGTGCACCGGGTTCGAGTTTCTGGACGTCGGCGGTGATGCTCATTCCGGCCACCCGAACTCGGTAGGTTGTGGCATCAGCTCCATCACCTGGTCGGGCGACTCGATGCCGTCCGGGATGTTACTGAGCAACGCGTAACCAGTTGCGTACACTGCGTCCCGCCACGCGATCGCGGCTTCCGCTTCCGCCTTGAACGTTGCATTGGTGCTTGTGGCGTAAGAGGCGCATGAGACGATGTTGTCGTAGCCATGGGCCTGCACCACTTCATCCAACCAAGCGCTGAGGCGCGCTTTTGTGTCGGAAATCAGCTGATCCAGAGACTTCGGCATCAATGGCGCCACGTTGCCAGCTTCGCACCACGCTTCGTATTCCGCCCACAGGCGGTGGCCACGCGGGATTGCCGTATGCGTCTCACGCTCAATCACAAGGTCAGGATTGGAAGTCAGGCAGTACATGTCAGAACTCCGCATCGGCGCTGTAGTGGTACCGGTACATTTCCCCTGCGGATCCGCCGACGCCATTCACTCGAAAGAACCCGCCGTCTCCGATCTGATCCGCGACCAGGCTGCTGACAACGTCAGAGCCGCCGTTGAACTGCGTCGCCGAACCCGCCGATCCATTCGTGCTGTAGATCACGACGGCCGGAGGAGTGCGCATGGCTACGGGGAAGTAAGCGCCGGTCATGGCCCCGCTGCCGTGCCACCGGCCGGCGATTGCGCCAGCAGGGGTCGCCGTTCCGAGCGAAACGCTGTACGCATAGGACTTCTGGTAGTAACGCTGGCACAACGCAAGCTCCGCCCCTCGCAGCCGCTGGTCGAACTCTGTAGCGACCGCTCCGGCCTCAAGCTGAATTTGAGCGATGTCGAACGTGCCGGACTGCTGCCCCAGCGCATTCGTGCGCGAATTGAAATTGCTGCCGGCGTCGAACCATAGGACCACATTGATGAAACTCGACGCAGCCGTCGTACCGATTGTCTTGCCGGCAATCGAGGGGAACGTCACCGGGATCTGAAAGAACTGCCAAACGGTGGAGAGGTTGATCTTTGTGGATCCGATGCCGTTAACCAGGGGAGAGGGCGATCCCCCCGCGCCGAAATTCTGCTCAAAATCGACGCTCATCGGTTTCGCCGCATCCGCCTTCGCCCAGAACGAAAGCGTTGCGGTCCTTCCGGCAAGCGTTCGAACGTCCTCGATTCGCTGCACCATGATGCAGTAGAAGTTCGCGCCGGCATTCGAAGCGACCACGCTGCGGTGAAAGAACGCCGGCTCGTTCGGCACCGCCGTCTGCCCAGGGGCGAACGCCTGCTGCGATGGCGCGACCGTAGTGCCGTTCGCGTTTGTGGCGAAGCGATCGGCCAGATAGCGGTAGGATCCCCCGCCATTCGCGGCGAGCGACGTACCGCGTTGCCAGACATCGAAGTTGCCGTTGATAAGACGATTCTTCCCCACCGCGATCGGGCGCGAGAACAACTCGTTGAAGTTTGCCTCGGCCTTTCCCCACGCCGTGCGATTCGTATCGCCGTCAGCGCCGTTCGGCGGCGTGCCGAGATTGATGTGCTGTTGTGCCATGCTCAGGGTCCGAATTGCTCTTCAAAAGTGCCCGCCAACGTCCAGCTGTCGTTGAGCCCGGGAGTCATCTGGTAGCTCTTGCACCGGTAGAGGCCCAACCCTTTCGGCGACGTCCAAAGGAACGACACGTGCCCTGCGTGCGCGTCGAGGAATTCGACTGCGGGCTGCACATCCTCGATGCCACCCCACACCGTGAACGGCCAACGCTGCACCCGGTTGTTGATTCCGTCGCCGGTTGCCTGCGTATAGCCGTCGCCAAAGGGCGCTTCGCGTACGCGGAAAGTGACTTCGCCCGCGGCGTTGACCTCGGTCGGCCATGTAAAAACCTCAGCCATTGGATCTCCCGTACAACAGGCCGCCAGGACGCATTTCCTTGATAAGGCGCTGTGTCACCGCTGCGTTCACGGCCTCGCCGACCTGACGACCCATCGTCTCGTTCGATTCAGAGGTCGACTGCGCACCACCGGAGGCGTCCACCGACACGCTGGTCGATACCTGGATGACGGTGCCACCAGCGGCCAGGCCGCCATTGGCCCGGTGCCGCGGATCGTTCGTGGTCAGAACCTCCTCGCCCTTTCGCAGCACGGCCGGCACTTCGTCGGGCGCAAGGCCCGCGATGCCGCCGCTGTGGTATCGCGGCGCCGCGCCGAACAGCATCGGGTTGACGTTGCGCGCGAACGAGCGAGGCGCGCCAGCAATGCCGCCCGTGTGGTGCGTGCCCACCGTGGCGCCGCCCCCAGCGCCGCCACCGATCGAGCTGACGAGCATGTTCACCAACCGCAGTGCCGCGGCCTGGGCGAGCATCCGTTTGACACCTTCGCCGAACGAACGCACGAAATCCTTGAACGAATCCTTGGCCTTCGCCGAGTTGCCCGCGACCGATTCGAAGAAGTTCGAAAGCGGTCCGGTGGCCTCCGCCGCGATGTCCTGCGTCCAGTCGTTCTGTGTCGCGGCGAGCTCCGCGATCTTCAAATCCATCTCGTCGATCGAACGCATTGCGTTCTGCGCTTCCGGACCGCTAAGCGTGGTGTAGTAATCGAAGGCCGCCTGGCGCAGCTGCTGCAGCGTCTCCAGCGATTCCTGTCGGGCCGAGCCGATCCGGGTTTCGGCTTCATCTGGCGACATAACGCCGGCAGACGCGCTCGCGTTGAGTGTGCTCTCTTTCCGGTCGAACCCAGATAGCACCTGGTCGAACTGGCTGGCGAACTCACCCATACGGGCCTTCGCCTTCTCGACGTTGATCAGCTCGTTGACGAGCTCAATGCCCTTCTGGTTGCTGTTCTTCTTCAGCCGCTCCAACAGATCCGCGTACTTCGCGTCGATGTCGATGAACGCAGCGTCCGCCTCGCGGCCGGCGGCGCGTAGGAGGTCCGCCTCTACGCCATCGAGTTCGCGCTGGAGCGCCTCTTCGCGCGCGATTTCCTCCTCGCGCATCTTGCGGAGGTTCTCGTCCTGCTGCGCCTGAAGCTCTTTGAGCTTCGCGCGCAGCTTTTCTGCCTTCTGCGCGGCCTTCTCGGCTTCTTCGGGATCGACGACCGTGCCGGTCGGTGAGCCAGTGCCCGTGCCGCTGTTGCCTTGGGCGCGGTTGGCCCGCTCGGCGGCGGCGTCCGCGTACTGCTGGGCGTCGCTCAGCTGCTTTTCGATCGCTGCGATCTCGCCTTGCAGGCGTGTGCGGGCGGCCGAGAGAGGCTTCAGCAAGTCTGCGGGCATGAGCTCGCTGATCTTGCTCAGGTTCGGAATTCCGCCCTGGCGCTCGATCTTGGCGAGCTGCGCATCCGTGTCGCGCAGCCGCTGTCGCTTGTCCTGCAGGCGCACCAGGTCATCGAGCGCCGGCCCGTTTACCCGGGCGGCGATCTCCTCCGCGACGAAGCGCGTGAAGTTCGCCACTTCCGACAGCGCCTTCGTCGCGGTGTTCGCGATCGTGGCCAGCCCCTGCACCATCGTTGCGAAGCCGTCTTTGACACCTTGGCTCTGCAGCAGCGAGGTCAGATCCTCGATCGACGTGCGGACGCCGTCGAGGCTGCCGCTGTCGCCTTCGAGCAGATCGCCCGCGGCTTCCTTCAGCGCCTCGAATGCGCCACCGAGCGTGTTGCGCGCCGCCCGCGCGGCGCCGCCGAACTGGGTCTCCAGTTCGCGCAGGATTATCGCTTGAGCCTCCGCCGTCCTACCGGTTTCGGCGAGGACCTTGATGGTCTCGCGCTGGTCCTTGGTGAACTGGATGCCGGCCTTGCTGAGCGATGCGACGCCCTTTACCGGATCGTTCAACGCCTTGCCAACCTGCACGGCCGCCGACTGCAGGTCGGTGCCCATCGCGGTTGCGAGGTTGAGCGTCGACTCCAGCGCTTGCGGGAAGACGTCACGGCCGATCTTCGTGAACGTGAGCAGCATCGACTCGGCGGTGATGATCGCCTCATCGCCGTACGTGGTAACGCTCTGCAGCCCGCTGGCCATGTCGACCAGCTCGTCCTTCGTCAACCCCGCCACACCGGCGGTCGACTTCAGGCGCGCTTCAAGTTGCGCGAGCACCTGCTCCGATTCCGAGGTCGCGCGGATGACGCCGCCGAGCAGCGCGGCCGAACTGAAGCCAGCGAAGGCGGCACCGAGCGCGGCCTTCAGTCCGGTCACGCTCGTGCGGACGCTCTGCAGCGACGACTTGAATTGACTCAAGTCGCCGCTGAAGCGAACGCGCAAATCGGTTCTTGGCTCAGCCACCCATCATCCCCTTGAGAAAGGCCTGCAAGGCCTTGCCGTCTTGCGCTGCATGGAAGGCCAAGGCCGCGTCGGCGCATGACTGCCTACGCGCGCGCTCAGCTGCCTCGGAGAACATGCGCAACTGCGCCAACGTGTACCCCCGGATGTCGCTCAGTCGATGCCCGCGCTCGAGGAGGACCTGGATCGTGTCGGCCCAGCCCCACTCGCCCGCCGCACTGCCCGGCCGCCCTGGAGCGACGCGAGCAGTCGGCCGAAAAAATCGCGGTTCACCTCGATCACCGCCTGTGCCAGCTCCATGAACTCAGGCAACTCGCCGCCCGCGATGTGCGCCTGCTCTCGGCCAACTGCAATCGCGATGACCGTCGCCGCACCCTCGCTGTGCTCCTCGAGGAGCGACAGCAGGCAGTCGAGTGCAATGCTGTCGTCCGCGTCGGCAACCTTGTCCTCGAGCGCGACGAGTGCAGTGATCACGGGCCGCGCAGCACGGACGATGCCGGCGAGCTTGTCGAGGGTGAGCGGCCGGACCTCCAGCCGCTCACCACGGAACGACACCGTCGTGCCGGAAGGCTCCAGCACTTCGAGTTCGTCGATCACTGGGCCACCTCGGAACGGAAGTACTGCGACACGCCCGCACCGACTTTGGTCGTATCCTTCAGGACCTTGCCCGTGATCTCCAGCGCGCCGTAGTCCTCGCCGATGAGCGAGATCTGCTGAGCTGCGCCGAGCTTGACGCGGTAGGCGTTGACGACAGTCGCCTTGCCGCTGCGCGCCTCGTTCAGGCCGTCGAAGTACAGCTCGTATTCCTTGCCGCTCCCCACGAGCGCCTGGATCACGTCGGCCGCAGCTTTGGTGTAATCGGCAGCCAGCGCCTCGCCGTCGGTGAACGCCGCGCCGTCGAGCAGCACGATGCCGTTGTTGCGGCGCTCGTAGTCCGTGTTCTCCGTCAGCGAAACCCGACCCATGGTGGTGAGCGTGACCGTGCCGTCGGTAACCGTGGCGCCCGGCGTAGTCGGGAACGTCGGCACGCTGGCGCCGCTGGTGCCGGCCGTGGTGACCTTGTAGTAGAAGCCGTTCGGCGTCGCCGGCACCAGGTACGTGTTCAGCGTGTAGGCCGTCGTGTTGGCGCGCGCCACAGCAGTGCCGCCGGCCTTTGCCTTGATCACCGCTGCCGGCGTCGCGAGAGCGAGCGAAGGGAACGGCACGAACGCGCCAATGGAACCGGCGCCCATGTCGGCACCGGTGACCGCAGCGGAGGCTACGGCGCTCGTCGAGCCGTACAGCGCCCGAGCCAGGTTGGCCGGGCTGAAGTCGTGCGCGGTGAACGACACCTCGACCGCCTGGATGCGACGCACCTCGTTGGCCGTGCCGCCGCCGCCCTGTTGGTAGTCCTTCAGTTCCTTCACTTCCTCACTTATGGTGAGGTTGAGGGCCGAGCAGTTGCCGACGGCGATCAGGCCGGTCAGTGCGCCAACTTCGCGCAGGTAGAGTCGACCGGCGCCGAGATAGCTGTAATCGATGGGCTGTTGCATGGTGCCTCCTGAGGCGTTGGTTAGAGGCGCCGGACCTGGGCGGAGAAGCGCACTTCAGCGCCGATCCACTCCATGCCCTCTGCCGGAGGAATAAGCCGCGCCTCGACGAAGCGCGGGTAATGCGTGCCGCCCGGGAACTTGCCTTGTTGGTTGTCCATCGCGCGGAGGATGTCGTCGATGAGCTGGTGAAGTCGCAGCTGCGCGTTGTCGAGGCTGGCTTTGACCTTCGCCACCACCAGCACGCCCACCTGGTTGCCGATTCGCGCGAGCGCGGCGTCCGGTGGCCCGAGTCCATCCATGGCCACAGCAACCAGCTCGTCGGCTTCGTGCTGCTGGATCTGGTGCGGCTCGCGCGTGACGTACGAGCCGGCGTCGGTATTGAAGCCGTTCTCGACGCGGATGCGCTGCATGCACTCGGCGACGCCCCCCAGCAGCAACCAGGTGATTGGCTCAGACATCGGTCACCACCCAGCGCGAGATCGAGTCGTCGAGCAGATCCAGTTCGTGCAGGCGGAACTGTTCGCCGCCATCAGTCAGCGTCACGACGCCACCGCGCGCAGGCGACGGCACTTCGGACAAGAACAGGGACACCACGATGCGGCGACCAGCCACTTCGCCGACGTCGCCGAAGAACTGCGCGGCGCGATCGACGAGGACCTTGCACGGCATTGCGTCCCCGCCGGGTGGCGCGTAGATGGCGGTGTCCGCCATGCCCGCGTCGATGAAGGCGCCGACGATCGTGGCATCGAGAGCGCGAAGGGTGGCGACCTGTCCCATCAGCGCACCTTCGCCGAGGCGACCGCGCGCGCGAACTCGCGCTTGAAGTTGTCGGCGAAACGGCGCTGGAAGATCGTGCGCGCCAGGCCGTAGATGTCGTAGCGCTTGCGGTAGCTGACGCGATCGACGAAGTGCAGGACACTGCGCACCGCGCTACCGAAACCCGTGTGGATCCGCTCGTACACGCCCGGCTTCAACTTCCCGTGTGCGGTACTGAGCGCGAAGTAGTTACCGCCTCGCTTGCCCTGCTTGGCCGCGCGACGCAGACGGCGACCGCGGCTGGTCTCGGTCTCGTTGCTCAGCGGGTCGGCATGGGCGCCGATCTGCGCCTTGATCGCGTTCAACTGGCTCAGCGGGATATTGCCGTAGCGGTCGAGCTGGGCACCCTGCCCCGGCACGACGAACATGCCTGCCCGCAGCAGGCCGGCGTTCGACAGCTGGCGCTCGACGCCCTTGTGGCGGCGATCGCCACCCACCACTTGCGCGCGCAGGTATTTGTCCGGCGGCGTGCCTTTCGACGCGTCGTCGCGGATGTACACGTCGCTGTACAGGCGATCGCGCGTCGCCTTGTTGTACAGCACGGCCTTCGTCGTCAGCGGCACCGGGTTGTCGAACACCGACGGAATGGCTTCGCCCCATTCGCCACGCGTCTCGAACGAGGTCTTGTTTATCGCCTGCATCGCGGCGAACGGCAACTGCCGCTTCTCGAAATCGAGAAGGAAGCGGCCGAAGGTGCCTTCCGGGTCCACGTCGCAGCGGAAGACGTTAGTCACGTGCGCACGCCTTCGGATCGACGGACTCGCCCCGGTCCAGCCGCGCCAATAGGTCGCGATGGCAGTTGCCCAGGTCGATGACGCCGCCGCGCGCCTCTTCGTTGTGTAGTCGCGCGCCCACGGTGCCGTTGGCCGCTTCCGGTTTCGGGAGCGGTTGCGTGGCCCATGCCGGCAGATCGCGATAGCGCTCGACGATGACCGTCACGGTCTCCGGTACCGGCGGACGAACGTCGCGCGCACAACCTGCGGCGGCGAGCGCAGCGGCGACGGCGATGAACGCGGTGGCGCGCATCACAGCCCACACACCTTGAGCACGTCGGTGCTCAGCAGCTCGTCGCAGTCGGGATTGCGCCGCGCGGTTTCCATCCGCTGCTCGAACACAGCGAGGCGCGCTTTCGCGTCAGCTGCCGCACTGGCAGCCGCGATCGCGGCCTGGTCAGCCGCGCGCTTCTGCGCAGCCGCCTGCTCGATGCGCTTCTGCGCTTCGTCGTTGACCCGGCGCAGCGCCTTGCCTGCGGCACCGAGCGAGCGCTGCGCGTCGCCGAGCTTGCCAGCCGCTACCATCAACGCTGCGTTCTTCTTCTCGATGGCGCCGGCCTGTTGACCGCGGCCGACATACACGCCACCAATGAAGAGCAGCGCCACCACCAGCATCACCGCGATGGCGATCGCGAAGATGCGCAACAGGTCGGCGTAGGGCTTGATCGGGTCCAGGCTCACGGCGTTCATCGCGCGGCTCCCATGCGGTGCTGGTTGAACCAGTGCAGCCAGGCCTTGCACGCAAGGGCGGCAACACCGAGGCGGAAGAGGACTTCCCACCACGCCGCGGGCAGGCCGCGCCATGCGGAGAGCAGCGCGGCGAATGCACCGACGGACAGCGCGAGCAGCGCGGTCTGGTTCGCGTGGTGACGGAAACACGCCGGGCGACCGTGGCGGAGGTAGAAGAACATCGCCACCGCGAACACGACGGTGCAAGCCAGCAGATTGACGATCCAGAGCACGACGCCCATCAGCGTCCCTCCGCCTTGCGGTCGGCGAGCTTGTGGCCGAGGTTCCACAGGCTCTGGAAGGCGAGCGCACACAGCCCTGCGCGCACGGCCGCATCGACCTTGCCGGCCATCTCGCCGATGCGCAGGAAGTCGACATGCGGCAGGGCCAGCGAAATCCACGCACCCGCGAAGGCCAGCGATACCACGCCGAACATGAGGCGCGGGATGCGCCGCTCGGTGGTGCCTTGCTGGAAGTAGAAGCTCAGGATCGCGCCCATGAAGGCGGCGATCAGGACGCCTTGCGGCACGCCGAGCAGCACCATGCCGACGGCGCCGCTCGAAGCGGGCACGCCCTTCGTGATGGCCGCCGCTGCCAGTTCCTCTCGCATCACCCCTCCCCCCGAGGTGCCGGATAGCCCTTCCACGGCAGCTGCCAGTGCGGGCCGTCCTTGAAGTCGCGCCAGTCGCCGCCCCATTCCAGCTGGACGCCCAGCTCGACGGCGACGGCTTTGATCACCGGTGCGAGTCGGTAGTAGTCCTGCCAGCGCCACGACACGTCGAGATCGCCATCGAGGTCGACATCGGCCAGCGGGACCAGGTCAACTGCGTGGCCGGTCAAGTGGCGGCTGTTCATCGTGGTGCTCTTGCGCCCCCGCAGGAGCTGCGCCTGGCGCTCACGCGTGCGCAGGCCCTCGACCACCATGAAGGGAATCGAGGTCACTTCGGCCGCGCGGACCACCACCCGGATCAGATCCGGGTGGAGGCCCTCAAGCCGCTTCTGGTCGCGCGCCGTGAGCTGCATGGCTCAGGCGTTCAGGGCGAGGTTGACGGTGGCGACGCCATTGCCCGCGGCAGCGGCGGCGTAACCGGCTTGCGTGTTGCCGGAAGCGGTCGTGGTCAGACGCTTGTTCGCGTTGTCCCAGTACAGCAGGGCGCCTTGGGCGACGACATCGGTCGAGAGCTTGGGCAGGTTGTACACGCCCTTGACCGCGACCGCGATCGTTTCGCCGATAGCGCCATCCTTCATTGCAACGCCGAGGCGCGTACCAATGAGGATGCCGCCGCCGCTGGTGACGGCTGCGCCCGCGACGATGACGTCGAGGATGTCGCCGGGTTGGATGTAGTTCTTCGCCATGATGGGTCTCCGGTGGTGGCGAGGTAGGAAGCGATGCGCGAGTCGGTGGCAGCGGCGCTAAGGCCGCTGCCACCCTGCCCGTCACGCGCCGGGGTTCTTGGCGAGGCCGTGGTAGTCGGCCACCGCCGCGGCGGCGTCGAGGCGCACCTTGTATTCGGTGCCGTCGACGTTCCAGCCGTCCTTCGATTCCAGGTAGGGTTCCTGCTTGCCGTCGAGGTAGCCGACGACGATGCCGTCGATCAGGTTCGGATCGGCCACGCCGTACCACGCGGTCGCACTGGCCGCGTCGAGGCGCGGATCCTCGATCACTTCGAACGAGTTGCGAACGATGTTCGGCGTGGTGAGGTTCTTGCCGCCGCTGACTTCGAACTGGCTTTCGAGCACCGTCCGTGCCAGACCGCCGAGGCCGACCGGCACCACCAGGTACTTCAGCGGCACGCGGATCGTCTGGCCGTCCGAGGTGGTCTGCGTGGCCATCAACACGCGCATGCCATCGACGCTGGTGGTGCTGATGACCGAGCCCGAGGTGATCAGGTTCTTGTGGCTGGCATGGAACAGCGCGACGCCGTCGGCGAGCGTCGGGTTGCTGGTCAACAGGCTGTACACCGCGTCGCCCACCGAACGCTTGGCGGCCATGCCCATCTTGCGCGGGACATCCGACAGCACGCCGAGGTCATCGTTGATGACGGCCTGGCGGCTGATCGCGAACATCTTGCCGTAGGTGACCAGCTTGATCGGCGAGCCGGCTTCGCTGAACTTGCCGTACTTGTACTCGCCGCTCTCCGGAACGATGTCCAGGCTGCTGAAGAGGCCCAAGCCCGCGAGCGTGTTCGCTTTGAAGTCGCTGACCGGCACGGGGCGCGTGAAGCTGGAGAACGACTCGGCCTGGTCGTTGTAGCCCCGCAGCAGCGCCTTGTTGGCGGTGTTGCCCAGCAGCTGCGGGAAGTCGCTGGAACTGTGCGTGAACGCCAGGCCGACGACATCCATGCGGTCCATGCCGCGCACGTTGGCACCCGCACGTTCGGCGCAGGCGCGGGCGAGCTCCAACATGGTGAAGCCGCGGAACGGGTTCTGGCCGTCGGTGGCAGCCACGCCCACACGATTGTCCAGCGCCTGCGCCATCGCGGTGCGCTCCTTGTCGCGCTGGTCCTGACCGGCGATTACCGACGCATTACCGCCGAGCGGACCGCGCCCCTTCGCCATCAGCGCCAGGATCTGCTTACCTACATCGCCGGCCGTCACCTGCGGGTCCGCAGCAGCGATGACGCTGTCGACGTAGGCACGGACCTCTTCGTTGCTGAGGTGCGGCTGCGCCAGCGCGACGATCTCGGCGTTGCGGGTCTGCAGCGCGGCAACGGCGGCAGCCACCGCGGCGGCGGTATCGCCACCGGTCACGATCACCTGCGTCGGCGCCGCGGCGACGGGCGCGGCCGGCTGCGGGTTGTTGCCGCCGCCGTTCGCGAGGATGGTCTGGAGCTGGAGTTTGTGCATGGGATCCTCGATGTGGGCGACGACCGCCCGTTGGGTTACCTCGGGTAGCGAGGCGAAAATTTGGGGAGTGGCCGCGGCTTGGATGCGGCTCCGCAGACCGCCGCCGATGTCTGCCGGGGCGTGCGCGATCGCGCTCAGGTAGCTGACCATCGCGGCAGCAGCGGCGGCCTGCGGCACCGGCTCTTCGACCTCTTCGTCGATCCGATCGCACAGGCCAAGTTCAAGCGCCTGGGCGGCGGTGAAGTAGTGGTCCAGTCCGTCGGCAAGCAGTGCTTCGATCTCATCACGCTTGCCGGTTTTCGCGACGTAGCTCTCAGCCATCGCTGCGGCCATCGTGTCGAGCACGTCAGCCTGAGCGCGCTTCTGCACTGCGTTGCCGCCTTGGTTGATGTACGGCGCGTGGATCATCATCAGCGTGTTGCGCGGCATGATCACTTCGTCGCCGGCCATCGCCACGAGCGACGCGATCGACTCCGCAGAGCCGTCGATGACCACGACGATGCGCGCCTTGTGGCGCTTGAGCGCGTTGTAGATCGCAATGCCTTCGGTTGCCACGCCTCCACGGCTGTTGATGCGCACGCGAATAGTGTCGACGTGGAGCTGCTCAAGCGTGGCGACCATCGCCAGCGCCGACACGCCCTCCCAGAAGATGTCGCCGATCGGACCATAGATCAGCAGCTCGGCCTCGTTGCCCTGCTGCGACAGAGCCAACACAGACGGCACCGGCGGACGATCGATGCCATCGCCGTTCGCCATCGGCGACGACGCAGCCATGGCGAGGATCAAGGCAGTGGACAGCAGACGGGATTTCATCACTCGGTCTCCTCGGGAGCGGCTAGCGGCGCCGAAGGCGCCTGCGATGGGATCTGGAGACCGTGCTCGTTGAGCTGCGCCTGCCATTCCGCGCTCTGCTGCAGCACGTCGTTGGGATCGCTGCCGAGCTCGAGCACGTTCTTCTGCGGAGCGACCCAGCGCCGGTCCTCCTGCATGGCGCGCGCGTCGGCTTCCTTTTTCGGGTCGATCCACGGCATCACCGGGCGCACGTAGGTCGCTGCGGCGAGTTGGCGCAAGGTCCAGCCCTTCGGCACGCGAACGCGGCCGCTCAGCACCGCGGCCTCGACGAAGCGACGCCAGATGGGCCGCACGACCTGGGCGATATAGAACTCGCCGGCCTTGTGGTACCCGCCCCACTTCTCCACGAGTTCCTGACGCTGCGAGCTATACGAACCGTTGTAGTCCAGCGACAAGCTGCTATAGCTCGTGCCGAAACCACCGGCGGCTGCGCGCAGCTGGCCGGTGCGGAACGTTTCGGTGTTCGGATTCGGCCGCTTGCTGTCGATGACCTCGACGCGTTCGCCGGGGAGCAGGTCATCGGCGATGAGTCCCGGGCGCATGGTGAGCGCGCGGTAGGCCTGTCCCGATTCGACGACGGCTGCAGTCGCCATGCCGTCGCCCGCGCCGTACATTTCGGGCTGACCCTTGATGATCTGAGCGCACAGCGACGCCGCGACCTTCGCAGCGATTCGCTCGCTGTCCTCGTAGTCCTTGATATCTTCCAGCCGCGCGATGACGCTGGCGAACACGGACAGACCGCGCACCTGGTGAATGCGATCGATGAGCGCAATGTGGTGAACGAACTCAGCGGGGACGCGCTTTGTCTCGGTCGAAAAGGAGTCCGGGTCGCCCGGGTGACGCTTGTACAAGTGGTACGCCGTGCGGCGCCCCCACGCATTGCGCTCGATCCCTTGCAAAATGCCGCGAGCGCTGTCGTTGAAGTCGAGCGGCAGAAGATCCGCTTCGAGCATCTCGATGGAGAACGGCACGACAGTGCCGTGGTCGAGCAGCGGCACCGGACCGGCCAGCGCCTGGAACAGCGCTTCGCCGTCGCGGTACCAGCTGCGCGCGATGAGGTCTTGGCACTTGCCGAAGTCGTGCGTCCACGTCACCTCGGGGCGATCCCACCAGTCGTCCCACAGGTCGCGCAACTGCTGCGCGAGCTCGCGATCAACCGGCTGCCCGGGAAGGCGTGGCGCCGGGATCACGTCAATGCCGGAACCAACCGTGTTCTGCACCAGCACGTTGAGCGCGTTGCGGGAGATGTCGTGATCGCGCTCGAGCCGGCGAGCCTGGTCGCGGAGCGTACGCGCGTCCTGACCAACAACCGAATTGCCGCTGCCGTAATCCGGCGCGATACGGCGTCCACGCGATGGGCGAACTGCCTCGTGTACCCGCGCCATAGCGGGCTGCGTCGATTCGACGCGACGTTCGATGACAGCAACGGCGCGATCGGCGGCGACGATAGCGCTGAGGCGCGACACGCCAGTGGCCGCGGAGCCCGTCATCGGCTGAAGTCCGCTTGCGAGAAACGACCGCCGCGGCCGCTGGCCGCCGCGTGCTCCTGATTGACGATGACCTGCAGCCGGGAAATCTCGGCGCGAACTTCCGCCAAGTCGGCACGTTGCAGCAGCCGATCACCAAGTCGCACCGTCTGGCCGCCGAGGATCTGAGCCTCGGCGTCCAGGTAGCGCTGCAGTCGCGTTTCGTTGATGGTCCCCACGCTGCATAGCTTGGCGAGGCGGGCGTCCCAAATCTAAAAATCCGTGAAACGCCTCGACGCGGAAACCATGTGAATCTAAGTGTTCGCGGTGGTCCGCGTCTCAACCTTTAGCGAAAGTTGGGATTAGGCTGCCGGTTGCACGCCCTTGGGGAGCCCGCCTGGAAACATTCGATAGAGCGTGGCGCGCGACATCGCGTGCGCGCGACACACCTCAGCGGGGGAAACCCCGCGCTCAAGGGCTGCGCGGATCTGCAACACGTCGTACTGCCGCGCAGGCGCAGGAATGTAGAGCGTCTGCCCTGGATACTCGCGCTGCAAGTACGTCATCAGACTGTCCGCGATCGGCAGCGCCATCACCTCCCGCATGCCGGTTTCCTGGACAATCGCGCCGACCAGTTCACGGCGAAGCGCTTCCGAACGATCAAGGTCCTTGCTCATCCGATCACCCAGTCGCCGTCAACCAAACCGCGCGCGTTTGTTCCACGGGAATCTTTCTGGGGAACAGCCGGAACCGAAGCTGGGGTCGCAGCCGGAAATGTTTCACGGGAATCACTCGGCGACTCCACTCCCAATCGCGCAGCCCGGGCATCCCAGTCCGCTTTGGATGCTCTATGCAGGCGGAGCTCCGGATGGTGCGTGGCCGCATAGCTGTATACCCACGTGTCGAGCGGCTCGTTGCGCGCGCCACGGCGCTTATCGAATCGGTTCTTGCTGGGGTTATAGGTTTCGCTCACCAGGCCGGTGAAGTACTCCGGCGGCAACTCGTCGCTGAAATGCACCAGGCGCGCGTCGGCTTGTTTCTCGGCGTCTGTGCTCAGGCGACTGAAGAGGAGGTGTTTGATGGCTACCGTGCCTACTGCATTGGTCAGCACGCCGCGCTTGTCCAGTTGCCCGCGCCAGTTGATGTCCTGCAGTTTGCCCTTGCCCAGCACCGGCGCGTTGTTCTGCGACGCACCAAAGATGGCCAGCGGTCGGCGGATGCGGCGCGCACGCACGAAGGACTTGACCGCCTCGGTGCGATGGCCACCGGTGTCGATCGCTGTCGCCTCCACGCGGAGCAGCCCGCCGAGCGCATGCTCAATCGGCTTGTTGAGCAGATCAACCAAGGCGACCCACACGGCCTCATCAGCGGGATCGCCCATCAGCTCGACGTAGTCCAGCGTCCAGCACGCCATGCCGCGGCCCCAGCCGGTGATGTGGACGGCCAGGCGGTTGTCCTGCGTGTCGACGCCCGCGGTGATCGCCAGCACGCCCGCCGGCGCGACACGCAGGCGATACGACTCGGCGCGGTCGGCGATGACGTTGTGCTTCACCGAGCGCATGGCCGGGTCTTCCCACGGCTCAGCCAGGCGATCGTTGACGAAGGTCTTCAGCTTTGCCGGATCGTTCTGCGCATCGCGCCACATCGCCACCAGGTCGGCCCAGCGTGGGCCCAGGCCGATCGGGTAATACAAGCAGTTGATGTGGTAGCCGCGGACCCTGCGCTCGGGGTGCGCGGGGATCCAGCGACCGGCCGCGATCATATCGGTCTTGCGATGCTCGGGGATCACGACGCCGCACTCGCGGCACGTGTACCAGACCTCGCTGCCATCAGGCGTCCAGTGCAGACCACTCCACTCCAGCGGCTGCTCGTGGCGGCAGTCCGGGCATGCGACGTGGAAGCGCCGCTGGTCGCTCTTGTTCCAAAGTTGCTCGATGCGGCTCAAACCCTGCACCTGCGGCGTGCTGATGTACAGGCGGCGGAACGTGGCCGGAAACGCTGACGTGCGGCCGTCGAGCATCGACACCGGATCGTCGCCACCCTGAAGATTGTTCGAGAACTCGTCGAGCTCGTCGACTACCAGGTCGCGAACCGATGTCGATTTGAGGCGGGCTGGGCTGCCGGCGTGCTCCAGGTACAACTGACCTCCGGCAAAATCCTTGAACGTGCGCTGGTTGGCCGCGTCTCGGCTGGCTACGCTGGTCAGCGCCTTGCGCATCGCAGGCGTCTCCTCCAGTGCCGGCTGCAGCTTCTGCGCGGACCATTTGCCCATCGAGACCTCGCCCGGTAGGCAAACCATGATCGGGCCGGGGTTGTGGTCCATGGTGTAGCCCATGAAGTTGACGGCCACTTCGGTCTTTCCGAACTGGATGGGAAACATCATCACCACGTCGTGCACGTTGCTGCGTAGCGACAGCGCATCCATCGGCTCGCGCAGCGGCGGGTTGCGCGCAGTACGCCAGCGGCCCGGCTCGGCGCTGCCCTTGCTCGACAGCACGCGTTCGGCATCCGCCCACTGCGAGACGGTGAGTGGCTTGCGCGGCGCGATCGCACGGCCGATGGCGATGTTGACTCGCGCAGCCGCCCTCATGCCTCAGCCTCCGCTTTGCCGAGAGCTTGGAAGCGGCGCGCGGTGTCGTCCAGCGCGTGCTCGATCGTCTCCGCCATCAGCGCTCGCACGCGCCCTTCGTCAACCTCCGCAGCCAACTGCGGACCGAGGACATCGGGCAGGCTCTCCAGGCGCGTGCGCAACGTCGCGATCGCAGCGGTGACGGCAGCAACAACTTCGGCCGCGTCCAGGAGCTCGCGATCGCGCAGGCGGTTCTCTCGCTCCAGCCCCAGGGCCTTCGCGCGCTCGCTGCGTTCGCGCCAGTGCTGGTAGCCGCTGGTCGCCTGGGTGTCGTCTTCGTCGTCCTGCGTGCCGGCCGCGGGCGCGACGATGGCGCCCAGCCCCTCCCCGTGCCCCACGGGATTGCGAGCCCCCTCGTGGCGCGCGGCTACGCCTTCCTTCGACGGGTCGCGCGTGGCGGCGATGCGCGCCAGAGATTCCGCCACGCGGATGCGCTTGCCATCCTCGGTCAGGACTAGGCGGCCCGCTGCCTTGAGTTCCGTGATGTAGCTGCGCGTGCGTTCCGCGATGCGCGCGAACTCAGCGGCCGAGGCGGTCTCAGGATGGCTCATCGACCAGCCTCCCCTTCTACCTTTTCTTCAAGGCAAGGCAGCAAAAATGATTGACGCGCGCGCGAACACGACTGTGCGGCATGGCGTGCGGTTCGGTGTGCGGTATGGAACCCGCGCCACGCATGGCCTGTGCGGTATGTGCGGTATGTGCGGGAGGGATGCGCATGCGCGCGCGCGCCTGCACGGGTGTGCACGCGGGCGCACGCACGCACTATAGAGAGCGTGCCGCACATACCGCACAAGCCAGCAATGGCGAGGGTTTGAAGGCGCACGCGGTACCGCACGCCATGCCGCACATACCGCACACAGTTGGCCGCATCAGCCATAGGTCGCCGCCTTGTAGTCCTTCACCGCGTCTCGGAACTTGCCCACCTGCTCGCCGAGCCACCCCGTCTCGCTGGAGCCATCGGGCGCGGTCTGGTCGAACATCACGATCCCGTGCGGCCCCTTGAGGTCGCTTCCCATCTGGTAGCGCTTTCGCACCGCTGGCGATCGATGCTTGCGGTCGAAGGCGTTGAGCAACTTAGGCAGCGGCGCCGGCCGATGTCCGCCCTTGTGGCACCAGGCCTTGTAGAGCTCGTAGAGGTCCTGACTAAGGGCGGGCCTCGGGAGAATTCCACCGACATCGCGCTGCGTGAGCTCGTAGTAGAACCGGCTCGTGCTATCGAGGCTGAGGTTCACCAGCTCGTTCTTCGCCGCCGTCATCGGCGGCAAAGTCCCCGGCCCGAAATCGCCAAGGTCCAGGTGCAGCAGGTGGTCGTGCAATGCAGCGACGCCGCCGCCTTCGATCTCGGCCAACAACGCTAGGTAGAAGTCGCGCTCCAGCTTCTCCGGCGTCCAGATCACCGTGTGCCGTCGGTCGTCCTCTTCGAGCACGACCGGCATGGCTTCGTTCGACAGGAACACGACGTTCACGTGGTTGCGCTCGTCGTAGGCCGCCATGTTCTTCGGGTTGATGCGGATCCACTCGCCCGTGATGAACGCCTTGAGCTTGTTCTTCACGTGGTACAGGTCCGACCTGGCCACGACTTCGTCGGCGATCAGAAATAGCTTGCGGCTCGCCCAATCGTTGAAGCGGTCCTCGATCGCGCTCTGATCGATCACGCGACCGTATCGGCCGTAGATCGCCATGAGCGCTTCGAAGAACATGTTCTTGCCGGTGCCCTGCGGGCCGTGCAGAACCAGCGTCGTCTTCATCTTCGCGCCGGGATGCTGGAGCGGGTATGCGATCCAACGGATCACCCAGTCGTACAGCACCTTGCTGTTCCGCTCGGCGCTGCACATGTACGCGAGCAGCTCCAGCAGGCGCTCGCACTTCCCTGCCTTCGGCGTCGTCGGCCAGCCGGCCCACAGGTTGCACGTGATATTCGGATCGTCATCGGCGGGGTCGAATCCGACTTCTGACACGCGCACGATCGATCGCTCCGGATGCTCTTGCCAGGCCCGATGCGTGTCACGCGACATGCACGCGTCGCGCATGTCCGACAACGCGAGCAGGCAGTGTTCCTGTCGATCGAAGACCGTGCCGCCTTGACCGAATACCAGCGCGAATCGGTCGAGCAGTTCGTCGAGCGTTTCGATCGGGCGCAGTGCGCTCCCCTGCCCCCCGGTGTTGGAAGGCACGCGCGGCTGGCGCGCCGCGGATGACCAACCGAGATCCGAGAGGCGGGCCTCGATCTGGGAACGCACGACGTGCAGGCCTTCGGCCGCGTGCAGGTCGTTGAAGTCGCTTGCCTTGCGGCCATGTTCGAGGAACGCCGCCTGGCGTGCCGACTCCCCTCGGAACTGCGGCACCACCCACGCGCCGCTAACCTCCAGCGCTGCGGCGCTCGCCGCCGTCACGCCAGTGTTCGTGCGCGTGTGCGGCGCACCGCAGTGCGGGCAGTCGTGCGGGTGCTGAGGGAGCACGACGCGGCCGTGGCAGCCGATGCACTTGCCGTAGATGTCGTCGTCGGCGCAGATCAGCACGCGCGCCTGCTTGTAGCGCTTGTGCAGCGCGGCGGCGACCGCCCCGAGGTTGCCGGCGTCGAACGCTACAGCAACCGGAAAGCCCGTGGCCTCGTGTAGCGTCGCCGCCGTCGCATACCCTTCCGCCACGAGCACGATCCAGCTGGGCGCGCCGATCAGGTGGAAGTGGCCCTTGGTGGCCACGCCGCGCGGCCAGTATTCCTTGTCGCGCTGGCCAGGCTTCGCCGCCTTGCCGCGGATGATCTGCAGGCCGTGGATCTTGCCCGAGGCATCGAGCATCGGCACGGCGATCGCGCCCGAAGGCGAGAAGCGAACACCGTGCGCGATGACGCCCTTGCGCACCAGGTACTCGCTGTCTCCGGTTGCCGAGCACGCCGTCCATGCCTTCGCCGCCGCCGCAGCCGCGCGTTCCGCTTCTGCCTTGCGCACGCACTCTGCGCGCTTGCGGTCTTCAGCTAGGCGGCGGCGCAGCGCTTCGCGCTGCTCGCGACTGACTTCGCGCTTGCGCAGTTCCACCTTCGTGGCGCCGTTGTCGTTGCCGTGCCACTGGCCAAAGCTGCCGACGAGCACGTCGTCGCCGTCGTCCAGGCGCAGCTCGTGCAGGCTGTACCAGCCGCGCTTCTCGCGGTCGCCCTCCACCTTCGTTCGAACCATGCGTCCGATCTGCAGGGTGTCGACCACTAGGCCGGCTTCGCGCAGCTGCTGCAGGACGTCGTCGTAATTGGCAGCCATGTTCAGTAACTCCAGCGGCTGCTAACTAGGTGGCAAACGGGGTCCGAATTACCCTCGACGGGCACCCCTAGGGAGGACCCATTCCCGGCCATCGACGTCGCCTTATGCGTGGCACCGCGCGTTGCGTGCAAGGTCGCTGTTGCGCGCTCCTGCAACACATGGGGAGATGGGGCGCGGGTCACGCGTTCGGTCTCAGTGGGAGCACGGCCTGAGGGCTGCACTCGGCGTCGTGCTCGCGGTCCCATTGCGCCTGCAGCGCCGCAAACGCATCCGCGGGCAACGCGTCACCCTCGCCTTCCAAAGCCGCGCGAGCCGCTGCCAGGCCTCGCGCGGCGCACTGGTTCGGCCGGGTCGGGAGGCATGAGCGTCGTGATGGAATGCGCCGATGGCGAGTGGCCATGAGTCAACGACCCCACGTCCGGAAGTGCACGGCCTGCGATTCCTCGGCTGTCGCGCAGGGCACGCACAAGCGTGCGCCCATGCCCTGACGCTGCTGCGAGATGGGTTCTCCGCAGTCTAGGTTCTCGCAATGCGTCCGCCCTTGCGGGCGCGCGCGGTTGGCGTGGTGGTTAAGCGCGTTCTCGAGCTGAGCGTCGGTCTGCGCCTGCACAGCGTCCATCAAGTCGGGCATCGCTGCCGTCCCCCTGAGTTGCGTTAGTTACTTCCCCTGCCCTCGCCGCTCGGCGAGGTGGGCTCTGAATTCGAGAACGGACGACATGACGTCGTCGCTTTCCGCCACCAGGCGCACGTACTCATCGCCGGTGATCTCGCCATCAGCGAGCGCCTCGCCCCACGCACTGCACAGTTGCCCGGATTCGGACAGGACGTGGGCGATCGTGGAGAAGTCACGACCCGTTGCGTTCTGCGGCAACTGGTACGTCACGCGCTGCCGGCGCTGCGCTAGGTCGCGCTCGCATTCGGATCGGAACGGTTCCGGCAACGCGAGCACCCATGCGTCTTCGAGATCCGCCGGCAGCACCTTCACCGTGCCATCCATGTAGCGCCGAAGGATCTGGCCGTTGTTCTTCATCGCGGCGAACAGATCGTCGCCCTCACCCAACCGAAACGGCACGGCGCGTACGTCAGGCGCCGTGGTGGCCATGTAGCGCCCGGCGACCGCCATCGCGAAGCTATTCGCGTTGATGGCCGTCTGGTCGAGCATGCGGCGCGTGTGCGCGTAGATGACAGACTGGCGCGGCGGCAAGAACTGAGGAGCGGGCTTCATGCGTTGCTGCCCACAGCGCGGCGATGCTGTTCCCCATGAGAACGAGCCGACTCAGCTTTAGGTTTGATGCACTCCGCCACTACGCCCATGACGGCGGCGCCGGTACCGTGGTCGCCGTCTTCTTCGCTGTCGCTCAGCCCGGCGGTCTCAATCGCGGACTGAGCAAGTCGAACAAGCTTGTCGCCGACGGCCCACGCCGGATGCATCCGCCCGTGCCGAATTCGATTGATCGTGGACTGCCCGGCGCCGACGGAGGCACCAATGGCCTTCTCCGTCATCCCGGCGGTGATGAGGTGCTCAATGGCTGCTGATGGCGTCATGGAGCCGGACGTTATCCCGTTCGGGATAGTTTTGCAATCCGTTTCGGAATTCGCTCCGACGAGCGGTATACGTGACCATTCCGATATGGATAACGTCCGACAAAACATCCGACGCCTGATGGGCGACCGCAGCGTCAAGGAAGTAGGCGACGCTTCCGGCGTCGGCCAGTCCTGGCTCCAGCGCTACTTGAATCCCGACAAGCCAAGCGGGATACAGGACGCGCGGCACGCCAAGCTCGCGTTGCTTGCGGGCTACTTCCAGGTCTCGGTCGCGGAGCTTACAGGCGACAACCTCGGGTCGTGGGGCGCTTCTCAGTTTGCGCGACCCGACTTCGAGAAGATGGGGAACGCGGTGACCGTGCTGCGCGAGTACTTGGACGTGCTCGGTAAGCCGCCTGAATGGCTATCCGATCCGGTTCTCCTGGAAACGTCATACCTGGTGGTCGAAGAATTCGGCGGCCCGGTGACGCGCGAGAACGTGATCGATTTGACGAAGAGGCTTGGGCAAAAGGTACGAGAGGGGGGATTTGATGAGCAACGACAGGTTCAAGGAGCTAGCGCAAAGGCTGGCTAATCGGGTGCAAGAGTTGGAGGGATGCGGCTCGACGCCAACCCTGTCAGTTGTCTCAAACGTCTTCGAATTTCGTCCCAACGCTACTCACCAGGGCTGGACCGAGATTGAGCGTGAGTCGCGCATCCGTTGGCTACGCGCGCTTCGCCGCCACCTCAAGTACATGCAGGTGGAGCTTTTCTTCGAGCAGGCCCTGGTCGGAAAACGCGATCTGGAAGAACTGAGCGACAACGAGATTATCGATCTGCACCGCATGATCGATAAGGCGCGCGACCACTTCCACAACAGCGATGGGATCTCCTACTACGAGGCCGGGCTGCTGCGGCCCCAAGACGAAGTGGCATAGCCGTCCGGCCAGTCCGCCGCCAAAAAGCCCCCGTTGGGGGCTTTTTTGTTGCTCAAGCGCCTGGTTCCAGTCCCGATCCGCCCTACCGTTCGTCGGAACGGGCCACGATCTATCCGTTTCGGGATTGCATTGTTATCCCGTTATGCATAGGCTCCATTCCAGCGCCCCATGACACCGCCATCCGGCGGAGGGGCGAAGGAGACACAGGTGGCCTCTCTGCAGACCCCAGGGCAAATCCATGGTTCGCAGCCAGCGTTCCCCTCCTCGCGCGTCGAGGAGCACGTTTCGGCCAAGCTTGCGTACCACGATGGGATGACGAAGCGCGAGATCTACGCCGCGCTGGCGCTGCAGGGGCTTCTCGCCCAGACCCCAATCGAGGTTTCTGCCGCAGTAGCCGCACGCCAAGCGGTGGTGTGTGCGGACGCACTCAGCGATGCGCTCGCCAAGGATGGTGCGCCGTGAGCAGGGGGCGGAAGAAGGGGCAGACTCTCCCGGCGTCGCGCATGTCCGCGCCACATGGCATGCCAATCGCGATGTGGGTCGCGGTCAATCTAGCTCAGGAATTCAGGGACGGCGCCGCGCCCACAGTGGGCGCCCTGATGCGCCGATTCGAAATGAGCCGAGCGACTGCGTATCGCTGGCGGCGCGCTTGGGTAGAGGCCGAATCCGTCGCCGCCGCTCGGGCAGGTGTGGCGCGATGAACTCGCACGCACTCGAGGCCGCGCTCACTGCGGCCTTCCCCGAACTGTTCGCCGACACGGCGCTGCCGAAGTCGCCATTCGACGACCCCAGCCACGCCCCACTAACAACGCTCGATGCGTCCGACGCCGCGACGCTGTCGAGCGTCCGTCTCGCACTCGCTCAAAACCAGAGTCGTCACAACGACGACTCTAGCCAGGAGAAAGCGGCATGACCGGCACCGCCCTCGCAGTCGTCGTCTACAGCGCCCTGAGCTTCGGTTTCTGCCTGGGTTTCATCGTGTCCTCGGCATTCCGTGGCACCGACCAGGACGACGAGCCGTCCCGAAACAGCTGGAGGCGCTGACATGCACCAGATCGGACAACCCCTCCCTGATGGCGCACGCCTGTGCGAGCGCGGCCATCACCCGCAGCTGATCGAGAGCCGCGGCACACCGCGTGGGCAGACCCTGATCGGCCGTGCGGTGCCGCCGCAGTTCCACGTCGAGTGCGTGCGCTGCAACACCGCCACCGTGCCGGCGTTGACGACGGAAAAGGCGCTTAAGCGCTGGAACGCCAATCGCCCCTCGATCAACCAGATCCCCCTTTGCGACCTCGGGCTCGTGCGTCAGCGCGTGTTCGATGCCATCGCTACCGCCGCCTGAGGCCGCCATGCTCCAACTCGCCGATCTAAAGCCCCTTCAGCGTGAGGCGCTCCGTGCAGCGCTGTCATCGCCGACTCATTCCTTCCAGCGAACGCGCGCGGGGTTCGTACCGGCCGGTGCGTGTAGCACTCACCGCAGCGAGACGCAGCACGTCCCGACATTCTCTCTGCGCCTCATGCGCATGCTCGACCGCGCGTACCTGGTCGAGCTCGACGACCCGATGTCGCCGAGCAGATCGACGCTGACGAAGCCAGGACTGCAGCTCGCGAAACAGCTGGGCAGGGGCATCCCTGACGAGGTGCGCGCGTGAGTGACGTTCAATTCTCGCGCCAGCGACGCATCCTCGACTGGCTTGCTGCGAATCCTGAAGGCGCGACCTTGCCGGTGATTCACCAGGAAGTCGAGCCGGGGATCACGTCTGCCCTGTTTGGCGCGTCGCTCGGCAACCTCATCACGAAGAAGAAGGTGCAACGCAGCGGCGCAAAGCGGAAGTTCGTCTACCGCCTTGCGGAGGTTCCCCCGGTCGATCGGCGAAAGCGTAACGCTCAGGCGCCTTCCGCCAAGACGCCGCCGGAGTCCACGACGCGTGCCGCGACGGCGAGCCCAATGGCGAAGCGCAAGCCGACAACCCCGCGCAAAGCCATTTCCACGCCTCCAGCCTCGATCCGGGCCTCCGAGGCGCTGTCTTTGACCACGCGACCAGGGTCGCCAATGCGCAGCCATGTCGTCAACGCAAAACAGGCGGAGCGGGACGCGATCGAGCGGGATATCGCTTCCTTCCTGAAGCGCGGCGGAAAGATCCAGAAGCTGCGTCATGGCGAACACAGCCAGTCGGGGAAGAGCCAGGCACAGCAGCAATCCGAGTTCCTCGCTGCGCGTTCGCGTGTCAGCGAGATTCCCCTTCATCGCCGCGCCAAGAACGCGGCCTAACGGAACCCCCATGTACGACACCACCACCACGCACCTCGACGGCCCCGATTTTCTGGAAGCCGTCGCTGACGCCGAAGAGCACCTCGGCAACCACATCAACGCCGCCGAGTACCGCCGGCGAGCTCGGCAGTGGGCTAACGAGCGCGCCCAACGTGAACGCGAGGACGCAGCGCCCACGCCCGCCCCCGCTGCGCGTACGTGCGCGCTGCCCGCGCATCACATCACCCCGTCGGACCGTCGCTGACAGTTCGTCAACAACCTTTCGGAGCCTTCGCATGGACCTCCAGATCAACCCGCACGCGCATTTGCTTGCCGCTTTCCTCGCCGGTTGCCGCATCCAGGCGTGGCACCTCAACGACGGTGCCCCGAATTCCAACGACGGCCGCTGGGACACGCTGACGCCGCCGGAAGGCCGCGAGCCGGAATTCGGCTGCGCGTCGCACCTGTACCGCGTGCACCCGGAGGACGAGGCGCAGGCGCTAGCCGCCTGGAACTACGGGTACCCGACGATGCACCTGCCGGAGGGCGTGCGCTTCTACATCGAGCGGCTTGTCAGCAACACAGACCCGGCGGGGATGGTGCGAAACAACCTGCAGTTGCGCGAAGAAGTGCAGCGTCTAACGGCACTGGTGCTGGAGTCTGACGATGCACGCCCGGTGCAGAAGGCCGGGAAGGAGAAGGCTCTCGCCGAGTTCACGGACTACTTCGTGAAGAACTATCCCGGTCCGAACACGATCATCAGCGACCCGAACTGGCATGCGCCGCGGATCTTCCGAGCAGCCGTTCGCGCGATGGAGGCTGCGCCGTGAACATCTTCAAGTCGCTCACCAAGGCAGCAGTCGGCGTGGTCGCCGTCCCGGTGGCCGTGGTCGCCGACGCGATCACCTTGGGCGGGGCACTGACCGACAAGGACAAGCCGTACACCGCCGATGCATGCAGCGACATCGTGCAGAACCTTAAGGACGCAACGAAGCCGCAGCGTGGGCCTAATGGCTGACGGCTCGCGTGGCTTCAACTTCCCGCGCCCGCAGTCCTCCCGACTGCGCCCGGGCGAGATCGTCATCGACCTCTTCGCCGGCGGCGGAGGCGCGAGCGAAGCGCTGAAGCAGGCCATCGGCATCGATCCTGCGCTGGCTTACAACCACGACCAATGGGCGATCGGCATGCACGCGGCGAACCACCCGCTAACGATCCACCATCGCGAGGATATCTGGCATGCGGATCCGCGCGTCGACGTCGCAGGCCGAAAGGTTGGCTGGTTCCATGCGTCGCCCGACTGCACCCATTTCAGCCAGGCGAAGGGCGGCCAGCCGCGAAGCCGGAAGACTCGCGCGCTCTCGTGGGTCGTGCTGAAGTGGTGCGGACAGCTGAGCCGCGTTGGTCTCGCACCGCGCATCGTGTCGCTGGAAAACGTGTGGCAGATTCTGACGTGGGGCCCGCTGGTCGCGAAGCGCGACAAGGCGACAGGTCGCGTGCTGAAGATGGACGGCACCGTGGCGGCGCGCGGCGAACGCGTGCCGGTCGAGAACCAGCAGCTGGTGCCCGACAAGAAGCGTACGGGGCGCACCTGGCGCCAATTCGTCGCCGCTCTGCGTGCGCTTGGCTACCAGGTGGAATGGCGGAAGTTGGACGCGAGCCACCATGGCGCAGGCACCGACCGCGAGCGGCTCTTCCTGCTGGCACGGCGCGATGGGCTTCCGATCCAGTGGCCCGCGCCGACTCACCGCGACACTGGCCCCGTTCGGAAGCGTGCAGCGGCCGACGCCATCGACTGGAGTGTGCTCGGAACCAGCATCTTCACGCGGAAGCGCCCGCTGCGGCCCAACACCATCAAACGCCTACTGGCGGGCGCCATTCGTGGCCGCTGGCCCCACCCGTACATCGACGCTTTGTCCGCGCTGCGCGATGGACGAGACCCGTGTCTCGACATCACCCTGGAGCAGGCAGAGGAAATCGCGCAGCGCATGGGCCATCGCGCCGGCATGGTCATGGCAACGGGTGGAGGTGGCGCGGCCCGCCCGGTTTCCAACCCGGTGCCGACGATCACAACGGGGGGCAATGGCGCAGCACCTCACTTCCTCCGGCCGGTGATCCTCCATCGAAACGCCAGCGAAGGCGGTCGAAGCGCACGGCCCGTCGACGAGCCGTTGCCGACGATCCTCACCGGCGGCGCCGGGAACTTGGTCGAACCCGTGATCCAGCCGGTGCTGATGGGAACGCAGGGCTCGTCCAAAGCTAAGCCCGTTACCGAACCGATGACGACGATCACGACCGGCGGCGCAGCGAACCACGCGAGGCCGGGTTGCGCACGTCCGCAGATGTTCGAGCCCATCGTGGCGCCGTATTACGGCAGCGGAAGTGGCACGACCGGCCAGCCGTGTAGCGAACCCCTGCCGACCGTTACGACGAAGGGGCGGTTCGGACTCGTCGACCCGGTCGTCGTCAGCACCTGCAACAGCAGCAGTGCCGGCGTGCGTCTGGCCGGCGATCCCTTGCGCACCATCACGATGGCGCGCGGCGGCGACATGGCTGTTGGCGAACCGGTGGTGGTCGGTTATCGCATCGACATCCTCTATCGGATGCTCTTCGAGCGCGAGCTGTTCAACGCACAAGGGTTCCCGCCGGACTACATCATCGACCGCACCGCGGACGGCCGGCGCATCACGCGCACCCAGGCCATCCGCATGGTCGGCAACAGCGTCAGCCCGCCGCCGCTGCGCGCGCTCGCGGAAGCGAATCTCGATCCGATCAATTCGTCCATCCGGATGGCAGTCGCCGCGTGAAAAGCACCACGACCACAGCCCGAGCCATGACCGATGCGGAGCTTTCCGCAACGTCCGCTCGCCTGCGTCGCGAGATCCCTGCAGCGCAGTCGCTGTTAAACGCGCTCAAGCGCGAAATCGCCAGGCGCGCGCGAGTGGCGCAGCGCCGAGGGGGCCGGGAATGATCGGCCCCATTCTCCAATTCGAGGACCTGCAGGAGCTTTGCCAGCCAGGCGCGCACCCGCGGCTGGCCACAGTGGAGCGCTGGGCGCGCACTCAGGGCGTGCGGTACCGTTACGACGGCAAGGGCGGCATCTGGACGACGGTCGACGCGCTGAACGAGGCGCTCGGCGTCGGCGCAGCGAACGAAGACGCATATCCGACCGAGATCATGTGATGGCACCGCGCGAACGCAAACACGATCCTTCGATCCCGACGCACATTGACCAGAAGGCATTGCCCAAGGGCGTCTACTGGGACCGGACGGGCAAGGGCCGCTGGTACGTGTTCGTGCTCGACGAAGGTAAGCCGCGGCGCAAGACCGTCGCTGGCCCGGCCGCGCGTCTGTCCGATCTCCATTCGATCGCAGAGTCAGATACCGAGAAGGGCACCGTCGAATGGGTGTGCGAGCAATACCACGCCAGCGCGAAGTTCAAAAAGCTGGCCAAGACCACGCGTGATGATTACGAGTACAGCCGCGACGTGATGCTGGCCTTCCCAACTGCGCTCGGCGTGACGTTTGGGAAGCTGCAAGTGGGCAAACTGCGCAACCAGCATTTCCAACGCATGATCGACCGTCTGGAAAGCGATGGGACGCCAACGAAGGCGAACAAAGTGCTGCGCTATTCGCGCTTGGTCTTTCGTTGGGCGCTGAATCGCGGCCTCGTTCCCCAGAATCCGGCGCAGGGGTTGGAGGCTGCGAAGGAACGGAAGCAGCAGCGCTACCCCGAACACGATGCATACACCGCGCTGTTGCAGTTCGCGCGCGAGCGCGCGGCACTGCAGGCGCGAACGGAAGGATCGGTCGCGCCGTACTTGCCCTTCGTGATGGAGCTGGGCTACCTCTGCCGTTTGCGCGGCATCGAGACCATCACGCTCACGGAAGCGCACGGCGAAAAGGATGGTTTGCGCACGAACCGCCGCAAGGGCAGCCGAGACAACCTGGTCGAGTGGACTCCTCGCCTGCAGGCTGCATGGGAGGGTGCGCTGGCACTCCGCCGAAGCATCGTCGCCAAGCGGAGGCAGCCCGAGCGGATCCGCGCTGAAGATCGGTTCCTGTTCTTGAACGAGGGCGGCGAACCGCTGCCGAAGTCGACGCTGGATACCGCTTGGCAACGCCTGATCCACAAGGCCATCGAGGCCAACGTCATCACTGAAGCCCAGCGCTTCAGCCCGCACGACTTGAAACGAAAGGGAGGCACTGACACCACGGGTAACCGAGCGGAGAAGCAGGATGCCCTTGGTGTCTCCGAAGCAATGATGAAGGTTTACGACAAGAGTGTTCCTGTCGTTAAGCCTTCCGCGTAGGGTCGCGAACGTCGCGCCCTCTCACGTCTCTCCTTCGATCTCCATCAGCGTTCGCAATCCATCGACGATCTTCACGATCTCTTTGTAATAGCTGATCACGCGCACGAGGGTCACATCGCCCGGCTTGCCATGAGCAATCCCATGGCGAAGCGCGACCAGGCTGTCGATGGCGTCTTTTCGCTCGTCAGCGATCAGAGTTTCCAATGCAGCTTTCCAGCGCGGATCAAACGCAAGCAAGTGACTCGAAAGCTTTCCAGACTTAAGATTCGTTAAATTCGTTATTGACTGGGTCACGAAGTTCGAAACAACCGGAGAAGCACGCTTCGAAACATACTCCGTAGTGAAATTCTTCACCGTTTGATCAAGAAACCCCGAAACCAGAACGCACAGTAAGCGCGCGAAATCGGCCCTGAGCTCAATCTCTCCCGGATCAATCTTTCCCGCGCGGGCAAACGTCGCGTCGAGAGCAGCTTTCAAAGACGCATGCCGCTTCATCGGCTACACCGCGGCGAATGCGGCCGTGGCCAGCTTCAGTCTCGAAGCAACCTGATCTTCTCTGGCGGTTGCCTTGCTAACTGCATAGAGATAGTCAGTGTCGGAAAGCAGCCGGAAGTACGCCTCACCAATTTTTCCCACATCGGCAGGCACTCCAGTGGCAAGCCGACGCGCGAGGCCGACCATGACCGAATCGAACACCGCGGCATTGAGTGCGTTCTTGAGGCGGAAGGGTTTGCTTCCGACAGCCTGAACGATCTTATGAATGGTGCCGCGAAACGCGTGAACGATGTCGTTGGCGGATTCTTGAGAAAGATCTTTGTTGTGCTGAGCGTAAGCAGTCAAAAAGTCCTTCATGGGACTTTCGTAAGGAATCGGCGCGAAGAAGAGCGCGATGAACCGGAGTATAAGTTCGTGGTCCTTCAGACTTTTCGATGGACTTCCGAACGCACCTCGCCAGTACGTGTCGTTATTTAGCTCGCGCACCAGATGCATCAGCGGTCCGGGCACCAACGCGACGCGGATCTCATGCGGCGAGAGCCTCGTGCCGCCGGAGTTGAGCCTCTCAAAAAGCGTGTAGATGCTGGAAAGATCCTGCGAATCCTGTGTTTTCTTGATCACCGTTGCATGAATTATTGCATCGTCCAAAGTGCGACGCTGATCCTCGTCAAGGGTTGAGTACCCTTTCCCGCGAAATTGCTGTTGGACGTTCTCGAGAAGGAACTCCTTCTTGTTCAGGACGCCTGAATAGAACGCCGCAAGCGTCAGTAGCCGCTGCTGCCCATCCAGAACGAGCAACCGCCTGTTGGACTCCTGGACTAAGAAGATCCCGGGCACCGGAAGGCCGAGCAGAAGCGATTCCACGAAACGTTCACTCTGCAGCTTCGTCCAGATGAACTTGCGCTGGAAGGCTTCAACTTCCAAAGGCATCTCGCTCGCCGGGTCGAACGACGGGATTACGACATCCCTGTTCTTGAGTCGCTTAACGAGACCGTCTACCGGGTAGTCCGCGCCGTAGAAGGTGAGGTCAAATTTGTATTCCGTCGACTCTTCCGCAACTTCCGAATCGTCGATGGGCTGATCTTCAAGCTCTTCAGGACACATACTGACATCACCTTTATGTTCCAGTTTGTTGCATTACCACGCCCGCATCGAACGATCAGCGCTAATTGCTGGTTGCAGCTTTAGCCGAAGGTTCGTACAGCTTGGGATCAAAACCCGACACGTCGAACTCAAAAACTGGCTGCCCTTGCCTAAACACCTCAGGAGCAATGCGTACTGTCTTCGCCTTGCTCATCGATTTAACAAATCGCGCGTAGTCACGAATGAAGAGTACTTCCGTCGAATTGTCTGAAGCACCGCCCGCTGCGAATTTCTGCGCCTGTCCGTCGTCAAACCTAACTAGCACGGAACAGCCGTCGTAGGATCTGCACAAGAGCTGACCACGTTCGATCTGGAAGATGACATCTTTGCCGTGGCGCGGATGCTTCCTCAACGTAAGAGTTCCACGCTGAGGACCTGCATATGGAAACTCGAACTCGACTGTGTTCGAGCTCTTTACCACGGCGTAATAGGTTCCGCCTTTTCCCATCGGATCGGGCTCGGCGTCATACGTCCATTGGGCGCCGTTGACCGGCAACGTCGGCGGGGGCGCAGCTGCATCCCGTGTCGGCGAACGAGCAGCTGCGTTAGAGCCTGTGGGCGACCTGGATGGATTGGATTCCCGCGAGCACGTTCCAATCACAAACAAGAGTGCAAGCAGCAGGAATCCCCCGGCTACTAGCTGCGCACAACCGGACGTGCGAACGGGTTTCGCGCCACAATTCGGGCACGCGACCGCCGTAGTGCTGATGTCCTTCCCACATTCCTTGCATTTCGTCATCGCCATAGAGCACTCCCCGGAACTGCAGTTGCTCGACTGCGCGGCGCTTGCTAGCGTCCATGCCAGTCGACCCCGGCAAGACCTTAGGCCTTCCAGATCACTGTCACAAGTCCTGTTTTACGGACTCATTTACGGAGGTGGAGAATGTCGCTTCGTAAGTTGTTGAAGCTATTGGTGGGCCGTGATGGATTCGAACCATCGACCAGCGGATTAAAAGTCCGATGCTCTACCGACTGAGCTAACGGCCCACTTTGGAAGTCCGCGTCCGCGATGCGGAACGCGAGCCCGGCCTTGCGCCGGGGCGTGCATTCTAGCGCAGGGCGCCGTGATGGTGCAGGTGACGCCGCGACTCGCGCGAATGCCGGCAGGGTTCAGACGTAACGCGTCGGGTCGGGGACGCCGGCGGCGGCGAAGCCCTCGGCACGCAGGCGACAGGCGTCGCAATGACCGCAGGCGCGGCCTTCGTCGTCGGCCTGGTAGCACGAGACGGTCTGCGAGAAGTCCACGCCCAGGCGCATGCCTTCGCGCACGATGTCGGCCTTGCTCATGAACTGCAGCGGCGCATGCACGCGGATGCCCGCGCCTTCCACGCCAGCCTTGGTGGCGAGGTTGGCGAGCTTCTCGAAGGCTTCCACGAACTCCGGACGGCAGTCCGGGTAGCCGGAATAATCGACCGCGTTGACGCCGCAGAACAGGTCGTTCGCGCCCAGGACTTCGGCCCAGCCCAGCGCGACCGACAACATGATGGTGTTGCGCGCGGGGACATAGGTCACCGGGATCGCATCCTTCGGCGCGTCCTGTCCGACCGCATGGCCGTCGGCATCGGTGGGCACGGTGATGGATTCGTCGGTGAGCGCGGAGCCGCCGATGCTGCGCAGGTCGACGTTGACCGTCTTGTGCGCGACCGCGCCCAGCGAGTCGGCCACGCGCTGCGCGGCATCGAGTTCGGACGTATGGCGCTGGCCGTAGCGCACGCTCAACGCATGCACGGCGAAGCCCTGCGCGCGGGCGATGGCGACGACGACGGCGGAGTCCATCCCGCCCGAAACCAGGACGACAGCATTTTTCATGGTGTTTCCTTGAGGACGAAACGGCTCAGCGGCCGGGTTCGTCGTTCCACAGAATCTTGTGCAGTTGCAGCTGGAAACGCACCGGGATGCGATCGGCGACGATCCAGTCGGCCAGGTCGCTGGGTTTGATCTGCGCGAAGCTCGGCGAGAAGAGCACGTCGCAGACGTCGGTCAGGCGATGCTGCGCGACGATGTCCTTGGCCCAGTCGTAATCCTCGCGGGAGCAGATGACGAACTTCACCTGGTCGTGCGGCGTCAGCAGCGCAAGGTTCGACCACAGGTTGCGATGCACTTCCATCGAACCGGGCGTCTTGATGTCGACGATGCGCGACACGCGCGTGTCGACCTCGCTGATGTCGATCGCGCCGGAGGTTTCCAGCGAGACCTCATAACCGGCATCGCACAGCCGCTGCAACAGGCCGATGCAGCGCTTCTGCGACAGCGGTTCGCCGCCGGTCACGCAGACGTGGCGCGCACCGTGGCGGGCGACTTCGGCGAGGATGTCGTCGATCCGCCACCACTCCCCGCCATGGAAGGCGTAGGCGGTGTCGCAGTATTGGCAGCGCAACGGACAGCCCGTCAGGCGGACGAACACGGTCGGCCAGCCGATCGCGCGGGCTTCGCCCTGCAGGGACAGGAAGATTTCGGTGATGCGCAGCCGGTCGGGCGATGCGACGGCCGCATCGAGGGGGACGGCGTTCATCC